>Ga0207690_10000180_pt1 | contig 48788 bp, 50 predicted proteins | sample KBSC23metaG_FD_184315 | JGI IMG/M metagenome (GOLD analysis project Ga0207690, IMG submission 184315) | Corn rhizosphere microbial communities from Kellogg Biological Station, Michigan, USA - KBS C2-3 metaG (SPAdes) (version 2) | ecosystem: Host-associated > Plants > Roots > Rhizosphere > Soil ... | reverse complement strand
CCGAGGAGAGCCAGCCGCGGTTGCCGTTCTCGTCGTCGACTTCCCACCAGATGCCGTTCTTCTGGCCGGTCGGATAGACCATGTCGCCGGGGTTGAAGCTGCGCACCTGCTTCGCCTGCGGCGAAGGCGACATGCGCATGACCACGGGGCTCTTGACGGTGTAGGCCTGGACGCCTGCCGCCTGGCTGGCCTGCTCGCCAGTCGGCGCGCTGTGCTGCAGGTAGCCGATCAGGTCGACGAAGGCGTTGAAATAGGCCGCGGAGATCACCTTGCCCTGGTCGGTGTTGGCATAGCCGCCGCCGGCTGCCGCGGCGAAACCGCTCCACCCGTAGCCACCGCCGCCCGCGCCGAACGAGATGTCGGTTTTCTGAGAGACGCCTTCGGCGACATAGAGTTGCTCGGTCGTGCGCGCGTCGACCAGGGTGACCAGGGCCTGCGCTTCGGCCTTCTTGGTGCGGATGCTGCCGGCGAGCGCGCCGAACCCGCCCAGCCGCGAGCCGAAGGCCCCGGCCACGGCGCCCAGCGCGCTGCCCCCGGAGTTCGAGTTGGAATTGGCGAGGTCGGGGATGATGAAGAAGTCGGCGCCCGCCACCTGGCCCTTGCCGATGTTGGAGCCGCGGCGCAGGTCGCCGCCCGCGCCCAGGGCGGCCTCCTCGTTGCGCATCGCCAGGCCGCCGTTGCGGTCAACGATCCGCAGGCACCCCGAGCGCGACGCGAAGAGTTTGATCAGTGTCTCGGGGCTCCCCAGCCCGTACTGGGTCCACCACTTGTTCTCCGGCTCCTTGATCGCCGCGCGGCCCAGCACGTGGTCGCAATGAGGCATTTCCGGCGTCGCCGCGTTCTTCGGGCCCTTCTTGTCCATGCCGTATTGCGCGAAGGCCGGTTGCGCGGAGAGAAGCGCGACGGCGCCGATGGCCATGGCCGCGGTGGTGAATTTACGCATGCTTGCCCCCAAGCGAATGAATGAATCTGGAAACTAACCTAACCCCGCTATGCGAACGCTTCAATTCCACTCCCGCTTGGTGCGAACGAAGTGGCGCGACGTCAGGCGGGCCGGCCGAGCCACAGCTCGCAGACCAGGCCCCGCGGGTCCCACTCGATGCGCGTGCGTCCGCCGGTCGCGCCCTTCAGCGCGCGGTCTAGGACGTTCATGCCGAGCCCGCGCCGGGCGGGCTCGCGCACTGCCGGCCCTCCGGCCTCGCGCCAGGTGATCACCGCCGGCGCCGAACCTGAGGCCTGCGTCCAGGAAACCTCGACGCGGCCGGCCGGCGTCGACAGGGCCCCGTGCTTGACGGCGTTGGTGGCGAGCTCGTGGACGGCCATGGCGACGCCCTGCGCCGCCGCCGGCGACAGGGCATAAGGCTCACCGTCGATCCGCACGCGCTCGTCGCCGGCGCCGGCGTAGGGACGCAGTTCGTCCTCGACCAGCCTGCGCAGGTCCGCCCCCGTCCAGCGTCCGCCGGCCAGCAGCTGGTGGGCCCGCGCGAGTGCGGAGATCCTGCCGATAAGCACCTCCTTGAGGGCCGCGGGCGTCTCGGCGCTGGAGAGCGCGATGGCGCCTTGCACGACCGCCAGCAGGTTGTTGGCCCGGTGGTCGACCTCCCGCGCCAGCAGCCGCAGCCGCTCCTCGCTCTCCCGTCGCTCGGTGATGTCGCGGACCATGCCGAACCAGCGGCCGTCGGCCAGGATGTGGGCGCTGATCTCGACGTCGACCCATGACCCGTCGCGGCGCTTCAGGCGCCATTCCCCTTGCCGGGGCGCCGTGGGGTGGGAGTCGCGCCAGGCCTCCACGCGTGGGATCTCGGTCGCGTCGATGATCTCGGAAACCGTGCGCCCGACCAGTTCGCCGTCGCTGTAACCCAGCAGCGCTTCGCCCGCCGGGTTGACGTAGACGTAGCGGCCGTCGGCGTCGGACACGAAGACGCCGTCCCGCGAGCCCTCGAACAGCTCCCGCAGCGATTCCTCGACCGTATCCGCCTCGGCTGACGCTGCCATCCTACCCCGCTTGGGACGTAAAGCCCCCGGCGCCACCATGACGGGAATCGGCAGACGCCTCAACGCGCTCGCTGGCGACCCAAAAGGGGAGGCGCCAAGATTTCCCGATAGCGCGAGTTGGAATTCTGGCGCGACATCTCCCGGCCGGGCTGGCCTTTTATGCCCAGATACCGTCGGAGTTCCGCATGAACCGCCCCGCCACCGCGTTCCTGGCGCTCGCCCTTGCCGCGGCCGCCGCCTCGACCGCCGCCGCACCAGCCCCGAAGGTCGGCATCGACAGCTTCGCCCAGCTCCAGACACCCTTGCCCTATCCCTACAACGAAGCCGCCGACGCCAATGCGGCCGTCGCCAAGGCCAGGAAGCAGGCCAAGGCGGCTCACAAGCTCCTGCTCATCGACCTCGGCGGAAACTGGTGCGGCGATTGCCGCATCTTGACGGCGACCATGGAACGGCCCGAGCTCAAGGCGTTCGTCGACAAGCACTACGAACTCGTCTTCGTGGACGTCGGCCGGTTCGACAAGAACCTGCAGATCCCCGCCCACTACGGCATCACCCAGCGCCTGGAGGGCGTGCCGGCCCTGCTGGTCGTCGATCCGCGCACCGACAAGCTGCTCGACGCGGGCCGCGTGTCCGCCCTGCAGGACGCTCGCCACATGACGCCGCAGGCGCTGGCCGACTGGCTGGCGCAGTGGACGGGCTGAGGCGCCTCGCCTGCGCTTGAACCTCCGCCGGCGCTGTGTCGTGATGACGTCATGCCGCATGCCTCCGACGGTCCACCCATCTGGCAATGGTCCGCTGTCGAGACCGCCCGCGCCATAAGGGCGGGGGAGGTCTCCTCGACCGTGGTCATGCAGGCCCACGTCGAGCGCCTGCGCACGGCGAACCCTGCGATCAACGCCGTGGTCGTCGACCTCGGCGACGCGGCGCTCGACGCCGCCCGCGCCGCCGACCGCGCGCAGGCATTGGGCGGCGAGCTTGGCGCCCTGCACGGGGTTCCGATCACCCTGAAGATCAACATCGACGTCGAGGGCCAGGCCAACTCCAACGGCGTTGCGGCCTTTCGCGACAACATCGCGCCCGGCGACTCGCCGGTGACCGCCAACTTCAAGGCGGCCGGCGCCATCGTCCTGGGGCTGACCAACACCCCTGAGTTTTCGCTGCGCGGCTTCACCGACAATCCGCTCCATGGCCTGACGCTCAATCCCTGGGACAAGGCGGTCACCAGCGGCGGTTCGTCCGGCGGCGCGGCGGCCTCGGTCGCCTCGGGCATTGCGACCATCGCCCACGGCAACGACATCGGCGGCTCGCTTCGCTGTCCGGCCGCGTTCAACGGGCTCGCCACCATCAAGTCGACGCAGGGCCGCGTGCCGGCCTTCAACCCCAGCGCGGCCGTCGAGCGCCCGCTGATGGCGCAACTCATGTCCACGCAGGGGCCGCTGGCCCGCGAGGTCGCCGACGTCCGCCTGGCGCTGGAGGTGATGAGCCGCCGCGACCCGCGCGACACCTGGTGGGTTCCCGCAGCCCTTGCCGGCCCGCCGCTGCCCAAGCCGATCAGGGTCGCGCTCGCGGCGATCCCCGCCGACATGCAGACCGACGCCGCGGTCATCGCCCTGGTGCGCGGCGCCGCCGACCATCTCGCCGACGCCGGCTACGAGGTCTGCGAGGTCGCCACGCCCGACGTCTCGGTGGCCTGGCGCTTGTGGTGCGACCTGATCTCCACGGAGATTGAGACCCTGCAAGCGGCCCAGATGCGCGAACTGGGCAGCGCCGAGTTCCGCCAGGCGCTGGATGGCTTGCTGCGGATGGCGACGATCCTCGACGGCGAGGGCTATATGAAGGCGCTCGCCCACCGCTCCCGCATCCTGCGCGAATGGCTGATGTTCCTTGAGGACTATCCGCTCATCCTCACACCGGTCTCGGTCCGGCGAACGCCGGGCGTGAACGCCGACCTGGGCGGTGACGCGGCCCTGAGCGGGTTCTTCTGGAACGACACCCGCTTCATCTCGGCGATCAGCGTGCTGGGTCTGCCGGCCGCCGTGGTCCCCGCCGGTCTGCTCGACGGCCATCCGGTCGGCGTGCAGCTCATCGGCTCCCGCTACCGCGAAGATATCTGCCTGGACGCCGCCGCGGCCATCGAGGCGCGCGTGGGAATTCTCACCCGCCGGCTCTGGGCGCGCTGAGGCCTGGCGCCTCGGCGAGCAGCCCGCCGTTTTCGGCTGCCCCGCCGGGCGATAAGGCTTAGCTTCACGCGCGCAGTACAGCTCGGGGGAGCGCCATGTCGGAGTCAGGTGAGGCCGAGGGACAGGACGTCGGCGGCGAAGGGCTTGGCTCGGCGGGCGTCAGCGCCGCCATGGAAGTGGCTGTGGCGCGCCGGCGCGCCAAGGCCGGTCCCGATCCTGAGCTCGACGCTTTCTTGCGCGGCCAGGCTCGCTTGGCGGAGCTGCAGGCTGAGCACCTGCACGAGCAGCGTGGCCTGATCATCTCGCGCCTGCGCTGGGGCCGGTTCGGCGACCGGCTGCGAGCGTTGTTGCAGGTCATGACCGCCGTCGCCGGCGCCGGGGTCGTGGCCCTGGTCGGGGCCATGGCGTGGGAAGCGCACGCGGCCCACGGCCTGGCGATCGAGGCCTTCTCCGTGCCGCCGGACCTGGCGCGGACCGGCCTGACCGGCCAGGTCGCCGCCAGCCGCTTCCTCGACAAGCTGCAGGTCCTGCAGACCGCCACCGCCCAATCGGACCGCCCGAGCCAGTCCTACAGCAGCGACTGGGGCCGCGACTTCAAGGTCGAGATTCCCGACACCGGCCTGACCTTCTCCGAGTTCGACAACCTGTTGCGCGAGCGGCTGGGCCACGTCAGCCACGTCACCGGCGAGGTGATCGCCACGCCCACGGGCATTGCCCTGACCGCGCGGATGGGCGACGCGCCCCCTAAGACCTTCACCGGTCCCGTCGGCGACTTTGACGAGCTGGCGCGGCAAGCGGCCGAGGCGGTCTATCGCGACAGCCAGCCCTATCGCTACGCCGAGTATTTGGAGAACGCGGGACGCTGGGATGAGGCCTTCAGCGTGATCGCGGACCTGGCGACCAACGGGCCGGCGAGCGAGCGGGGCTGGGCCTACGCCAAGTGGGCGCTCATGGACATCACAGACCACGGCGATCCCGTTGCAGCGCTGCGCCACGCCGCCCTGGGGCGCAGCCCGGGACACGGCTCGGACATCAACGACCAGATCGCCATCGTGAACACGAACGTCTGGATCGGGCACGAGGAAGCCGATTTCGCCTACTCGATCACCCTGGCGAGGGACGCCCAGAAGCGCCTGCCCGACACCAGCGAGATCTTCTTCGCCTCGAACAAGCTGTTGGCCCGCGCCTGGCTGAGCTACCTGCAGGCGGACTACCGGGGATCGAGCGCGTGGTGGACGCAGACCAACGCCGACACCACGCTCGGGGGCTACGAGCTGGGTCCGCTGATGGTCGCCACCACCGATGCGCTCGGGCACGACCTGTCAGGCGCGCGCAGGGCGATCGCCGCGGCGCCCAAAACCTCCGAACCCGAGCTGGCCTGGAAGATCGCCATGGGCGCGTTCCCGGCTCTGCCCCGCTATTGGATGTTCGTCGAGCAGGCCCAGTGGAGCCAGGCGCTGGCCGATGCGCGGGCGTTCGACGCGACGCTTGAGGCGGGGAAGGCCCAGCGGCCGGTCTATGGCCTGATGCAACAGGTGCTGGGCCGGCCGCTGGAGGCCCGTGCGCTCGCCCACACCGGCGACGTGGCCGGCGCAGGGGCGCTGATCGGCGGGACGCCGCTGGACTGCTACCCCTGCCTGCGGGTCCGCGGCGAGGTCGCCGCCCTGGCGCACGACTGGCCGGCCGCCGAGCGGTGGTTCGCACTGGCGGTGCGCCAGGCGCCCTCGTTGCCGTTGGCCTACGCCGAGTGGGGCCGGATGCGGCTTGAGAGGGGCGACCCCGACGGCGCTATCGCCGAGCTGAAGGTCGCCGCCGCCAAGGCGCCGCGTTTCGCCGACCCGCCGCAGATTTGGGGCGAAGCCCTGATGGCTAAGGGCGACTTCGAAAGCGCGGCCAAGAAGCTCACCGAGGCAGGCAAGCTCGCGCCCAGCTGGGGCCGCGAGCACCTGAAGGCCGGCGAGGCGCTGATGCGGCTGGGCCGGGCCGAGGCGGCGCGGAAGGAGCTGCGGACGGCCGCCAGGCTGGACCTCACGCCAGCGGAACGAGTCGAGCTCGCCGCCCAGCGCCTCTGAACGGTCAGCGGGCCACTACCCCGACAGCCATCGCCGCGGATGGCGCCAGCCGAGTTCCCGCACCTCGCTCTGTGCGAGGCCCAGCGTTTTCATCCTGGCCGGCGTGAGCGCACGGATCGCCTGCACCGGCTCCTGGCCGCGGACCGGGCTCGTCGCCACGCGGCCGGTCCGGCCGGCGTGGTCGACGGCGGTCCATTCGCACTTGGCCTGGTCGGCGTGGCCGACCGCGAAATAATGCAGCAGCGGCGCGGGCTCGCCGGGCGGTTCCACCAGCACCCCGATCAGCCAGCCGGCCGCCACGCTTGCTCCATCCCGCATCCAGAAAATCCCCACGCGTCGTCAGAAAAGCGGAATGGGCGAACGACTAAAGACCTGCAATCCCCGGTTGTCATTGGCCAGCGCTACTATATGGTGACGGTCACCAGCCCTAGGGTGGAGTGTTGGTGAAGTGAAGCGTTCCTTGTCGATTGGCGGCGCAGGTCCGGGTCGACAGGCATGGGTCTTCCTTTCATCCACGGCGTGCGGAACGCTCATAGCGTTGCTTCGGCTTCCGATGCAGGACGCGCTGCATGCCAATGCGCCGTTCCTGCTGGCCTGGCCGGGCGCCCTGCTGGCCGCCTTCCTCGGCGGCTTCTGGCCGGCGATCATCGTGACGGCGGTGGGCGCCTGGGTGGCGCAGGTGGTGCTGGCCGCCAACGGCCTGCCGCCGCTCGGCGTCGGCAGCCTGTTCATCTACAGCCTGTTCGGCCTGGTGTTCGGCATCGCCGGCGGCCTGCGCAAGCGCGGCATCAAGCGCGCCGCCGATGATGCGCGGCGGCTGGGGGAGATGCGAGCGCAACTCGAGAACGTCACGCGCCTCAACGCCATGGGCGAGATGGCCGCGGCCCTCGCCCACGAACTCAACCAGCCGCTCACCGCCATGGCCAACTATGTGGGCATCGCCCAGCGGCTTGCGGCGCGTGGCGATTCCCTGGGCGGCGAGGCCGGCAGGGAAGTCGGCGAGATGCTTGGGAAGATTTCAGGCCAGGTGGTCCGCGCCGGAGACATCATCGCGCGCGTGCGCGGCTACGTGACCCGCGGTGAGGTGGCTGTGGGGGTCGAAGCGCTTTCGGCGATGTTCGAAGAGGCCGCCGCGGTGGCCATGCCCGGCTCCGCGCGCGCCGACGTCGTTCTGCGCTCGGACTTCGACCCGCATGCCGACCAGGTGCTTGCCGACCGCATCCAGGTCCAGCAGGTGATGGTCAACCTGCTGCGCAACGCCGTGGAAGCGATGGCGGACCTGCCCCGGCGGGAGTTGCGCATCGGTTGCCGGCCGCGGCCGGACGGCTTCGCGCAGGCCTATGTCGCCGACACCGGCGCCGGCCTCGACGCGGAGGTCGCCGAGCGCCTGTTCCAGCCCTTCGTGACCGGCAAGGCCGGCGGCATGGGCGTCGGCCTGGCGATTTCGCGCAACATCGTCGAAAGCCACGGTGGCGCGATCTGGGCGGAAGGCAACGCCGAGGGCGGCACGACCTTCCATTTCACCCTGAAGCGCGCCCAGCAGCCGGCCCTGGCTCAGCCTGGCGGGTAGATCACCTGGCGGATGGCCGTCAGGACCGTTTCGACCGCGAACGGCTTTTCGACGAAATCGGCGGCGCCCAGGCCGCGCGCGGCGCTGTTGTGCCCGGCGCGCCCGCTCATCAGGATCACCGGCAGGTCGAAGTCGCGGCCCTGCAACTGGCGCAGCAGTTCGATGCCGTCCATCCCCGGCATCTGCACGTCGCTGATCACGCAGCCGCCGCCTTCGCCCTCCAGCGGCAGCACGTCGAGAAAGTCCTGCGCCGAGGCGTACTTGCGCACCGCGATGTCCTCCAGCCGCAGCAGGCGCGCCAGGGAATCGCGGATCGCGTCATCGTCGTCGATGACGTGTACGGTTGGGACGAGAACGGGGGGCTCGGAGACCATCACGGTCTCCATTCCTCTTGGCCGGTCAGGGGGCTGCAGCGGTCCATCGCCTCTTGCTTGCCCGATTGGCCGGGCAAATCAACTCAGGGCGAACACCTAGGTCGCTGCGCCAGGGCTTAGGGGCGCACCACCAGGGTTCCGGTCATCCCCGGATGATAGCGGCAGGTGAACACATAGGTTCCGGGCGCGTGGAAGGTGGTCCAAAGCCGCGCCTTGGGCTTCAGTTCCACGTCGAAGGCCTTGTCCTTGGCGGTCGCCGAATGGAGGAAGATGTCCTGGTTGTCCCATTCGATGGTGTCGCCGACATGCATCTCGGGCGGCGGCGCGCTGAATTTCATGTCCTTGAGCGTCACCGTATAGGTCACGGGCGCCCTGGGCTTTGCGGCGGCTGACACCGGGGCGGCGGAGAGCGCCGCCCCGGCCAGCACGACAAGCAAGAGGCGTGGGGTGATCACCTTCGCTTGCCTACTTCAGGCCCGCCGCCAGGTGCTCGGCGTGGGTCTGGTGCTCGGTGAACAGCTTCAGGCCCGTCTGCAGCAGGCTCTTCAGCTCGGCGTTCTTGGCGTTGGGGATCAGGGTCTTGGACAGCGCCCCGTTTACTGTCTTGTGGAAGGCGATCTCGTTGGTGACATAGGCCTTATCGAAGGCCGCGCCGCTCAGCTTGGCGTAGCTGGCGAGCTTGGCCGCGGCGTCTTTCGAGAGCGCCTGGCTGGTGGGGTTGTCCTGCGGCGTGACGTGCAGCTTCTTGACCAGGGCCAGCGCCTGGTCGTTCACGGCGGTGTGGTCGCGCACCATCTCCTGGGCGAAGTCGCGCACAGCCTTGTTATGCGACTTGGCGAGCGCCTGCTTGCCGGCGGCCACGTCGATCGTGCCGGCCGTGTAGGCGATGTGGGCGATCTGGGCGTCGTTGGGCGCCTGGGCGTAGGCGGCGGGCGCGGCGAGGGTGAGGACGGCGGCGACGCCGATGGCCTTCATGAACATGTCTGGTCTCCGATCTTCCGCCGGACGCGGCGGGTTTCATCGATTGGATGACCGTCGTTCTGGAAGGTTCCCGGGAACCTGGCGCCCCTCGCGGCGTCCAATGGGTGTAGACAAGGAGCCGCCATGGCCGCCCTCCATGCCCTCGACTATTCCAGCCTCCCTGAGGCCGACCTGGTCGCCCGCGCCCGCGCCGACGACCCTGAGGCCTTCGGCGCGATCATGACCCGGTGCAACCAGCGCCTGTTCCGCATCGCTCGCGCCGTCGTGCGCGACGAGGCCGAGGCCGAGGACGTGCTGCAGGAGGCCTATACCCGCGCGTTCGCCGCCATGGCGGGGTTCCGCGGCGAGGCCGGGATCGCCACCTGGCTCACCCGCATCGTGCTGAACGAGGCCCACGGCCGCCTGCGCCGCCGCCGCGAGACGGTCGACCTCGAGGCGATCGAGACCGCGCAGGCCGGCGCGCAACTGCTGAACTTCCCCGGGATCGCAAGAAGCGAGGACCCGGAGGCCGACGCCGCGCGCGCCCAGATCCGCCGCATGCTGGAACGCGCCGTCGACGCCCTGCCGGAGCCCTTCCGCCTGGTGTTCATCCTGCGCGAGGTCGAGGAGCTGAGCATCGAGGAGACCGCCGCCCACCTGGGGCTCAAGGCGGAGACCGTGAAGACCCGGCTGCACCGCGCGCGACGGCGGCTGCGCGAGGCGCTGGACGCCCATCTGGCCGACGTGATGGTCGGCGCCTATCCCTTCCTCGGCGCCCGCTGTGAGCGCATCACGCAGGCGGTCCTGGAGCGGATTTCGAAGAACACGCATAGCCCGTGTGTTGAACCCGAGGTCCGTTGCTCCTAGGGTAAGGGCTTCCGTTGGGGGGCGGAAACGCACTCCCCGCGCCTTACACGAGAGCATTTCCAATGGCCGACGAAAACAAGACCCCCGAAACCGAAACGCCGGCGAACGAGCCGCAACAGGCGCGTCCGCACCAGAAGGACAAGGGCAAGGTCGTGACGACCGCCTTTGGCGAACCCATGTCCGGCGGCATCGCCGACATCGCCGACGGCGACGACGACTAGGCCCCTCGGCCTCAGCGGTTTTCGTAGACCACCTGGCCGTCGACGACGGTCAGGACGGCGTGGCCCTTGGGAATCTCAGCCTCGGGCGCGGTCATCAGGTCGACGGAGAACCCGCTGAGGTCGGCGCGTTTGCCGACCGCGATGGTCCCGAGGTCCTTTTCGGCGAACCTTGCGTAAGCGGCCGACGAAGTGAAGAGCTTCAGCGCTTCGGCGCGGCTCAGCTTCTCCTCCGGATGCCAGTCGGCGTTCGAGTAGCCGTTGAGGTCCTTGCGGGCCACCGCGGCGTAGAATTCGATCAGCGGCGCCCCGCGCTCCACCGGCGCATCCGAACCGCCGACCACCACCGCTCCTGAATCCAGCAGGCTCTTCCAGGCGTAGGCGCCCTTCAGCCGCGCCTTGCCCAGGCGCGCCGGCGCGAAGTGGAAGTCGCCGATCGCGTGGCTGGGCTGCATCGAGGCGATCACCGCATCGGCGTGGAAGCGCGGGGTGTCGGCGGGCCGCAGGATCTGAGCGTGCTCGATCCGCCAGCGCGCCGCCTTGCCGGCCGCCGGGTCGGCCTTGAAGGCTTCCTCATAGAGGTCGAGCGCGGTGGCGTTGCCCTTGTCGCCGATCGCGTGGGTCGAGACCTGCAGGCCCGCCTTCAGCGCCCTGGCCAGGATCGGCCGCATCCTGTCGGGTTCGGTCACATAGGTGCCGGTGATCGAGGGCGCGTCAGAATAGGGCGCGAACAGCTTCGCGCCGCGCGAGCCGAGCGCGCCGTCCATGTAGAGCTTGATCCCCCGCGTGGTGATCCGCCCATCGGGCGTGGCGCGTGGCCCCTTCTCGAACAGCGGGCCCGCCTGGGCCGCGTCGACCATGTTGTAGACCCGCAAGGTCGCCTGGCCGGCCTTGTCCATCTCCTCGAGCAGCGGCACGTCCGGCCAGCTCACGCTCATGTAGTGGATCCCGGTCCAGCCGTAGGCGGTCTCGACCCGGAAGGCGGCCTTGAAGGCGGCCAGCCGACGCTCGCGGGTCGGCGCCGCGCGCAGCCTGGCGACCAGCCGCATGGCGTTGTCGACCAGCATGCCGGTGAGCTTGCCGTCCGGCCCCTTGAGGATCTGGCCGCCGGCCGGAACGGGCGTCGTCTCGTCGATACCGGCGGCCTTCAGCGCCGCGGAGTTGGCGGTGAGCGCATGGCCGTCGGCCCGGTGCAGCAGCACCGGAATGTCCGGGGCGACCGCGTCGAGGTCGGACCGCCGCAGGAAGCGGCCCTCCGGCCAGCCGGTCTCGATCCAGCCGACGCCCTCCACCAGGCCGGCCGGATGGTGCTGCGCGATATAGGCCTTCAGGCGCTGGGCGACCTCCGCCGCCGACTTCGAGCCCTCCAGGTTCAGCGTCAGCTCGCGCTCGCCGATCTCGCCCAGGTGCGCGTGGCTGTCGGTGAAGCCGGGGAACAGGGCCGCGCCCTTCAGGTCGATGACCCGCGTCTTCGGCCCGACCAGGGTCTTCGCGCCGGCCCGCGCGCCGACGTAGGCGATCCGCCCGTGCGAGACGGCCACGGCTTCGGCTTTCGGATGCGCGTCCACGGCGGTGTAGACCGGGCCGCCCCAGATCACGAGATCGGCCGGCGCGGCCCTGGCTGAGGCGGGTAGGGCGGCGGCGGCGAGGGCGGCAAGCGCCAAGCTTGGGATTCGCATGCGGCCTAGCTAGCGCCCGGCTGACGCTTTGCGCCAACCCTTCTTCAACGGGCTGTGGTCTTGGCCACCCAATCGGTGATCAGGTTCAGCGCCGCCGGCGCCATGGTTTCCTCGATGCGCGCATATTCGCTGGGCGCCCCCGTGCCCGCGGTCTGGAACAGGTGGTTGAGGCCTGGCAGCTCCACGACCTGCGCCTTCGGATTGTCCTTCAGCGCCTCGCGGATCGACGGCAGGTTCTGGCTGGCGACCACCTGGACGTCCTTGTCGCCGTTCACGGCCAGCACCGGCACGCGCAGCTTGCGCAGCGTCGGACGCGGGTCATAGGCGATGAACCAGCGGTACCAGGGCGAGCTGAGCTGGCGCACGGTCTGCGCCGCGCCGGCCGCCGGCATGCCGGCGTCGGTCAACACCTTGGCGGCGTCCGCTTCAGCCTGGGTCGCGTCCTTGCCCTGCGCCAGCGCCGCCTCGACGCGGCCGATCACCGCCTCGTTGCGCGCCACGGCTTCGGGCAAGAGGCCGGCCGTGCGGGCCACCGCCTCGCGCTGACCGGCCATCAGCTCGCGGCTGGGAACGCCGGGCCCCGCCAGCATCACCACGAAGGCCACGCGCGGATCGCTGGCGGCCACCATCGGCCCGATCAGGCCGCCCTCCGAGTGGCCGATGAGGCCGATGCGCCTGGCGTCGATCTCCGGGCGAGCGGCCAGGTAGCTGACGCCAGCCTCCGTGTCCGCGGCGAAATCCTCGCTGGTCGCCTTGGCGAAGTCGCCGGTGGACTTGGCGAAGCCGCGGTCGTCGGTCCGCAGCACCGCGATCCCGCGGCGGGTCAGGGCGTCGGCCAGCACCATGAAGGGCTTGTGGCCCATGATGGTCTCGTCGCGGTCCTGGGCGCCCGAGCCGGTGATCAGCACCGCGGCGGGGAACGGGCCCTTGCCCTTGGGCAGGGTGAGCGTGCCCGCCAGGCGCACGCCGGGCGCGCTGTCGAACGCCACTTCCTCGGCGCGATAGGGGAACGGCGGCTTCGGCGTCTGCGGGCGCAGCCGAGGCTCCACCTTGCCGCGGGTGAACACCAGGGTCATCGGCTGGCCTTGCGTCCATTCGCCGACCCAGGCCGACTGGACCTCGTCCCACCACCCCTCGTAGCGGCCGTGCAGCCGCGCGCCGGCGAAGGTCAGGTGGCCGTTCTCGACGGTCACGCTGTCGAGGGTGATCCAGGCCGGGCTCTGGTCGGGGCTGATCATGCGGCCCTGGTAGCCGCCGCCCGGCTTGGCGCTGATCTCCAGGCCCACGCGTAGTTCCGCGGTGGCGCTGCGCAAGGTCCCGTGCCATTCGCCGGTCGGCTCCTGGGCCTTGGCCGCCCCGGCCAGGACCAGGGCCATCACCAGGCAAGACACCGCGAGCGCGACGATCCATCGGGTGAGCTGAGCGGTCATCTGTGGGCGGTCCTAGCGGTTCTTGCGGGCCGGGGCGGCCGGGGCGGCGGCCGCCGCGGGCGCCGGATCGGCCTGGGCGGCCAGCGCGACCTGCGCGAGGCCCAGCATGCCGCCGGGGTTCATGGAATCGACCATCGCCGTCGGCATCAGGATCGTGGCGCCCCGCTCCTTGGTCGTCTCGTAGATGATGTTCATGGCGCGAAGCTGCAGGGCCGCCGGGCTCTTGGCGTAGATCTCGGCGGCTTCCACGAACTTCTGCGCCACCTGCTGCTCGGCCTGGCCCAGGTGAATCCGCGCGGCGGCCTCGCGCTGCGCCTGGGCCTCGCGGCTCATGGCGTCCTGCAGGGCGGCCGGGACGCCGATGTCGCGGATCTCCACCGAGATGGCGGTGACGCCCCATTCGGCGGTCTTGCGGCCGATCTCCTCGCGCAGCATCTCGTCGCCGTGCTTGCGATCCGACAGCAGGGTCGAGAGCAGCGACGAGCCCACCATCTCGCGCAGCGAGGTCTGCGCCACCCGGCTGATCGCCGAGCGGTAGTCGGTGATTTCAAGCGCCGCGCGCTCGGGGTCGTGGATCTGCCAGAACACCACCGCGTCCACGTCGACCGGCACGGTGTCCTTGGAAAGCGCCTGCTCGGCGTTGAACTCGGTGGTCTGGATCCGCTGGTCGAGCCAGGACGATACGTCGTCGATGAACGGGATGATCAGGAACATGCCCGGCCCCTGCACGGCCTGCAGCTTGCCCAGGCGCAGGACGACCGCCCGCTCCCACTGGTTCGCCATCTTCAGCGACATGGGCGTCAGCACGCCCAGCACGATCAGCAGGCCGGCCAGCCAGTAGAGCGCCGGCATGTTGTTCCACGCGGCCTCGAGCAGGCTCAAGACGCCCAGGCCAATCAGGATCACGGCCAGCAGGCCGGCCGGGGCGTTGGCCCCGCGCGGTCTTAGGCGCGGCATGCCCATGCCGGCCACGCCCACATAGCTATTGCTCATCGGACTTCCTCCTTATCGACGGCGAGCGCCGCGATACGTTGCGAGAGCGCCACGGGATCGACCCCCAACGCCGCAGCGGCGGCCAGGGTCTGGCGCGCCAGATTGTCGGTTTCGAGCTCGTGCGCCGCGGCGTCCATCGGCGGCGGCGCGTCGGCGACGAAGCTGCCTCGGCCGCGCACCAGGGTCACCGCGCCCAGCCGCTCCAACTCGTCATAGGCATGACGCACGGTGTTCAGGTCCACCTTCAGGGCCACCGCCACCTGGCGCATGGTCGGCATCTGGTCGCCGGGCGTCAGAAGCCCCGCGCCCATCGCCCGCAGGAATTGCTCACGCAACTGAACGTAGATCGGGACTCCGGTGACCTCCAGGCGAAGGAGGGCCAAGGTTTGCGCCTGTGTATGCATACATTCATACAATATCTCAACAGCGCCGCTTGTCAAACCCGGGTCCGCGCGTTGGGCAAACCAGGCCTCGCCGAAATTCGAAAGCCGAGGGAACTCATCCGCCCTCGGAGCGTTGCCGTACGCGGATACGTCGGAAACCAGACTCCGACTCGTCGCGATGGGGGATGTAGCGTTTGGGGGGTCCAAGGCGTTTGGCCGTGCTCGGTCTCTTGATGGGCGCGGCGGCCGTCGCTTCGGCGGCGCGGGCGGACATATCCGCCTCGCCCGGCGATGCGGCTGTCGAAGAGCTTCGCGGCCTGTCGATCGAAGACCTCGCCAAGATCTCGGTGACCACGGTATCGCGCCGCGAGGAGTCGCTCGCCCGGGCGCCGGCCGCCGCCTACGTCATCACGCGCGCGGAGATCCTGCGCTCGGGCGCGACCACCGTGCCGGAGATGCTGCGCCTGGCGCCGAACCTGTTCGTGGCGCGAACCAGCGCCAGCACCTGGACGATCACCGCCCGCGGCCAGAGCGGCAATGCCCGCGACCAGGCTTTCTCCAACAAGCTGCTGGTTCTGATCGATGGCCGCAGCGTCTACACGCCGCTGTTTTCAGGCGTCTATTGGGACATGCAGGACGTCCTGCCGCAGGACGTTGAGCGGATCGAGGTGATCAGCGGGCCGGGCGCGACGCTCTGGGGCGCCAATGCGGTCAACGGCGTGATCAACATCATCACCCGCAAGGCGTCCGAGACCCAGGGCCTGGTGGCCGCCGCCGGCGGCGGCAACCTGGATTCGGCTGCAGGGCTTCGCTACGGCGGCCGCGTCGGCGAGAGCGCGACCTATCGGGTCTACGCCCGCGCCTTCCACGCCGGGGACACCGAGACCCGGTCCGGGGCCAGCGCGCACGATCGCTGGTCGCGCCTGCAGGGCGGCTTCCGTCTGGATTGGACCCCGGGCGACCATGACGACGTCTCGATCCACGGCGACGCCTTCAACGGCAGCGCGGCCAACTTCGACGCCATGAGCGGCGGCAATCTGGTCGCCCGCTGGAACCACGCCTGGGACAACGGCTCTGGCCTGCAGATCCAGGCCTACGTCGACCGCGAACAGCGCGGGCATGACATCACCGGCGGCACGCCCCTCTGGGTCAACACCTACGACGTCGACCTGCAGCACAGCTTCGCGCTCGGCAAGCGCAACGCGATCGTCTGGGGCGGCGGCCTGCGCAGGGCCGAGTACCACATCGAGGGCACGTCCTCGCTGCAGTTCGCGCCGGCCAAGGGCCGGCTCAACCTCTCCAACCTGTTCGTGCAGGACACGCTCACCCTCGCGCCGCCGCTGCGCCTGATCCTGGGCCTGAAGTTCGAGGACGACCCCTATTCGGGCTGGTCGCCGTTGCCCGACGTCCGGCTCTCCTGGACCCCCGACGCCTCGACGCTGATCTGGGCCGCGGCCTCCCGCTCGATCCGCGCCCCGACGCCCTTCGATCGCGACGTGGTCGAATTCCTGGGGCCGACGAAGTTCCTGGTCGGCGACGCGAGCTTCGACGAGGAGAAGCTCACTGCCTACGAACTCGGCGCGCGCGTCCAACCCACGCCGCGCACCTCGTTCTCGATCTCGGCCTACTACAACGTCTACGACGACCTGCGCAGCGTCGAGGTCACCCCGGTGGTTTTCCTGCCGATCAGTTGGGGCAACGGGCTGAAGGGCAAGTCGCACGGCCTGGAGGCCTGGGGCAATTTCCAGGCGACGCCCTGGTGGCGGCTTTCGGCGAGCGTCAATCTGCTGAGCGAGGACTTCAAGTTCAAGCCAGGGGCCAGCGGCCTGCTGGGCGTTTCACAGGTCGGCGACGATCCGCGCCAGCAAGCGCAACTCAAATCCTCCATGGACCTCGGCCCCTCGGTGACCTGGGATGCCGACCTGCGCTACGTCAGCCAGCTTCCCGACCCGCGCGTACCGGCCTATGGCGAGCTGAACACGCGCGTGGCGTGGAATGTCACCGACAAGCTGCAGCTTGAAATCTCGGGGTTCAACCTGCTGCACGACCGTCACCAGGAGTTCCCGGCCCCCGACGCCACGGCCGTGCCGCGCAGCGTCTTCGTGGGCCTGCGCTGGGGCTTCTAGGGCGCTCTTAGGCCTCGACGGCGGGGCTCGCCTCGGCGGGCTTGGCGGCGCGTGAGAGCCACTTGGCCTCGAGCCTGGCGAGTTGCGACTTGAGCCCGAGCGCCGGCTTTTCGACCAGATGCCAGGAAAGCGCCGCGACGGCCGCCGAGGCGGGCACGCTGACGGCGATGTTGATCCCCCAGTGCCGGCCCCAGGGGGCCAGCGCCATGAAAGTCTGCTGGACGATCAGGCCATAGAGATAGATGCCGTAGGAGTAGTCGGCGCCCTTCAGGAAGCCCGTCTTCGGGGGGTTGGTCAGGCCGAAGAAAACGGTGGCGTAGGAGGCCAGCGGCATCGCCGCATAGTGTCCGGCCGGGATGTCATACAGCACCAGCGCGGCGACCAGGGCGGCCACGCCCCACGACCACCTCCACGGGATCCGGTCGCGCCACAGATAGATCATCACCCCGCACAGGAAGTTGGCGAGCAGCAGCCAGGAGGGCGCGGACCCGGCGGTGTAGGTCAGGTAGAACGGGTAGTGCGCGATCGTGTCGCCGATCCCCCAGGCCATGTAGGCGAGCGTCGCGGCGAGCAGGATCATCGGCCGCTTGACGGCGCCCAGCAGCGCCAGGGCCGTCAGCATCACATAGCACCGCAGCTCGTAGGGAATGGTCCAGAGCTGGCCGTTCACGGCGTCGAGTGGATTGGTCTTGAAGACCCCCGGCAGCATGTAGTGGGGATCGCCGAGGATGTTCAGGAAATAGGCGTGGAACTGGGGATCGGCGAAATAGGCGCCGAGCGGCATGGTGGTCATCGCCGGCCCCACGACCAGCGCCGCGATCAGGGATTCCACCGCCAGCGCTGGATAGATGCGCAGGGCGCGCAGGCCGACAAACGACCCGATGGTCTTGCAGCGCTCCAGGCTGCCGGCCACCAGGAAGCCGCTCAGGGTGAAGAACGCCGGCAACAGCACGGCGATCACCGGCCGGGCCAGCAGCGTCCTCTCGAATTCCGTCGCCTGGCCATAGGACGTCGTCACGCTGTGCCAGCAGACGATCAGTATGGCCAGCATCAGGCGCATGTAGTCGAAGCCGGTCGGCCTCCCGCCGGTCGCGACCATCCGCTGGGCGATCGTCGTCCTCATGCCCTCCAGCATGCCGCGGCAAGATTAAGGACGGCTTTCGCGGCCGATGGTCAGCCAGCCCCGGGGCGGCGTCGATGTGTCCGGCTATCCGATCGGGAAGCTCTGGTTGGATTGCGAGGTCCAGGGGTTCACCGCACTGCGCGGTGCGGCCAGGACCAGGCGGCCCCCGAGGCTGGCGCGGCCGATGCCCTGGGCCTCATAGAGCGCTTCGAAGTTGTCGGCCCCCTTGGCCGCCTTGCCGAGCGCCTTCAGGGTGCTCGGCGTCGCCGCGGCCTCGGCCGCCTGCATCAGGCCGGTGTCCCGGTCGCCGGCGATCACCACGATGCGGTTGCCGGACGGGCCCTTGAAGGCGGTGATGTAGCCATAGTCGCGGCGTGTCGCGTCGCCCTGGCTCGGCCCGCCCTCCTGGCTCACGTAGGACTTGTGCGTCCGGCTGTCGTTCAACTCGTCATAGGTTTCGCCGATCGAGAAGCGCGACCCCGCGAACACCGGCGCGCGCAACACCCCCAGGCCGCTCAGGTAGCCCAGGTAGACGATGTTGTTGCGCTTCAGCATCTCCGGCGTCAGGTCCGAGGCCATCACCACGTGCAGGTTGTCGCCATTGGCGTCGCCGCGCGTGACGATCGGCACGATGTCGCGCATCGCCCAGGCCGCGCCCACGGGCAGGTAGTAGAGGTCGAGGTCGCGATAGCTGCCCATGGCCTTCGGGTTGTCCATCAGCCAGGCGTCGAGGTCCTCACGACTGTTGATGCCGTACTCGCGGACCAGCCGGTTGATGCCCGCCTGCTCGTCGATCTCGCCGAAGATGTAGTAGTCGCCCAGCACCAGAAGGGTCGGGGCGTCGGTCTTCAGGAGTTGCGCCCAGGGCGCGGTCGCCTGCACCTGGGCGAGCGTCCGCTCCGTCCCGTGCGTCGCCCAGAACGCGCCCCACGCCGCGAGGTTGAGGGCGACCAGCAGGGCCGCGGCGGCGATGGCGTACTTCCGCCACGCGCGCGGCGGCGCGACGGCCGTTTCCTCGTCGGCGGGCCGGGCTTCGGCGGCCACGCGGTATTCGCCCTTGGGGATGGTCAGCCGGACGGCCTCGTCCCGCCCGGGGCCGGCGTAGAATTCCTCGAGCTTGCGGCGCAGGCGATGCACCGCGACGCGCACTGAGGCGTCCTGCGCGCCGTCGAAACTGGCGTCGCGGCCAAAGACGGCGGCGGCCACCTCGAATTCCTTGGGCCGCGCCCCGGAGCCCGCACTCTCGACCAGGTAGTCGAACAGCCGGTTCAAACCCTCCGAACGGCCAAGCGCCTGGCGCCCGCGCAGATGCTGGGCCAGCTCGGCGATCTGGTCGCCCGCCCCTTCGATCACGGCGTCGGACAAGGCTTGTGTAACCTTCTGTAACCCCCCGGAGACCGTATTTAACCGGACGCAGCCACGCTTGGCAAAGTATGGCTTCGCGACATCGAAGTCGGGGAGTCCACCTTGAAGCGCCTTATCACCTTTGCGGCCTGCGCCGTCCTCCTGGCCGCCTGCTCGCCGCAGAAGCCGCCGTCCCCGGCGAAATACAACGTCGATGCCTTGGACCTGAAGGAGTTCATGGGCCACGTCGTCGACCCTGCGTCCTTTGCCTACTGGAAAGGGTCCGGCACCGAGGAGACCGCCAGCGGAATCAAGCAGCTCGCGCCGACCACCGACGAGGGTTGGGAAGCGATGGAGACGGCCGCGGCGGTGCTGATCGAGGCCGGCAACGCGCTGCAGCTTCCGGGCCGCGCCCGGGCGCCGGAGGCGGATTTCGATAAGTTCGCCCAGCAACTGACCGCCGAGGCGATCCTGGCCAAGGCGGCGGCTGAAAAGCACGACGAGAACGGCGTCTATACCGAGGGCGCCAAGCTCTACCTGATCTGCACGGCCTGCCACAAAGAGTACATCATCGACCCGATGCTCAAGGCCGGCGGCCGGCCCACCGGCAAGCTGCCTGACTGGCCGGCCGACGTGAAGGCCAAGCAGAAGTCCTACGAGGCCAAGCCCGCCACCTAAGCGCTGCGGCGCCACACACACCGATCCGGGGGAATTCGATGTCTGGAAAAATGCGCTTCGGCGCAGCGGGAAAACTCGTGCTCGTTGCAACCACGGCAGTCTTGGCCTTCACCGCCCGCACCGCCCATGCGGCGGACGCCGCGGGGACGGTTTCGGAGCTCGTCGTGACCGGCGGGCTGGAGGAAACCGTGCCCTCGCAGCTTGCCCAGTACGGCAGCCGCATGGACGTCGTCCCGTCGCGCCAGATCGAGATGCTCAACCTGTCGGATGTCGGCGGCATCCTGTCGAAGGGCGTTCCCGGGCTCTATTTCTCGCCTCAGAACGGGCCGTTCTCCTACAACTTCGCCTCGATCCAGGGGTCGCGCCAGAACGAGATCCTCTACCTCTTCGACGGGGTGCGGATCTCCAACAGGCTCTACAACACCACCCCGCCGCTCGACACCATCCCCGCCCACATGGTCGACCACATCGAGGTGCTGGACGGCGGCCAGGGCCTGTTCTTCGGGACCTCGGCGGTGGCCGGGGTGATCAACATCGTGACCCGCCCCTTCACCGACACCACGAGGGGGCGCCTCGCGATCGGCGGCGACACCAACAACAGCGTCGCAGCCAACGGCTATGTCTCCGGCGCCGTCGGGAAATCGAAGATCGTGGCCTACGCGTCCTACCACCAGTCCAAGGGCTTCCGGCCCTTCCCGGACGCGGACTTCGAGCCCAGCGCCACGGATCGTCACCGCGGCTATCGCCTGACCAGCGTCGGGGCGAAATACGCCTACGACTTCACGCCCGACCTACGGTTCAGCGCCAGCTACCAGCATACCGAGGGCTTCGTGGACTCGATCCGCTCCGTCGATTCCGCGCGCGCGGTGAACGACCGCGACGAGGACATCGCCTGGGCCAAGCTCGACTGGACGGTCAACGACAAGCTCCAGCTCTTCGTGAAGGCCTACGACCACTGGTGGCGCAGCCACTACGACGAGGTCGACAACGTCCCTGGCGGCGGCCTCGACCACGTCGACGACCACGAGTTCTGGGGCTTCAAGGACTATGGCGTGAACGCCATGGCGAAGTTCGTGCCGGTGGCCGGCGTCGAGACCTATGTCGGCTACGACCTGCAGCGCTACGGCGGTCGCGACGACGTCCTGATCATCGCCCCGCAGAAGGAGCAGACGCAGGCGGTCTTCGGCCAGGTCCGGCTGACCCCGGACCTCATCGCCAACACCCACCTGGCCGCCGGCCTGCGCTACAACGACCCCGACAACGGCGAGGGCGTCACGGTCTGGAACGTCTCCGGCCAGTACGACGTCACCCCGACCCTCTTCGTCCGCGGCGCGTCCGGCACGTCGTTCCGCCTGCCGGACGCGGAGTCGCTGTTCGCCAACGACCCGGTCAACAACCAGGAGATCGGCAACCCGAACCTGAAGCCCGAGACCGCCACCAACCTCACCGGCTCGGTCGGCGGCGAGGCGACCGGCTGGGGCTGGGAGCTCATCGGCTTCCACCGCGAGACCAAGAACCTGATCGACCTCTCCGGCGAAACGCCTGACCCGAACGTCGCCACCTTCATCAACCTGCCGAACAAGGTGGTGGCCAAGGGGGTCGAGCTGGTCGGCCACCTGGACCTGAACCCCTCGCTCTCCCTGCAGGGCTCCTACACCCACGCGCGCACCCGCCAGAGGGGCTCGTCGCGGCAACTCGACCGCGTGCCGGAAGACACCGCCCAGGCGCTGGTCGACATCCATCCGCAGGGCCGCAACTTCGGCGGCTCGGTGGTCGCCAACTATGTGGGCAGCGTCTTCGACAACGTCACGGGCGGCTTCGGCCCGGTGCAGCACGGTCACTACGCTGTCGTCGACCTCACCGCCTACCTGACTTTCGGGCCGGGCGACCACCAGCGGATCAACGTCAGCCTCGAGAACGCGTTCAACGAGGGCTATTTCACGCGCCTCAGCCGCGCCTCGCGCGATGCGGACGGGTCTTCCTACATCGTCCACGCCCGCGGCGCGCCGCGCACCTTGCATGCCACCTACAGCTACAGCTTCTGACCTGGCCCCTCCGGCGCGGCCCCGGCGAACCGCCTGGGCGCCGCGCTGGCTGGTGGTCGCGCACCGCTACCTGGGCGTCGCGCTCGGCGCCCTGATGCTGCTCTGGTGCCTGAGCGGCATGGTCATGCTGTTCGTGGCCTATCCGAGCGTCAGCCAGGACGAACGCCTGGCCCGCCTGCCGCGGATCGACTGGTCTCACTGCTGCGTCATCGACGGGGCGGCGCCGGCCGAGGCCCGCGTGCGCGCCGCGGCCATCGAGCAACTGGCCGGCGCACCGGTCCTGCGCCTGCGCCTGGCCGACGGGGCCTCGCGGCTGATCGACCTCTCCAACGGCCACGTCCTGCCGGGCGCGAGCCGCGCCGACGCCCTCGCCGTCGCCCAGGCCTGGGGCCGACCGGTCGCCGTCGCGCCCCTGATCCGCGACCAGTGGACCGTCGGCGGCGAGTTCAACCGCAGCCGCCCCTTCTGGCGCGTCCGCCTGGGCGATCCGCAGGGCACGGACGTCTATGTGTCCCGCAAGAGCGGGGAGGTGGTCCAGCGCACGACGCGCGCTTCACGCATCCTGAACTGGCTGGGCGCGGTGCCGCACTGGCTCTATCCGACCCTGCTGCGCCAGCACCCGGCGCTCTGGACGCAGGTGGTGGTCTGGACCTCGCTGGCCGGCGTCTTCCTGACCCTGGCCGGGCTCTACCTCGGCCTGCTCGCCTGGCGGCCGTTCGGCGACCACCGCCTGTCGCCATTCCGCGGCCTGATGACCTGGCATCACCTGACCGGCCTCACCGCGGGCCTGCTGACCCTGACCTGGGTCGCGAGCGGGCTCTTCTCCGTGAACCCCTGGGGCTTCCTCGAAAGCCCGGCCGATCCGGCGCCCGCGCGGCTGGCCGGCCCCGCGCCGCGCTTCGCCGAGGTGCAGGTCGCGCTGGAGTCCGCCGCCGCCCGCGCCTCGGCGGTGGCGCAGGTGCGGCTCATTCCGTTCGCCGGCCAGGTCTTCGTCCTCGCGGGAGACGAGCGGCTCGACGCGGCCGGCCATCCGGCGCCGCTGGCGCCTGCCGACCTCGCCGCCGCCGGCCGTCGCCTGGGCGAGGTGGCGAGCCAGGGCCTGATGCGCCGCGAGGACGCCTACTACTTCAGCCACCACGAGCCGGTCAGCCTGCCCGCCTGGCGCGTGCTGATGCGCGACAGCCGCCGCTACTACCTCGACCCGCGCATCGGGAGCCTGCTCGCGGCCTTCGACGCCCCGGCCAAAGGCTTCCGCTGGCTGCATGAGGGCCTGCACCGCCTGGATTTCGTGCCGGGGTTCCGCCGCGGCCCCGTCTGGGCCGCCGCGACCCTGGCCCTGCTCGGCCTGGTCACGGCCGGGGTCGCGACCGGCGTCTGGCTCGGCGGGCGGCGCATCGTCCACGATCTCTCGCAGCTTCGACGTCGATTTATGTAGATTTTTCAAAGAGCTGGGTTTTGTGATGCAGCGTACCTGTCTTGCCCGGCCATTTCGCCGCGCCGCCCTGTTCGCCAGCGCCGCCGTGGTGCTCGTCGCCACCACCGCACGGGCGGAAGGAGCCGTCGCCCCGCCGACCTCGGTCGCCGAAGTGGTGGTCACCGCCTCGCGCCGGGACCTGCTGGGCGTCGCGACGACCGCGAGCCAGGGCTCGGTGACCCAGCAGGAGCTGACGCTGCGCCCGGTCTACCGTGTCGGCCAGCTTCTGGAGAGCACGCCGGGCCTGGTCGTCACGGCCCACTCCGGCGAGGGCAAGGCCAACCAGTACCTGGTGCGCGGCTTCAACCTCGACCACGGCACCGACATCGCCAACTTCATCGACGACATGCCGATCAACCGGCCGACCAACACCCATGGCCAGGGCTATTCGGACGTCAACTTCGAGATCCCGGAACTGGCCCAGGGCCTTGATTACACCAAGGGGCCCTACTACGCCGCGGTCGGCGATTTCGGCGCGGTGGCCTCGACCCACCTCAAGCTCGCCGACGAGGTTCCGAACCAGCTCGCCGTCGCGGCCGGCTCCTTCGGCATCTACAACATCTTCGCCGGCGGCACCCGGCGGTTCAGCGACGACGACCGGCTGCTGGGCGGAATCTACTATGGCCACGTCGACGGCCCGTTCACCCATCCCGATGACTTCCGCAAGCTGGCGGGCGAGCTGCGCTTAAGCCACGGCGACCACGCCGACGGCTACAGCCTGACGGCGATGTACTACAAGGGCGACGGCAACTTCACGACCGACCAGCCGCTGCGCGCCGTCCAGCAGGGCCTGATCAGCCGCTTCGGGACCCTCGACCCCACGGACGGCTCAAGCTCGGAGCGCCTCAGCCTCTCGGGCCACTACGGCGCGACGGGCGACGGCTGGCAGGCTTCGGCCAGCGCCTATTACATCCATGCGCGCATGACGCTGTGGAACGACTTCACCCACTTCCTCGACGATCCGGTGAACGGCGACCAGGAATCGCAGAACGAGGCGCGCGACACCTTCGGCGGCGAAGCCTCGCTCACCCTGGACCACCAGTTCGGGGCGATCGACAACGACCTTGTGCTGGGCGTCCAGGCGCGCCGCGACAGCGCCTACATCGACCGGCGCCACACCCTGGCGCGACGGGTGCTGGCCACCTGTTCGGAGGAGCAGGCTGACGGCGCGACGCTGCAGGTCCCCGCGACCAACGGCGCCTGCAACGCCGACAACGTGCGCCTGCTCGACCTCGGCCCCTATGTCGAGGACACCACCCGCTGGACGCCGTGGCTGCGCACCATCATCGGCCTGCGCGATGAATATTACCGGGCCTCCGATCACAGCCTGGTCTCAGGTTTCCGCGGCACGGGCCATCAGAGCCTCTTGCAGCCCAAGGGCTCGGTGGTCGTCGGCCCGTTCTTCCAGACCGAGCTCTACGTCAGCGCCGGTCGCGGCTTCCACTCCGACGACGTGCGCGGCGTGTTCGGGACCGTGCCGCTGCAAGGCGTGCCGGGCCAGGCCGGCAAGACGCCCTTCCTGGCCCAGGCCACCGGCGAGGAGATCGGCCTTCGCACCAATATCGTGCCCAGGCTGAACATACAGGTCGCGGTCTTCCAGGAGGATTTCCGCTCCGAGCTTACCTACAACGCCGACGCCGGCCAGGACGAGGCCAGCGCGCCGTCCCGCCGCCAGGGGATCGAGGTCTCCGGCGAGTACCACCCGTTCCGCTGGCTGGAGCTGAATGCCGACCTGGCCTTCTCCAAGGCCCGCTACCGGGCCGACGCTGCGACGCTGGCCAACTTCGGTCTCGGCGGCCGGTTCATCGCCAACGCGCCCAGCTTCATCGGCTCCTTCGGCGTACTGGTGGATAACCTCGGTCCCTGGTTCGGCGGCCTGCAGTGGCGCGACCTCGGCAAATATCCGATCCGCGACGGCGACGAGTTCCCGGAGGACAAGGGCTACAGCGAGGTCAACGTCGACGTGGGCTACAAATTCAGCGACCACTTGAAGGCCCAGCTCACGGTCTTCAACCTGACCAACACCAAGGCCAACGCCGCGGCCTACTTCTACGCCGCGCGCCTGTCCGGCGAGCCCGCGGAAGGCGTCGAGGATTTCCAGGTCCACCCCCTGGAACCCATGTCCGCCGTGGTCAAGGTCACCTGCGCCTTCTAAACGCCGCACGCCCAGGCCAAGCTCGTCACCGGAAGAGGAAACACCATGCGAAACGTCATCGTCGTCACCACCGCCGTCGCCGCCCTGGCCCTCGCGGGCCAGGCCGCCGCCCACGCCCGGCTGATCGTAGGCTCGCCGAAGGCCGGCGCCACGGTCGCCCCGCCCAAGGAGCTGAAGCTGCAATACAGCGAGACCCTGGTGCCGCAGGCCTCCAGCGTCACGGTCACCGGGCCGGGCGGCGCAGCCGTCGCCACCGGCAAGCTCGTCCTCGACGCCAAGGACAAGCGCACGGTCCACGTGCCCTTCACCGCCGCGCCGGCGCCCGGCGCCTACAAGGTCTCCTGGACCATGAAGACCGCCGACGGCCACGTCACCGACGGGACCTTCGCCTTTACCGTCAAGTGAGACGGGGTCGCCGTCGCGGCGTGCGCCGATAAGCGGAGCCATATGGCGCGCGCGGCGTTAGGGTGCGGGCATCAGGGGACCGATTGCCCATGGCCGACGCCACGCCCAAGCGCCACCCGGCGGTCAAGCAGCCCGAGGTCCCGCCGCTCCTCCAGGTCCTCGGGCCAGGCCTGATCACCGGCGCGTCGGACGACGACCCCAGCGGCATCGCCACCTATTCCCAGGCCGGCGCCCAGTTCGGCTTCGGCCTGTCGTGGGTGATGCTGTTCAGCTGGCCCCTGATGTGCGCCATCCAGGAGATCAGCGCGCGGATCGGCCGGGTCACCGGCCGCGGCATCGCCGGCAACCTGCGGCGGCACTATCCGAACCCGGTGGTCTATTCGATCGTAGGCCTGCTTCTGATCGCCAACGTCATCAACATCGGGGCCGACCTGGGCGCCATGGGCGCGGCGCTGAAGCTGCTGATCGGCGGGCCACAGCTCGTCTATGTGGCGCTCTTCGGCCTGATCAGCGTCCTCCTCGAAGTCTTCTCGCGCTACTCCCGCTACGTCTCGCTGCTGAAGTGGTTGACCCTGTCGCTGTTCGCCTATGTGGGCGTGGCCTTCGTCGTGAAGATGCCCTGGGCCGAGGTCGCCAGGAGCCTGGTGGTTCCGCAGATCACCTTCACGCCGACCTATATGACCGTCGTCGTGGCGATCCTCGGTACGACCATCAGCCCCTACCTCTTCTTCTGGCAGGCCGAGGAGGAGGTCGAGGAAGTCAAGGAGCGGGACCAGGCCAAGCCCCTCGAACGCGCGCCCGAACAGGCGACCGAGGAGTTCCGGCGCATCCGCGTCGACACCTGGATCGGCATGGGGTTCTCCAACGCCGTCGCGCTGTTTATCATCCTGACGACGGCGGCCACCCTGCACGCCCACGGGGTCACCGACATCCAGACTTCGGCGCAGGCGGCCGAGGCGCTGCGCCCGGTCGCGGGGCCGTTGGCCTTCGCGATCTTCGCCATCGGCATCATCGGCACGGGCTTCCTCGCCCTGCCTGTGCTGGCGGGCTCGGCGGCCTATGCGCTGGGCGAGACCTTCGGCTGGCACGTCGGCTTGTCGCGCAAGCTCAGCCGCGCCAAGGCCTTCTACGCGACCATCGCGGTCGCGACCCTGCTGGGGGTGCTGCTCAACAACAGCCCCATTGATCCGATCAAGGCGCTATTCTGGAGCGCGGTGATCAACGGCGTGGTCGCCGTGCCGGTGATGGCGCTGATGATGCACCTCTCCAGCCACCGCGCGGCCATGGGCGACTTCAACATCGGCCGCGGCCTGAAGATCGTAGGCTGGCTCTCCACGACGGTCATGGCGCTGGCCGCCATCGGTCTCTTCGCGACCTGGGGGAAATAGCGGATCAGGCCGCGATCGCCCGTCGGAACACCTCGTTGGCGTTACGCCAGGAGAAGGCCTTCATGAAGGCGTCGACATAGGCTGCGGCCTTTGCGCCGTAGTCCATGGCGTAGGCGTGCTCGTACATGTCGAGCGCCAGGAGCGGTGCGCCGCCCGCCAGGGTCATGGTGTGGTCGGCGGCCCAGGTGTTCACCAACCGTGCGTCGTGGCGACTGTAGGTGAGCAGCACCCAGCCGGAGCCGCCGCCTAAGGCCTTGCCGACGGCGGCGAACTCGGCGGCCCAGCGGTCATGGCTTCCGAAATCGCGCTCGATCGCCTGGGCCAGCGGCGCGCTGGGGGCGGCCGCCGCAACCAGGCCGGCGAAATAGACCTCATGCAGCACCATGGAATTCCAGGCCATCAGCTCCTCGCGCTTAAGGCCGTTGATCGCGAAGCCCGGCGCGGTGGCGGGATCAAGCTTGGCGAATTCAGCGCGGATCGTCCCCAGCCGCTTCACCGCGCCCACGTAGTTGTTGTCGTGATGGCTGGTCAGCAACTTCTCGGAGAGGCCAGGTACGGCCTTGGGATCGAAGGGCAGGGGCTGCGGTTCGAAGCCGGCGGCCGGCTTGGGGCCGGGCTGGCCGGCGGCGGCGGTGGCGGTTGTGGCGCCGGCTAGCGCCAGCGCGCCCAGCAGCAGGCGCCGGTCGATGTTGGCTTCGGTCATGGGTCATTCTCCGGGCAATCGTGACGCGTCAGCCGCCTGCAATCGGGTGGTCGGCGCCGGTGTCGAGATTTCGGTCATGCGCGCTCCCACCCGGCGGCGGGGCCGGGCTTCCAGGAGCGGGTCTTGGACGGCGAACCGTCTGGCCGGGCGCCCGCGTTCGGCCCGGAGAGCTCAGCCTAGTCCGTTCGGCGACCGCTTCAACAGGCAATCACGCCTGAAGCTTGAGCCCGAACCCGGGGCCGATCGCCGTCATGCCGAGGTAGAGGCCGACCGGCAGCACGCAACCTGCCCAGCGCCGCCCAGAACTGAGAACCAGATGGAGCATTGCCCGGCGCCTCAGCCGTCGAGTTGCGGGCAGGCATCGATCAGGTGCTCGACCGTCGCGCGCGGCCGCGTAACGAGCACCTTGGCCTGACGCTTCACCCGCGAGGCCACGGCGCGCTGCGCGGCGGCGGCGGAGCCGCCGGTCTGGGCGCGCCATCGCCCTGCCGCGGCCTTCGCGTAGTCCGTTGCGACATCTGAAATCTGGGCCGCCATCGCCGCGGGCCGATCCGGATCGGCCAGCGCCGCATTCGTCTGATAGGCTGCCGCGCAGTCCGCATAAACCGCCCAACCGAGCGGGCGTCCCTGTCCGGACGCGGGCCCGGCGGCCCATGCGGCCAGGCAGGCCAGACCGATCCACCGCCTCTGTCGCACCGCCCGCTCCTCCGCACCGGTATCGTGCGGAGCTTAGGCCGAGTCCGCAGCCGAGGCTTGCGATGTCGTCGTCGCCGGAGCGGTGTAGCGGCCGAGGTCGTGCAGGCCGAGCCGTTGTTCGATCTTCGCGATCTGGTCGACCGCCATGTCGAAGCCGTCGCCCTTGAACTGCGCCTTCTCGATGTCCTCGAACTGGTCGCCGATCTCTTCGAACTGCTTCCTCGGCATGGATTTCTTCCAGGCCTGGAAGACGATGGTGTCCTCGAACGCCGTGTGGGCCTCATACATGCGCGCGAAGCTCTCCAGAGCTCGAGCCAGGGGCTCGGCGTCGGCCGCCGCCACCTTGCCGCCGGTGCAGCGGCTTGCGACGTAGGCGGTGATCTCGCGCCCGCGATCGTGCTGTGCGAGCAGGGTCTTCACCAGCCCGGCGGCCTCGCCGCCCGTCTTCTGCACGGCCGGGAAGATGTGCTGCTCCTCCAGCTTCCGCTCGTGGTAGTCCTCGCCGAAGGTCTTGAAGAGCGCCGCGGCGTCGCCCAGGGCCGCCGCGTCGAGGGTCGCAGGCGTCGCCCGCAAAAGGCCGGCCGTCTCGCGATAGACCACCAGGATGCGGCGCAGGACCCCGTGCTCGCGCATCAGGTCCTCGGTCGCCGAAACCTCCTCGCCACCGTCGCCAGCGTCGCTCCTGGCGCACCCGGCGAGAACGAGCGACGCGCCGGCTGCGAGTCCTGCGGCGGCCCCAAAAGCGGAACGGCGAGAGACGACGGTCATCGGCTTTTCTCCTCTGCGGGACCCGCCGGTCGGGAACGCCGGCCAGATCACCGGGTTCGCACCATCTACCCCACCTTCGGCCTCGGATAACAATCGGCGTCCGGGCCGCCGACCTGGGCCTGCAGATGCTGCTTGGCGGGTTCGGATAGAGTGACGCTCTGCACCGCGGCCGCCTCCAGGAACGCCTTGGCGCCGATCGCCATCAGCCTGTTCTCCCGCTCGGCGTGGTTCACCGCCGCCAGCATCCGCGCCCGCATGCCGTCGCCAAGGTTCATGTCCTCGGTGAGCAGGTCGAGTTCTGCGGCGTTGTCCTGCGCGTGGGTTTCCTGGTCCAGGAACGAGGTCGGGTACTGATAGGCGTCGGCGAAGCCGTTCAGTTCCTGCGGGCTCATGTGGGCCAGCGCCCCGCTGGTCTGCGCCGTGCGCCAGACAGAGGTGTTCCAGGGGAACATCAGCGCCTGGTAGCGCACCGGATGGGCCTTCCAGGCGGGTCCGCTCTTCAGCAACGCTGCGCGCAGGTGCGCCAGGGACTCTGCGTTGCACTTGTAGGTCGCCCGGTGAAGGAAGGCGTAGTTGGCGTTGTCGCCGAGCTCCGAGCGCAGGGCCACGCGGGTCTCGACCACCTGATGGCGCCAGTGCAGGATCTCCACCACCTGCCAGGCGCCGAGCGCGATCAGGACGCCCAGCACGATGATGCCGATCTCCCCGATCAGCTCACCCCAGGTGTGGACGGGTTTGGGCTTGTGGACCTCCATGGCAGGCGGGCCGCGCCCTAGGGCTTCTTCGCCTTGCCGGCCGCCTCCAGGTCCTTGTCGATGTCGTGCTTGTAGAGGCTGTTCTTGGGCCGCGGGATGTATCTGCCATGGCAGGCGAAACAGGCGTCGTACATGGCGCTCCCGGCGTCGAAGGTCTTGTCGTGGTTCTTGGCCTGGGCGGCGGCCATTCCGGCAAGGCCGGCGTTGGTGAGCTGGATGGCGTACTTCATCCAGGGCCCGTTCGGGTCGCGCGCGCGGCCTTCCATCTGCAGCAGGTTGCCGGCCTCCACGAGCTGGGCGGCGCTGTCGAGCGAGACCTTCCAGTTCTCATCGTCCTTCGGGGTGCGGTCCCTGGCGCCCTGGGCGTCATCGATCTCGCCGCTGCGCGCCCAGAAGGCCTCCGCCGCCGGATTGACGATGTGGCGCATCACGTCCTTCGTTCCCAGGAGAACGCGGCCGGGCGCGGCGATCGGCGGGATGGGTGACGCCATCGCCGGCGCGGGCTTGGGCGCCGGCGGAATGGCAGGGTCGGAGCCGGGCGGCGTCTGGGCCCCTGCCGGCAGGGCCGCGGGCAGCGCGCACACGATGACCGCAGCGATGGCGATTGGCAGATGACGCATGGTGTCTCCCCGAACTGGTGTCCCGATTCCGAAGTTCGCAGCGCTTGTTGCGACTGCGGACGAACTTCGGATTCGATAAGGACACCAGCAAGTATTTGTTTACAGTGTGCTTCTTGGATATGAAGTTCGCGCAGCGCCTGATCCAGCCATCAGGCGAACTTCATATCCAGCACACTGGCGGGAACACCTTAGCGTTGGACGCCAAAGACGAAAGCCTCTCCTCCATCGAGGAGGAGAGGCTTTCCATTTCCTAGTAGCCGTTGAGCACCAAGTCGGCGATCAAGCCGGTGGCGATCGCCATCAGCACGAAATTGCCGTCGGCGTAGATCCAGCGGTAGCCGGGCGGCGGGGAGCGCAGGCCATAGTAGCGCCAGTCCTGCACGTAGTAGCCGCGATAGGGCGCGGGCACATAGGCGCCCCTGCGCCAGCCGAAGCGGCTGACCGGGCGATAGCCGTAGCCCGGTGCGTACCAGTAACCGCGTCGCATGCCACGGAAGTCGCGCCATTCGGCCCGCCCGCGCCAGCTGTCGGCGCGGTGGCGGTCGTAGCGCAGGTCGCGGCGGTCGTTGCGGATCTCGCGGTGGTCGCGGTTGAGTTCGCGGCGCTCGCCGCGGTCGATGCGGCCGTCTCGGGTCGCGTCGCGGCGATCCTGGCGCAGGTCGCGGCGGTCGTCGTTCAGTTCCCGCCGGTCCTGATGGCGCTCGCCCGGCTGGGCGGACGCGGCGATCGGAGCCGCCACGGTGGCCACCGCCACGGCGGCGTAAAGCAGCAGTTTCATCCAGTCCTCCTCATGTCTTCCCCCAGGGTTCACGCCCGTGCGGCATTCTGTCCGCCCCGCCTGAACCCCTGCTGAACCCAAAGGTTCAGCTTTCGTCAGGAACGTGGTTGGACATCGGAGCGTCGGGACTGGGCGCCGGCGGGCGGACATAGGGCGCCGCGGTGGGTGTCGCGGCCGGTGGAGCAGGCGCCGGTTGCGGCGCGACGGCCGCCTGTGGCGCAGGCAGGTCGATGTGCGCCGGTGCGGCGTCCGCGGGAGCCGAGGCAGCGGGCGGGGCCACGGCCCGGGCGGCCGCGCGAACCGCCGGCTTTGCGGCCGCCAATCGCCTCGGACGCTCGGGCGCGGCCGCCGTCGGTGGGCGCGGCGGCGCGACGGCGGGCGCGGCGACGGGTGTGGCCGCCGTGGGCGCAGTCTCTCCAACCGGCGCGCCGACCGCCAGCGCCGAGGGCCTCGGAGGCGGAACCGCGGGGCCGGGGCTCGCCTGCCGTCCCAGACCGATCAGCAGGAACAGCGCCGCGGTGCCGCCGGCGCCCACCGCGGCGGCCGCAATGATCGGCGTCAGGCGGGGTTCGCGGTGCGAGGCCTCCCGCCGCCGCGCCTCGGCCGTCCGCGCCGGCCGCGGCGGCCGGCCCCCGATCGGGTTGACCAGCGGCGGCGCCTCGCGCGCTTCGATCGGCTCGATGGCCGGGGCGAGGGACGCTGCGGGTTGAGGCTCGGGTTCGGGCTCAAGCTCGGGCCGTGCTTCCGGTTGCGGCTGTTGCGGTGGTGCAGGGGTTTCCAAAACAAGGCCGTCGGCGATCCGCGGCGCCGGAGCTTGCGCCAGGGTCCGTTGCTCAGCCTCGATGCGCGGCTGGCCGAAGGCCTGCGGGATCGGCTGGGTGATCAGGGTCGGTATGGGCGCCGGTGTGGGCGAGGGGGCAGGCGAGGGCGCCGGCGCGGGTGGCGTCGCCGCCTTCGGCCTTGGCGCGAGCCGCATGGTCGACTGCGGCATGCCCGGCCACGGCGTATTGCGCGCAAAGGGGTTGGATTCGTCGTTTCGGAACGGCGTCATACCGGCTCCCCGCTACCGCCCCCGGCCGCCGCTCGACACTCCCGCCGGACTTCGGCGCTTGTGTGACGGCCCGGCGTCGGCCGAGCCCTCACCAGACGAACGGGACGAGACGCTTGGTCCGCCGCATATAGGCGCGGTAGGGCTCGCCGATCCCCTCGGCCAGGGCGCGCTCCTCGACGCCGATACGGATCGCATAGGCGACGAGCTGGACCAGGCCCAGGATCACCGGGGCGAGCACGAAGCGCAGCGAGACCCCGATGCCGATCGCCGTCAGCAGCGCGCCCGAATAGGACGGATGCCGCAACAGCCTGTAGGGGCCGTTCTCCACCACCGGCTGGTCGTCGGTCACCTTGACCACATAGGTGAAGTAACGCCCGAGCGTGCGCACGCTCCAGACCCTCAAGGCCATGCCCGCCAACGCGACGGCCGCGCCGGCCCACAGCGCCCATTCGCCGAGCAACGGCCCCGGCGGGCGGCGATAGGCCCACAGGCTGAAGGCCGCCCAGTAGCTCACGGCGATCAAGGCGCCGATCACATAGAGGCTGCCCGCGTCGCGGGTCCTGGCCTCGCTGCGCCGCAGCCGGCTCGCATAGGTCTCCATGCCGATCAGCAGGCTGACCAGCACCATCGGGACCAGGCGCGAGGCGGGGGACACGGTCAGGGCTTCGGCTAGCTGTCGAGGCTCTCGTCCTCGACGTTCATGATGTGCTGGTAGATGGCGCTGGCCATGCCGCGGACCGTCCGCGCCGCGGTCGTCAGCGCGGCGTCGCCCACCAGGCTCGCGCCGTCGGCGGCCATCTGGTCCAGCTCGTCGGCGATGGCCGTCAGCTTCTGGTAGACGGCGATGTCGGACACCTCGGCCATGGCGCACCCCTACAACCCCGAGGCGGGTTCGCAAACCGCCGCATCGTGCGCGGGATAAGGTTCACGCCTGATAACCACGTAATTTCACCCTGAATTGACGGGCTTGGGCCTAGGTTTCCAGCGTTCGCAATCGAGGCGCCGCCCATGCTTCCCACCGTTTCCTTCCGCACGATGCGTTTCGTCTCGGCCCTGGTGGTGCTGGTCTGCGCGGTGATGCTGGTCACGCCGCTCTCGCTGCCCGCGGCGATCTCGCCCGATCGCGCGGCGGTCAGCGCGCTGATCTTCTACGGCGTGACCGCCGGCGCCTACGGCCTGCTGCCGTTCGTGCGCCGCGGCGACATCTTCATGGCCGCCATGTGGCTGGTGCTCGCCGTCGGCGTCGCGCCCTGCGTCGAGGGCGAGGAGCTTTCGCCCCTGCACATGTTCGCCGACATGGCCGGCGTGCTGATGGCCGCCGGCCCGATCTACCTCGCCCGCTACCGCCAGGTGGCGCAGGGCGACACGCGCCACAACCGCCGCCGCGAGACCGACGCGGCGGCGAAGGCGCCGCTGGCGCTGGGCGTCACTTCGATCCCTGCAGCCAACTGACCCGTCCTGCGCCATTCGCGATGTGGCCTGGCGATAGGACGCCTTAGATCGCCAGGCGATAGGTCTTGGTCGCCGTGCCCGAGAACAGCGCCGCCTTTTCGTCGGCCGAGCACCCCTTGGCGATGCGCTTGAAGGCGTTCCACAGCGTCGCGTAGCTGCAGCTCCCCATGTCGACCGGGAAGTTGCTCTCGAACATGCACCGCTGCGGCCCAAAGGCCTCGATGCAGGTCTCGATGTAGGGGCCCCACTCTGCGGCGAGCTGTTCGGAGGCCGCGCGCGGTTCGGCCAGGAACGAGGGGAAGTTGCAGAAGGCCATGGCCAGGCCGCCCAGCTTCACGACCACGTTCTGCGACTTCGCGAGCTCGCCGATGTTGGCTTTCCAGACGTCGAACCGCTCCGCCAGCCGGCCCTCGTAGCTGGCCCGGCCGAGCGGCGTGCCGACGTGGTCGAGGACGATGGTCGTGTCCGGGAAGGCGCGGGCGAGGTCGATGACGTCCGGCAGCTGCGGCTCCAGCAGCCAGGCGTCGAAGCTGAGGCCCATCGGGGCCAGGTGCCGGAATCCCTTGCGGAAATCGTCGGAGAGGTAAAGCCCGGCCTCGACGCGGTTCAGCGGACCCAGGACATCCTTGTCGGCCTCGAAGGAGGCGGAGTTGCGGATGCCGCGGAACCGGCCGCCGCCGGCCGCCACGTGGGCCTCCAGAACCGGCTTGACGCCATCGCCCAGGAGAAGGTCCGCGCGGCTGACGATGCCGGCGCAGGCGCGCGTCTCGCCATAGAGGCCGCTGGCGCTCATCGCCGCGACGCCGTTGACGAACTCGGTCTCGCCGACCACCCGCATCTCGACCGGGCCGTCGGCCTTGTACATCGCCCCGCACTCGACGAAGACCGTCGCCATCACCTTGTGGCCGCTGCCCGTGTCGGCCAGCAGTTCGTCCAGCAGGTAGCGCCGCGCGTCGGCGATCGCGGTCATGAACGGATGTTCGGGCGCCCCCGAAGCGCTTGGCGGGGTCGCATAGCTGCGGTGGTCCCACAGGTGATGGTGCGGATCCACGATCGGCAGATCGGGCTCCAGGATGGTCTCGGCCATGCGGATCGTCCTCCGGCCGCGTCCTCAGGCGCGCGGCGTCGGGCGATCCTCGCCTATCGGACGCCTTCCCAGCAAACCAAAACGGCGCCGGGAAGCGGCTGCGTCAGCCGACGGCGGGCAGGGCGTAGGCGCGCAGCGAGCTCGGCAGGCGCATGGCCGCGCGGGTGGCGTCCCGCAAGGTCTGGAAGCGCGCGGCGGCCTGGGCGCTGATCACCCATTCGGCGCGCCCGGTTTCACGGACGAGATACTCCAGGCCCTGGGGGCTGGTACGCGCGACAACTGCGGCGAATGCCATGGTCTGTCTCCGGCGTTCGGCGAGCCGTGTTCTCTTTTGGCTCACTCTGCCGGTCAGGCTTCAAATGCCGTGCCGTTTTCGCGTCTCGGGCGAGGACGCTGCGTTTCAGCCCATGATCTTCAGGACCAGGCCCAATACCGCCATGAACAGGAACGCCCACATCGCGAGCGAAAAGCCGACCGCCGCCAGCAGCCCGAGGATACGGGCCGACCGCGTTCGCGGCCGCTGTCCCCTGTCGCTGACCGGTGGTTTCATCGTCGCCCCGTCCACGCCACCTCGCCCCCGCCGTCCGTCATACTAGCGCCCGAACCTTGCACGCGGTTCAAGCCTCGGAACGATCCGGGCTAAGGGGCCACGTCCGCGCGCGCCGCGCAAGGGTCTGCGGCCACGCTTGATGTGCGGCGCAATGGCCCGGCGCTCACGGCGTCTTGGGCGGCAGGATCGCCACCAGTTCGGCGTCGAAGACCAGCGTCGCATCGGGCGGAATGGCGTGCTTCTGCACCGTCTGCCCCGCCGCGCCGGCCGGGGTGGGCGTGTTCAGCGGCCGGCCGGGGCCATAGGCCAGGTAGGGCGGCATGGTGATCCGCCAGCGGTCGCCGGGCCGCATCAGTTGCAGGGCGGCGTTCATGCCGGGGATCAGTTGGCCCACCGTGAAGGTCGAGAGCCCCTTCCCGTCGCCCGGCGAGGTCGAGAACACCTGGCCGTCGGTCAGCCGGCCCACATAGCGCATGGTGATGGTGTCGGCCCGGGTCGGGTGGCGTCCCTCCCCGGGGCCGGAGGCCAGCACCTGGTAGCTCAGGCCGGGCAGGACGACCTTGGCGATGGGCTCGGCAGCCGGTGCGGTCGCGGCGGCGAGACCCAGGATCGCGGCGGCGCCGGCGATGGCGAGGACGATGCGCTTCATCCGCCCAGCATAGCCGCCGCGCTCGCCATCTCCAGCGCTGCTGCGTACGGGCCGGCTCACTCAGGTCACCGGCTTCAGCCGCTTGGCGATGGTCTTCAGCCGGCCGATGATCGGCGGCGGGTCGCCGCGGCCGGGCTCGCAGGCCACGCCGTCGTTGTCGCCGTCCTGGTCGCCGTCATAGGCGGGCGAGGCGCGGGGGATGTCGTAGAATCCCGCCGCGTGCGCCTGCGCGCAGGTCGCGAACGGCTTGTCGAGGTCCATCGAGGGCTCGCGGAAGGCATAGTCCAGCCGCTGGCCGGCCTTCGGATACATCCGCGGCAGGCCCACGACGATCACGCCGCAGCAGGCGGCGATCCACAGCACGGTGACGACGCGCAGCACGCTCCAGCGGCCTTCGTCCGCCACCCCCGCCTCGTGCCGCATCCAGGCCATCGCGAACCTTCGCGCCCGTTCAGAAACACGCCAGTGTCGCCGAACTCGGTAAAGGCGATGTTCACCCCTGCGGTTAACGGCGATCGGCGAGGTCCGCCCGAGACGTGTGTGGTGTCGTCATCGTCGGAAGGAATGGCCACGGAAAACACGGAAAGAGCACGGAAGGAGCCGGGACTTCGAGGCTTGAGGTGATCGATTGCGCGCGAAGCGCGCGATTCAATCCTGTCTGGGGCTCAATCGGCTTGCCCGTTTTCCGTGCTCTTTCCGTGTTTTCCGTGGCCACTCTTCTTCAGCCTTACCGCCGCGCGGCGTCGACGACCTCGAACACCGCGTCCAGGAACACCTGCGGCTTGTCGCGATGGATGTAGTGGGTGGCGCCCTCGATCGTGCGGTTGACGCCTCGCGTGGAGAGCCCGGTCATCTCGTCGTGCATGGCGATCCAGACCTTGTGGACCGCCGCGGTGTCCTCAGCCGACAGCCCCGGCGCGACCTGGGTCCCGGCGGTCAGGATGATCAGCGGCTTGTCGCCCAGAGGGTGCGCGCCGCCGGCCTGTTTGCGGGCCGCGACCAGCTCGTCGCTGTCCAGCTTGCCGAAGGCGTCCAGTTCGCCCAGCATCGCCTGGTAGTTGCTGGGCCGCGTCGCCTCGCCGGCGAAGAAGGCCTCGATCTGCGGCGTCACGCCCGGCGGCAGGTTGCGCCGGCAGGGCTTCTCGGCTTCCGGCGGGCGCGGCTCGACCGTGCAGACCTTCATCGGGCCATAGGCGTTCTCCTGCATCGCCTTGATCGCCGGCGCGGCGGCGGCCAGCCGTTCCATCTGGTTGTCCGCCGAGGGATCGACCAGGACCACGCCGGCGACCGCCTTCGGGTGGGTGAAGGCGAACAGCCGCACGTCGAAGCTGCCCGCCGAATGGCCCACCAGCACATAGGGCCCCGGGACCTTGGCGATCTTCAGCATGGCGGCCATGTCCGCCACGATGGACCGGCTGTCGCGCGGCGCCGGCCCGGGCGAGCTTCGCCCATAGCCCGCCCGGTCGAAGGAACAGACGCGGGTCTTCTCGGCGATCGCCCCCTGCACGCCGCTCCAGCTCCAGGCCCCGTCGCCGAGCCCTGAATCCAGCACCACCACCGGCCCGCCGGCCCCGCTGCAATAGAGGTTCATGGTCCGCCCGTCCGGCAGCTTCACCGCCTGGGCGCTGTTCAGGTAGCCGTCCCACCATTTCAGCGCCGGCGATCCCGACGGCTCGGCGGCCGCCGCCGTTCCCGCCAGCAGCGCCCCAGCCGCCAGCCCCGCCAACGCCGCGATTGCACGTTTCATGACGACCTCCCCCGGGCCTCACGGCTCCATCGCCGAAGAGACCCCAGGCCGCGCCGCCTGTGAAGGCCCGCCGTGCGCGCGCTTCACCGATAGAGTTTCGGCGTCAGCCGTCCGATCCGCCCCTCCAGCCCCGCCACGCGCGCCTTGGCCTGCGCCAGGGTGAACGGCGTCGCCGTCTCGGCGACCGCCTCGATCTGGAACGCCAGCCAGCCCGCGCGCCAGTCGCAGGCCGCCATGTAGGCCGTCTCGAACTCGGGCCGCCGCCTGAGCCAGCCATAGATCGCCTTCGACGACGGCATCCCCGGCGTCGCCACGATCTCGCTCAGGGACGCGCCCGCCTTGATCGCCTCGCAGATCGCCTCGGCCATCTGCGGCGTATAGGTGCTCCTCGCGCCGGCCACCCAGTGGCGCACCCGCTTGCCCGCCGCGATCCGCGTGGCGTCCCGCGCCCGGACATGCGCCGCCCGCAGCGCCTTCGCCTCCTCGCGCGCGACCGCGGCGACCGCCGCGCGCACCGCCCGATAGGCGTCGCCGAATTCCGGATGCACCTTCACCCAGTGGAACACCGTGCAATAGGCCGGCATGCGCGGGTCGGCGGTGATCGCCTTCATCGTCTCCCGCGCCGCCATCCGGTCCAGGATCAGGCTGCCCATCTCCCAGGTGAAGGCGCTCTCCTTGTGGCCAGCCTCGTGGTCCATGGGCGGGATTTCGCGGTCCCGCGCGCCGCCGCCCCCACGACCACCGTCGACAATCACGCCCCGGCCGCGTCCAGGTGTTTCGCCATCCGCGCGATGCCGCCGCGGATCAGCTGCCCATAGGCGTCGTCGGGGAGGTTGCCGACAACGCCGCGCGCCAGGTCCAGGTGCTCACGGCTGCGGGCCGTGTCGCCGAGCTTGAAGTAGTCCTCCGCCAGGTTGACGTACACCGAGGGCAGGAAAAGTCCCATGGTCAGGCCCGGCTGATGGCGCGCGGCGTCCGCGTCGGTGCAGCGCCGCGCCGCGTCGAGCGAACGGATGTCCCAGGCGAGCTCGTCGGCCAGGTCATCCTGCGCATCGGCCATGTGGTGCGACAGCACGCATTCCTGGAAGGGGTCCGGATCGTGCGCGACCTGCGCCCACACCGCCTCCAGCGCGCGCCGCCCGCCGGGCCGGTCGCCGCCTCGCAACAGCTTGATGGCCGCCGTCATCTCCGCCGTGATCGGATCGGTGGTCACCCGCAAGGCCCCCGCTCGACGCACCCGCGCCGTGCTAGAACAAAGATAGAACATTATGAATTGAATGTCCAGCCGCCCAAAATCCGCTCATCCCCGCGAAAGCGGGGACCCAGGCCTTTTGTTGCTGCGGTTTAGGCGCCAGGCTTCGCCAACGCCCGAAAATACGGAAAACCTGGGTCCCCGCTTTCGCGGGGATGAGCGGGTCTTAGCGGATCTTGATCTGCACCGAGCCGGCCGCGCCCTCGATCGTGAAGGTGTCGCCGGACTTCTTGCCCTTGGGATAGGCGACGCAGGTCTCGTTGGGGTCGGTGGTGGAGGTGGTGCAGAGCTTGTCGCCGTCGATCCGCCAGGTGCCGGTGACCTGGCCGTCCATGGCCGAAAGCTTGCCGTCCGGCGTGTAGGTGACGGGAATGTCCGTGTCGCCCAGGGTCAGGATGATCCCGTGGGTGGTCACCTCCTGCAGGGTGTCGGCGGCGGCTGGCGTGGCGAACGCCGTGGAACCGAGGGCCAGGGCGGCCGCGACCATGATCACATTGCGCATCGGCGCTCTCCTTGGGGCTTGGCGCAGACGGCCCGACGCCGTCATATCCGCCAAACAAGTTTATAATATAGACTTGTCTATGTGAACTTTGGGGCAGCGTCAAGCGGCTTCACAGGCGAGGGAGCAAGCTGCACGATGATCGGGTGAAAACTCCGCCCCGAAAGAAGGACCTGCTTGGCTATCTACTGACCTCGGTAGTCATCGCGCTGCTGATTACAGCGGGCGGCGCGGTGATCTGGCGCGGCTTCAACCGGCCGGCGGACGTTTTCCGACAGTCGCCGCCGTTAGGCTTCGGGCCGGAATGGAGCTGTGCGGGCACGTCCGCGAAGGGCGGCGGCTTTTGTTTGCGCACGTTACCGCCACCTCGCAAACACGCTCCGCGCTAAATCCCATGGTGGAGCGGGGCTTGCTCCTCTCCCAAGGGCGCAGCCCGTGGGAGAGGTTGGGAGAGGGCGGCGCCGTCATCGACGCCTCCACTCCGCTTGGACCCGCTGGTCGTCCTGGTGCGATCTGATCCAAGGATCGAGCCGTCGCGCCGGCCTCTCCCAGCCTCTCCCACGCCGCTTCGCGCCTGGGAGAGGAGTAGGTCCCCAATGGGGGCGAGCGGACCTATCTCCCCTGCGCCACGAAAAACCCCGCCGGCGTCACCACCGGCGGGGCTTCCCGATCTCAGCACATCCGAGCCGCGCGAAAGCGCTCGGCTGGAAGCGCCGGCGCCTAGTACCCCTGGATCCGGGCGTACCGATCCCGATGGAACGCTTGGTTCCCAAACGCCGCTTCCGCCGCACGGGCGCGCTTCAGGTAGAAGCCGGCGTCGTGGGCGTCGGTCATGCCGATGCCACCGTGCATCTGGACCATCTCGTTGGAGACCAGGTGGAAGGTGTCGCCCATCTTGGCCTTGGCGAGGCTGACCAGTTCCGGCACGTCGGGGCTGTCGGCGTCGATGGCGGCCAGCGCGGCTTCCACGGCTGAACGCGAGAGCTCCAGGTCGGTGAACATCTTGGCCGCGCGGTGCTGCAGGGCCTGGAAGGAACCGATCACCTGGCCGAACTGCACGCGGACCTTCAGGTAGTCCAGCGTGGTCTCGAAGGCCTGCAGCGCCGAGCCCAGCATCTCGGCGGCGACGCCGGCGCGGGCGCGGTCGAGCACCTTTTCGAGCAGCTCCGCTCCGCCGCTCAGCGGCTCGGCGGCGGCGCCCTTGAACTCGATGTTGGCGGCGCCGCGGCTGTCGGCCAGGTGCAAGCGTGTGCGGGTGACGCCCGCGTCGTCGGCCTTCACCAGGTAGAGGCCGACCTTGCCGCCGTCCTTGGCCGAGACGATCAGGACGTTCGCCGCCATGCCTTCCAGCACGAAGGTCTTCTTGCCGGTGAGCTTGCCGCCCTTCACCTCGGCCGTGACCTTGTCGGGCGCGTGGTGCGGGCCTTCGTCGATGGCGAGCGCGCCGACCGCGGTCCCCTCGGCGATCTTCGGCAGCCACTCCGACTTCTGGGCGTCCGAGCCGCCGAGCACGAGCGCCGAGGCGGCCGCCAGGCCCGAGGCCAGCAGCGGCGAGGCGGTGAGCGTGCGGCCGAGCTCTTCCAGGATCAGGCCCAGGCTGAGGTAGCCGAAGTTCGAGCCGCCGTATTCCTCGGGGATGATCACGCCGGCCCAACCCATCTCCGCCATCTCGTTCCAGGCGGCGACGTCGTAGCCGAGCTCGGCGCCGCTATCGCGCATCTTGCGGAAGGCGGTGACCGGCGACTTTTCCTGCACCCAGCTCTTGGCTGCGTCGCGCAGCATGCTCTGTTCTTCGCTCAGAACGGCCATGTTGTTATTTTCCCTAACGTTTCGTTCGAATGTGATGGGTTGAAATCAGTGGTTCTGGGTCAGGTCCGGCAGGCCCAGGATCCGCTTGGAGATGATGTTCGACTGCACCTCCTGGGAACCGCCGTAGATCGTGGTGGCCTTGCCGCCCAGCCAGGAGCGCACGGCCTCCTTCTCTTCCTTGGAGTATTCGTCGCCGGTCCAGCCCAGGCCCTGGCTGCCCATGATCTCCAGCGTCAGCTCGGCCTTGGTCTGCAGCGTCGAGGTGGCGGCGTTCTTCATGATCGAGGTCGCCGCCGACGGGCCGGAGTTGCCCTTGGCCTCGGCCATCGCGCGGAACGCGGTCTGCTGGAAGGCGCGCCAGTCCATGTCGTTCTGGATCACCCGGGCGCGCAGGTCGGCGTCGGCGATGCGGCCCTTGTCATCCACGCCGACGTATTCCTTGGCGAGGTTGTCCAGCGAGCGGCCCATGCCGAACCCGCCGCCGCCGCCCGAAAGGCCCGAGCGCTCGTGCTGCAGCAGGCGCTTGCCGATCGTCCAGCCGCCGTTCAGCGGCCCGACCAGGTTCTTCTTCTCGGCGCGGGCGTCGGTGAAGAAAGTCTCGCAGAAGGGCGAGGTGCCGTTGATCAGCTTGATCGGGCGGACCTCGACGCCGGGCTGGTGCATGTCGATCAGCACGAACGAGATGCCCTCGTGCTTCTTCGTCGTGTCGGTGCGCACCAGGCAGAAGCACATGTCCGCGTATTGCGCGCCGCTCGTCCAGATTTTTTGGCCGTTGATCAGATAGTGGTCGCCCTTGTCTTCGCAGCGGGTCTGCAGGGCCGCGAGATCGGAGCCGGCGCCCGGTTCCGAATAGCCCTGGCACCACCAGACCTCGCCCTTGACGATGCCGGGGATGTGCTCCTGCTTCTGCGCCTCGGTGCCGTATTCCAGCAGCGTCGGGCCGAACATCATCACGCCCATGCCGCCGATCGGGTTGTAGGCGCCGGCGCGGCCCAGCTCCTGCTGGACGACGCGGCCCTCGGCCGGGCTGAGGCCCCCGCCGCCGTAGGCCGCCGGCCAGGTCGGAACGCCCCAGCCCTTTTCGCCCATGGCCTTCTTCCAGGCCTGCTGGGCAGGCGAGGGCTCAACGGCCTCCTCCCGCATCATCGGGTTGGGCTTGCCCTTCAGCTCGGCCGGGAAATTGGCCTCGATCCAGGCCTTCGCTTCGCCGCGAAACGCCTCGAGGTCCGTGCCGCCAAAATCAGCCATTCGAAAAATGCTCCGTTCAAAATCCGTCTTTCCGATCCTTCTCCCCCTGCGGGAGAAGGTGTCGGCGAAGCCGACGGATGAGGGGTCGCGCCATGCTGTCCGCGCGAGCCGCCCATCCGCGGCTTCCATCGTCCGAGAGACCCCTCATCCGACCTCCTTCGGAGGCCACCTTCTCCCGCAAGGGGAGAAGGGTACGCGGTGAGGGTGCTCAGGTTATCGTCGATACCCTAGCCCTTCTGCGTCACGTCCGGCAAACCGAGGATGCGCTTGGAGATGATGTTGTTCTGCACCTCCTGGCTGCCGCCGGCGATGGTGCCGGACTTGCTGCGCAGCATCGCGCGCATCGTGGCGATCTCGTTGTCGGTGAAGCCCGCGCCGTCCCAGCCGACGCCCTGGTGGCCGAGGATCTCGACCGCCAGTTCGGCGCGGTCCTTGCGGACCCAGGACCCGACGTTCTTCAGCACCGAGGAGGCCGCGCTCGGGCCCGAGTTGGACCGGCTCTCCGACGCCGCCCGTTGGCCGGTGAGCTGGAAGGCGCGGGCTTCCATCAGATGCTGCGTCAGCCGGGTGCGCAGGTCCGAGTCGGCCAGCCGGCCGTCCTCGTCCACGCCCACATAGTCGCGCGCCAGCACGTCCAGAGCCGGCCCCGGCACATTGCCAGGCCCCGCCGCGCCCGGCGCCGCGTTGGCGCCGCTGATGCCCTGCCGTTCGTGCTGCAGCAGCCGCTTGGCGATCGTCCAGCCGCCGTTCAGCGGCCCGACCAGGTTCTCCTTGGGCACCTTCACATCGGTGAAAAAGGTTTCGCAGAAGGGCGTCGTGCCGTTGATCAGGAGGATCGGGCGCGGTTCGACGCCCGGGCTCTTCATGTCGATCAGGAGGAAGCTGATCCCCTCGTGCTTCTTCGACGGATCGGTGCGGACGAGGCAGAAGCACCAGTCGGCGAGGTGCGCGCCGCTCGTCCAGATTTTCGAGCCGGAGACCAGGTAGTGGTCGCCCATGTCGACGGCCTTGGTTTGCAGGCTCGCCAGGTCCGAACCCGCGCCCGGCTCGGAGAAGCCCTGGCACCAGCGCAACTCGCCTTTGACGATGGCCGGGATGTGCCGCTGCTTCTGGTCCTCGTTGCCGTATTCGAGCAGCGTCGGGCCGAACATGATGACGCCCATGCCGCCGATGGGATTGGGCGCGCCGAGGGCGGCCATCTCCTCGGCCAGCACCCTGGCCTCGGCCCGCGAAAGCCCGCCGCCGCCGTACTGGGTGGGCCAGGTGGGCACGCCCCAGCCCTTCTCGCCCATTCGCTCCTTCCACAGCGCCACGTCGCCGGTGGGCTTCTCGCCAGTGGTCTCGGTCTCGGCCACCGCGCTGGCGTCGCGCCGCAGGGATGCCGGGAAGTTGGCCTCGAGCCAGGCCTTCGCCTCGGTCCGGAAGGCGTCGAGGTCTGAGCCGCCAAAATCCGCCATGTTCACGCCCTCCGGTTCAGCCGTTCTGCGTCGTGTCCGGCAGGCCCAGGATACGCTTGGAGACGATGTTCGACTGGATCTCCTGGCTGCCGCCGAAGATCGTCGTGGCCTTGCCGGAAAGCCAAGTCCGCACGGCGTCGCGCTCCTGCCGGGAAAACTCGTCACCCTCCCAGCCCAGGCCCTGAGCCCCCATGATCTCCAGCGTCAGCTCGGCCTTCTCCTGGCCGATCCAGGTGCCGGAGTTCTTCATCACCGAGGTGGTGGCGCTGGGATTGATGTTGCCCTTCGCCTCCTCGGCGGCGCGCTGCAGGGTCAGGCCGTGGGCGCGGGCGTCCATCATGTGCCTGGCGATGCGCGTGCGCAGATCGCTGTCGGCGATGCGACCCTTCTCGTCGAGGCCGACATACGTCTTGGCGAGGTCCACTACATTGGCGCCGGCCATCATTCGCCCGCCGCCCTGGCCCGAGCGCTCATGCTGCAAGAGCCGCTTGCCCACCGTCCAGCCGCCGTTCAGCGGCCCGACCATGTCGTCCTTCTCGGCCCGCGCATCGGTGAAGAAGGTTTCGCAGAAGGGCGAATTGCCCGCGATCAGCTTGATCGGCCGCGTCTCGACACCCGGCTGACGCATGTTGATCAGTACGAAACTGATCCCTTCGTGCTTCTTTGAAGTATCTGTGCGAACAAGACAGAAGCACCAGTCGGCGTATTGTGCGCCGCTTGTCCAGATCTTCTGGCCGTTGATCTTCCAATGATCTCCGGCATCTTCACATTTGGTCTGAAGACTTGCAAGGTCGGACCCCGCGCCCGGTTCGGAATAGCCCTGGCACCAGCGCAGCTCGCCGCGGACGATCGGTGGGATGTGGCGGCGCTTCTGTTCCTCGGTGCCGTATTCGAGCAGGGTCGGGCCGAACATCGAGGTGCCCATGCCGGCCACCGGGTTCTCCGCGCCGACCCGCGCCATCTCCTGCTGAAGCACGCGGGCCTGGGCGCCGGAAAGCCCGCCGCCGCCGTATTCCGTCGGCCAGGTCGGCGCGCCCCAGCCCTTGTCGGCCATGCGCTGTTTCCAGAGCTTGCCGTCGGCGCTGAGCGCCTCGTCGCCCGGGATCATCGCCGTCGCCTTGTGCGCCAGCGACTTGGGGAAATTGGCTTCGAGCCATTCGCGCGCCTCGGCGCGGAAGGCGTCCAGATCTGAGCCACCGAAGTCGGCCATCTCGAAATCTCCCTAATATCTTATATTTTCAATATCTTAGAAAAATCCTAGCACGGAAACGCGTCGGGTTGGAGTCTCCCGTCTACTTGGGGTCGGGCAGGCCCAGGACGCGCTTCGAAACCACGTTCAGGTTGATCTCCGAGGTCCCGCCCTCGATCGAGTTCGCCTTCGACCGCAGCATGGTCCTGAAGGCGGTGATCTCGGCCTCCGAATAACCCACGCCTTCCCAGCCGAGGCCCTGGTGGCCCATGGCCTCGATGAGGAGCTCGTTGCGGTCCTGGGCGATCTTCGCGCCGGCGTACTTCATGATCGAGGTCGCCGCGCTCGGCCCCTGGTTCGACTTCGCTTCGTCGGCCGCGCGGCGCACGGTGAGCTGGAAGCTCCGCGTCTCCATCAGGTGGTCGGTGATCCGGCGGCGCAGGTCCGCGTCCGCGATCCGGCCCTCGGCGTCGATGCCCACATAGTCCCGCGCCGCCTCGACCACCGTCGGCAGAGGCGTCGCCTGGCCGATGTTGCCGCCGCCCAGGCCCGCCGAAATGTTGTCGCGCTCATGCTGCAAGAGCCGCTTGGCGATCGTCCAGCCGCCGTTCAACGGACCCCAGAGCTGGTCCTTCGGCACCTTCACGTCGGTGAAGAAGGTCTCGCAGAAGGGCGACGTCCCGTTGATCAGCCGGATCGGCCGCGTCTCGACGCCCGGCGTCCTCATGTCGATCAGCAGGAAGCTGATCCCCTCATGCTTCTTGGTCGTGTCGGTGCGGACGAGGCAGAAGCACCGGTCGGCGAGATTTGCTCCGGAAGTCCATATTTTTGAACCATTTACCAACCAGTGGTCGCCCTTGTCCTCGGCCCGGGTCTGGAGGCCCGCCAGGTCCGATCCCGCGCCCGGCTCGGAGTAGCCCTGGCACCAGCGCACCTCGCCTTTGATGATGCCGGGCAGGTGCTGGGCCTTGAGCTCGGGCGAGCCGTATTCGATCAGGGTGGGGCCGAACATCATCACGCCCATGCCGCCGATCGGGTTGCGGGCGCCGAGGCGGGCCATCTCCTCCTGCAGGATGCGAGCTTCCTGGCGTGAGAGGCCGCCGCCGCCGTACTCGGCCGGCCAGGTGGGCGTGCCCCAACCCTTCTCGCCCATCGCCTTGCGCCAGGCCTTGGCCGCCTCGCTCTCCGGCTGGCCCATGGCCGCGGCCATCTGCTGCGCCGGGTCGCGCTTCAACTCCTCGGGGAAGTTCGCTTCCAGCCATGTCCGGGCCTCGGCCCGGAAGGCCTCAACGTCACCACCAAAATCCGCCATCGAAATCCCGCCTTCAAAAACTCAAATCTTGGGAGCCGGCCAAAATAGACCGGCGCCGCTATCGTCTATTTGGGGTCGGGCAGGCCCAGGACCCGCTTGGACACCACGTTCAGATTGACCTCCGAGGTGCCGCCCTCGATCGAATTGGCCTTGGTGCGCAGCCAGCCGTGGACCGCGGTCAACTCCGCGGCGCTGAAGCCTTCGCCGTCCCAGCCCAGGCCCTGGCCGCCTATGGCCTCGACCATCAGTTCGGAGCGTTCCTTGGCGAACTCGGCCGCGGCGTACTTGATGATCGAGGTCGCGGCGCTCGGCCCATTCGCCGCGCGTGACTCGGCCGCCGTGCGCCCGATGGTTTGCCGCAAGGCCTGGAAGTTCATCTTGTTCTCGGTGATCCGCCGGCGCAGGTCGCGGTCGGCCAGCGCGCCGTCCTCGACGCCCACATAGGTCTTGGCCACCTCGCCCAGGTCGCCGGACGCGCCGCCCGCGGCGCCGCCTTCGCCGAACCCCGCCGAGATGTTCTGCCGCTCATACTGCAGGAGCCGCTTGGCGATCTCCCAGCCGCCATTGAGCTTGCCCACCAGGTTGCCCTTGGGGATCTTCACGCCGGTGAAGAAGGTCTCGCAGAACGGGCTTTCGCCGCTGATCAGGCGGATCGGCCGCGTCTCCACGCCGGGCGTGCGCATGTCGATCAGCACGAAGGAGATGCCCTCGTGCTTCTTCGTCGGATCGGTGCGCACCAGGCAGAAACACCAGTCGGCCTTGTCGGCGTAGCTCGTCCACACCTTCTGGCCGTCGATCTGCCAGTGGTCGCCCTTGTCCTCGCAGCGGGTGGCGAGGCTCGCGAGGTCCGAGCCAGCCCCCGGCTCGGAATAGCCCTGGCACCAGCGGATCTCGCCGCGAGTGATGCGCGGCAGGTGCTCCTTCTTCTGCGCGTCATTGGCGTATTCAAGCAGCACCGGACCCAGCATCCACAGGCCAAAGGAGAGCAGGGGCGCACGGTAACGGCCAGCGGCGATCTCCTGGTCGACGACGCGGGCCTGCTGGGGCGTCAGCCCGCCGCCGCCGTATTCCTTTGGCCAAGCTGGCGCGGTCCAGCCTTTTTCGGCGACGCGCCGCATCCAGACGGCCTGCGGATCGCTGGAACCTTCAAAGGCGCGGCCGCCCCAGACGGCTTCCAGATCGGTCTTCGCATGGGCATCTCGAAGTTCGGCGGGATAGTTCGCTTCAAGCCAACCGCGCACCTCCGCGCGGAAGGCGTCGAGGTCGGTGGCGCCGAAGTCGGCCATGGCGGTCTCCAAACCTCAAAAATGGACGGTCGCCACCTTAGCGCGGCGCCTCGCGAGAGCAAGCGCGGCCAAACGGATGTTTGAGGGGCGTCGCCGCCCTGCGAATTGCGGCTATAAGGCTCCGGCCACTTTTGGCAGACCGTAAGGCCTGGATGAGCGTCCTGAGAGATCTTCGCCCCGCGGCCTTCTCGTTCGCGCCGTGGACCGCCGCGATCCTGACCCTGGCGGCGGGGGTGATGCTGTTGGCGTCGGGCGCCACGCCCTCCGAGCCGGCGCGGTTCATGCGGCTGATCCAGGTCACGCCGGTCTACCTCATCGAGGCGGCCCACTTCCTGTCCAGCATCCTGGGCCTAGCGCTGGTCCTGCTGGCGTTCGGGCTGCGCGCGAGGTTGGACGCCGCCTGGGGTGCGACCATGGGCGT
>Ga0207690_10000179_pt1 | contig 48970 bp, 40 predicted proteins | sample KBSC23metaG_FD_184315 | JGI IMG/M metagenome (GOLD analysis project Ga0207690, IMG submission 184315) | Corn rhizosphere microbial communities from Kellogg Biological Station, Michigan, USA - KBS C2-3 metaG (SPAdes) (version 2) | ecosystem: Host-associated > Plants > Roots > Rhizosphere > Soil ... | reverse complement strand
GGGCGATCAGCTTGCCGTCGACGCTGCTCATCTCCTCGTCGGAGATCAGGAACCAGTCGCGATCGCCGCGCCGGTAGGCGTCGACGGCGCGCTCGAGGTTCGGCAGCCCGAGCCGCAGCACGCCGCCCGGCTTCAGCACGCGGTGCAGCTCGCGCAACGCGGGGAGGAGGTCGGGATAGGGGACCTCCGGCAGCGCGTGGATGCTGACCGCGTAGTCGATGCTGTCCTCGTCCAGCGGCAGTCCTTCGCGGATGTCGCAGCTGATGTCGATCCCGGGCCCCTGCTTGCGGTCGGAGTTGATCCAGCCGGGCTCAGGGTGGCTGCCGCAGCCCCAGTTGAGGCGCCGCACCGCCGGCGCGTCAGGCTGGGCAGGCAGCGCGCTCATGCGACCGCTCCCACCGGCAGCGCCAACCGCTCGAGCAGCCGTCCGAGCACGCGGCGCGCGTCGAAGTGCTCCTCCGCGAGTGCGCGCGCCGCGGCGCTGTGGCGCGCGTAGTCGCGTTCGATCTCCTCGACGCCGGCGGCCGCCTCCTCCAGCGTCGAGAACGTCAGCAGCCCTTCGCCGACGGGGTAGCGGTCGGCGAGGCCGGTGTCCTGGGCGAGCACCGGCTTGCCGCTGGCGAGGTAGCAGACGCTGCGATCGCTCAGCCAGCCGCTGCGCGTCGCGACGTACATCTGCTGCGCGACGCAGAGCTCCGCGCGCGAGGAGCGGACGTAGTCGCGGTAGGCATCCGGCGTGCCGGCGACGGCGCGCGGGTCGACGAGCCGCCAGCCGTTGCGCTCCAGCGCATGCAGGTCGCGCGTCTCGGCGCTGTCGATGTCGAGCGCGAGCTCGAACTCGGCGTCGACGAGCCGCGGAAGCTCCAGAAAGTCGCGGAACGCGTGCACGCGCGAACCGTACGTGACGCCGTCGAACGCGACGGTGCCATATGGGTTGCGCCACGTGGCGACGCTCGTGAACGCGCGGCCGGGCGGGCGGGCCGGCGCCGGCGTCCACGCGTCGAGGTCGACCGGCGGCGGCGTCTGGATCCACTCGACGCCGCAGTCGGGGATGGCGCACCCTGCGCGTCCGACGTTCGCGCCGACCGTGACGAAGCGGTCGTGGCCGGCCAGCATGTCGGCGAGGCCCAGCTCGCGCCACATCTGCGGGTAGCCGGGGTCGATGTCGAGGAAGACCCGAGGCCCGTCGACCGGCGGGGCGTCGGGCGGGAGGAAGCCCATCACGTTCAGCATCGCTGAGGGCGCATTGTCCTCCGCGCGCGCGTCGAACGGCGCGATTCCCCGCAGCGCCTCCGCCGTAGCCGCGGGCGCGAGCGTCGCGCGCACGCCGGCCGCGCGCAGGCCGAGCGCCCACTGCGCCAGTGCCCACAGATGGCCGCCGGCCCGCTCGCGGCCGGCGACGTTCCCGGCCACGACCACGTGCGGGCGTGCGCTCACGCGTACCCCAGCTCCTCCAGCGGCTCGGCGAACAGCTCCAAGGCGAGCTCCTGCAGCTGCTCCGGAAGATCGGACTGCCAGCGGCCGGTCGAGGCGGTCGTCTCCTGGACGGTGCGGTGCTGGAGGCGGGTGCGCTCGGTCAGCGCCTGCGCGCGCTCGACCAGCTCGGCCACCTCGGACGCCGAGCTCTCCAGCTCGAGGTAGTCGAGGATGCGCGCCAGCGTCGCCGCGGGATCGGCGACGAGCTCCTCGTAGCGCACGAGCAGCGCACCGTCGCGTCGCTCGCGCCAGCCGGCGGCGAGCGCCGCGACGTGGCCGGCGAGCCGCCGCACGAACTGCTCGTCGTCGTCGACCTGCTCGCGTCCGAACGCCGCGAAGCCGCGTTTGGCGTTGAACGCGAGCATCGACGCGAGCACGTCGCGAAAGTCGCGCACGAGGAAGATCTCGCGGCCGTCGGCGCACAGCTCGCGCAGCAGTCGCGGCAGATGGGCGGGCCCGGACTTCTCGGCCGCGTAGCGCACGTCCGGCCGTTCCTGGGCGGCGCTCAGCTCGCGCGCGAAGGCGGCGGCTCGTTCGACGGCCTCGCGCAGCTGCTGCTCGACCGGCGCACCGAGCAGCAGCTCGCGCAGCGGCGCCTCGAGCCGTTGGAGCGCTTCGACGGACACCGTCTCGCGTCCGAGCCACCAGCCCTCGCCCTGCCCGGCGCTGTCGAGCAGGCGCATGCGGCTGGCCGGGCTCGCCATCGCGAGCGCGGCCTCGAGCTCATAGGCGAACGGCCGCGCGTCGTAGCCGATCGGGTTGTAGGCGGCGATCGCCGGATGGACGCTCAGCAGCGTCATCATCAACGTCGAACCGGTGCGCCCGAGCGTCGTCACCGTCAACGGTGCCGGGCCGTCGATGGGCAGCGGCTCGAACGCCTGCCGGATACCACGCACGCGCGCGATCGGCGTGGGATCCGCCTCCCCGACGATGCCGCTCACGCGCAGATCGAACGCGGGGGGCAGCTTGAGCACGTCGAGCAGCAGCGAGAAGCCGGCGCGCGCGGCGCCGGGCACGTCCGGAAACGCCTCCGCGATGTCAGCGCGCTCGATGCTGCGCGCGAGCCGGCGCAGCACCTGGCGGCCGTGACTGACGTCGATCGCGACGTGCGCGCCGTCGGGCGCGATCGCCCAGCCCGACAGCGGCACGCAGAACCCGGGCGCCGGCTCCCCGGCGACCGGCCGCTCGAGGTTCGCGTGCAGCCGCCCGTCGCGCTCCTCCGGCACGACCTCGTGGATCTGGACGGCCGCCGCGCCGACGGCGGAGGAGGACGGAGGTGCGCTCACGTAACGCCTTCCAGCGCGCTGATCTCGGTGCGCCACACGTCGCTGTGCAGCCACTGGTTGTAGCGCGAGGCGGCCGCGCGCTCGGGCGACGGGTACGACTGGCCCTCGAGGTGGTACAGCTCCACGTCCGCCTGGTACCACGACTCGCGGCCCTGCTCGCGCAGGCGCAGGCACAGGTCACTGTCCTCGTAGTCGCCGCGCACGTAGATGCCTCGCAGTCCGCCGAGGCCGCGGAACAGCTCGGCGTCGACCAGCAGGCACGCGCCGGTCACCGCCGGCACCGCGCGGCTCACGTTCGCCGGCTCGAAGCGGCGGTGCAGTCCCTTGTAGAAGTGCTCGTTCCACCACCCGACCTCGCCGACGCACTCGAGGTTGCGGTCGAAGCGCATCCCGGCGTGCTGGATCGAGTCGTCCTCGTAGAGCAACTTGGGGGCGAGCGCGCCGATGCGCGGGTTGGCGTCGTAGAACTCGACCATCCGCGAGAGCCAGCCCGGTCGCGCGGGCAGCACGTCCGAGTTCAGCAGCAGCAGCTTGCGACCGCGGGCGAGCGAGGCGCCGAGATTGTTCGCCGTCGAGTAGCCGCCGTTCTCGCTCAGCGTCGCGAGCCGGAACGGCACGCCGTAGAGCTCGTGCAGGTGACGCGCGAATCTGCGCAGGCGCGCTGCCTCCTCGGGCGAGTCGAGCACGTAGATCAGATCGGCACCGTGGATCTCGGAATCGTGCACGAACTGTGCGAGCTGGTGCTCCAGGAACTCCGTGCGGCGGTAGAGCGGCACGACGATCGACACCTCGGGGTCCGTGGGCGGCGTGCCGTACTGGTCGACGGCCTCGACCGTGACGGAGGCCGCGAAGCGCCGCTGGAGCCGCGTCAACGCCGGCGCGATGTGCGTGCGCAACAGCCGGCCGTCGCCGGTGTCGAGCTCCACGTCGTTGAGGACGGTCGTGCGAACGGCGAGCGGGTGATCGGTGGCGGATGGGACCTCGATCTCGAAGCCGCCGCCGTCGGACAGCTCGCCCTGGAGGACCCAGCCCGAGTCGCTCGCGCAGGCCTCGGGCAGCTCGATGAAGGCGATGAAGCCGAGCCGCTCTGTCTCCGGCACGCCGAAGTGGGCGCAGACGTCGGGACGGCTGTAGCGGAATGCCTCGCGCAGCAGCTCGGCGCGCCGGCCCGCGGGCGTCACGAGCCGCAGCGAGCGCAGCTGCGCATCGCGATCGAACGCCCATCCCTCGACGTAATACGACGAGCCGTCGACGCGCCAGAAGCCGTCGACGTGCGCGGCGTAGGCGGCGGCGCCGCCGCCGGTCGGTGCCGGGAGGCGCTCGCGGCTCGCCTCGTACAGCGCCGCCACCGCGTTGCCGGCGTCGGAGAGCGTCCCGGTCGTGCGCGCCACGCGCCCGAGTATGCGCTCCTGCACGTCTGCGCGCGCCGCTGCGTCGAACGCGTCGCGCATTCGCATGCCGAGCTGCTCGGGCGGCACGTTCGCCGCCGCGACGGTCACCGGCTCGACGAGCACGGTCCGCCCGTCGGCCCGCTCGAGCTCGATGCTGCCGGTCAGCGGCGTCACGAGCGGTCTACGCCCTCCGCCCAGCAGGAGGATCGCGGCGTCGCCGGCCGCGGCGACGGTCGTGACGGTCAGTCGCTGGCGTCTGTCGCCGTCCGACAGCCAGCCGCGCAGGGGGTTGGGCACGGTCAGACCGCTCACCAGCGCCAGCACGAAGCTGGCGCCGAGGAACGTCAGGGCGTCGATGCGGGCGAGCGGCGCCTCGTCAGCGACGACACGGCGCGTTCTGCGAGGTGCGGTGCGGGATTCAGGCATGGGCGACCACCTTGCCGTTGAGGAGCTGTTGGTAGAGCTCGGAGAGCCACTGCACGTGCTCTTCCATGCGATACACCGGCCGGATCCCGCCGTGCAGGCGCTCCCACAGGCCCGGCTCGGTCGCTGCGCGCCGCATCGTCGCGGCGAGGCTCGTCGGGTCGTTGGCGCGGAAATGCAGACCGTCGACCTCGTGCGTCACCTTCTCGGCCATCCCGCCGATGTCGCTGGCGATCACCGGGCGCCCGAAGTGGAACGCCTCTTGGATCACGAGCGGAGAGTTCTCCCACCAGATCGACGGGATGATCACCCAGTCGACCTCCTCCATGTACGCGTGCAGATCGTCGTGGTCGTAGGCGCCGATGAACGTCACGTGGTCTCCGGCGCGCTCGAGCAGCTCGGCGATGCGGTTCTGGAACTGGCCCGGCTGCAGGTCGAGGTTGGCGCCGTGGACGCGAACGTGCGGTTGAGGCTCGGCGTCCTCGACGCCTCCCGCGGAGGCCGGCTGCGGGGCGGCGGCGCGTTCGAGCGCCGCCAGCAGCGGATCCTGCCCCGCGCTTGCGCCGTGCAGCTCGATGATCGCCTCGAGCACCACCTGCAGGCCCTTGAACGGCGTCAGCTGGCCGAAGAAGCCGAAGCGGTCGCGGTGCCTCCGCGGCTGGATCGCCGCCTCGCCGGCCGGCGGCGTGCGGCCGTACTCCTCCACCGTCACCTTCTCCGCCGGCAGCCCCCAGTCGACGTAGCGCTCCCCGAGGAATCTGCTCGGGGCGATGAAGCGGTCGACGACCTCCATGTGCGACTGCACGAAGCGCTTGCGCAGGAAGAACGTCTGTTGGTCGATCTCCGGGAAGCACTCGTTGCAGCGCCGTGGCGACTCCTGCATGCACGGTGTGTCGTCCGTCGCGCGCAGCATCTGCCCCTGGCGATGGCAGATCGGCATGAACTCGTGCAGTGTGTAGACGATCGCCGCGTTCGGGCACGTGTTCTTAATCTCGCGCAGGATGTCGTAGCCGAAGAACATCGTGTGCTGGAGATGCACGACGTCCGGCTGGATCGCCTCCAGGAACGCGCGGAAGTGCTTCGTGTACGGCTGCTTGTCGTAGCGGATCGTCCCGAACGTCCAGTCGTAGATCCACTCCTCGGTGAAGAAGAAGTACTCGTCAGGGCGGTCGTCGACAGGCGCCACATAGGTGCCGAGATGGACGCGGCCCGCGGGCGCGAGCGGCGGGCCACCCTTCGCGAGGAAGACGGAGCGCACGTCGCCGGCGGCGACGAGGTGCCGGTGCAGCTCGAGCGCGTAGGCCTCCGCGCCGCCCGGTCGCACCGATGGATGGTTGTGGCAGATGAACAGGACGGTTGGGCGTTCGGCCATGACGATGCTCCTCACCGCTCGACGCGGAGATCGAAGATGACGCAGTGACCGTCGTGGTGGAGCACGCGACCGCGTCCCATCAGGTGTTGCAGGAAGCCTCCGTAGTAGTCGAGCCACCAGAAGGCGGTGGCCGGCAGCAGCAGGAACTCGGCACCCTCGGCACGGCACTGCTCGAGGTGCGCGACCGCGGCGTCGCCGTCGGCGGGGTGGTAGCCGGCGTAGACGCCGCCGGGGCCTTGCGGAAAGTGCGTCGCCACGAGGCCGGGCGGGAACAGCGCCTCGTCGCCGCGGCTGATGACGAGCACGTGCGCGCCGGGTGGCAGCGTCGCGAGCGCCACCGCGTGGATGCGTCGGACCAGCTCGGCGTAGTCCTCGACCGGCTCCCCGCCGTCGGCGGCGACGGCGCGCTCGTATGGAGCGCGCGCCGCGCCCAGCAGCTCCCGCTGGCGCAGCAGCTCGTGCGCGAGCACGAGCAGCGTCCGCAGCCGCGTCTCTTCAGGCGCGGTCGTCGCGATCCGCTCGCGCACCCGCTCCAGGGTCGCGGCGCTCATCCCGCCTCCTCCAGCGAGAACAGCACGCACGCCTCGTCGCGGACGATCTCGCGGTAGCGCTCGCGCAGGTGGGCGCCGAGCTCGCGGTAGTGCTCGAGCCACCACAGGCTCGTCTTTGGCAGCAGGAACCAGCGCCCGCCGCGCTCGCGCAGCCGCTCCAGCTCGGCGACCGCCTGCGTGCCGTCGGCCGGATAGCAGCCGGCGTACACGCCGTCGGGGCCTTGCGGGAAGTGCCAGCCGGCGCGGTCCTCGAAGCGCAGGATCTCCTCGTCGCCGCGGCTGGCGACGATCACGGCGCCGTCGGGCGGCAGCGCCGCGACGAGCTCGCGCACGCGCTCGCGCACGCGCTCGTACTCGACCGCGTGGCGCCTGCCGTACGGCTGCCACGCGACGCCCCACTTGCGCTCGAAGCGCGCGCGGTTCGCGGCCAGCAGCTCCCCGTGCGAGCCGTCGGCGAACAGCTCGCCGAGCGAGCCCTCGCCGAAGTGGTGCACGAGCACGTCCTCGGCGCACACGAGGCGCAGGCCGGCGCGGCGAGCGCGCTCGGCGTAGTCGTCGTCCTCGAGCGTGCCGGCGCCGAAGCCCTCGTCGAGCGGACCGAGGCGGTCGTGCACGTCGCGGCGCAGCGCGAGGCAGAACATCGCCGGCATCGGCAGCTCGAAGCGTCTGCCGGCGTGCTCGCGGGCGCGCTGCGCTGCCTCGGCGAGGAAGCCGCCGTAGGTCTCGTAGCCGACCGGCACCTCGGCCTCGTTGCCGATGCGGTTCGTGACCGCGCCGATCAGGCCGACCCGCGGCTCGGCGGCGTGGGCGGCGAGCCGCTCCAGCCAGCCGGGCGGGACGATCGCGTCGTTGTTGAGCAGCACGAGCAGCTCGCCGCGAGCACGTGTGAGGCCCTGGTTGCAGGCGGCGGCGAAGCCGCGGTTCTCGTCGTTGAGCAGGAGCGCGACGTGGGGGAATCGCCGCGCGATCGTCTGCAGGTAGGTGCGCGACCCATCGCGGGAGCCGTTGTCGACGACGATCAGCTCGAACGGCGGCGCCGCCGTGTCGGCGAGCACGCTCTCGACGCACAGGCGCGTGAGCGCCTCGCTGTCGTGCGAGACGACGACGACGCTCGCGAACGGCGCCTCCGGCGGCGCCAGGTCGCGCGGCCGGAACGGCACGGGCGCGCCGACGATGCGCGCCTGCGTCGCGGGCGGCAGCCGCAGCGGGCGGCGCCGCTGCACCGTCAGCGGCAGGTCGCCGGCGAGCGCGCCGCCGCGCACCGTGCGGCCGCGCGTCGCGACGCCACAGTGCGCCAGCAGGTCGCCCAGCACGACGTCGCTGCAGAACCACTCGCGTGCGATCGCGCGCGCGTCCTCGCGCGCGGCGGCGTAGTCAGCGCAGACCGCCTCCACGGCGGCGGTCGCGTCGTCGAGCGTCGAGAAGCCGTGCAGGCCGCCGCCGGTCGGCAGCACGTTCGAGAAGCCGGTCTCCTGCGTGATCACCGGGCGGCCGGCGGCGAGGTACGTCGCGCTGCGGTCGCTGAACCAGCCCGAGCGCAACACGACGTTCTGCTCCTTGGCGACGGTGAGCTCGCCGAAGGACTCGCTCACGTATCTGCGGTAGGGGTGGATGTCGCCCGAGATCCCCGCCGCGTCCGTCACGCGCCAGCCGTGCCGGCTCAGCAGCGTGCGGTCCTCCTCCTCGTAGGTCGCGAGCGCCAGCTCGAAGTCGCGGCCGGTCCGCGCCGGCAGCGTCAGGAAGCGCTCGAACTCGATGTGCTTGCTCCACGAGTAGGTGCGTCCGTCGAGCGTCACGTCGCGCCAGCGCTGGCGCCAGTTGCCGATCGTCGTGAAGCACGGCCGGGTCCGCTCGGCGGCCGGCCAGCAGTCGAGCACGACCGGCTGGCGCGTGGGGTGGAAGTGGAAGCGCGCCGTCGGCGCGAGCCCGCAGTCGGCCGCGCCCCAGTTCTCGCCGAAGGTGAAGAACGCACAGTGCTGCTCGAGGAACTCGATCGTCTCGGGCACGCCCTGCGCCAGCTCGGCCTGCAGCTGCACCGGGTCGGTCTCCAGGTACACGAGCCGGCCGCCGCGGCTGTGCTCGATGCGCGGCGCGGTGCCGCCGTGCAGGTTCACGATCAGCTCGGCCCCGTCGTAGAGCGCGAGCAGCTCGCGCTCGCTCATGCCGTAGCAGCGGCCGTCGTCGTGCAGCGCCTGGTAGGCCCATCTGCCGCCGAGGCCGGCGCGTCGCATCACGCCGTCGATGAACGCGGCGGCTGCGGCAGCGCCGTCCGTCTCGGCCGTCGGCGTGAGCATCGAGGGATTGCGCGCGTGCGCCTCGACGTAGTAGGGGTCGATGCCGAGCCGGCGCAGCCCGAGCAGGTAGTGGAGCGTCTGCCAGACGACCCCCGCGACCGGGATCTTGGTCATCATCCCGAGCACCACGATCTTCGGCGCGCCGCTCACGCTCCGCCTCCCGCCAGCACGCCGCTCGTCCGCCGCTCGCGCGCCTGCGCCGCCTGCAGCTGGCTGTAGAGGCCGCCCTTGCGCAGCAGCTCCTCGTCGGTCCCGCGCTCGACGATCGCGCCGTGGTCGAGCACGACGATCAGGTCGGCCTCGCGGATCGTCGAGAGGCGGTGCGCGATCATGAACGTCGTGCGCCCGACGGCGAGCCGGTCGAGCGCGTCGAGGATCACCGCCTCGGTCTTCGAGTCGATCGACGAGGTCGGCTCGTCGAGCACGAGGATCGGCGCGTCCTTGAGGAACGCCCGCGCGACCGCGATGCGCTGGCGCTCTCCACCGGAGAGGCCGGTGCCGCGCTCGCCGACGAGCGTCTCGTAGCCGTGCGGCAGCCGGCTGACGAAGTCGTGCGCGTTCGCCGCCTTGGCGGCCGCGATCACCGCGTCCATGCTCGCGTCGAGGCGGCCGTAGCGGATGTTCGACGCGATCGAGCCGGCGAACAGCATCGGCTCCTGCAGGACGAGCGCGATCTGCGAGCGCAGCGAGGCGAGCGTGAGCCGGCGGATGTCGACGCCGTCGATCAGGATGCGGCCGCGCTGCGGATCGTAGAAGCGCACGAGCAGGCTCAGCAGCGTCGTCTTGCCGGCGCCGGTCGGCCCGACGATCGCCACGCGCGAGCCGGGCGGGACGTGCAGCGAGATGTCGCGCAGCACGGGAACGCGGCCTCTGTAGGCGAACTGGACCCCGTCGAGCTCGACCTCGCCGCGCGCGTTGCGGAGCTCGATCGCATCGGGCGCCTCCTTGACCTCCGGCTCCATGTCGAGCAGGTCGAAGGACGCCTTCAGCTGGACGAGCTGCTGATGGAGGTTGCCGATCGTCGTGCTGATCTGCTCCAGCGGCGCGTAGACCGCTGCGATGTAGGACAGCAGCACGACCAGCTCGCCGGTCGACAAGTTGCCCGCGAAGCGCTCACGCCAGCCGAAGTAGAAGACGAGGCCGGTCCCGATCGCCGTGCAGGTCGTCACCGCCAGGTTGAAGAGCGTCTGGCGCACCGTCAGCTGCACGCGCTCGCGCGCGGCTGTCTCGCCCTGCTCGCGGAAGCGGCGGTGCTCGTAGCGCTCGCGCCCGAACGGCACGATCACGCGCAGCATCGCCATCGACTCGTTGACGATCGACAGCGAGCGCCACTCGAGCCCCTGGACGCGCTCCAGGCGCGGCACGATGCGCGTTCCGTAGAGCGTGAGCGAGTAGTACATGAGCGGCATCACGCTCAGCGAGATCAGCGTGACCTTGAGACTGATCAGCGCGGCGATGACGGCCATCCCGGTGAGCGTCAGCAGCGCCTGCGCGATCGGCGGGATTGCCATGATGATCAGTCCGAGCGAGGACGCCGCGTAGTTGATGCGGCCCATCAGCTCGCCCGACTGGCGCTCGTCGTGGAAGGCGAGCGAGAGCCGCTGTGCATGCTCGAACAGGTCGCTGCGCAGGTCGAGGATGATGTACTGCTCGAGCTTCGAGTCGAGGTAGCTGTTGATGACGGTGAGGCCGTGCGAGACGATCACCGTCAGGAACCCGAGCGCGGTGGCGATCGCGAGCACCGCGAGCTTGTCGCCGGTGCCGAAGCCGAAGAGCGTCTGTCCGCCGCGGCCGTCGACGACGTCGAGCATCATCGCCAGCGGCCACGGCTGCGCCATCGTCGCCACGGACGCGACGATCATCAGCACGAACGAGAGCGCGCCGAGCTTCCAGTACGGCTTGAGGTAGGGAAGCGTGCGCGGCAGCACCCGGAACAGCGTCCAGCCGCCGCGCTCGTCCTCGCGCCGCAGATGCCGCCGCAGCCTCATGCGTCCTCCAGTCGCGCCGCGGCCTGGCCTGGCAGCACGACCGCCGCCGCCGCCTGCAGCGCCATGCCGCCGAGCAGCCACAGCGAGAGGGCGCCGAGCAGGCACGCCGCCACGGTCGCGCCCCGCAGCGCCGCGAGCGTCGTCAGCGCGATCAGCGCCGCGCCCGCGGCGACGGCGTGCGCTGGGCAGCGCGGCTGCGCGCACAGACGCACCAGCTGCCGGCCGCGGCCGTGCTCCTCGACCGCGACTCGAACGCGTGCGGAGGCGAGCGGCCCGACGCGCACCTCGAGGTCCCACGTGTCGAAGTCATCGCCGTGGACCACCTGCGCCGCACGCTCGTCGAGCTCATCGCGCAGGCGCTCGACCCATCGCTCCGCCGGATGCCAGTGCTCGCTCCACACGCTCGTGCGGCGGCGCCGCGGCAGCGCCAGCACCCGCGGGCCGTGTCGGCGCCACGGCGTCAGGCCGTGGCGGGTGCGACCCCACAGGCGCGCCGCCGGCTGCAGGACGCACAGCGCGAGCACGAGCGTCCGTACGCCCAGGCGCCGCTGCCGCGGCAGCGGGGTCGGCAGCACGATCGCGAACGTCCAGGCGGCGGCCTGCGCGACGACCGCGACGACGCAGGCGGCCAGCAGCGGCAGCGCGAACGGGACGCCCGCGAGCGCGGCGACTGCCAGTCCCAGCAGCACCAGATGCCACTCCGGCGTGAGCGGAAAGGCCGCGGCGCCGCCGCCGCGCCCGTACACCGACTGGAAGAGACCGCTCCCGCCTGTGCCGTGATAGACCCGCCACTGCCGCCGGCCGAAGCAGCGGCGCACCTTGCCGCCGTAGACGGTGCCGCTCCAGCTGACGTGCCCGCGATGGTTGTAGCGCTCGGGCCACTTGCGCTCCAGGAGCGCCTCCGCACGGCCATAGCCGACCTGCTGGCGCAGGTAGCCCGTCACCGAGCGCCGGGCGCGATGCCACACCAGCGCGGCCGGGCTGAAGCCGAGCGTGCCGCCGGCGTCCTGGATCCGCCAGCACAGGTCGACGTCGTCGCCGGCGACGCGGAAGCGCGGGTCGAAGCCCCCGACCTGCTCGAGCGTCGCTCTCCAGAAGGCCATGTTGCAGCCGGGGATGTGCTCCGCCTCGGTGTCGGAGACGAGTACGTGCATCGGGCCGCCCGGGGCGTGGCCGACGCTGTCGGCGATGAGCGTGTCGGGCGGCGGAACGTTCGGCCCGCCGACGCCCGCGTCGCCGCCTGCGCGCAGCGTGCTGGCGAGGTAGCGCAGCCACTGCGGATCGGGCACGCAGTCGTCGTCGCAGAACGCGATCACTTCCCCTCGCGCGGCCGCCGTGCCGGTGTTGCGTGCAGCGGAGAGTCCCTGGTTCTCGGTGCGGATCACGCGCGCGCCGTGGGCGGCGGCGAGCTCGCCGGCGCCATCGGTGGAGCCGTCGTCGACGACGATCAGCTCGCAGTCCGGGTAGTCCAGCGCGCGCACGCCTTCGACGCAGGCGGCGATCGTCTCGCTGCCGTTGTAGGTGCAGACCACGACGGACACCGTCGGCCAGTCGGTGCGCGGCGCGAACGGAACGTGCGCAAACGCGCCGCGCAACGCGTTCAGGGCCGGCTTGGGTGTGCGGTCCCGCCCGACGACGCCGAAGTCCCAATCGGTGACCTCCTCGCCACCGCGGTGCCACTCGTCGGCCCACGCGAACACGCAGCAGCCGGCGCAGCCGCCCTCGTAGGCGCGCTGGAGCTGCGCGCCGAGCGAGGCCTCCTGCGCTCGAAGGCCGTTACGGCGGCTGTCGAGCCCGAGCTCGCTCACGATCAGCGGCCGGTCGCCGGCAAGCGTGTGCAGCCGCGCGAGATAGCGCGTGAGCGCGTCGGGCTGCTCGAGGAAGACGTTGAAGCAGACCACGTCGAGGAACGGCAGGTCGAGGAACTCGGTCGAGGGGAAGCTGGCGTAGCTGACGAGCGCGCGCGGGTCCTCCGCCTTGGCGGCGCGGTAGAGCCGCTCGATGAAGCGCTCCACGCGCTGACGGCCGTGCCAGCGGACGATGCTCGGCGGGATCTCGTTGCCGACCACGTAGCCGAGCACCGCGGGATGGCCGGCACAGGCGCGCACGGAGCGCCGTACCGTCGCAACGATCGCCCGGGCGCGGGCGCGATCGTCGAGGAACGCGACGTGCTGCTCCCATGGGATGCCGACGAGCACGCGCAGTCGGTGGGCCGCGGCGAGCTCGAGCAGCCACGCGGGGGGGACGGTGTAGGTGCGAACGGTGTTGACGCCGTTGGCTGCCATCGCGGCGAAGTCGGCGGCGACGACCTCGGGTGCAGGGAACGGACCGTCGCCGGATCGCTCGCGGAAGGTCCCGTACGTGACGCCGCGCAGGTAGAGCTTCTGATCGTCGGCGTAGAGGAACTTGCCGCGCGCATGGACCCGTCCGACCGTCGCCGGAGCCTTGCGGCGGCGGCGCGGACCAGGCCGCAGCGATCCGACCGCGATCGTGGGACGATCGTGGGTACGCGGCGACGCAATCTGCTCGAGCGTGGGCGGCGTCTCTATCCCTTCCTTGGGAGTTCGACAGGGCGACGTGTCGGGCCGAAGCCGGGGCGACGATGCCGGCGTCGGCCGACCCTCTCCGGGGCCTGATGCTGGAAAACGCCGCTGACTCTAATGGAAACTTGCCCAAAGCTGTGCAGTTCCTGTGCACCACGTCAGCGCACTGTCACCGTCAAATGCACAGAGTCGTTCAATTGATCAGCCGACTTCCACGCAAGCTGCGCGAGGCGCTCGACCGGAGCGTTCGAGCCCCCTCGCCCGCTGGGGTCGAGGTCCGTCGCCGCGCCGCGGTGAACGCTTTGACCGCCATTTGGCCAGTCGACTACTCATTTTGACCCGTTGGATGGGTGGCGCCGGACCTTCAGGCACACGAGAGTTTCCGAGGTGCCGACATCCCCTGAGCACGTCCGGGAGGCGCTCGCCGCTGCGGTCCGCGAGCTCCGCGGACGGAAGCGCCTTTCCCAGGAGGAGGTCGCGACCGACGCCGGCCTCAACCGCAAGACGATCGGAAGCCTGGAGCGCGCGCAGTCGTTGCCGTCGTTCTTCGCGCTGGTGGCGATCGCCGACGCGATGAACGTCGCGTTGTCGGAGTTGGTCGTCGTCTACGAGCAGCGACTAGCCGAGCTCAGACAGCCGTCGGCGTGATGAGCTTGCTCGGGCCGAGTGGGGGGATCGGGAAGGCGGCTCGGGTGGGGCACGAGCACCGGCCGGTCGCGCTGGGGGTGGCGCGCACCGGCCGGGCTCGTGCGACTTCGCGGCAACGGGAAGGGCCGCGAAGGGTCATGGGCGCCTACGACCCAGTGCAAGCTCGATCCGTCTCAGGCGCTCGTCGATGCGGTCGACGTCGCGGCGCAGCTCGGCGGTGTCCGACGGCCGAACGCCGACGGCGAGCCGTACGACGACCGCCTCCCGGATCATGTGGGAGATCGGGATTCCCTCCCGTCGGGCGAGCGCCCGCAGGGCGCCGTAGGTGTCGTCGCCGAAGCGGATCGTGGTCTTGTGCACCGACCGGAAGCTAGTGCGGCGATGGGAAGTCGTGGGGCCCGGCGCCGAGCGGTGGCGCCTACGACGGCATAGGCGCCATCGCTTCGGCCGTCAGGGTGCCGGCGTCGCCGTCAGAGCGTCGCGACGAGCTCCGCCAAGTCGTGGTCGCGCAGCGTGATGTCCGGCGCCGCCAGGAAGTGGTGGGATACGTACGAAACGTCCGGACCGTCGATGCCGGAGAAGAGGTAGCACGCGTTCTGGCCGGTCTCGGGCAGCTCGTCGACGCGCACGAACGGCAACACGAGCAGCGCCGTGGACACGGGCTCGATGTCTCGTCGCACGAGGTGCAGCTCGCCGTCTTCGAGACCGCGCACGTCGGTCGTCGCCACGACCTGCTGGCGGAACTGGTCATGCGCCCCGTGAAGGACCTCGGCGTGCTCGTAGCGGACGACGCCTTTGCGGCGGCGCCCGGCGCCCGGCCGCACCAGCATGACCTCGTCGAGCGACGGTCCGATCGCCTCGCTCATGCGTGTGAGGAGGTGCGCAAGCCGTTCGTGCGTGTCTTCCCAGCGAGCTCTGCCCGCGATCCCTCCGTGGCCCTTCTCGCGATTGCGGATCTCGCGTGCCTGGTCGAGCACCCGCCACAGCTCTGCGCTCGTCGCAGACGCCGCGAGTCGCGGGGACCCGGCGAACGCCTCGACCAGCCGCGAGCGTTCCTCGGCGGCGTCGCCGAGCAGGTCGCGCACGTCGGCGGCGATCCGCTCGCCGACCGTCGTCCACGTGCCGAAGCTCGCACGTCGGAACGAACCAGGGCGCAGCGCAGCGGTCCAGCTCGGCCGGATGCGCTCGAACAGCTCGGCGTCGCGATGGAGCGCGCTCAACAGCACCGTCGCAAACCAGATCGCGCTCGCCTCGAAGAGGCGATGAAGGCGGTCGATTCTCGTGGCGACGTCGGCGTTGGCCTCGTAGGACCAGAGGATCGAGGCGAGCGGGAACGGGAGCGTTTCGTGGAGCGTCCGCAGCGGGTCGTGCTGCCCGAGCAGCTGCAGCTCCCGCGAGACCTCGTGCACGCGCGAGGGGTCGGCCATGAGCGTGCGCGCGAAGGCGTCCAGCTCCACGCGCAGCGCCTCGATACGGCCGTGCAGGTGGACGACTTCTCGCTGGGCGTCGAGCGGCGGCAGCGGCAGGCTGAGTCGCTGGAGCGCTGCGAGCGAGAGGCTGCGCAGCGTTGTTCCGCGGGCGACGCTGTCGCGCAGCGCCTGGCCGAGCGGGCTGTTGAGCAGCGTCGCGACGTATGGAGCCGATGCGCGCGTCGGATCGAGCGGAATCTGGAAGTACCCCCACGGCCGGCTCGTCAGGTCGCCGTGGGCGGCGTGCACGGTGCCCGTCGCGAACGTCGGGAGGTAGACGGCGTTCGGCACCGGCGCGACATCCTCGCCTCTGCGCGGCCGCGCGATCGCGCCGGCGAGCAGGTCGAGCAAGGGGATCGGCTCGCCGGACGCCTCGGCGAGCAGCGCCTCGAGCTGCTCGAACGCGGCCAGTTGCTCGAAGCTCTCGAAGCGCTCCCACGGGACCAGTCGGCCGAGTGCGACCGCCGCGCCGCGTCTGCGGCGCCGCAGCTGCGACGCCAGCTGGTGATGATCGCTGTCGCGCGATAGCTCGCCGACGAAGACGCTCTCGACCGGCGTTCGTCTGACGAACACGAGGCTGGTGCTTGCGTGGGTGCCCGCGAGCCCTTCGCGCAGCGCCACGACCGCGTGGACGTGGAGGCCGGCAGACGCCAGCGCTGCGCGAACGCCGTGCTCGTGGCGGTCGAACAGGAAGGCGTCGCCGAGCAGGAAGATCGCCTCGCCGTCCGGAGCCATGTCGCGCGCCGCGCGCAGCAGCAGCCGTGCGGCGGAGTCACCGCGCACGCGCAGGCGCCGCCCGTCCGGGAGCGTGACGTCGCCGGGCGGCAGCTTGCGTCCGATTCCCGGCGCCGAGACGACGAGGTCCGGCGCCCCCAGGTTGAGCGAGCCCCCGTCGAGATCGGCGGCCGGGTCTCCGTCCACCCACTCGATCCGTGGTCCGGGGTGCGATGTGCGCGCGAGCTGCGCGACGGCCGGCTCCGGGACGATCCCGACGCCGTGCGCCGCCGCGCCGGTCTCCACGATCGCCGACAGCAGTGTGGGATCGCGCACCTCCGGGTCGAGGACGGCCTTCGCTCTGCGGTCTTCCAGATACGCGGTGAGGAACGCCACGACGAACGCCTCGGGTCGGTCCCGCCCGGACAGCGCGCCGGGTGCGGGCACGCCGTCCTCGACGAGCCGCCCCGTGTCGAGCTGGACGGCGACGTTGCCGTCGAAGTAGGCCAGCAGCGCGGGAGTCGGCCGCGTCGTGAGGCCGACGATCGGGGCGTCGAAGCGATCGAGCGCCTGCTGCCAGGGCCCGCCGGTCAGGCGCTCTGGATCCAGCACCCATACGAAGTCGAACGCATCCACGCGCGGCATCTGAGACGGCTCTGCGGCCAGCATCCGGGCCATCCGCTGCACCGTCACCACGACGACGCCGGCGGGAACTGAGGAGATCGTCTCCGAGCCTCGCGGCACCTCGACGACGACGTCCTCGGCCAGCGTCCGGCCGTCGTCCGCATACGCGGCGAGCGTCGCGGCGGTCTGCTCGGCGACCACGCGTTCGGTCACCAACACGAGGACGCGCCGCAGCGGTGTGTGTCGCAAGAGGCGGTGCGTCGCGGTCGCGAGCAGCGTCGTGCGTCCGGCGCCGGTCGGGAGGATCAGCAGGGCACGGCGCTCGCCCTGCCGCAGCGAGAGCTCGAGCGCGGCGAGCGCGTCGCGCTGATGCGGGCGCAGCGACGCCGGCAGCTCGCGCGGGAGACCGGTCAGCTGCTGGGCGAGGCCGGCGAGTCGCTCCGGTGCGGCGAGCGTCTCGGGGGAGTGGAAGGAGGCGACCTCGCGGAGCTCGGCCCCCGGCGCCGTGAAGAAGAGCGTCTCGCGGCCGTCCGACAGGTACGCAACCGGTGGTGCCGAGGGCGAGATCGTCCGCTGCTGGGCGCGCACCTGCAGCTCGGCAGCAGGGGAGAGACGCGCCTTGACCTCGACCAGGCCGACGAGGCGCTCACCCACGAACAGCGCGAAGTCGAGCTCCCCACCTGCGACGCGATGCTGGGGGATGGCTCGCGGGTGAGGCGACGACGCGACGGTCGGCGCCACCAGCCAGCCGGCGGCCTCCAGCTGCTGCTCGACCCGTCGAGTCGCCTCCACGTACGCCCGGCGTCCGTCTGCCTCCATTGCGCGAGAACCTAGCGCGCCGTTGTTCTGGCTCACCGTGAGCACGTTGGCGCCCTTTGGCGGACGCGCGTCTGCTACCGGTATGACGATCCGTCGGACGGCGGCGGAGGCGGAATCCCTTGGAATCGACAACTCTTGGGTACGTGCGGATCGCGATCCTCGGCGACACTCATCTGCCGAAGGGCCGGCGCGCTTTGCCGGCGGAATGCGTGGAGCAGTTGGAGGCGGCCGACCTGATCCTCCACACCGGCGACTTCGTCCGCATCGAGGTGCTGCGCGAGCTCGAGCGCCACGGCGACGTGCTCGCCGTCCACGGCAACGTGGACGAGGAGCCGTTGCGACGCCTGCTGCCCGCCGAGCGCGTCGTGGAGCTGCCCGGCGGCGGCCGGATCGCGATGGTCCACGACGCCGGTCCGGCGACCGGCCGCCTCGCGCGCCTGCGCCGCCGGTTCACCGACGCCGATGCGGTCGTCTTCGGACACTCGCACGTGCCCCTGCACGAGGCCGACCCGACGAGCGGCCTGCAGCTGTTCAACCCCGGCAGCCCGACCGAGCGCCGCCGCGCACCGCACCACACCATGGGGATCGCGACGCTCGGCCGCGACGGCCTGCGCTTCGAGCACGTCGTGCTCCCCGCGCCTGCGGCGCCTGGCACGGGGGCGGCCCGAGCGACGGGACGTTCCGCGTAGCGTTCAGGCGGCGATGCTGTGCGGCCGCGAACTCGGTCACTTGCGGGGAGGACAGACGATGCCGGAGGAGGGACTCGAACCCCCGACACGCGGATTATGATTCCGCTGCTCTAACCGACTGAGCTACTCCGGCGGGGGACCGAGAGTGTACCGGCGGATCGGGCGGGCCGGCCGTCTCCCGCGAAGCGGTACGGTCTCCCGCGATGACCGCCGCCGCGACGCCGCCGCAGGAGCTACTCGACCGCGCGCTCGAGACTGTGATCGGGCGCTGCCTCGACGTTCGCACCGGCGAGCACGTCCTCGTAATCGGCGACTACGAGCCGAACTCCCGCATGCTCGCGCAGGCGCTGCGCGACACCGCCGCGCGCTATGGCGCCGACGCGGTCCTCGCCCTCATGGACGCGCGCGCGGACGATGGCAGCGAGCCGCCGCCGACGATCGCCGCGGCGCTCGCCGCCTGCGACGTCTACATCGTCCCGACGAGCCGCTCGCTCTCGCACACCGAGGCGCGCCGGCAGGCGACGCAGGCAGGCGCGCGCGGCGCGACGCTCCCCGGCGTCACCGCCGACATGCTCGCGCGCATGATGGCGATCGACTTCGACGCGCTGAAGGCGCGCACGCTTCAGGTCACGGAGCTGCTCGAAGGCGCCGAGTCCGCGCACGTCACCTGCGCGCACGGCTCTGACCTCACGCTCGACCTCACCGGCCGTAGAGGCCTCGCCGACTACGGCGAGATCTCCACCGGCAACAAGTTCGGCAACCTGCCCGCCGGCGAGGGCTTCATCGCGCCGCTCTCCGGACAGGGCATGCTCGCGGCCACAAGCCTCGCACCGCTCGGCATCTCGCCCGAGCCGGTCCTCCTCACCGTCGAAGACGGCCACCTGACAGCCGCGAACGGTCCGCTCGGCCCCGACTTCCTCCAGCGCCTCCAGCAGCACGGCCCCAACGGCACCAACGTTGCCGAGCTCGGCGTCGGCACGAACGACGCGGCGATCCTCACCGGCAACGTGCTCGAGGACGAGAAGATCCTCGGCACCGTCCACGTCGCCTTCGGCGCGAGCGCCGGCATCGGCGGCACCGTCTCGGTTCCGATCCACCTCGACGTGGTCGTCGTCGAGCCGACGCTCGAGATCGGCGACACGCGCGTGCTCGACGCCGGCCGCTGGGTGCTGTGACGACGACGCTGCTCGCGGTCCCGAACTTCTCCGAGGGCCGCGACGATGCGACGATCGACGCGCTCGGCCATGCGCTCACGCGGGGCGGCGACGTCGACCTGCTGGCCACCCACCGCGACCCCGACCACAACCGCTGCGTCTTCACGCTGGCGGGCGCGCCGAGGACGCTCGCGCCGGCGCTGCTCGAGGCCGCCCGCGTCGCCGTCGAGCGGATCGACCTCACGCGGCATGAGGGCGTCCACCCGCACGTCGGCGCGCTCGACGTCGCGCCGATCGTGCACCTCGACCAGGCGACGCGCGGCGCCGCCTGCGCGGAGGCGCTCGTGACCGCCGACCTGCTCGCGCGCCACCTGGACCTGCCGATCCTGATGTACGGCGCGCTCGCGCACGGGCGCACGCGCGCGGAGCTGCGCCGCGGAGGTCCGCGGGAGCTGGCGCGCCGCCTCGCCGCCGGCGAGCTCGCCACCGACTTCGGTCCCCCGCGCGCGCACCGGACCGCCGGCGCCACCCTGTGCGCCGCCCGACCGCCGCTCGTCGCCTTCAACGTCACGCTCCGCCCGCCGGCCACACTCGAGCAAGCGCGCGAGATCGCCACCCGCATCCGCGAGGGCGGACCCGACGGCCTTCCGGGCCTGCGCGCGATCGGGCTGCGGCTCGACAAGCAGCAGGAGATCCAGATCTCGATGAACGTCGAGCGGCCGGATCTCGTTCCACTGCGCGAGGTCGTGAACGCGGTCGCCCGCTACGCCGAGCCGGCGACCGCTGAGCTGATCGGGCTCGCGCCGGAGCAGGCGTTCGAGGGCTTCCCGCCCGACCTGCCGATCCCGGGCTTCGATCCCGACGCGCACCTGATCGAGCGCGCGCTCGCGAGGCTCTAAAGTCCAAGCAGATGGCGCAGACGAAGAAGAAGCGGCAGACCAAGCACCGCGGCAACGCCGCCGGCCAGGTCGAAGCGCGCGGGCGCACCGGTCGTAGACCGACCGATGCCGAGCGCAAGCCGACCGCCAGAGAGTTGCGCGCGGCGCGGCTCGACCAGCCGCCGACCTGGCGCGGGGCGCTCAACCGCGCGCTGATCGCGGCGGCGCTGTTCCTGATCCTGCTGGTGTTCTTCTTCCGCAACCAGCAGCTCGGGCCGAAGCTGGCGATAGCCGTGTTCATGCTCGCCGTCTACGTGCCGATGGGCTACTACACCGACCTGTGGCTCTACCGCCGCCGGCAGGCCAGAAGACTGCAAGAGCGGAAGAGGGATCCCGCGATCGGCCCCAACGGCAGATGATCGAGGTCGGGATGCTCACCGTCGGGCCGGTGCAGGAGAACTGCTTCCTGGTGCGGCGCGAGGGCGCCGATCGCGCCGTGATCGTCGATCCCGGCGAGGAGGCGCCGCGGCTCCTCCAAGCGATCGAGCAGTGGGGCGTCACGCTCGACGCGATCCTGCTCACGCACACGCACTTCGACCACGTCGGCGCCGTCGCGCCGGTCGCCAGAGCCACCGGCGCGCCCGTGTACTGCCCCGAGATCGAGCGCCCGGTCCTCGCCGACATCATGAGATTCGTGCCGTGGCCCGGGTTCGGACCGTTCGAGTCCTACGAGGCCGACCACCTCGTCGCCGGCGGCGAGCGGCTCACGCTCGCCGGCATCGACTTCGACGTGCGCTTCACGCCCGGGCACAGCCCCGGCCACGTCACCTACGCGTCGACCGACGACGACGGGACGGCGCTGTTCTCCGGCGACGTGCTGTTCCAGCAGTCGATCGGCCGCACCGACCTGCCCGGCGGCGACCACGCCCGCCTGATGCAGTCGATCCAAGAGCTGCTCGACGCCTACCCGGACGACGCGGTCGTCTACCCGGGGCATATGGGGATCACGACGCTCGGCGCTGAGCGCGCGTCCAATCCCTTCCTCCAGGCGCTCGCCCGGTAGCCTCCGCCACCGCCATGAGCGCCAAGCTGCAAGCCCCGCGAGGGACCTACGACGTGCTGCCCGAGGAGGCCGCGCGCCGCGTGGCCGTCGAGGAGGCCGCGCGCAGGATCCTCGGCGCCGCCGGCTACCGGCGCATCGAGACGCCGGCGTTCGAGGCGACCGAGCTGTTCGCGCGCGGCGTCGGCAGCTCGACCGACATCGTCCAGAAGGAGATGTACACGTTCGAGGACGGCGGTGGGCGCTCGCTGACGCTGCGCCCCGAGGGGACGGCGCCGGTCGCGCGCGCCTACATCGAGCACGGCATGCAGAAGCTGCCGCAGCCGGTGAAGCTCTGGTACCTGTCGTCGTTCTTCCGCTACGAGCGCGCGCAAGCCGGCCGCCAGCGCCAGTTCTGGCAAGTGGGCACGGAGGCGATCGGCTCGGCCGACCCTGCCGTGGACGCGGAGTCGATCGTGCTGCTGGCCGAACTGCTGGAGACGCTCGGCGTCAGAGACGTGCGCTTGCGGCTCGGCTCGCTCGGCACGGCGCAGACGCGCGCCGCCTACCGCCAGGAGCTCCAGGCGTACCTGCGGGCGCATGAGGATCGCCTGAGCGAGGAGGTGCGCGGTCGCATCGACAGCAACCCCCTGCGCGCGTTCGACGCCGACCACCCCGGGACACGGGAGGTCATGGCGGGGGCGCCGCGGCTGCTCGATCGCCTCTCCGGCGAGGACGCCGAGCACTTCGCGACGGTGCGCGCGCTGCTCGACGGCGCCGACCTGACCTACGAGGTCGACCCGACGCTCGTGCGCGGGCTCGACTACTACGCGCGCACGGTCTTCGAGTTCACGAGCGACGCGCTCGGCGCGCAGTCGGGCGTCGGCGGCGGCGGCCGCTACGACGGGCTGATCGAGCAGCTCGGCGGGCCCGCGACGCCGGGCGTCGGCTGGGCGGCAGGGATCGAGCGGATCCTGCTGGCGGCCGGCGAGCAGGCAGTCGCGGCGCCGGTCGTCGACCTGTTCGTCGGCCACGACCCCGCCCGCCCCGAGCACCGCGCGGCCGGCTTCCAGATCGCGCACGAGGCGCGCCGCGCCGGGCTCGGCGCGCAGCTGGAGCTGGCGGGACGCTCCGTGAAGGGACAGCTCAAGCAGGCGGACCGGATCGGGGCGCGCTTCGTCGCGATCCTCGGCGAGGAGGGCGCGACGGTGAAGGACATGGAGAGCGGCTCGCAGGAGGTCGTCGAGCCGGGGGCGGTCGTCCATCACGTGCTGCGCGGGAGGACGCTGTGAGAGCCGCCCCGCGCGCGAACGCCTACCGCGACGCGTGGGCCGGTTCGCTCACCGCCGAGCGCGCCGAGCAGCCGGCGCGCGTCGCCGGCTGGGTCCACCGCCGCCGCGACCACGGCGGCCTGATCTTCATCGACCTGCGCGACCGCTCGGGGATCGTCCAGCTCGTCTTCCATCCGGACCGCGCGCCCGAAGCCCACAGAGCGGCGCACGCGCTGCGCTCCGAGGACGTGTTGACGGCTGCCGGCACGGTCGTGCGGCGCGATGCGGCGAACGTCAACCCAAACATCCCGACGGGCGAGATCGAGCTGACGGTCGACGAGCTGGTCGTGCACGCCGACGCCGAGACGCCGCCCTTCCCGATCGACGAGGACGGCCCGGTCGATGAGCTGATCCGCCTGCGGCATCGCACGCTCGACCTGCGGCGCCGCCCGCTGCAGGAGGCGCTGGTGCTGCGCCACAAGGTCATCTCCACGATGCGCCGCGTGCTCGAGGAGCGCGACTTCCTCGAGATCGAGACGCCGATCCTCACGCGCTCCACGCCTGAGGGCGCGCGCGACTACCTCGTGCCGGCGCGCATCGACCCGGGCACCTTCTTCGCGCTGCCGCAGTCGCCGCAGCTGTTCAAGCAGCTGCTGATGATCGGCGGCTATGAGCGCTACTACCAGATCGCGCGCTGCTTCCGCGACGAGGACACGCGCGCCGACCGCCAGCCGGAGTTCACGCAGCTCGACCTGGAGATGAGCTTCGTCGCCGAGGACGACGTGATCGAGACGATGGAGGCGGTGATGGGCGCGGTCTTCGCGCAGGCCGCCGGGTTCGACGTTCCCCCGCCGCCGTGGCGGCGGATGGGCTACGACGAGGCGATGTCGCGCTACGGCGTCGACCGGCCGGACACGCGCTTCGGCTTGGAGATCGCGGACGTGGGCGAGGCGCTTGCCGCTTCGGAGTTCAAGGTCTTCTCCGGCGCGCTGGCGAGCGGCGGCGTCGTGCGCGGGATCAACGCGGGCGCGCGCGAGCTGGCGCGCAGAGACCTCGACGAGCTGACCGAGCTGGCGAGAACGTACGGCGCGAAGGGGCTCGTGTGGGCGTTCGTGGAGGAGGACGGCGGCTGGCGCTCGCCGATCGCGAAGTTCCTCACGCCTGAGGAGCTGGCCGGCGTGACCGAGCGCCTGGACGGTAAGCCGGGCGACCTGCTGCTGATCTCCGCCGACGAGCCGAAGGTGGTCTGCGCCGTGCTCGGCGCGCTGCGGCTGGAGCTGGCGGAGCGCTTTCAACTGGTGCCTGCCGGATCTCACGACATCCTCTGGATCGTCGACTTCCCGATGTTCGAGCAGGTCGACGACGGCAGCTGGACGGCGCTGCACCACCCCTTCACCGCCCCTGAGGGCGACCTCGACGGCGACCCGGGCGCGCTGCGCTCGCGCGCGTACGACCTCGTGCTGGACGGCAGCGAGATCGGCGGCGGCTCGATCCGCATCAACCGCACCGACGTGCAGCAGAAGGTGCTGGAGCTGCTCGGCATGAGCGCCGAGGAGGCGCGGGCGCGCTTCGGCTTCCTGCTGGACGCGCTCAGATACGGCGCGCCGCCGCACGGCGGCATCGCGATGGGGATCGATCGCATCGTCACGCTGCTCGCCGGCCGCGAGACGATCCGCGACGTGATCGCCTTCCCGAAGACCGCCTCCGGCGCCGATCCGCTCACCGGCGCGCCCGCTCCGGTGGACGCCCGACAGCTGCGCGAGCTGGGCGTCTCGGTGCCGCCGCGCACGCAGGGCTAACGCTCGGCGCGCTTCCTGCCGAATAGGGGGGAGATGTCTCAGGTCTCCCGTCCCATGCAGATCGCCCTGGGCGCGACGCTGCTGCTGCTCGCGGTCTGGTTCGTGGCCCTGCGCCCGAAGTCCCAGAACGCGGAGGAGGCGGCGGCGCCCGCGCCGGCCCAGACCACGCCTGCGCCCGTCAGCGGCGCGGCGCCAGGCACTGAGGGGCTCGCACGCGCGGTCGACAAGGCCCATCAGGCCGTCACGACGGCGAACGACGCGGGCGAGCGCGCTGCGGGCAACAGCCCTGACGCGCCGGCCGCGAGCAACGGCGGCGTCAAAAGCGCGAGAACGTCCGCAAAGCCTGCGCATCACAGCAGCGGCGGCATCTCGACCAAGCCGATCCACACCCACGGCCCGGTCGCCTCCGTGCGCGCCGCCCTGCGGATGCACAAGGCGATCGCGATCGCGTTCGTCGACTCGGCCACGGCCGACTCGCGCGCGGTCGATCGCGAGCTGCTGCACGTCTCCCACTTCGGCGGACGCGCCTTCACCCTCTCCGTCCCGCTCGCCGACATCGCCGACTACGGCGTCATCACGAGCACCGTCGAGGTGACCGTCGCCCCGACCGTCGTGATCGTCGACCCGCAGCGCCGCGCCACGATGATCGTCGGCGCCGCCGACCGCGGCGAGATCGAGCAGCGCCTCGCCGACGCGCTCAAAGCCAAGCCCTGAGCGCGCCGGCGAGCTGACGCCGTCAGCCGGTCACGGTGAAGCGTGCGGTGACGGCTCTCGAGCGGTTGCCGGCTCTGTCGATCGCGACGAGCCTGAGTCGGTAGTCGCCCGCTCCCAGCGTCCGTCTGCCGGTCCGGGCGCGCAGTCTGAAGCTGTTCGTCCCGGCTCGGCCGCTGATCACGCGCCGTCTTGCGCGCGAGCTTCTCGCGTGATGGCGCTTCACCGGCGCGACGCTCACGCTCACCTGCGCCGCCTCGGTCAGATTGAAGCGTACCGTCGCGAAGCCGCTCGCATCGATTCTGCGCGGGACGATTCGCAGCCGTCTGAACGCCGGGGCCGTCTGGTCCGTCACGCGGTACTGGACCGTCGCTCCGGCGGTCATGCCGATCGCATCGGTCACGCTCACGGCGAACGTGTGCAGCCCGAGCGTAGAGGTGTCGATCGCGTTGCCCGCCGCGACCGGCCCATTGCACGACGCGATCGGGAAGGCGGGTCCTCCGGGCGCGCACGTGTAGCTCGCGGCGAAGGTTCCACCCTGCGCGTAGACCGCCCCGTCGGCCGGCGTGGCGATCGACACGGATGGCCGCTCCGGCGTATAGGTGAGCGTCACAGACGGAATTCCGGTCGTGTCCGCGCCGAGCTGACCGCCGGTAGGCACGATGCTTCTGCCTCCGCCGCCGCCGGCGCCCGACGCACCGGTGTCGTCGGCACACCAGGCACCGGCGCCGCCGCCTCCTCCAGAGCCGGTCGGGCTGCCGCCGCCACCGCCGCCGCCATCGCCGTGGCCGTCGACCGAGTTGCTGACGCCGCCATCTCCTCCGGTGGCATTGAGCCCGGTGATGGGGTCGCCGCCGGGGTCACCGTCGAGACAGTTGACATCGCTGGAGACGCCGCCGTCGCCGCCGCTGCCTGGGCTGCCGCCGCTGGCTGCCGCGAGCAGCGCCTTCGTCGAACCGGCTCCGCCGGTTGCGCCGGCCGCTCCGCCGGTGCCGCCCGTCCCCGGAAGGCCGTCGGCGCCGCTCCCGCCGCCGCCTCCGGCAACGAGCGCCCGCAGGAAGACGCTGCATGTGCCGCTGGTCATCGTGATGCATGGGCTGGCACCCGACCAGCCGCCCCCGCCTCCGGCGAGTGAGGGCGTCGCGGTACCGCCTCCTCCGTTTGCGCCTGCGGTGCCGACGGCGCCGTTGCCGCCGACGAAGACGCGAATCTCGTTCGAGACCCCTTGCGGAGTCACGAGGCTCAGGTCCGCGGTCACCACCGCTCCGTAGCCGCCTTGCAGACCGCCGCCGCGGCCGCCGACCGCGACGACGTGGACGGTCGCAACGCCGGGCGGGAGCGTCACCTTCGTCAGGCCCGGCGTGGTGTAGGTCGCCGTCTCCGCGGACGCGGAGCCGGCTGTGAGCGCTGCGGCGCAAGCAGCGATGCCCGCCAGGCGGGCGCAGCGGTGGTGCATCGAACGGCCTCCCTCGGTCGTGAGGCGCGGCACGATATGCGAGTTTCCGGCAATTGGAGCCAGCGTGGCGCGTCTGCGCTACCGCGTCAGCGCCGGCTCATGAGCGGGGAACTGGGAGCGCTCACTCGCTTCGATGATGGCAGGCGCCGGTCCGCCGCCAGCCGGCGGCGCGGCTAGGATGCCGCCGCGATGCGTCTCCCGCTGCGCTCGTCGTTGGTCGCCTTGGCTGCGCTGCTCGCGCTCAGCGCACCGGCCGGCGCAAGAACCTATGCGGTCACGAGAGCGTCGGACCTGTCGAGCGCGCTCGCGCAAGCGGCGGCGAGCGCCGAGTCCGACGCGATCCAGCTCGCCGCCGGCACCTACTCCGGCCAGTTCTCCTACAGCGGACTGTCCGATCTGACGATCACGGGTGCCGGCGCGGCGGCGACGACGCTCGCGAACGGCTCCGGCGGCACGACGACGCTCAACGTGAGCAGCTCGGCGAACGTGACGGTGCAGCAGCTCGGCGTGTCGCTCACCGGTGGCATGACGGGCTACGGCTTCCTCGTCAGCGGCGCGCACGTGGTGGTCCAGGACGTGCAGGTCGTCGACCAGCCGGCGGCGACGAACGCGACCGGCATCCAGCTGTTCGGCGGTGCGACGCTGCGTCGCGCCACCTTCACTGGGGCCTTCGCACGGGCCGTGTGGGTGGAGACGGGCACCACGGTCGCGGATTCGCTCACGATCTCCGGGGCGGTGACGGCGCTCGAGGCCGAGGGATCTGGGACGAGCCTCACGGCCGCGCATGTCAGAGCGGTGGACGTCTCGGCCGCCGCGGCCGCCTCGTTCAGCGGCACGGTCACCGTCACCGACTCGCTGCTGCAGGTGAGAGCCGGCGCGCCTGCGGCCACGCGTGCCGGCGACAACAACAACCCTGCCGCGAACGCCAGCCACCTCGTGCTGGCGCGCGACACGCTCGTCGCGGGTGGCGAAGGAACGAGCGGGGTGCGAGTTGACGCACACGCCGGCGACGCGATGACGGCGACGGTCACGGACACCGTCATGTCCGGATTCGGGACCCCGCTGTCCTGCTCGGCGATCGGGGGCGGCTCGGCGACGATCACGACGACGAGCTTTTCGTACGCGACTGGCGCGAACGACATCTCCAGCTGTCCCGCGGGCGCCGTCAGACAGACGAACACGATCGTCGCCGGTCCACAGTTCGTCTCGCCTGCGAGCGGCGACTACCGCTTGCGCGCCACGTCCCCGCTGATCGACGTCAGCGATGCGGCGCCCGCCGGCACCACCGACCTCGACGGCCGGCCGCGCCCGGCCGACGGCTCCGGCGACTGCGTCCGCCGCGGCGACGTCGGCGCGTATGAGTTGCTGCTGGCGCCCAGCCCAACGGCGAGCGCCGGCGCCGCGTCAGCCGAGACGGGTGCTCCCGTGACGTTCACCGCAGCGGCCTGCGACAGCGGCTCGCCGAACCCGGTCTCCTACCACTGGACGTTCGACGACGGCGGGAGCGGTGACGGCCAGAGCCTCTCCCACGCATTCGCGACCGCTGGCGTGCATGTCGCGACTGTGGCGGTGACTGACGCCGAGGGACAGCACGCGAGCGCGCAGGCGAGCGTGACGATCGTGCCGCCGGCGCCGCCGTCGATCCTGCGCTTCGCGGCCCCCAGAGGCGGCTTCGTGTTGGGCAGAGGACTGCCGCGGCTCGGCGGCAGCCCCAGACGGTCGCTGACGATCGAGCTGTCGAAGCCGGCGACCGTCACGCTGACGGCCGCGCGGCGCACCGCGGGCCGCCGCCGAAACGGCCGCTGCGTCGCACCGAGACGCGCGCCACACGGCAGCAGATGCGTCCGCCGTCTGCTGCTGGGCGCGAGCGTGAGACTTGCGCTGCCGGCGGGCACGAGCCTCGTCGCGTTCGCCGGTCGGATCGCGCGACATGCGGCGCTCAGACCGGGCAGCTGGGAGCTGACGCTCGTCGCGCGCGACGCGAACCGCTCGGTGAGCAGACCGCGCAGGCTCGTCGTGACGATCCGGAGACCGGCGAGACCGCGCAGACGCCGCTGAGGGCAGGGCGCGTCGTCCACGGCGGGCCTGTCTAGACTCGCCCTGTGGACTCCGAGCTGTACGAGCACCATCTGAGCTCGCCGCGGGGCCGGGGGAAGGTGCCGGGGGAGGGCGCGACCGGCGTCGCCGGCACGAGAGCGTGCGGCGATGTGATCCGCTTCGGCCTGACGCTCGATGCGACCGGTACCCGCATCGCGGACGCCGGCTGGGAGGCGGACGCGTGCGGGGCGACGCTCGTCGCCGCCAGCGCCGTCGTCGAGCGGATCGTCGGCATGGAGCTGTTGGACGTGGCGCGGATCGGCGCGCGCGAGGTTGCCGACGAGGTGGGCGGGCTCTCGCCGGGCAAGTTCCATGCGGCGGAGCTGGTGGCCGACGCGCTCGCACGCGCGCTCGGGACGGCGGCGTTCGAGGCCGCGCGGCTCGCGCCGCCCGCTGACGCCCGCGAGCGCACGCTCGTGGCGATGTCCGGCGGCGTCGACTCCGCGGTTGCCGCGCTGCTGTGCGCGCGGGACGGCGGCGAGACGATGGCGGTGACGCTCGAGCTGTGGGCCGACGAGGCGAACGACGGCGAGCGCTCGTGCTGCTCCGCCTCCGCCGTGCGGCTCGCGCGCGGGCTTGCGCATCGCATGGGCCTGCCGCACTTCACGCTCGACCTGCGCGAGCAGTTCCGCGCCGGCGTCGTCGAGCCGTTCCTCGCCGACTGGCGGGACGGCCGCACGCCGAACCCGTGCATCCGCTGCAACGGCAACGTCCGCCTCGACGCGATGCTCGCGCTGGCGGATCGGCTCGGCGCCCAGGCGCTGGCGACCGGCCACTACGCGCGCGTCGTCGAGCAGGACCACCCCGGCGGTCCGCTGCTCGCCGCTGCCGCCGACGCGTGGAAGGACCAGACGTACATGCTCGCCGCGCTCGCACCCGACTCGTTGGCGCGCATGCGCTTCCCGCTGGGCGGCATCACGAAGCCCGAGGCACGGCGCATCGCCGCCGAGGCGCAACTGCCGGTCGCATCGAAGGCCGACTCGCAGGACCTCTGCTTCCTCGCCGGCACGACCCGCGCCGCCTTCCTCGCCAAGCACGGCGGGATCGCCGAGCGGCCGGGCGAGATCGTCGACGCCGATGGCGCCGTGATCGGCCGCCACCGCGGCCACCACGGCTTCACCGTCGGCCAGCGCAAGGGGCTCGGGCTGGCCAACAGCGAACCGCTGTTCGTGCTCGGCGTCGACGCGCGCGCGAACCGCGTGACGGTCGGGACGAGGGAGGAGCTCGAAACGACCCACGTGGTCGTGCGCGGGGCGCGGCTGTTCCGCGACGGCGCGCGCGTGGACCGCGTGAAGCTGCGCTACCGCACGAAGCCGCTGCGGGCGCGGCTGCGCGGTGCCGAGTCACTCGCCGCCGGCGCGCACCGGGCGCTGGAGATCGAGCTGGCCGAGCCGGTCGACGGCGCCGCGCCTGGCCAGATGGCGTGCCTGATGGACGGGGAGACGATCGTCGGGTGGGGGACGATCACGGCGTCGCCGGCGCCAGCTCCGCGCCGAGCGCGTTCATCTGCATCAGCAGCTTCGCTCGCGCCGGCGGGCTGAGCTCGCCGGGCGCGCGGTAGATCGTCGCGACGTTCACGAGGATCCGCTCGGGGTTGAGCCAGCCGGCGAACGTGGCGTGCTCGGGCGAGCGCAGCAGCGTGCGTGCCGCCTCGCCGACCGAGCGCCCGGCGGCCCGCTGCTCGCGCACGCCGTCGTCCAGCCAGCGCCAGTAATCGGCGAGCTGCTCGATCTCGGCCCGCCCGCACGGCGGCCCGTGGCCTGGCACATAGACCTCGGCATCGAGTGCGAGCAGTGCGGCGAGCGCAGCCAGCCAGGTCTGCGCCGGGCCGTGCCACATGATCGGCGTCACGCCGATGAACAGCAGGTCGGCCGCGAACACCACGCCCACATCGGGCAGATGGACGACCGCGTCGGCGGGGCTGTGCGTCGGGCCGAGGTCGAGGACTCGCACCTCGCGCCCGCCGACGTCGAGCGTCGTGCCGCCCGCGACCGTCCGGTCCGCGTACCGCAGCCGCACCCCGCCCCAAGCGAACGGCGCGAACTGGGCGTGGACGCACGCGGACGTCGCGCCGACGCGTCCCGGCGCACGCCGCAACGCGCCCGCGGTCGCCTTCATGGCGTTCAGCACGCGCGGCGGCGCCTCCGCCCGCATCGCCCGGTCGCAGGCGGGCGTCGCGAGGATCTCAGTCTCCGGCGGCAGCGCCCCGTTCCCCCACCAGTGGTCTCCGTCGGGATGCGTGACGAATGCCCGGCGCAGCGGCGCCGCCGCGAGCGGCTCGCCCATCGCGTCGAGCATCCGCCGCGTCAGCCGCTCGTCCCACAGCGTGTCGACCAGCAGCGACGCGCCGTCGCCACCGATCAGCCCCGCATTTGACTCGCCCAGGCCGCCGTTCGGCTGCAGCCACGCCCACGTGCGCGGCGCGACCTCGCGCAGTCCGCCCTCGAACCGCGCAGCACCGCTGCTCAATGTCGCAATTGCAGCCATGACGCGGCGACGACGGTAACGACCTCGCCTCTACACTGCGCAGACTCATGACGATGACCTCGGACGAGATTCGCCGCACCTACCTGGAGTTCTTCGAGCAGCGCGACCATTTGCGCCGCCCGTCTGCCTCGCTCGTGCCGGCCGACTTCGATCCATCGGTCCTGCTGACGACGGCCGGCATGCACCCGCTCAAGCCCTACTTCCTCGGGCTCGAGCAGCCGCCGAGCAGGCGCATGACCAGCTGCCAGAAGTGCTTCCGCACGACCGACATCGACAACGTCGGCAACACGCACCGGCACCTGACGTTCTTCGAGATGCTCGGCAACTTCTCGATCGGCGACTACTTCAAGCAGGGCGCGATCGCGTACGCGTGGGAGCTGGCCACGCAGGGCTTCGGCTTCACGCCCGAGGACATCTGGGTGACCGTCTTCGGCGGCGACGAGGAGCTCGGCCTCGGCCCCGACGAGGAGGCGATCGCGCTGTGGCAGGCGATCGGCGTCCCGCGCGAGCGGATCGTCGAGTGCCCGCGCTCGGAGAACTTCTGGCAGGCCGGGCCGACCGGGCCGTGCGGGCCGTGCAGCGAGCTGTACCTCGACCGCGGCCTCGCGTTCGGCAAGGAGGACGACCTCCCCGGCGGCGAGAACGAGCGCTTCCTCGAGTTCTGGAACCTCGTCTTCATGCAGTACAACCAGGACCCCCCGAACATGCTCGCCTCCCTGCCGGCGTCGAACATCGACACGGGCCTCGGCCTCAACCGCCTCGCCGCGATCATGCAGGGCAAGGAGTCGGTCTTCGAGACCGACCAGTTCCAGCCGCTGATCGAGCTCGGCGAGCAGCTCGGCGGCGTCAGATACGGCCGGGACGTCTCGACGACGCGCTCGCTGCGGATCCTCGCCGACCACACGCGCGCGATGACGTTCCTCGTCGCCGACGGCGTCGTGCCGAGCAACGAGGACCGCGGCTACATCCTGCGGCGTGTGATGCGCCGCGCGATCCAGCACGGCCGCGCGCTCGGCTTCGAGCCGGGCTTCCTGCCGCGCTTCGCGCAGGTCGTCGAGGAGACGATGGGCGGGGCCTACCCCGAGCTGGCCGAGCAGCGCGACGCGATCCACAAGTGGCTCGCCTCCGAGGAGGAGTCGTTCGGCAGAACGCTCGAACAGGGCACGAAGCTGCTCGACGAGCTGATCGCGCAGGCGAAGGAGCAGGGCGAGGAGGGCCTCGGCGCCGAGGACGCGTTCAAGCTGCACGACACGTTCGGCTTCCCGATCGACCTGACGCGCGAGATCGCCGCCGAGCACGACCTCGGCGTCGACGAGCCCGGCTTCGAGCGGCTGATGGACGAGCAGCGCGCGCGGGCGCGCGCCGGCGGTCGCAGCGTCGCGGGCGGCGACGACCTGCGGGCGCGCGCGCAGGAGCTGGCCGGCCGTGCCCAGGCGACGGTGTTCACCGGCTACGAGGAGACCGAGCGTCAGACCGCGGTGGCGGCGCTTGAGGCCGAGGACGGTCGCGTGCTCGTGAAGCTCGCGGAGTCCCCGTTCTACGCGGCCGGCGGCGGGCAGGTGTCGGACTCCGGCTACGTGGAGTGCGAGCACGGCGACTGCCGCGCGCGCGTCGAGCAGGTCTTCCGGCTCGCGGGCGGCGAGGATCAGGTGCTCGTGCTTGCGCCCGAGGTCGGCGAGCTCAAGGACGGGGAGTCGGTGCGGGCGGTCGTCGACCACCAGGCGCGCCACGCCACGCAGTGCAACCACACGGCGACGCACCTCCTGCATGCGGCGCTGCGGCGGCGGCTCGGCACGCACGTGCGCCAGGCCGGCTCTGCCGTGCAGCCTGACAAGCTCCGCTTCGACTTCACCCACGGATCCGCCTTGACGCCGGAGGAGCTGAAGGCGGTCGAGGACGACGTGAACGGCTGGATCGTCGCGAACTACCCGGTGCGGGCTTTGACCACCACGCTCGACGAGGCGAAGTCGCGCGGCGCGATGGCGCTGTTCGGCGAGAAGTACGGCGACGTCGTGCGGATGGTCGAGGTCGGCGACGGCTCCTTCTCGCGCGAGCTGTGCGGCGGCACGCATGTGCGCTCGACGGCGGAGATCGGGTTGCTCCGGATCCTGAGCGAGACGTCGAGCGCCGCGAACGTGCGCCGCATCGAGGCGCTGACGGGCCCGGCGGCGGTCGAGCTGGTCCGCTCGCATGACGATGTCCTGCGGTCCATCGCGACGGAGCTGCGCGCGGTGCCCGAGCAGGTCCCCAGCGCCGTGCAGGCGTTGCGGACGCGCGTGAAGGAGCTGGAGAAGGCGGCCTCGAAGGGGGGAGGGACGAACGGCGCGGTGGACGTGGAGAGGCTGTTGGCCTCTGCCACGGACGTGGGCGGCGTTTCGTTCCTCGCCGAGGTCGTGTCGGTGTCGGACCCCAAGGCGCTGCCCGACCTCGCCGACAAGTTGAAGGCCAAGCTCGGCGACAGCGCGGTGGTGCTGGGCGCGGTCGCCGACGGCAAGGTCCACCTCGTCGCGACGGTGGCGCCGGCGCTGGTGGAGCGCGGCGTGAAGGCGGGCTCGATCGTCAGAGTGGCGGCCGAGGTGACGGGCGGCGGCGGGGGAGGCCGCGACACGATGGCGCGTGCGGGAGGCCGCGACCCCGACAAGCTGCCCGAGGCGATCGCCGCCGCGCGCGCCGCGATCGAGGCAGCCCTCGCGGGCTGATGCGGGTGTTGGCGTTGGACTACGGCTCGGCGCGTTGCGGCGTGGCGCTCAGCGATCCGACCGGGACGCTGGCGACGCCCCTGGATGCCGTCGAACGGCCGGCCTCGAAGAAGGGGTTCGCCACGCTGGTGACGCTGATCCGCGACCGGGAGGCCGGGCGGGTGGTCGTCGGACTGCCGCTCGGCCTGAGCGGCGACGACACGCCGCAGACGACCGAGGCGCGCGCGTTCGCGGATCGTCTCGCCGAGCGGCTCGGCCCCGACGTCCCCGTCTCACTCTACGACGAGCGCTTCACGACGGCGATTGCGCAGCGCGCCGGCGGTACGACCGCCTCCGAGGACTCCCGCGCGGCCGCGGTCCTGCTTGAGGACTGGCTCGCCCGCCACGCCGCGGAGGCTCAAGCGTGAGCCGCACGCCCGAAGAGCGCGAGGCCGCCCGCCTCGAACGCGAGCGCCGCCGCGCCGAGCGCGCCGGCCGGCCAGCGCCGGCGCAGCCGCCCGCTCCGGCAGCGCCGCCCATCGAGGACCGCGAATCAGACCCCGGTATTCCGGGTCAGATTCGCGCTCCTCGGCAGGAGCCCGCGCACGACCCGCAGCCGACGGAGATGTTCGACGTGACCTCGCAGTGGACGGAGGAGCGGGCGGCGGTGGCGGCGCCGCCGGAGCCGGTCGAGCCAGGCGCGCCGGAGCCCGAGCAGGAGGTCCCGCTGGGGACCAGACGCGTGACCCGCGGTGCGCGTCCGACGGCGCCCCCTCGCAGACCCGGCCGCACACCGCGCCCGAGCGGCACCCAAGGCGATCGGCCGCGCTGGGGCGTCCGGATCGGGGTTGCGCTCGCGCTCGTCGCGGTCGTGCTGGCCGCCTGGCTGCTCTGGTCGACCTACCAGCCCGGCAAGGGCGAGGGCTCAGGCCGCGTCGTGGTGAAGGTGCCCCGAGGCGCGACCGTGAGCGAGATCGGCGACCTGCTCGCGGACAGGGGCGTGATCGACTCGTCGTTCTTCTTCAAGCTGCGCGCGAAGCTGTCGGGCGGCGCGAGCGACATCAAGTCCGGCACGTTCACGCTCAGAGAGGACATGAGCTACGGCGCGGCGCTCGACGCGCTGTCGAGAACGCCTCCGCCGCCGCCTGTGATCCGCATCACGATCCCGGAGGGCAAGAGCCGCGGCGAGACCGCGCCGATCGCCCGTCAGGCCGGGCTGCGCGGCGACTACGCCGCGGCCTCGCGCAGCTACGCGAGCTTCGACGCGCGCCGTTACGGCGCACCGAAGGGCGCGACGCTCGAGGGCTTCCTGTTCCCGGCGACGTACGAGCTGAGACGCGGGTCGACCGCCAGAGACCTCGTGCGCCAGCAGCTCGTCGCGTTCAGGCAGAGCATCGCGAGAGTCGACCTGCGCTACGCCCGCAGCAAGAACCTGACCGTCTTCGACGTGCTGACGATCGCCTCGATGGTCGAGCGCGAGGTGGCGGTCGCGAGAGAGCGGCCGCTCGTCGCTGCCGTGATCTACAACCGCCTCAGAGACGGCATGAACCTCGGCATTGACGCGACGCTGCGCTTCGCGCTGCACAACTGGACCGAGCCGCTGAAGGTCTCCGAGTTGGGCAGCTCCACGCCCTACAACACACGCAACCACGCCGGTCTGCCGCCCGGTCCGATCGGCAATCCGGGGCTGGCATCGATCGAGGCCGCCGCGCATCCGGCGAAGGTGCCGTACCTGTTCTACGTCGTGAAGCCGGGCACGTGCGGCGAGCACGCGTTCTCCGCAACCGACGCCCAGTTCGAGCGCGACGTACAGCGCTACAACGACGCGCGCGACGCCGCGGGCGGCAAGTCCCCGACGAAGTGCTGACCTGATGCCGATCTGCGGCGTGCTCGGCTGGCCGGTGCGTCACAGCCGCTCGCCGGTGATGCACGAGGCTGGCTACCGCGCGCTCGGCCTCGACGACTGGCGCTATCAGCTGCTGCCGGTCCCGCCCGAGCTGTTCGAGGAGACGGTGCGGGCCCTGCCCGGTGCGGGCTTTGCGGGGGCGAACGTGACGATCCCCCACAAGGAGGCGGCGCTCGCGCTCGCCGACGCGGCGACCGACGCGGCGCGCGCGATCGGGGCGGCGAACACGCTCACGTTCCAGGACGGGCGCATCCACGCCGACAACACCGACGCACCCGGCCTGATCGACGCGCTGCCGTTCGATCCGGCCGGCAAGCGGGCGGTCGTGCTCGGCGCCGGCGGCAGCGCCCGCGCGGTCGTGTGGGCGCTCGTCAACGCCGGGGCCGCGGACGTGCTGGTGTGGAACCGCACGGCGGAGCGCGCCGAGCGGTTGTGTGCGGAGATCGGCGGGCGGGCGGTTCAAGCTCCGCCTGCAGCGGCCGATCTCCTCGTGAATACGACATCCGTTGGTCTGCGTAGCGAGGATCCGTTCAAGGCGCTTCCGCTCAGGGTCGATTCGATCAACGGATATCCATGTCTGGTCGACCTCGTGTACGGAAGCGGTCCCACGGCCCTGGTGAGCGCTGCGCAGGCAGCCGGCGCGACGGTGGTGGACGGCCTTGAGATCCTGGTTCGACAGGGTGCGCGAAGCTTCGAGCGCTGGACCGGACGGGCCGCCCCCCTCGAGGTCCTCCGCGCCGCCGCGCGGCAGGAGCCGGTCGCGGCGGCCTGAGCCGCCGCCCGAGCGCTCCAGCATCGAGGATCCGCCCGTCTTCGACCCGTTCGCCCGTCAGGCCGACGCCGAGCTGCCGCCGGAGTGGTCGGCGATGGGCGGGAGGGAGCCGGCACCCGAGCCGTCGGCGTCGAATGAGGAGGCGCCGCTCGCGCCCGAGCCGTCGGCGTCGAACGAGGAGGCGCCGCTGACGCCCGAGCCGCTCGCGCCGACGCCCGAGCCCCCGCCTCCGCCGCCGCGCACCCGCATCGCCACCCCCTCGCCGTCGCACGGCGGCCCACCGCACCTGCGTGCGCTCGGCCCGCACGACGCACCGCCGCCGATCGACGGCGCACTCGCGCAGCAGCTCCAGCCGCATGAGGAGTGGAACGGGGTCACGCCGCCGAGCCGCCGCGGTGGCTCCGGCCGCTTCCTCACCGATGTGCTCGTCGACCTTGGCTTCGTCGAGCACGCTCGGGTCGATGCGGCAGTCGAGGCAGCCCGCAGCCTCGGCAAGCCGCCCGAGCGCATCCTGCTCGACCAGGACGCGATCACCGAGGACCAGCTCGCACGCGCGATCGGCGAGCGCTACGGGCTCGACCACCTCGACCTGACCGTCTTCCCGATCGACATGACGGCCGCAAACCTGATCGACCTGGCCGCCGCGAAGCGCTACGAGGCGGTGCCGGTCGCCTTCACCGATGAGAAGCGCGGTGTCGTCGTCGCGATGGCCGACCCGGCGAACGTGCTCGCCGTCGACGACATCGCGATGCTCACGCGGCTCGACGTGAGGCCGGCGGTGGCGAGCCGGGAGGACATCGCGACCCTCGTCGCGCGGCTCGACCGCTTCGGCGACTCGGTCCGGGACGTGGTGGAGGAGCAGGCCCAGCAGGACGAGGCCGAGGTCGTCGACCTGCAGGAGTCGGCCGACGACGCGCCGGTCGTCAAGCTCGTCAACTCGATCATCGCGCAGGCGGCCGAGCGCGGCGCCTCCGACATCCACTTCGAGCCGGATGGCCGCGAGCTGCGCGTGCGCTTCCGCATCGACGGGGTGCTGCACATCTCGACGACGATCCCGGCGCGGATGACCGCCGGCGTCGTCTCGCGCGTGAAGATCATGGCCGAGCTCGACATCGCCGAGAAGCGCATCCCGCAGGACGGCCGCGTCGGCCTCAGCATCGACGGCCGCCAGGTCGACATCCGCGTCGTGACGCTGCCGAGCGTGCACGGCGAGTCGATCGTGATGCGCATCCTCGACAAGGAGAGCGTCCGTGTCGACCTCGACAAGCTGGGCATGCAGGAGCACGAGCGCACGCGCTTCCAGACAGGCTTCTCGCAGTCGCACGGTGCCGTGCTCGTGACCGGGCCGACCGGCTCCGGCAAGTCGACGACGCTCTACGCCGCGCTGCAGCAGCTCAACACGCCCGAGAAGAACATCATCACGATCGAGGACCCCGTCGAGTACCAGCTCGAGGGCATCACGCAGGTGCAGACGAACCCGAAGGCGGGACTCTCGTTCGCGACCGGCCTGCGCTCGATGATGCGCGCCGACCCCGACATCATCATGGTCGGCGAGATCCGCGACGGCGAGACGGCGCAGATCGCGATCGAGTCCGCGCTGACCGGCCACCTCGTCCTCTCGACGCTGCACACGAACGACGCGCCGACGGCGATCACGCGGCTGATCGAGATGGGGATCGAGCCCTTCCTCGTCGCCTCCGCGATCGACTGCGTCGTCGCGCAGCGGCTCGCGCGCACGCTGTGCCCGACCTGCAAGAAGCGCGCGATCGTCCCGGCGAAGGCGCTGCGGGAGAGCGGCTTCAACGTGAAGCTCGACCTCGAGTGCTACGAGCCGGTCGGCTGCGGCCGCTGCGGCGGGATGGGCTACAAGGGCCGCCTCGGGCTCTACGAGGTGATGGTCGTCAGCGAGGAGATCCGCAAGCTCGTGCTGCAGCGCGCCCCGGCCGACGAGATCGCCGCAGTCGCCTGCCGCGAGGGGATGCGGCGCCTGCGCGACGACGGCTTCGCGAAGGTCAAGGCGGGGCTGACCTCGCTCGCCGAGGTCGCGCGCGTGTCGGGGACCACCTGATTCCTCGAACCGACACCGGCGCGGTTCGCTGCTGCGATGCTGCGCGGCGATGCCGCACGACACCGCAGCAGTCGCCGAGATCGACCTGCTGGTGCGCGTCGCCGAGCGCGGCCCGTCGCCCTTGCTCGACGACGATCCGTTCGAGGGGATGCCGGGCGGCAGCATCATCGCCAAGGCAGCGGCGCGCAACGATGCCGAGCTCGCCGGTGCGATCGCCGCCGCCGTCGCCGTCGGGCTGATCGCGCCCGAGCGCGCGCAGGAGCTGCGTGCGCTCGTGGAGAGCTACGACGCGCAGGCGCGTGCGCAACGGGAGGCCGCGCCCAAGCGCGCGAACCGGCGGCTCGGCGTGCGCGCCGTGATCGGCGGTCCGACGCCGTGGCGCGACAACGCGCGTGTCCTCGCGGTCGAGTGCTGCGAGGGCGCGGTGCAGGTGCGCTGGGAGCACCGGCGCATCGGCCCGGTGCATCCGGAGAGGCCGCCGCAAAGGGATGTGCCGGTGCGCATCGCCGACGACGTCGGGACCGATTACATCGGCCGGGGAGGTAGCGGGGCCGGTTGGACGGTGGTCGCCGGCGACTCCGCCTTCCGTCCTGGCATCCCCGCCGGCGCCCGCATGCTCACGGTGCACATCGGGCAGGCGCGGATCGAGCTCGACGTCACCGGGTTGGGGGAGCGGCCGGCGACATGAGCGACCGCCTGGCCGCCGAGCGCGAGCGTGCGCTGATGCTGCTGGATCGGTTCGGCGGGATGCCGACGGTCACCGTCGATCCGTACGCAGACCGCTCGGACGACGAGGAGGACGCGGCGGCGATCCCCGTCGAGTCACCGCCGGACCCGGCGCGGCGCGAGGCGGCCGAGCGCCACGTCGCCGCGCTGGTCGAGGTGCTCGCCCGCGCGCCCGACGACGCCGCCCGCGAGCTCGCGATCGCACGCCTTGACGGCGCGCTGTCGCTGCTGATGCACACCGGCTGCATCGCGTTCGACGCCCTCGACACGTGGCGCGCGCGCGTGGCGGCGGTGGTGCCGCCGCCCGCACCGGTCCCGTCGGACCCGGAGTGGGAGGCGGCGCTGGGGCCGCGCATTGTCCCCGCGCCAGGCGCCCTGCGCGCGGTCGTGCCGGCGCCACTCGCGCGTCACGACGGTTTGTGCGTGCTGTCGGTCGACCTCCACGAGCACGCGACGGAGGTTTGCTGGCAGCTCGTGCACCGCGGGCGCATGCGCTTCATCGACGCGTACCGGATCGCGAGCAGCATCAGACTCGCCGACGACGCCGGGACCGACTACGGCACCCTCGAAGGCGGCGCCGGGTGGGGCGGCACGGCGAGAGGCGGCCCATATGCAGTCCGCGGACACTCGCGGAGCGAGACGCCGGTGCCCGCCGCGGCGACACAGCTGACGATCGCCCGGGGCGACGCCAGGTGGCGCGTGCTGCTGCCACCGGATCACGGCAAGACGGCGTAAGACCGCAAACATCGCAAGCTTGCAACTATTGCTCAAACGCATATAGTTGCGTCCATGCAAACGTCGCAGACCGCCTCGGCCATCCAGCTCGCCGAGCAGCTCCAGCGCTTCTTTCACCGTGCGATGAAGGGCGACCAGGGCGAGCTGCTGGCGCTCGTCGCCGAGCTCGACCTGACGATGCCGCAGATCCGCGCGCTGTTCGTGCTCGACAACTCTGACCGGGGGCTCGCGCTCACGGAGCTCGCGCCGCAGATGGGTCTCTCGGTCGCCGCAGCCGGCCGCGCCGTCGATCGGCTGGTGCGCGACGCGCTCGTCTCGCGCACCGAGGACACCGTCGACCGGCGCGTCAAGCGCCTGGCGCTGACCGGACGCGGCCGCGCTGCGCTCGAGCGCCTCACGGAGGCTCGCCTCGTCGGGCTGCGCCGCTTCGCCGACACGCTGGGCGACGCCGAGCGCGCCGTGCTCTCGCACGCGCTCCAGGCCGTCTTCGACCACTGGGAATCCGAGCAGAGAGAGGAGGCGTCATGAGCGCCAACGGCAACGGACGGCCACATGCGATGGAGTCCGTCACCGGCCTCGACCGCGCCCTGTTCGGCATCGCCACGGTGGTCGTGCTCGGGACGATCATGTCGATCCTCGACACGACGATCGTCAACATCGCGATCAACCACCTCTCCGAGGACTTCGACGCGCCGCTGCCGACGATCCAGTGGGTCGCGACCGGATACCTGCTCGCGCTCGCGACCGTCATCCCGCTCACCGGCTGGGCGGCCGACCGCTTCGGCACCAAGCGCCTCTACATGACCTCGCTCGTGCTGTTCCTCGCCGGCTCGGCGCTGTCGGGCCTGGCGTGGTCCGCCCACTCGCTGATCGTCTTCCGCGTCCTGCAGGGCTTCGGCGGCGGCATGATCATGCCGGCCGGCATGACGATCCTCACGCAGGCGGCCGGGCCGCACCGCGTGGGGCGCGTGATGAGCGTCGTGGGCGCGCCGATGCTGCTCGGGCCGATCCTCGGCCCGGTGCTCGGCGGCTGGCTGGTCGACGACGTCAGCTGGCGCTGGATCTTCTACGTGAACATCCCGATCGGCGCGGTCGCGCTCGTACTCGCGCAGCGGATCCTCAAGCCCGACAGACCGCAGCCGCGCCACAAGCTCGACGTGCTCGGCCTGCTGCTGCTCTCGCCGGGCCTGGCGGCGCTCGTGTACGGGCTTGCCGAGACCGGCTCGCACGGCGGGTTCGACGGCCCCAAGGAGGTCCTGCCGACCTTCGCCGGCATCGTCCTGATCGCCTCGTTCGTCTGGCACGCGCTGCGCGCCGACGACCCGCTGATCGACGTACGGCTGTTCAAGCGCCGCACGCCGGCGGTCTCCGGCATCACGATGTCGCTGTTCGCGGCGGCGTTCTTCGGCGCGATGCTGCTGCTGCCGCTCTACTACCAGGTGGCACGCGGCCAATCTGCCCTGCACGCGGGCCTGCTGCTGATCCCGCAGGGCGTCGGCGCGGCGATCATGATGCCGATCGCAGGCCGCATCGTCGACAGAACGGGCGCGGCGCGCGTCGTGCTGCCGGGCCTGGTGCTGACGCTGATCGGCTTCGCCGTCTTCACGCAGGTCGAGGCTGACACGCCCTACGTGCTGCTGACGAGCGCCTCGTTCGTCGCCGGCCTGGGGATCGGCGCGACGATGATGCCGACGATGGCGGCCGCCTACCAGACGCTCGGCCACGCAGAGGTCGCGCGCGCGACGACCGCCTTCAACATCGTCCAGCGCGGCTTCGGCGCGCTCGGCGTGGCGCTGATGTCCGTGATCCTCGCCAGCCAGCTGGCCGAGCGCCTGCCGGGCGCAGCGAACGCAGGGGAGGGCCTGCAGGCCGCGCAGTCGATCCCGCCGGCCGCGCGCGAGCGGATGGCGCCGCTCGTCGCGGACGCCTTCGCCCAGACGTACCGGTGGGCATTCGCGCTGATCGCGCTGGCGGCGATCCCCGCGCTGTTCCTGCCGCGTACGAAGCCGGCGCTCGCGCAGCCGGCGCAGGAGCGCGCGGACGAGGCCGCCGCCGTGGCACTGGAGGTATGACGCTCGCTAAGGCCATGTCCATCTCCTGCCGATACGGCTCGGGATGGACATCGACTTCGCCACGTTGCTCCTCGAGGTCGTCGATCGACGCGCCTCGGACCTCCACCTCACCGCGGGCGCGCCGCCGATGGTGCGCGTGCGCGGGCGCTTGACGCCCGTCGAGGGCTACCCGACGCTCACGCCCACCGACACGCGCGAGATCGTCTATTCGATTCTCAACAACGAGCAGCGCCAGAAGCTGGAGAACCACTGGCAGCTGGACTTCGCTTACCAGATCCCCGGCCGCGCGCGCTTTCGCGTCAACGCCTACTTCCAGCGCTCCGCGCTCGGCGCAGCCTTCCGCCTGATCCCGTTTGAGATCGCGCCGCTCGAGTCGCTCGGGCTGCCACCGGCGGTCGCCGAGATGGCGAACCGCCCGCGCGGTCTCGTGCTCGTCACCGGGCCGACGGGCTCGGGCAAGTCGACCACGCTCGCCTCGCTGATCGACGTGATCAACGAGCAGCGCGAGGAGCACATCATGACGATCGAGGACCCGATCGAGTTCCTCCACCGTCACAAGAAGTGCATCGTCAACCAGCGTGAGCTCGGCTCCGACGCGACGACGTTCGCGGACGCGTTGAAGTCCGCGCTGCGCCAGGACCCCGACGTCATCCTCGTCGGCGAGATGCGCGACATGGAGACGATCTCGACCGCGATCACCGCGGCGGAGACCGGCCACCTCGTATTCGCAACGCTGCACACGCAGGACGCACCGCAGACGATCGACCGCATCATCGACGTCTTCCCGGGCTTCCAGCAGGGGCAGGTGCGCACGCAGCTCGCGATCGGCCTGCAGGGAGTCGTCACGCAGCAGCTGCTGCCCACGCAGGACGGCGCCGGCCGCTGTGTCGCAGCCGAGGTGCTGGTGCCGACACCCGCTGTGCGCAACCTGATCCGCGAGGGCAAGACGCACCAGATCTACTCGACGATGCAGACCGGCGGCGCGCAGGGCATGCAGACGATGGACGCCGCGCTCGCCGGGCTCGTGCGCGCGGGGCGCATCACGCGCCAGCTCGCCGAGGCGCGCTCCTCGACGCCGGAGGAGCTGCGGCGCCTGCTCGGTGCGGGCGCGGTCGGTATGCCGGGCGACGGCGCGTACGCGACGGTCTAGAGCGGAGCTGACGCGTGGCCACCTACGTCTTCAGAGCACTCGACATCGCCGGCGCGAGCGCCAAGGGCGAGGTCGAGGCGGCGTCCAAGCAAGCAGTCGCCGACCAGCTGAAGGCGCGCGGGCTCGTCGTCGTCGACATCTCCGACAAGCACACGTCGAAGGAGATCAACCTCGGGTTCCTCGAGCGCGTGAAGCCGGGCGACCTGACGGTGATGACGCGCCAGCTCGCGACGATGATCGCCTCCGGCATGACGCTGTTGCGCGCGCTCTACGTGCTTGAGCAGCAGACCGAGTCGAGACCCCTCAGAGAGGCCGTCATCGGCGTGCGCAAGGACGTCGAGGCAGGCTTGCTGTTCTCCGGGGCGCTGGCGCGCCATCCCAAGGTCTTCAGCCCGCTGTTCATCGCGATGGTCGAGTCGGGTGAGAGCGGCGGCCGCCTCGCCGAGGCGCTGATGCGCGTCGCAGACCAGCTCGAGAAGGACGACGCGCTGCGGCGCCAGGTGAAGTCGGCGATGATCTACCCGACGGTCATCTTCAGCTTCGCCGGCATCGTGCTGATCGCGATGGTCGCATTCCTGATCCCCGTCTTCGAGAAGACCTTCAGAGAGTTCGGCGCCGACCTGCCGCCGATCACGAAGTTCACCGTCGGCCTGTCGCACCTCATCACCGGCCGGTGGTACCTGATGATCGCCGTCGTGGCGGCCGCGCTGATCGCGTTCAGAAGATGGAAGAGATCGTCGTGGGGGCGGCCGCAGTGGGACCGCTTCCGGCTGCACTTCCCGTTCAAGATCGGCCCGGTCGTGCAGAAGATCGCGCTCGCGCGCTGGTCGCGCACGCTGTCTTCGCTGGTCGCGTCCGGCGTGCCGATCCTGCAGGCGATCGAGATCACCGGCAGAACGGCGGGCAACGCGGTCGTCGAGAAGGCGATGGTGGACGTGACCGCGTCGGTCAAGAGCGGCGGGACGATCTCCGCGCCGCTGAGAGACGCGCCGGTGTTCCCGGCGATGGTCGTCCAGATGGTCGGCGTCGGCGAGGAGACGGGCGCACTCGAGACGATGCTGAGCAAGGTCGCCGACTTCTACGAGGACGAGGTTGCCGCGGCCGTCAAGGGCCTCACCTCGCTGCTCGAGCCGCTCATGATCATCGTCGTCGGCGGTATCGTCGGCTTCATCGTGATCTCGATGTACATGCCGCTGTTCAAGGTCTACGACGCGATCAGATAGCGCCTCGCCGGAGGCTCGCGGCTACCGTTCCCCGACCATGTCGGACCGCCTCTTCATCTCCCATGCGAGCGCGGACGGCGAGCTCACGCGGGCGCTCACCGAGCTGCTGCGGCTCGGCGGCGGCGTAGCCGTGGACGAGATCTTCTGCAGCTCGCTGGATGACACGAGCATCCCGCCGGGGCAGGACTTCGTCGAGCACATCCGCGCGCAGATGACCGAGGCCGTGCTCGTCGTCCAGCTGTTCACGCCGGCCTACATGGAGTCCGCCTTCTGCCTCTGCGAGCTGGGCGCGCAGTGGGCGCTCTCGCGCGAGGCCTTCCCGCTCGTCGTGCCGCCGCTCAGTTCGCGCGAGGTCAGCGCGGTGCTGCGGCAGGTCCACGTCGCCCGCATCGACAACGGGTACGACCTCGACAAGCTGTTTGAGGCCGTCTGCAAGCACTTCCGCCGCAATCCCAACGTCGTGAACTGGAACGTCCAGCGCGAGCGCTTCCTCGGAGAGCTCCCGACCCGCCTGCTCGCCGTGGCGCGGGCGACCAAGGTCAGCGCGGAGAGATACGACAGAGCGGTCGCGGCGCTGCAGGCCGAGCGTACGCGCGCGACGCAGCTCGAGCAGCACGTCGAGGAGCTGGAGCGGAACGTCAAGGAGCTGGCGGCGGTCAAGGACGCCAGAGCGGTCGCCAAGATCCTCGCCGACAAGGATGCGTGGGCGAGGCTCCACCAGCTCGCGTACGAGCTGCACATGCGGCTGGTGGACCTGCCCCACTGCGTGCGCGAGGTGATGATCACGGAGGAGGCGCACGCGTCGTACACCCCCGAGTCGATCGACGAGGAGCCGCTCATCCAGGCGGCGATCCTCGACGGGTATCTGTACGAGGTCGACGACTGGCCGCATCCGCGCGTGGCGCTCAACGCGGAGGACCCGCAGGTCAGCCGCGCGCTGGAGGTCCTCAAGCAGATGAAGCAGCTGGTCGACGGCGCTCCGGAGCTGCGCCACGCGTTCGCCGCCAAGCATGACGTCGCGCTCGACTTCGGCAACCGGCGGACCTGGTCGGCGCTGGAGATCTAGCCGCGGCGACTCGGTGCCGCCGGGCGCGAGCGGGTCGTATCCTCCGCCGATGGCGACCGACCCCACGGCCCGCCCATCCGAGGCGATCGAGGACTACGCGAAGGCGATCTACGCGCTGCAGCGGCGTGCCGCCGGAGCGGGCGGCGTCTCGACGAACGACCTCGCCGAGCGGCTGCGGGTCACGCCGGCCTCCGTGTCGGCGATGCTGAAGAAGCTCGCCGAGCGCGGGCTGGTCGTGCACGAGCGCTACAAGGGCGTCGTGCTGACGCCGGAGGGGGAGCGGGTCGCGCTCGAGGTGCTGCGCCACCACCGCCTGCTGGAGCTGTACCTGAGCGAGCACCTCGGCGTGCCGTGGGACCGCGTCCACGAGGAGGCGGAGGCGTTGGAGCACGTGATCTCCGAGGACCTGGAGGCGCGCATCGCCGCGAAGCTCGGCCACCCGACGCACGACCCGCACGGCGACCCCATCCCGGACGCGGACCTCGTGATGGACGAGGGCGACACGCAGCGGCTCGCGGAGCTGGAGCCGGGTGCCCGCGGGCGCTTCGTGCGCATCTCCGACTCCGACCCGGAGATGCTGCGCTACCTGTCCGAGCGCGGGGTGCGGCTGGGGGACGTGCTGGAAGTCGTCGACCGCCAGCCGTTCGGCGGCCCGCTGACGGTCCGCTTCGGCGACGCCGAGCACGTGCTGGGCGGCGGCTTGGCCGCCGCCATGCGGGTCGAGCTCCACGACTGACGCGCTAGACTCGGTCGCAGTTCTTTCCCACGGAGGGAAAGATCACAGACTTGGAGGTCATCGTGCCATGTCCGTAGTGGCTGAACCGATTCCCGCCATCGACGCAGGCCTGCGCGAGCGCGTCGAGGCGCTCGAGCAGGATGTGTTCGCGGCGCTCAAGCCCTATCAAGAGCCCAGCACGCGCGACCTCCGCAACGACCCCGTCTCGCGCAAGCGGCGCGTCACCGAGCGTGACCGCTGGTTCGAGCGCGTCCGCGGCGAGGTCGTGACGCTTGCGCGCGATCCGATGTGGCGCGACCGCGCGCTCAAGGTCGAGCTGCTGCTGACGCTGGAGGATCTGCGCGCCGAGATCGCGCTCGACAGAGACGGCCTCGACGAGGAGTGGAAGGTCCGCTACGCGATGAAGATCATGCACGTCGTCGTGCAGGCGATGCTGCGCCAGCTCGACCACGCGGCGATCGACGACCCGGCCGTCGCCGCCAGGCTCGTCACAGAGGAGCTGAGGAACGTCGAGATCGGCGAGGTCGCGCGGCTGCTGGGCGCGACGACCAAGTCGGTGCGCAACTGGCGCGAGGGTCGCGTCGAGCAGATCAAGCGCAACCCCGACCGCATCGCCTTGATCGGCCAGCTCGTCTACGAGCTGCGCAACTCGATGACGGGGCACGGGATCCTGCTGTGGTTCGACGCGCCGCGGGAGCAGTTCGCGCAGAGAACGCCCCGTGAGCTGATCGACGGCGACGTGGCCGACGCGGGCCGGAAGCTGCTGCCGCTGGCGCGAGGCGGGCGTGCCCAGTTGGACGTCTGAGCCCGCGGCGGTCGCCGGGGCCTGGATCGCGTACCGCCACGTCGCGGACGGCATCCCGCCGCTGTGGCACGGGGCCGGCAGCACCACGCTGCGGCAGGAGTCGGGGCGCTGGCATCGCGAAGGCGAGTCGCTCGTGCAGTACCTCGCGCTGTCGAGCGACGGCGCCTGGGCCGAGCGGGTCCGCTACGAGTCGATCCGCACCGAGGCGCGTCGGCGGCGCGAGCGTCGCAGCCTCTGGCAGCTTCGCGTCGCGGCCGATTCGATCGCCGACCTCTCGACGTTCGACAAGTGGGAGGCGTGCGGGCTCGACCCGGCGATCGCCGTCGGCGACCACGCCGACACGCAGGCGCTCGCCGACGAGCTGCGCCGCGCGCGCTACCGCGGCGTGCTGTCGCCGAGCGCCGCGCTCGACGTCGCCGGCGCCGTCAACCTGACGCTGTTCGGCGGGCGCATCGAGCACCACATCGAGGGCCGCTCGCTGCCTGAGGAGCCCGTCGGCGGGCCGAATGGGCCATGGCTGCCGGCGATCCTGCTGACCGACCGCGGCGCGCCGACGCGCTTTGCGATGGAGCGCGCCTGCTACCGGAGCGGCCACCACCGCACGCTCGCGGAGTGGCGCGCCGGGCGGGGGAGACGGCACGGCCGGCCAGCCGGCCGCCGCCCCCGCCGCTCCCCCTAGCTGACGGTCAACGTGCCCTTCATGCCCGCGCCCTCGTGCCCGTCGACCGGGCAGTAGAACGTGTATCTGCCGGGCTTGAGTCTGACCGTGACGGTGGAGGTGCCGCCGGGCTGGACGGTCGCGCCGTCCTTGTCGACGCCGTTGCCCTCGATCGCAACGGCATGGGGCAGGGAGTCTTCGCTGCCGTTCGAGAGTCTGATCGTCACCGTGCCGGCTCTTGCGGTGAGCGCTCTCTTCGAGAAGCCGAGGCCGCCGCTCTCGGTCGCGCTGATGTCGAGCGTCGTGCCGGCGCCGCCGCCGGAGCTTGCCTGGCTCGACTGCGACTGGGTGGCAGCGCCGCCGCCGGACGATGAGGACGACGTCGACGCGGACGACGTCGAGCTGTTGTCGCTCGACCCACCGCCGCACGCGGCGAGCACCAGGCTGAGGAGCACGAGCGCGGTCGCGAGCGCGCTCCAGCGTCGGACCTGCGAGATCGATGTCGCCATCAAGCGCCTCCTGAGGTTCGGGTTCACCTCGCAGGACGCCGGCGCGCGCCGATCCTTCCCGATCGGCGGCAACAGGACCGGCCGCGGCCACGCCGTGGCGCACGGGCACCACAGGTAGCGCCGCGCGGCCGCGAGACCCGCTACTCTCGCGCGCCGAGCATGGCCGCCAGAGACGACACGCGCGACGAGACGACCTGCCGCCCCTGCCGCGGCAGCGGCACGGTGATCTCCGGGCTCGGCGGCGAGCAGAGACGCGTCACCTGCCCGTGGTGCGGCGGCAGCGGCGTGCGCGACCCAGAGCGCAACGCGCAGGAGGCCGGCGAGGCCTTGCGCGCGGCGGACGACTGAGCGGCGACGCACCGCTTCACGGCGCTGCGGACGACCGCGCGCCCCCGATGCGTTGCAAGAAGTCCACCAATCGTCCATCCGGGCTTAACCCCAATCGCTGGCATGCCGATGAGTGCCGTGCCAGAGCCGAGAGGCCCGAGCGGCCCCCGTCCAGGGATCTGGCGGAGACACGAAGGGACCCACGGTTCTAGGAGGACCAATGCTGCTCAATACCATCCGCAGGCGCGTCGAGGAGGAGAGAGGCTTCACGCTGATCGAGCTCCTCGTCGTGATCTTGATCATCGGCATCCTTGCCGCGATCGCGATTCCGTCGTTCCTCTCGCAGAAGGACAAGGCCGG
>Ga0207690_10000178_pt1 | contig 49034 bp, 103 predicted proteins | sample KBSC23metaG_FD_184315 | JGI IMG/M metagenome (GOLD analysis project Ga0207690, IMG submission 184315) | Corn rhizosphere microbial communities from Kellogg Biological Station, Michigan, USA - KBS C2-3 metaG (SPAdes) (version 2) | ecosystem: Host-associated > Plants > Roots > Rhizosphere > Soil... | reverse complement strand
CTGTCAGACATTGGGGTCGCCCTTCTCGCTGACCTCAATGGCATTGAGTGGCGCGAGAAGGGCGACCCCAATGTCTGACAGGCGTCGATTTGAATTGAAGGATGAGCATTTGGCTCTCCTCACCCGCGCAAATATCGGCTGGCAGGATGCTGAAACAGGCGCTCCCGAAATTGACCCTAAGCGGCCATATGGTAATTCAGATGTTGCCGGGGACGTTATGGAAATTCTCGGTTGGGAAAATCAAGTTTGTCCTAACTGTGACTATCCTCTAGATGTTGAGAATAGTGACCAAACCCGTACCAAGGCTATGCAAATCCACCGTGAGACTCAGATGGCCCTAGAAATTGTGCTTGCTACTAAGTCATTCTATCCGGGCATTTACGAGGCTTCTACTTATGGACGGGATTGGAAATATGTCGGACCAACCTGAGATTCATGTTTTGGGGAAGGCTCACGAATGTTTGCGTTGGCTGCCCACCCCTGACTATGACAAACATAAACTAGTGATTAAGTGTGTCTGCGGTAACGTCTTTGAGTGTCGATATTTAAACTATTCCGAAGATTATTGTTGGGGCACCTACGGCTTAAATCTAGTAGATACGCTTGACGGCGCAAACGTAGTCATGCTATAATAGACCTATCAATGAAAGCGTGTACTAGTTGTAGAGAGTCTAAGGACGAGTCTGCGTTTTCATGGGCATCGAAGGCATCCGGTCGGCTTCGCAGTAAGTGTAAAGATTGCGAAAATGCTATCGCCAGATTAAACTGGCTAGCAAATGCAGACCTAAGGGCTAGAAATGCGAGCAACAAGAAAAAGCGGAAAGAGTTGGCAAGAGAGTTTGTGCTAGAATATTTGCAGACTCATCCGTGCAAGGATTGTGGCGAATCCGACCCGGTTGTATTAGAATTTGACCACTTGTCTGACAAGTGCAAGAATATTTCTGATATGGTCGATAAGGCATATGGACTCATTACAATCCAACTAGAAATACAAAAATGTGAAATCGTCTGCGCCAACTGTCATCGCAGAAGAACCGCTTCTCGCGGGAGTTGGTACAGAACTAAGTAAACTGAGGCTTATACAAGCGTAGGCATTCCGGCTTGGCCTCGACCTAATTGAAAGGTGGAAAAAACAAATGTCAACTGCTACAGTTGTAGCCGCACCAGCGGCAGCGCCACGAACGGGCGCATCTAAAAATTACGTTCAAAGCGTCGTCATCGGCGTTGTCCTGACCGCCATTTCCTACCTCGTAGGAATGTGGCTTGGCTGGACTCATTCAATTAATCCGCTTGAAGTATTTGCGGTATTTACGTCTTACGTTTCTACCTACCTTTGCGTTGTAGAACGTAGGTTTAACTATGTTGCAGGAGCAATTTCTTCCGCTGCCTATGCATGGTTGTTCATTGACAGCAGCCTTTTGGCGTCAGCCGTTCTCAATGCCTACCTTGTGCCTACGCTGGCATATGGATGGTTTAGGTGGAGGCAAGATGCTGTCACCCGTCCAGTAGAGCATGTTAAACTAAAAATGATTCCTGTTTACCTTGCTATCACCGGAGCCATTTGGTACGGAGCAACGCAATTAATTACGGCTCTTGGTGGTCATCTGGCCATGACAGACACGCTAATTCTTGTTTGCACCATCTTGGCTCAGTTCCTACTAGACAACAAGAAACTTGAAAACTGGTACGTGTGGGCAGCAGTAAATGTATTTGCAATCTACACTTACTTTACCACTGGTCTAAATCTTGTAGGCTTCCAGTACATTTTCTTCCTAGCCAACGTGGCTTATGGTTGGTTCATGTGGAATAAGAGTCGCAAGGCTACTTTGCCTGCTACTCCTGCATTGTCTGAGGCTGTGCTAGCGGATGCTTACCAAACGCTAGCCTCTCCCGCCGACCTAATGGAAGAGGATGCGCCGGTAGGTGCGAAATGACCGCGTTTGTCTTGATGAAGGCTATGCCCCCCACAAAGGGGCACCTTCATCTAATTCAGTTTGCCAGTAGACTCGCCCCTAAGGTTGTCGTAGTTATCGACACTCTAGAGGATGAGCCTTATGTTGGTCCGCGTGTCACGACGATTCGTGAAGCCGTTAAAGATTTTCACACGCCTGTAGAGGTTGTGCATATCACTGACCCAATTAGTCCCGACCCGAATAGTCCTGGCTTTTGGGAAGAATGGAAGCAAATTATGCTTCGCGTCGGTGCCAAGCCTGGCGACCTTGTGGTTGGCTCTGAGCCGTACTGCAAAAAGGTTGCGGACCTGTTCGATGGTAAGTTTTATCCGTACGACCCGAGTCGTGATATCTTTACGAGCAAGGCTACGGACGTGCGCTTGCACCCGGACAAGTTCTTCTCTGTCATTTTGCCAGAGTTCCAGCACTACCTACGACAGACTGTCACGCTATTTGGCGCAGAGTCAACTGGTAAAACTACGTTGTCTAAGCATTTGGCGGCTGCCAAGAATGGTCACTGGCTAATGGAATGGGCAAGGCCGTATCTTGAAATGAATGGTGCGCCACCGATTACTGTCGAAGTTATGACTGATATCTGGCATGGACAGCGAGCCCTACAAGACCATGCTCGATTTCTAATTGACAAGCCGTGGGTGTTTCAGGACACCGACCTTTTCAGCACGGTAGGTTACTGGAATTTCTGGAATATGAAAACGCCGGACCTACTTAAAATGCAGGCACTCAGTCGCAAGTCCGACCTCTACCTGATTACTAAGAGTAACATTCCGTTTGAGCAAGACCCGATTCGATATGGTGGTGACGTTCGAGAGAGCGACGACCAATTTTGGATTGACCTTGCTGAGCAGCATTGCTTAAACTATCGAGTGCTAGAATCGGCGGACCCGAATGACAGGATGCAAGAGGCATTCGCTTATTTGAATGAGCATTGGCAGGAGCGGGTAGCAAGTCATTTGGCCTATGAAAGATTTGAGTCCCCTCTGACCATTGCAGGCGTTCAGAACTTGACGCCTGCCTGACCGTATGCTACAATAAATCATGCCCTAGCAGGCACACTCACGGCCACCAGCGAGCCTGTCGCTGCATAATATGAACTGTAACAACAAGGCGTGCAACACCGCAATTCGTACCCACCTGTGGGTAGTAGATGAGAGGGCCTATTGCTCTCCATGGTGTGAACGAAACAAAGGTAAGCACCCAAACAGCAAAAAGCGAGGATAATTCCTCGCCCTGCCCGATTCGTTTAGTGGTAAGGACGCAAGATTCTCAATCTTGTAACGAGGGTTCGATTCCCTCATCGGGTACGTATGGGATTTCTCCCACCAACTATAGGAGTAACTAAATGACTACTAAGGATTTCTGGACCGGCGTTCTGATTTTTCTTTGCGTATGTGCCGTTCTGGCCGCAATTGCCGTTCCTAGTGCGATTACCGCACATGAAAATAACCTAAAGACTCGCGCTAATATCGCTGCGTGCTATAACAATGGCGGCGTTTGGCTCGATTATGAATCTTTCTGCCTAAAGAACTAAGGAATTCTAATGGGATACGTTCTCAAAAATCCGGACAATGAATTTGGCCGGAAGGTTTGGAATGTGACTGAGCGTTGGGGCGTTGATAACGTCGCATTAACTACCCTGATGGGTGGTGGAATGAGCGCCGTTGTTTTGGGCATTCCTCTAGGTGTATCTTGTGCTCCATGGGGCCTATTCGGGCTCACTCCCCTTGCTCTCTGCATTATCTTTTGGGTCGTGTGGTGGATAAATATTCTATGTTTCTCGGCACTTTTGCCGACCAAAGAGTATTATGGTAGTGGACACGAATTCAACAAGTCTAAAAGAACTGACCGAATAGAAGATTACTACGCTGGATTGCCAAAGAGCGAGCGTGCTGACCTTAAGCCTGCGTACAAAAACGTCATTGAGGTTGCGGACAGAATGCACGCTGACACGGTTGAATTTAAGAAAGGCGCTAAGTATATTGCTGACCGACGTGAGGCAATGAAGGAAGCCTTCTATGCTTGGCAGTCTGCCGACGTTCAGCGGCGTCGTGTAGGCTTGCCAGATAACTATGACCTAGAGTTGGTACAAAGATTGGCGACGGAGAAAAAAGAAATCGCCAACGAACTTGAAAAAACTAACGTTGAACTAGGCTTACACTAGTGTTAATTTTGTTGTGGACGCTGATTCCGATTGGCTTCGCACTAGGGATTGGAAATACAATCGTGTGGTTTAAGAATAAGCCTGAAAAAGACAAGGTTGTTGAGTCGCGTACTGCGGCTCAGCCGTCAAGTTGGATTGACGAATCTGGTAAATATCACATTCGGTCATATCCTGACTACGTTACGTGTTCAAACCTTAAATGTAATGCTGTTGTTGCTGCATTCAAGGGCGACAAGTGCCCGAACTGCGGCTTTATTCTGTAAGGGGCTTAGATGATTGAAAACTATGCGGCGGTTTACTTTAACCGTGCCCGCCAGATTATGCTGGCTGAGGCTCCCGGCAAGATGGTTACAATGCAAGTTTTCCAGAAGAACGAGGCTGTGCTATGTGGAATTGACGAGGTTGTGACCTTGTTGCAGCAACAGACAAATGGGCTTGGAATCAAGTCTCTGTCTGACGGCGACCATATTGCACCACTAGAGCCAGTTTTGGAAATCATTGGGCCGTACGCTGAGTTCGCCCATTTGGAATCTGTCTATTTGGGCATTCTTGCTCAGCAAACTAAGGTCGCGACGAATATGTCTAACGTCGTTACCGCCGCAGCGGGAAAGCCAGTTTTGTTCTTTGGTGACCGATTCGACAACTTTGCTAATCAGGTAAACAACGGTTACGCTGCATATGTCGGCGGGGCGAATGGATTTGCCACTCAGGCCATGGTTTCTAAGTTTAACGGAGAAGCCACAGGCACGATGCCTCACGCTCTTATTGCAGCGTTTGACGGTGACGTGGTTGCTGCAAGTCGAGCATTTCGCAAGCACTTCCCTGACGTGCCTCTGATTGCCCTGGTGGATTTCAACAATGACTGTGTGACTGATTCCATCCGATGCCTAGACGCATTTGGTAAGGATTTGGCTGGCGTCCGTCTGGACACGTCTGAAAAATTGATTGATACCTCATTGGAATTGGCAGCCAAGGCACACAGCCTGGACATTGATTCTCCTGCTAGGTGGCAAGGCGTCTGCCCTGCGCTTGTAAATAACGTCCGTCAGGGCCTTGACAGGTATGGGGGTCAGCATGTTAAGATTGTCGTGTCTGGCGGGTTCACGGCCAACAAGGTTCGAGCATTTGAATCCGGGTCTGTGCCGGTAGACGTATATGCTGTTGGTAGTTCTATCATTCAGGGCTCCAATGACTTCACCGCAGATATTGTTCGTCCGACTGTCAAGGTTGGTCGGGAATATCGAGACAGTTCTAGATTGGTGGCACGATGACTCAGGTTACATGGACGACCGGCTGCACCCCTCCGAAAGTTGACGGCTGGCGGGTTGAAACCAAAAAGGTTCGTGGTGTCTATCAAGTAGAGATTCGTAGAACTTTCGAACGTGCTGGCCAGATACTTGTCATCGTGGGCAAGGACGGCTATAATTACGGGCAGACGGACACAATCAAATCTACTCGTCGGCCTCCGCACGACCGTTGGCACAAGTCAACGAGAGGCTACAACGTTAGATTTTCTTCTAACCAGGCTATTGATATGACCTGGCAGGATTTGGATGAGTTAAACTATATCATCAAGCAGGCTAAGGATATTTTGGAGACATTGCCATGACCGCAGCACTTATTGTCGTTGACGTTCAGCGTGACTTTTGCGAGGGCGGAAGTCTAGCAGTAACGGGCGGGAAAGATTTGGCCCTACGTCTTGGCAAGGACGTTCTTCCTAATGCTAAGACTACTTATGAGTTGGTAGTGGCAACGAAGGATTATCATTTGCCGCACAGTTCAAATGACGGACATATTTCAGATACCCCTGATTATGTAAATACCTGGCCTGCCCATTGTGTTTCGGATACTTCGGGCTCTTGGTTCCAGCATCCATTGACTTCCCACCTCTTTGATGATATCTTCAAAAAGGGTCGTGGAATCGCAGCCTACAGTGGCTTTGAGGGTGTCGGCTGGATGGGATTTACCCTGCACGAACTTTTGAAGCAACGTGAAGTCACTGACATTGACGTTGTGGGAATTGCCTTTGACTATTGTGTTCAGGCCACCGCCAAATCGGCGGGGGAATTGGGATACAATGTTACAGTTATCAAAGATATGACTGTTAGTGTTAATCCTGACAATGACGACTGGAACACTAAGGGCCTACTCAGTAGAGGAATTAACGTAGTATGACAAAAGATGAATTAATTGCAGAACTTCAAGCAATTCCGGGCAATCCGGTTGTGCTTGTATCTAGTGATGAAGAGGGAAATCGCATAAAGCGCCTGGCAGACATTAATGTCGGACCAGCAATAAAGCATGATTGGGAGATTGATTTAATCCACCCACTCGACCTCAAAGAATATGACGATGAAGATTTGGAAAAGGTCTTTGAGGCAATTTGCTTGTGGCCTTGACAGTCCCTAGAAGTCTGTGTTATACTAGTACATACGAGAGGGAGCCTGGCCCTCATGGTCATCGCGCCGCGCAGCGGCCAACCGGACAAAAAATGGGCACATGCCGTAGAAGAGTCTGTTGGTATTGGTTCGCCTGTCTTTCAAACAGGAGGTCGCGGGTTCAATTCCCGTCTACGGTACGACAATAAGATTCCCGAAGGATAAGGGAGTCTGGCGGGAAATCCAACCGCCGCCGACGAGAGCGGCGCAAAACTCTAGCGGGTGACCGTAGGTTGAGGGAGCGTGTCTGTAAAACACTACTCTGTCGGTTCAAATCCGACCACCCGCACGTTAACCGGAATGAGCGAAATGAACTTGATTCAGGGGATTAATAGCCATTCTTGCACCGTCCGTGAATCGGTGCTATTGGGATAGTAATTCAGTGGTAGAATACTTCGTTGCCAACGAAGCCGTCGCCGGTTCGACCCCGGTCTATCCCTCGGTGGCGGGGAGGTCACAAGCCTCCCCGCCGAACCCAAACTTGTAAAGTCCAAGGCCGTCGCGCTGGTTCCCTCTATCGGCGGTGAGGATAGTGTGAAAGATATATGTTAGTACGGGATTGTTGTGGGAACTCTGAGTCCTGGCCATATATCGCTTTACTTGACAGCATACTGCCGACCGTGGTATGCTGTACATGGTGGCTGTAATCGAGAGGTTCAGATAACTGATTGTGACTCAGTGTACGCGGGTTCGAATCCCGTCAGTCACCCCAATAAATCCATAGCCGTCAGATTGGCGGCTATAACTATTCGGAGGTAAAAATGACTGTTGCTCTAGTTCTATTGTTTGTAGTTCTCGTTCTCCTGGTTGTTTTGAGCGTTCGAATCAACAAGCGAAGGATTGCAAAACGATATGGTGATGAAGGGCTTGATGCTCCCCGGCCATGGCTTACCGACCCGAAATTTGACCCACGAAACAGCAGCCGAGTTACGGCTGAAAATGTTGGAGGGTTTGGCAGCACAGAAGCGACCGGCTGATGACTGACCAGGGGGAGGAACGCGGCTGTGTAGTTAAAGACTGCCCGCATCCCCTAAATTGTCCAATTCATTGCCCTTGTGGCTACCCATGGAATGACCACCCGGAGGGAACAAAATGATAGCCGTCTGGATGCTAATTGTCATTTTCTTTTTCCACTGGCTTGCAGACTTCGTTTGGCAGCCGGACTGGATGGGCAAGACTAAATCTAAAGACTGGAATGTTCTTGGCAATCATTCTTCCCGAATTGGTATCGGCTCCGCTGTGGCGGGATTTGTCATTCTGGCAATTCTAGGTCATATAGACTGGATGGGACTGGAATGGTTTATTGTCGTCAATGCTGTTTCACACTTTGTCATTGATGCCGTGACCAGCCGAATTACTGGCCACTATTGGGCTCAGGAACGAGTCCACGCATTCTTTGTTACGATTGGCTTTGACCAATTCTTGCACATGACCATTGCGGTCAGTACGTTAGCGTGGTTTCTAGTATGATTCAAGCGCGGTGTTGGGGTGGACCTAATCACAATCAGGTAATCGCCGTCAAGCCAGGCGACCCCTATCTAGAACTACAAAAGTACGCTGGCGTCCGTGCAGCCAACGAGTACGATTACCAAAATGCCGGATTGATAGTGCCGACTAAGCGCGGACGCTATTGGCTTACGCCCGATACAGATAAAAAGGGCAACCCTATTTATGCATGGACAGGTTGGAAATGAGCAAGACAATTGCATTTGATTTTGATGGTGTGCTACACTCATATGTTAGTGGATGGACGGGGCCGGTTCCTACTGACCCACCTGTTCCCGGCGCTGTAGAGGCCATACACAAATATTTAGACGAAGGGTATAGTGTCGTCATCCTAACGACCCGCGCAGAAACAGACGAGGGCCTAGAGGGCACGAAGAATTGGCTTAGGGAAAATGGCTTCCCGCCACTAACCGTAACCTTTCATAAGGTGCCTGCAATTGCCTATATTGACGACCGGGCTGTTCACTTCGACCCATTCAATCACGATTGGGAGAAGGTTCACGCTGACGTAGCCAAAATTGACAGTCGTCCGCGCCGGACCCCAAATGAATTGACAAAGGGTTGGGCTTGGGATTGACAGGTAGTGTAGCAACTGCTATACTATTTGTGGGGCCGTGATGTTTAACGGTTAGCATGTAACTCTTCCAAAGTTAATGTGTCGGTTCGAATCCGGTCGGCCTCACGTTATGGCGCAAATACTCACAAGTAAAGAGAGACACTATCATGTAATGACAGGTGTCCCCGGAGTATTGCCCTTTTGTGACGTTGCGTATGATAATCCTACAGAAGCCGTCACAACCTTTCTGAAAATTTCAGATAGTCTCGCTGGCGGGCGGATAAAGCCCGAGCAACGATTTCAGGCGGAAGCACAACTTTATACAGTGTTTGATGAACAAACAGATTATGGTGTATATGTTGAGTGCCCGCCTTTTCGCATTATGATAATGGATTGCGATGAATGTAAGTCCGCCCTACTGAATTGAGATATGTTGAGGGAAATACTAATTAAGGGTTGCGCTCCTACCGACAAGTGTAAATGTCCTTGTCACGGCAACGCCCATTACAAGCACATTGCGGCCTGTTGCTGTAGCCATAGGTATAAGCGCAATTGCCCAATATGCCAAAGGAATCAAAATGCCTACGCCGGAATCCCACGTTCATAATTGGGTCGGTGGCTGGACATATAACGGCAAGGTTTATCGTGACTGTTATGGTTGCGGAAGTATTCTTAGGCCCAATGGAACCATTGGTAGACCTAAGTATATAGACAGAGATTATTACAGGAGTATGTATGCCCGTTGGGTTGAGCGTCGTCAAGGATGACGACGGAATAGTTTGGATTGATAGCAAGACCCTCGTTGCATCGTTTCGAGAGGTTGAGGAAGCCTTAAATAAATTCACTACCGGCCAGCAACTAGACGCATTTGGTAGCATCGGTGAGTGGTTTAAAGTTCTCGTTGACGATTTGGAATCGTCCCTAAATGGAACGCCGGAAGAGGATGATGACGTTGTGGTGGAGTAAAACTGAGCCACGCCCGCCAAGGAAGGCTTATTATCCTTGGGGACCATTTGATGACGCTGTAGTCAAGCGCATCGAAGATGCTTTGATGAATGACCTATTTCTCTATGAGAATCGAAAAGTTTTGTCAGAGTACGATATCACCGTTAAGTTTGATAAATGGGGCGCAACGCTCCATGTGAAGCGTCCGCCATATCTTGTGGTTCCAGAAATTGTACCAGTTGACGGACCACCCGCAGATGTGGTAGAATAGAGCGTAGCACAAATCTTTACCTACGGTAAGTATTGTGCTAACATTCCCTTGTGGTCTAATTGGTAGGACAACAGACTTTGAATCTGTCCGGTTTAGGTTCGAATCCTAACGAGGGAGCGTGTGTTTAATTGAAGCGTGTGACAATTACGAGCCTGACATTTGGCAGGCCGAGCGTGAGGGTGTCCTGTGTACCGGAATGGGCTGGGAGCCGAATTGCATAAATTGTGGGGAAAAACGATGGCTCCACCCGAGAAAAAAGGATGAGAATGTCAACGTTTGATGAACTCAACAAGGTTATTCCGTATGTCAAGACTGGCGACATTCATTCCCAAGTTCTAGAAGTCTACGACGACGTTCGCATTAAGCAGCCAGGACGCCACGCTTTCGAAACCCGCCCACAAGGCGGGGATTTTGTTGTTGAAGTCAATTGTGATAATGCCGGATGGGCCTGGAAGAAATTCACCCATGAGGATATTTTCTATGACCTCGATACTAAAGTGGCAGCAGATGAAAACTACATGCAAACCATCTTCGCCCCGGCTCTTGCTAGAGTTGTTGTTGAGGGAAGCGACCCCCTAGACGCGCTCAGCACCGGAGCCGTACTCGACGGCCTTAAAGTTTATTCTATGTTACGTGCTTCTCAGGTACTTGCCGTAGCCGAGCATAGGCGCTATGCTAGGTTCGAAGCGCGTGGTGGAGGGCGTTTTCTGCCCGCACGATTCGCTCTAGGAATTATTTTCAAGCATTGGACGGGCGCAGATGCCGCAGCGATGCAGAAAACCGGCAGCAACGGTTTGCAAATCTTAGAAAAGAGATTTGGCACACCGCCACTATTGAAGGATTTAGTATGAGTGATGAGCAAGTCCTCTTGGACATTGCCACGACAGAGTTTTGGGTTAAAATGTTGCGACACGTTTCTGAGTGTCCACTTCCGGGGGAGGAAGATGTATTCCCTGAGTTGACCAAAGCCTACCGTGCAGGATTTGAGGGGGCCGCACAAGCAATCGAAACCGTTCTTGACCAGTACAAATTAGGATTGGAAACTACTGATGAAGCATCCGATACCAAGCCGGACTAGACTTGCTGACGGCTATTTAGATTTTATGGGCGAAGCCTTTGACGAGGGTTTTATTGGCGTACCTATTGCTGCATATGTCATCGCAATTATTGTAGGATTGTGTGGCATTGGTCAATTCCCTCTGGCCGCAATTCTAGCCTGTACTCTTGCCTGGGTGCCGTGGGTCGTATTTACAATTACAATGGTTTGTATGGAGAGTGGCCGAGAGAAAGAATTCAACAAGAAAATTAGTGAATCCTACAACAAGTCTCAATTGTGTTCTGATGCCGCGCGTGATACGGCTGAACAAATCGTTAAAGAAATTGTTCGTATTTCTAATCGCAAAGCGCCGGATGACATTAAGCACTCCACCATCAATAAGCGCATTAAGTCTCTTGATGCTCTAGTTGATGCTGATAACAGGCTTCATGCGGAATTGGCCCGTCAGTCAATTGATGACGACGGCCTCGACCATGTAACCTCCGTCATTCAATCAATTAATGAAACTACGAAGGAACTGGTTGCTAGGAGAACACAGTGAAGCACCCGATTTCACGTCGTCAGCGAGCCTACGAAGCCTATGGTAACTTTTGGTTTGGCGAACAGAGCGACGGCGATGCGTTTTTCTTTGTAGGAGTTTCCTTAATTGCTAGCATCATTGTTGGCCTATGTACAATTGGCACTTGGCCAGTTTGGGCTAATCTTTTGGCCACTCTCGCCCCTATTACTTTCGTAGTTCTATCAATTGGTGCCGGGTTTGTTTGTGTTAAAGACAAGGATTTGTGGGAGTGGCACTCTTCCATTGACAAGGCTTGGAAGATAGCGGAGGGTTGTTCTGATACTTCTCGGGACACCGCCTACGAAGCCGTTAACGAAATTGTGCGAATAGCCCGACGCAACGCCTCTAATGAAATTAAGAGTGAACACATTACGAAGCATCTAAAGACACTTGAAGAATTGCAGCAAGTAGATATTAACTTGCAAAATGAGTTGGCGCGGGAGTCTATGAATGACTTGACTATCCAGACCATGCGTAATACAATCAATGCTATCGAGTCCGCACGACAAGACCTAGTTGCTAGGAGAGCATAATGGGGCATCCTGTACCGCTCGCAAGGCGAGCGCAAGCCAAAGTTTGTACATGGGATTGGGAACTACCTGTAATAATACTGACTGTGCTATATGGATTTGGTGCGGTTATGGGTATTATTGGTGCGCTCAGTCATTTTAGTAGCGACCCGATGCCTTGGCTTGCAGTTATTATTTGCTTGACGTGGGCCTTGCCGTTCTATGCAATTGGCTTCGGCACTAAGTTCAATTACAAAAAAGGAACTCCGCTTTTGGCATATGCCTGGGAGTTGGATGACGCTTACAAAATTGCCTGCGGCCTCAGCGACCTATCAAGGGATGCGGGGATGCGCTGTGTGACTGATATGAAGCGATTGGTACAACGTTCTGGCAGCGGTTCATGGAAGTCCGACCAACTGCGTGAATACCGTTACGCACTAACCCGTTTGCAAACTGAGGATACTGCGATGCAGACAGAGATTGCAAAGCAAACTTTGAACAACGATGGACTTCGAGATTTGGAACAAACTATAGAAGCCCTAAGACAAGCGCGGGGTGAAATGAGTGAAAATAGGGGACTTCTTCACAGTTGATAAAGAGTGGCTAGAGAGCCTTGACTATTCCGATAAGGAAATGGTTATGCTTAGGGCCAAACTTGACGCCCGGTCGTATTTGCTTAGATTATCGGTGGCTTTGAACACCGGCCTATTGGCAGGCTTAATTGTCAACATTGTAGTACATTTAATTTGAGGTATCATGTGTGAAATGAGGCGCTATAGTCGTGGTGGACCAGGGCTAGAAATGGCGTCACCCGGCTCCTACTATTCGTTTAACACGACTGGTGGTGGGTCAGCGATGCCAACTAAGCCAGAGAAGCCTTCATTGTTAGGGCCGGATGGAAAACCTATCGAGCCCGCGCAAGTACCATTTGGATTTACCAATGAGAACTAAACTTGTAAGAGATAAGATACCCGGCCTTTGGGATGACGCAGGCCGACCATATACATTGGTCCAACTTAGCGAACTAGACGACCAACGATTGAGAGAAATCCTCGGTGCCAAAGTCACAGAAGAATCCAGAGAAGTTGCCGATGCCCTTCTGGAAAGAGACTTGGAGCATCTTTTGGAGGAATTGGTTGATTTATATGATGTGCTCAGAGTTGTTCGTCGGCGTCTTAATATTACTCAAGAAATGATGGATGACGCGGAACATCAAAAGAATTCGGCCAAGGGTGGATTTACAAAAGGCTACGTGGTGACTCATGGCTAATGTAGCGAAGCGTGCGAGTGAACTACTGGCAGAAGTAAATCACACTTGGAAACTATCAGATGGTGACGCCCTGCCTACAGAGAGTGATGTTCAAACAATCCTTGACAAAGCCAAGGGCGACCTGTATGATAAAGGGGATTGGTCAACGCTCGCAGTCGGCGGGCTGATGGTTGTCAGAGTTGGCAACCACTACGATGTTTATGTTCGAATAGGAGAACTAGATGACGACTCCAATAACTGACTTTAAGAGTGTGGACAGCACCGCTATTCGCACCGTTTACTACGACGCTGACACGTCCAATTTGTACGTGCGCTTCCACAGTAATCAGGTTGCAGGATATACTGGTTGCAGCCAGGCTCTTTTCAACGAGTTTAAGAACGCTCCGAGCGCTGGTAGTTTTTACGCAGCACATATCAAGCCCGTTCTGCGTGGCGTTGATACAAGTGGCTTCGAACCTCGTTTGCGTGAGGTTAAGGCTACGCCTGAGCCTAAGGTCGATGCTGTTCAATTAGCAGTTCCAGCCGACCAGCAGTATGAAGTAGTTTATCAAACTGTTGAGACTTCGGTTGTTAGTGCCTCATCATTTGATGAGGCAGCCGAACGTGTCAAGGACGGTAGTGATACAATTAAGATTCTTGCTGTCAGGCTTGCGTAATGTATGACGTTCACGACGCGGCTGCGGTATTTGTCTTAGAGAACTATCTAAGGCAAACTTCAATTATGTATCCGGCAGTCACCGCACAAACACTGTTAGATGAACTAACAGAGGCCGGACTCGTTGTAGTCCGTGCAGATGAATTGGAGGAAATAAATGGCTAATTTTGATGATGATTTTTTCAATAACTTCGACGCTAACTTTGGCAAGGTGACGAAGCGAGCAGGTTGGGTTGTGTTTTTGCTTGGACTTCTCCAATTTGTGCTTGTTGCAGGCACACTTTCCTTCCTCGGTTGGGTTGCTTACGTACTTTTGGTTCACTTCGGAATTGTCTAATGCAAATCGAGCGCGAGTATAATTCCGGGCTCGTCATTCCATTTGAAACGACCGTGTGTCCATGCGGAAGCCAATTCTTTAATGTACAAGTGATGTTTGACCACGATACCAAAGAGCCTTCGTTCTTTTTGTCAGATATGGAATGCTCGCTCTGCGGCGCAGCCGCTCAACTTCCGATTCCAGAGAAGGATAATTATGTCTAACCATGACCACGTATGGCGGGTATTGCGCTGTAAGCGATTTTATCAGTATGACACTTGGTATGGCGAATGCCATTACTGGACTTACGTCTATAAGAGTTGTATGGTGCCTGGCTGTACTGAAACTGAGCGTGAACGTAAAGTAGGCTATTGGTACGATTCCGATTTCGTTCCACCAAAGGATACTGATGTACAAGATTAAAGGTTTCTTCGGCCCGCACGAATATCTGAGCAATTTCTATGTGGCTCCGATGGCTGGCCGAACATTAACCTATAATACCAATGAGAATTTCTATCAGGCCGGAAAGGTTTGGTTCTCTGACGAGCCCGATTGGGAATTGCACCAGGCTATTGCGCTTGCGGCTACGCCCAACGAGGCAAAGAAATTGGGCCGGAGGGTTCAAATGAGTCCACCCCGACGCAAAGCATGGGACGACGTTGGTAGAATTAGTTTTATGCGGGCTGGCTTGCTGACCAAATTCGACCAGCACCCCGACCTTAAAGAAAAACTTATCAAGACTTCACCATGGCACCTAGAAGAAACTAACAGTTGGGGTGACCATTTTTGGGGAGTTGACGGTTACGGCCAAAATGTGCTAGGCTGTATGCTAATGGAACTTAGAGGTTTCTATATTTACGGAGCGTAAAATGTTTGACAGTTGTGATAAGTGCGGAAGCGATACTCATAATGCATGGGCACATGAGGAAATTGAGCGTCGGGTCCGTTCGCATATCGCAGACAACCTCCGTAGCATTTCTCGGGCGGATTCGCTCGACCAAATGATGATAATTCATTTTATCGCAGACGGAATAGAGAACTATGAATACTAGAAGGACTGGCTGGAAGCGATGGAGCATAGGCTCTTACTTCTCAGTTTATAAAGATGGTGAGTTGTATTTAGAACGCCGCCGTCTTATTCAGACTCCCGTCTTTGGAGTCTATTTGCATCATATCGCCATGGAAGATAAGGACCGTGACCTTCACGACCATCCTTGGACATTTGGTACGCTGATTCTTAAAGGTGGTTACACAGAGTCATACCGTCCAGAGGCAGATAAGTTTGGGACTGAGCAGCACCGAGTTTGGAAGCGCTGGTCATATCACCGGATGCCACTTCGGGCAGCCCACAAGATTGAAACTTTAAAAGAGAATACCTACACGCTGGTATTTACTGGACCCCGCCGTAAAGATTGGGGCTTCCACACTCCTGCGGGCTACGTTCGTTGGCAAGATTATCTTGTATCCTATGGTTCTCTTGACAAGGCACCCGTCACTACGGTAAGATAGCCCTACACACAACGACGGAAGGAAGCACATGCTTATCACCAAGCCTAAGGCACTCGCTCTCTTGGAGCAGATTGTCAATGAGTACGGCGCAGACCACATTTCTGACCGCTGCACCTATACGCTGTGGGACTCAAATAAATTTGAGTATACCCGCACCCCCAACTGCATCGTTGGCCAGGTGCTTGCAAAGGTTGACCCTGCCATTATCGACCGTATCGTTGAGGATAAAGAGCAGAGTCGTGGTGCCGACAATGTTTTGACTGACAAGGCTTATGTCGGTGACGTTAGGTTTTCCGCGCCTGCTGTCAAGGTTCTGAACGTTGCGCAAATTTTGCAGGACGGTCGGGGTTGGGACGGCGAGTTTGGTGGCAGTTCTGACAACATGCCATGGGGTCAGGTTTTGGAAAACGTCAAGAAACTTTAGGAGGCGCAATGTTCGAGAAACTGACGGACGCCATTGAACTTGCGACGTTTGCTCACAAGTATCAGGTTGACAAATCTGGCTTCCCGTACATTGAGCATCCGCTTCGTGTAATGCGTGCTGTGCAGGCTCATGGAGCCCCGCCATTTGTGCAGATTGCAGCCGTGCTACATGACGTGTCAGAGGATACACCATTTAGCCCTACGGTTCTTACAACTTTAGGTTTCTCTGAGCCAGTGACGTTACTGGTCAGCAAACTCTCTCGTAAGTTTTACGGAGTGCCCGGAAGTAAAAAGTCCGATGATGAGTATTACGGCATCATTCGTGACGACCAGTGGGCCAAACTCATTAAGAACTGCGATATGGATGACAACACGCTTCCGTGGAGGCTGTCATATTTCAGTGACGAAAAACAACAACTATTTATTGCCAAATACGAAAAGGGACGGGCGGCTATCAATGCTTAAGGAAGCAGCACAGGGAATTGGAATTGCACTTGGCATCATTCTACTGATTGCGGGCTTTGTATTTGGTGTATCTGCTCTCGTAGGAGTGAGTAGCGACCATACGTATCCAGTCCAACGTGTCTACAAGGTCAATAGCGAGTGCTATTACGTTTCCACCTACACCGCACATGAGCATGGCTTTATGTGGTGGGAGATTCGTAAGGAAAATCTTAAAACAGGCATTTATTGTGAACGCACCGCGAGTGATATTTTGCGGGATAGTGTGACTGTCCGATGAGAAGGTATTTTGAATATATGGCAGCAATGGTTGTTACTTTGCTGCTAACAGCACTCATCGTCACTCCCATCATTCTTACTTTGTTGTTCTGTCCGCTATGGATTGGCGTTGTAACAGCCGTGTTCATTTTCGTAGTTGTCGTTCCCGCCGTGTACCTATTTGTAGATTGGCTTTAATATGTGGCCATTTAAATCTAAGCCTAAGCATGATTGGTATGTTGTGCGTGTCGTACGAGGCTACGGACTTTTTCATACGACCGCCAGCGAAATCTATTGGCGTTGTCGCTCTTGCCCAAAGACCCAAATGGAAAATCGTGAGGGCCATTGGTACGAGAGTGATTTTCAATGATTAAGCATTTCTGTGACCGCTGTGGTTGCGACCTTGAAAACAAGGAAACTTACGATGTGCGAGTTATTACCAGTCGTGTAGGCTCAGAAGAGAATTATGAATTGTGTCTAGTCGATAAGGCGGAATTGCGTGACTGGATTACAAATAAGTGATTCATCGAGTCAAGCCTAATGGCGTGACCATGTGTAATAAAACTACGACTGAGCCATTGACTCGTCTGACACAGGTACGCTATAGTGAACTTTGTCCACGTTGCCTGCTGGCAACCATTAGAAGATGTAGGGAGATACGTAATGAGCGTAACTAAGTATGACAACTACAGTCTCGAAAAGCACGGTGGCTCGCCCACCGCAGGCGTCGTGGCTGCCGGTGTGAGTTTGCCTGTTGTTTGGGTATTGCTTCACCTGCTGTTTGCTCTGTCGTTCTTGCTCTACCCGGCTGCTGCCGTTGGCGCAGGCGTGTGGGCATATCGCAGGTTTAAGTAAGACTATTGACCCGCGCTTGGTAACCTGCTAGACTGTGGGTACACAACGAGCGGGAGGTAAAATGGACCAGCATGGGAATAAGGTCGCCCGAGAGGGTTGCGACCGCTGCTTCTGCGGCTGCAAGTATTGGGAAAAAGACCGCTGTGTCGATTGCAACACTCACATTTCGGAGGTTAAGGATACTAATGAACATCAAAGAGGCGCTTGATACGCTGCCCGGTACGTCACAAGAGATTGCTGAATTTCTTCGTGAGCGTGGATTTACTTCCTGCAAGCACGGCGACAGCAATTGTCCGATTGCAGAGTACGTCAGTAGCCTGACTGGCTATCCCGTTTCGGTTGTTTCTTACAACACAGTGACTATTGACTACGGAGCAACCCGCGAAATCAAAGAGCGAGTTGACAATCCTTTCGCTGTTCGTAGTTTCGTCGTTGCCTTTGACAATGGCGAGTTCCCGTTCTTGGAGGAAAACAATGGCTGACTTTGAAGTTCTCAAAAACAGCAAGCATATCGCTATTTATCGTGGCGATGGTAACGGCTGGAACCGTCAATTCATGGCTGACAATACCGCCATTGGCGCGGTTGTGTTCAGCATCACTCGTCGTGTAGTTGAGGCTCTTGGCCTTGAAATTCACAACGTTGACCGCCATTGGGATTTCCCTGAGGTTCTGAGTGGTAACACGATGAAGAATCTTCGAACCACCGCCGAATATCAAGGGCGGGGCAGGAGTTAAAATGAAGTATGTTCTCCTCGTCGCTGCTGTCATTCTATTTGTTATTTTGACTATAGCCAATGTGATGATGTATGTCACGACAGAAAACGTTATTGAATTGCTCTTTGATATTCTAGCCAGCGTCGTCGGCGTGGTTCTCGCTTGCGCTGTCATCGCCTTATTTAAGGAGTATTGGAATGGTTGAGATTCCGCTTAAGCGTAAACATCGTGTCTACAAGCCCACCAAGAATAACGGTGTGCATGGTGACCACAACAACAACGCAAAGCACAAGATTGCCGGACCTAAGACGTACCGTTACGGCTCTCGTGTTATGCTGGTTGACGGTCTGACTGGCCACGCTAAGATGGTCTACGATTGGGAACTAAATGAAACTACTTAAAGCCTTTGGAAAGGCCGTTGCTAGCCTGGTCGCAATAGCGGTCGGCTTGGGAGTTATTTGGCTGCTGGCTGTCTGGCCTGCCCTCATTTGGCAGTCAGGTTGGCAGTTTGGTGTGGCCATCGGCTGCTGGCTAGGATTTCTCATCCTCTGCCTCGCCACCTATTTGTGGTATGAGTGGGACGAGGAACACGAATCGGAAAACGAATTTACTGGCGAATCCCAGGATTGATTTCAAATCATGTTTTTTAGGAGGGCACGATGGATTGGCATTTGATAATCCTTTACATCGTGTCCTCCATTTTCATATTCGGGGGCAAGGAATACTGGCGCTATCTCAGTCAGCCCAAGAAAATCGCTGACCCGAAGCGCACCCACGAACTAGAGCATGAGAACGATATTGTCCCGACAGAGAAGCGCCACGATTGTAAGATTTGTAATCCTAACTACAAGCCAACGGGCAAAGGTAATTGTAAATACTGGCCTCGCTGCACCTGTAATCCAAATCATCCCGGTCGTGGACAAATTCATGTTCACAATAGCCCTGAGCCTAAGGTTACGACCAGCATACCAAAGCCTCCACCACCGTCTAAGTGTGCGCCTCGCGTGCCGTCCTACATGATGGTGCCAGACAAATCAAATCCCCTGGTGGCTAGTGTCTACTCAGCCGAGTCTGATATGCCGCTCAGGACGTTTGACAAACCTTCATTTAAGGCTCTCGCTGTCATTCAAAAAGGTAAGGTTCGGTACCACTCAGACTTAAATCATGTTTCGGCGGAAGAGGGAGATTGCTACCTAGTCCTTGACGGCGAAATGTATATGGTCTATACTGAGGATGGTTGGCGATACTTAGCCACCGAGCAGAAGCCTATACAGGTGAAGATGCCTCCGCGTGGAGCGGGAGATTGGGGACCGATGTAATGCTAGATGACGACATAATTCTGGAAATTCTAGAGCCACTGATTCTGGAAGCCGAGAGCATGGACGGCGATATGAAGGTGGATTTCGTGAACAAGATTCGGGATTTCGTTTACTTCGGCAATCCCAATTCCTAAATAAAATCATGTTTTCGAATTAAAATCATGTTATTTATCAGGTTCCTATACAGGTGGCAATGCTTCACCAGCGAGTATCCCGGCACGCTAGCGTGCCTTGTGGGTGACCCTGAATGGCTCATGGAAAATCAGGAGACAGACGCAGGGCAGCAGCAATTGTGCTACTACTACCAATTAAATAGAAAGCGCGGGGACGTAAATCATTTAGACGACCCTCGTAATGCAGATGTGGATTATATTACCAGGGACGATTACGTAAAAGGGCGGCGGGTGACAAATGTTCCATTTCGACCAGGCATATTGTAGACGACTAATCGAAGATATGGAATTTTGGGAGAACGATATCAAATTCTGGCGGGCGGAACAGGGAGCATTTGCCCTCGAAATGCAGGCGGAACGAGCACTAACCGACGCTTGCAGAAAATGGGCGGAACAGTACGAAGGAATGCTCAAAGACAGTAAACTAGTATACAGTATCAAAGAACAACAGGCTATAGAAAAGGCTGCTGAGGGTGGAGATTACTTCGGATTTGACCCGACCACAGGCGAAAAAAGACTAAAGTAAACCCCCAATAAACACTAACGTTACAGTATATGGTGGTACAGTGTGTAGTGGCGCATATACAAATTATCGTAAATAGACCTCTTAAATTGTACAAATTGTACAGTCATCCCCGAAATCACTGTACAAAACGTTCGTAAAGTGGCATTTTTTGGCTTCAAATCGTTCAAAACATGGTCAGAATGGCTCAAAATGACTAATTTTTGAATCATTTTTAGTTCTTTTTAGGCTGTTTTTGGGCGGAAGCCCAAATGGGAGGCTCATAAGGTATAGTATCTTATAACTAGGGAGGAGAATCACTTCAATCCCGCCCAACTTCATACGTAAAACTCTATTAACATGCGAAAAACTAAAAAATGTGGACGTAATGTCCACAAATTTGCAAATCGCCTACGTAAATAGGGTATTAAATGTCCAATTTGTCCAATAGGGATAGATTGTTAGTTTATGTCGGCCCCGGGGGAGTTATCCACAGGCCCGCGAAGCCTGTGGATTTCCCCGAGAGTGTTGGAGGCGTGACCGGTCAGTACGCCATTACTCCACTCACTCTCACCTAGTCAGGGACAGGTGTGTAACATGAGGTCGGATACCGGATGCAGCGTTTGGTATTGGTAGCCAGAGCGGTTTACTCAATGCCACAACATTTAGCGCCCTAGGAACGCGAAGAGGTTGGGAATTGACATTGACCGAGTACGCTAACCGCACAGGGACGGCTCACCTAGAGCCTTATCAGCCAAGAACCTGTATGAAAACTAGGAGTCTATTTAATTGTTGAGTGGGTGGCCGCTTGCGGCTTTGCTTAGCCCCTTGCCCGACGACTGATAGGGGCACCACCTTGTCAAGCCTGAGGTGTCGCCCTCACCTTACCAGGCTTGAAGTTGAAGTTCGTCGCGCCATGCAACTTGCCGTCGCTGTGACGAACCGCAGTTTTGATGAGAACACCTTGACGAGTGTTCCAAACCTCGATACGCTTAGTGATTCCAGAGGGGCGATGAGCCATGATATTTCCTTTCGTTTGGCTGGTATGTTTAATAGTATAGAGGTCGAGAGCCTGATTGTCAAGCAATTTCTATAGTCATTTTTAGTCATTCCCCGGGGGCGTCACGCTAAGTGACGCCCCCTAACTGTTAGTCAAGGGGAGGTGGCCATTCTCCATATTCGTCAGTTAACAATTCCCGAATGCGGGACGCTAATCTTAGAGCCTGGTCGTTAATTGGATTATAGATTTTCCCATCACGTTCTGACAGGATATGCACCACGCCTACAAACGCAGCCATTACGTCATTCAAGCGCGACGGGTGGTCATTGGCTAATGCTAATCCAAAGACGGTAGGAACAAAGGATTTGTTATTGACTGCCTCCGCTAATACTTGAGCAGCCTTATATTCGTCTGTGGTCATGGTTATATTCTACCCGCCCGCGCTCAGGCTGTCAATATCGAATGGCCCAGCATGACCAGCGTTAGACAAATCAACAATGCACCGACGATAAGAATTGCAAGGACCGTTCCGAATATCCCTAAGGTAACGAATTTCATTTCAGGCTCCAAACCAGCATAGGCCCCCGAAGGGGCCTATGCTTATTAAGTTGTGATTACCAGTCCATGACCGTTTCGAAGTCATCCGACAATGCCATTTCGGCAGGGATTTCGGCCTCTTGCAAATCAAAGGCCAAACGGTCCCCGATTTGTGATAGGCGGTCAGTCACATTGTCGGCATTTTCGTCAGGAACATTGACGGTTAGGACGAGGCGCATGACATATCCTTTCGATAGGGGATGCCAGTCTACACTAGACCAGAGTCCCCGTCAAGGGCTGTGAAGCCCTTAGGCGGAATTGGCGTTTGGTGAGAGCAGCGTACGGTTGACTTAACACACACCTGGCATGTATCATAGACCAGGCGAATGTTACCACTCACCGCAACGAAGTTTTTGTTTCGCTGCGGGCGAGTGATAGGGTCAGACGCTACTACCGTTGGCCGACTCGGTGTCGGCCTCGGTGCTTTTGGGACGGACGTCGCCACCTTCTGCACCTTAGGAGTCTTGCCGTTCTCATCGAGATAACCGGCAGCCTTAGCAGCCTCAATCATCTCAGCAGAGAAGCGACCACGCTCTCCGACAGTGAAGCCCTGCGAACGCAGGTAGTCCCGCACATTCAGAGTGTCAGACATTTGTTACCTTTCTACTTGACCAGCGCGGCGATGCTCGCCACGGTGGCAGGGGACAGACGGCCACGCTTGCCGACCTCGACGCCAACAAGCGCCGCGACCTGACGAGCCGTCTTAGGGTGCGCTGCGAGGAACGCAACGATGACGGGACGGCCAAGCCGTCCACGCTTGCCAGTGGTGATACCCTGGCCCTCGGCCCACGTACGGACCTCGGTGAGATTCAGCATTGGAGTCTCCCAACTCTCGACGTTTTTTGCTGTTGGTTTAATTGTAGCCGAATTTCGGCGGGGTGTCAAGGAAATTGTCTCAATTCTTTTAGCCAAATCCAAATCAAAAATCACCTGACAGTCACCGAACTCAACAGACTTCTTATTGACTTCATAGATAGCGATAACGAATCCAAGTTCGGCCAGCATATCATGGAAGCCCTCGAACCATACATTCAATGATTCCAAACTTGCGAAACCACAATGCATGTTCTCACCAAAGTAACCGATACCATCATTCCACGGAGTAGGATGATTGTCAATGTCGTCACTGTGGTCATATTCCATCTCGAACATAGATTCACGTTGTTCGTATGTCCAAGAGGCAGGCCAATTTGACGAAATGTAAGGGCCACAGTGGGTACGAGAGTGCTCGACTCGATAAATCCGCATAGGGAGATTTTACATGGAAATACGGGGCCAGTCAATAGTTCTTTTTGACTAGGCCCCGGGGGCGTCAAGCCCCCTTGACGCAATCGTCAGGAGGGCTTGACGTTAGGGTCAGACCTTGACCTCAGCCCCCTTGTCCTTTGCGAACGAGAGGACCGCGCTGCGAATACGCGACTTCTCAGCGTTGATGACCGGGTTGAAACCGGACGCAGCCTCGAACGTGCTGGTCGGGTCGCCACCACGCGGGTTACGGTACCAGTCCAGACGCTCAGTCAGAGCGTTGAGGCCAGCCCAGGCGGTGCCTGCGATGTTCTCAGTCGTGTTCGGTGCCTTGTACTCAGACACGTTACCGACAAAGATATCGGTCAGGAGGTCGATTTTCTTCTCCCAACGAGTGTAGGCACCCTTCGACTCAGCCTCAGGCTCAGGGTAGAGCGATGACACGATGTCGAAGAATTCGCCATTGGTCATGGCGACCTTGTACAGAGCCTCAGCCTCAGCCTCGAACGCATCGGCATACTTGTATGCCAGCGTCAGAGCCTCGCGAGCGACCGCGATACGACCCTCAACCTTCTGAGTGTGGCGCATCTTGAAACTCTGCTTGACGCCACGAAGCGCCATGTTCAGAGTGTTCTGGCACACGACACGCACGGGAGTCGTGGACGCCTGAACGCCGACCGTCCCATCGTGTGACGTGTTGACGAGCAGGTAGAGGTTGACAGCATCGACGCCACCAATGGTGATGTCACGCGGGAGCGCGAGCGAGCCGAACACGACTCGACCGTCACGGATGCTACCCGCAGTCTCCCACTGACCGCCACCATCAAGCAGCGCGTCACCGAAGCCGAACAAATCTTCGTTCTGCACTACCTCGTAGCGACCACCGACGACAGCGAGCACGTCACGCTGACCGGCCTCAAACGGGTTGTCACGGATGACCTTGAACGACGGGGTAACCCAAACCTCGCCATCTTCGACGGGAATGTCGGCAAGCCGAACGTCCCACTTGTCAAGGTGCGCGAGTTCCAGCATCTTGCTGGTGTCCACCTTGTCATCCTTGTCGAACACGGTGCCAAGTCCGTGCCACGCAGGCTCCTGACGTGACGCGAACGCCACCTGACCCTTGGAACCGATTTCGAGTCCGTGCATGTTGACCTCCTAGGTCGTTTCGTTGTTAAGTATGAGTATAGCGTAGAGGGCCGACAGATTCAAGACTTGTGACGTATGAATATATATTCGTATTCTATGCGGGGGGCTGCATAATTATGCAGCCCCCGGGGCTAGTCCTTTCGGACTAGCGCTTTTTGATAGCGAATCGCACGTCAGCCTTTCCACGCACGCACAAATCACAATTGACACACGCACCTGCGTTAGTGTCGATAAGCGGAATTGCCTTGATATTCTCCGGGCATTTTGCGCCCGGACGTGTACGCCATTCTGCCATAATATCGGCAGCGTCGGCAGCAGTCTCGCCTAGTGTTGCAAGGCGGATATCGGGATAATCACGAATAACGTCACTAACAAGACCGCGATTATCAACATCAACGCTAAGGTAGACACTAAGATTGTCAATGTTAGCAATTGTCGGAATGACATTCAATTCCTCCGTGAATGAACGAGTGTAAACCCAAAATTGAACGTCGGGATAAGCCTTAATGACCATGGCCCACGCAGTAGCATATTGCTGACTAAAGAAATCCCCGTCCGCATGAATACGAAAGAGTTTAGGCGCATTACGCTTCTCACACTCGCGCACGAATTCGGCAATCATATTGTCCAGCAGCGTAAGCATATTGCCGGAATTGATTGTCTCCCAATTGTGCATTACGACGGCCTTAAAGCCTTTATAGACTTTCTCCAACCTGCCCGCATAACAGATTTTCTCACAGAATGGAGTAGCGCCCGAACACGAAAAGGCGCGACCGGCGGGTAGGGAAAATGCATTAGCAATTACCGATTGAGTACCTGCCTTATTCGAGAGGTTAGCGGTTTTACGGTCCTGAGTACGTTTCAAAGTCATGGCACGATTCTACTCTCATTCGTAGGGGTAGTCAAGTAACAGTTTTGTATCGAACAGATTTTCGATTTCCCCCGGGGGCATGGCCCTTTCGGGCCAGCCCGTCTAGTTAGAACGGAGCCTTTGTCTGCTCACGACGCAGGCGATAGGCACAAGCGACAGCCTCGCCCCAAGTGCGGCCTGCATCCTGACAAGACTGAGCCTCACCGAGAACAGCCTTGCAGTCAGACGAGAGCACGACACCAACCCGCGCAAGGTTCGCCGTCACAGTCTCAGTAACCGAATTGAGCGAACAACCGTTGGTCGTTCCGCAAGATTCGAGGTCACCACGACCGAATACGGTCACAATGTCGATGCCAAGGTGGTCAAGCGCAACGCCGACGATGCAACGCGGCTCGCCGTCGAGCACGTACTGACACGCGCTGTCCATGCGATAGTCGAAACCACGCTGGTCAGCAGCCCAATGGAGAGCGTCGAGAGCGTCATCGGCTTCGAGAACGGCGGGGTAGTTGAACATGGTTCCTCTTTCTGTAGTGGTTGGCGACTAAGTACATATTACAGTATGAGAGGCTGCGTGTCCAGCAAATTCATATAGTTCTTTTTGACTATTTCCCCCGGGGCGCTACTCTCCGTGATGGAGAGTAGCAGTCTGTTAGAAGGGCGGTTCGTCGCTGTCATATTGGTCACGCCAACCATATGACGGAGGCGTGTACGCAGGGGTAGGCGGTTGATACACCCGACGAGGCATGACCTCATCAATGGCGTTTTTGCATTCGAGCAAACCACTCGAAGCACCGGCCTTAGAAGCGGCCTCGCGCAACGCCTTGATGGCCTGAATCTTGCGGTCGCCATTAACGAACGCCTGAATCTCAGGGTCCACCTTGGAGAACGCGACCTTACCCTCATGGGTAGTGAGGTCGATGACACCCGGCTCAATGACAAACTGAGCGAGTTCGAGAGCCTTGGCCAGACTGATAGTCGGGGCCGAGAGATTGAGCGCGTGAAGGAATTCGAGGCGCTTGGACATTTGTTAATCCTGTTCTGTAGAGAGGTAGATGAGAGTGATGAGAGCGACTAGGAATATGAGAGCGATACCAAATCCCATTAGGACCACCGGTCATATTCTTCGACGGTGACAGGCTCAAAATTGACGTTACGGATGAGTTGGCGAGCCTGGTCGTCAGCATCTTCCTCGTTCTCGGCATCAGAAACGATAACCTCAAACACGACGCGATAGGTTTTCACTCGTATTCCTTCATGTGATTGCGCTTCTGCGCTGAACGGGTACGGTTACGCTTGGTACGTCGGTCATCGTGCGGAGGCTCAGGCCGGGAAATGTGCTTACGCTCATTGCCACGGACATATTCCTTCTGACGCTGTTCGCGACGGTTCTTGTTTGCCATGAGTAGAGTTTACCATCCCTCTGCATCAGAGTCAAGCATTTCATCACAGAAATTGTAGGAAGTCACAGGTTCATATTTCCAGATAGGTGCGACAGCCTGTGAAGCATCGAAGAGAACGTCACTCTCAGGAATGTCATACTCCAAAACTGCGAAGTTGCCACGCTCCCACCATGCATACATAAGGTCATTGTCACCCCAATATGCGTAGAATTGGTCCCAATTGAGGAATCCGAAGCAGTAGTCAGAAGAGTGGTCACCTGAGAAGCACATTTGAGAGCCATTGCATAGGCGCATGGCCGCGTGCTTGCAGGACATATCATCTTCGTTCAACGTAGAGTAACCGCCGTATGGCCCACAGTGAATCTTAGCCGGATTGCTACCGACCGTATCGGCCATTGTGAACGTATGACGCAAAGTAATAAACTGCATGACAGTCCTTTGTCCAGCCCGTAGGGTGACATCGCAGCCACCCTACGGGGGAGTCTATAGGGTTTCGATACCGGCGAGAACGTAGCCGCTACGCTCTGCCTCTGCGATTGCAGGCTGAACGTCTGCTACTTTGTAGACAGTGATTCCGAAGAAGTCACCATCGGACGGGCGGGTAAAGTCAAGGTCAATCATTTGCATAGGTATAACTTACACCTTGGGAGCCTGAAAGTCAAGAGGATTGAAGGACTATCTTTTACTAGTCATTTATGACTAGGCCCCCCGGGGCTGCTAGCAAATGCTAGCAGTCACCAAACAGAGCCGATTCCATGGCAGCATCCTCGTTGCCATAGTAGCCGTAGTCCTCATCGGTGCCGAAGCCAGCCGACGCGAGCGCGGAATCGCACTCAAAGCCGAAGTCGATATCCGGCTCGTCGTAGCAATCCTGCTCGTAGTACGAGTCGTCGCCGTAGGCGTCGTAGGGGTGGTATTCGTCCTCGTACATGATGTAACCTTTCGTTGTTGGTAAACCAACAATAGCCTAGATTCAAGCCTTTGTCAAGCATTTAATTATTCGAATTTGTGTTCGAAAAGCCCCCGGGGCGTCAACGTTAGTTGACGCCTGCTGCATTCAAGAATCGCTCACGGTCGAATCGTGAATTGTCAGCAGCGAGCATATCGGCAATCTCGTTTGCCATTTTGCCAATGCGCTCAGCGACGATAGGCGGTGTATGACCAGCGCGACCAGACTTTAGAATCTTGGCCAACTGCTCATAGTGCTTGCGACTCATTTAGTCCTCTTCATATTCAGAGTAGGTGATGATATGGGCGGGGTTAAGCCAAGTGCCATGACCGTCATTGGTTACCCACAATGGCGAACCCGTACGAACGGCGTCATGCACCTGCGATATCTTTTCGGCACGATAAACACGGGTCTTTGTGTTAATCCAAACCGCGCTCATGCCCAAGCACTCCACGACGGGATGCCGCTACCCTCATAACGGTCATCAATGGCAGCGTACGAGTCATAGTCTGCCTCGTCCGCCTCGTCATCGAAGTCATCTTCGATGTCCTCATCGACAAGTTCGTTGTCCTGAGGGCCGTCGAGAATGTCGAAGCCGTCAAGTTCATCTTCTGTGTATGTGTTCATGATTAGAGCGTACCCTTTCAGACGTTCGATGTCAAGCGTCGGACGGTGAGGTTTTGGTTACCATTGAAGGTACGAACCTGTATCTTTGAGAGAGGGTAATTTCCCGTCACAAAGAATCGGCCCGGGCAGCGTCCATCCTCTTCGATGCCGCGCACGCGGAAGCCCGAACCCGTGATTACGTCAGTGGCAATCAGGCCGGAAGCGGTAGTGTTTACAAACTCTGTTTCGTTCATGTTCTTATCATAGCCTATGGGGCCGACAAGATTGAGCAAATTAGCCTTACTCATAGGTGCTACTTCCCTACCTTGTGGACCATGTGACCACGGTAAAAACTCATGGTCATGTTCCGCTTGTTGAACGGGCAATGAGCAATGAACGAAAAGAGCCCGGTAGCCGTAGTGGGAACGATTTCCACTACAGAGTAGACAGGCACCTCGCCCTCAAGGATGAATTCGTCATTGACCTTGAGGTCATCGACGCGGACGAGTGTGAGAGTGGACTCTTGCAAACCTGTAACGTTGTTCATGCTTTAAATCTACAGTACCAAAGCCCAAATGTCAAGGGTTTGGAGTGACTAATTTCTTGTAGTCATTTATGACTACGGCCCCCCGGGGTGTTACTCAGAGTTACTAGTCAATCAACTCTGAGTAATGAAGCCCGACGACTTCCTCACCAAACTTGTTGATTTCCTGCAATTCGGCAACAAGTGTAGGATTTGGTTCAAGGTAGCATGTGAACATGCCATGGTCCGGGCCACCCATGCCATACATATTCAGGCCACCCGTGCCACATTTGCAACAGTAGTAGCCTTGATAAAGGCCGATTGTCCCATCGGACGTGATTCTCAAATGCTCAGCAGCCATTATGCATCCTTCAAAGTAGGCATCAACCAAAGACCATCAGCAAAAACAGCCTCAGTGAATTCCGGGGCCATTTCATGCATCAGAATACGCAGAGTGGCCATGGTGTCATGTTGAAAGCATTTCAGCAATTCCTCACGACGACGCTCAACGCTAACCGCTGCCAAAGTGGCCGGGTCCATAGTGGCCAAAGCGATAAACGTTGAATGCGTCCATTGGAAACCCTTAGTGACACGAAAGCGAATCGCACGCAGCGCACGCAGGCTATCCTCTGACAGACGGGTTTTGGCATCGCCAACAAAGCGCAGTTGACGAAGCATGATATCTGATTGTCCGCCATGCGGGTCAATCAGGCTACCATCAGCGGCCTTCGCAATTGCGTTGACAGTAAAGTCACGACGAGCCAAATCGTCTGCCAGAGTGCCTGGTGTAGTGAAATCAGGATGACGACCATCGCTAGACGGGCCATCCTTACGTGCGTGAACGAAATCCAAACCGCCCTTGTGGCCACGAAAGTTACCCACGGCGCGGATAACGCCGAATTCAGGCTTTGACTGCACGATACGCAGACCAGCCCGGAACAACATCGCTTCCATGTGAGCGAAAGAATCCGCGACCACTACAAAGTCAACGTCCTTAGACTTGACCCCGAGCAGTTCATCACGGACGCATCCGCCTACTTCAAACGCCTGTATTTCGTTCATGGTGTAACCTTACCATAGTCCTACGACAAAATCCAGTGTTTTCGAATTCGAATTTGTTTTCGATTTTCCCCGGGGGCGTCAAGATTTCTTGACGCAATCAATCCTCGTAGGCATTTGAACCCAAGGACGAGTCCACATAAGCATATCCAACGCCGTCATGGTCGCATCCATGCTGTCAACCGCTGCGATATCGAAGAATGCTGCCTGAGCATCGACGTTAATCGGGCGGGCGGTGGTGCAATGAATGGTAACCTGAAAGACGTTCATATCCCTATCCTACCATAGAGTGATGATTCTTTCCCAACAACCGGCAATCTTTTTGTCGTCATAGAACGGGTCATTGTGCGTGCCACGAATCTGATTCGCAACGTCCGGGCGGTGCTCCCATAGCACATTGAACAACGTTTGACCGGCACGCCAACGCGGATTCTCACGGTTGGCGATGACAACAGCGCGAGCAAACTGTACCTGAGTCATCACTTCCCCTTAGGTGCGAGTTTGGCCAGCGCGGTTGCCTGAGACTTCCGCTTGTTGGCATCGACCTGTGCCTGAGTCGGGTGACCGTAGGCCGCAGCCTTGCGGGCCTGGACCTTCTGAGACTCACGCGGAGAGACATACATGGCAGTACCTTTCGTTTGTAGGTTTGCTGCCGAACAAGTTTGCGTGTTCGGACGCTTCTATATTCAATTGTAGCACCTGCCTACGACAGTTTACCAAACGCTGTCGCGCACGGTCACGTTTTCACGCGACCAGCGGTGAGTGACGCGGTGCGCCACACCGACCGGGTGAGGCCGACCCTCCGTAGCGTTGGTGCAAATCCAACGAGAGTCGCCACGCGGACCCTCGCAGATGTGGTCGAAGGATGACCAGCGACCGTAGAGGAAAACGTCCATGCCCGGACGAAGGTCGTTTACGTTGATTTCTCTTTCGTTCATGGTTCTATTGTAGACCGGGGGTACGACAATTTCCATGGTTTTGAGGGTTGCTTTTAAGTCTTAAAATCCTTACCGAACAGATGTTCGATTTTCCCCCGGGGCAATTCGAACAAGCGTTCGAATTAATCGTTATCGTCGCAATCGTGGTCGCAAGCGATACGACCATTGACGCGCCTAGCGTCAGGGTCGCCACAATACGGACAAACCATTAGTTAGTCCCCCAATCGGACATATTGCGGACACACCGGGGGCAAACCGGCACGATGTACCTATCGGACATTTCCGACATAGGGAACGGGGGACACAGAGCGCCATAGGCGCATCGGACGAGTTCGTCCGTTTCGGGCATTTCAGGCATTACACTTTCCTTACAGGAGATACGAAGCAGCATCGGCAGGAGATTCTCCCGATGCCCAATAGGCGGTTATGTCGGACGAGTTGTCACGAACGGTGTCATAGGCGTCACTCTGAGTGAAACCCTCGCAGTCGATGAGATAATCAACGATTGCGTCTTTATATTGTTCGAGCATGGTCACACCTTGTCACAGTTGGGGCAGTAGACCTGCACACGACCGGGCGTGCGGACGATGACCTTTTCGCCCTTGCACTTGCCGCACTCGCGCGGGAGGGAGTTGAGATTGAGGTTGATTCGAACGTTACGCATTTTCTTACCTTTCGTTTTGCTGTTAGTACCATTGTAGCAGGGGGGTCCGACAGTTTCGGGGGTTTTTGGCCCCCGAGTGGGGGCCATCTTACAGATGGTTAGTTATGACTAGTTCCTCGAAGTCGTCATGCATTTCGCTCATGTACCATTCCCAATCTTCCTGAGTGGGGGTCCATTCGTCGGCGAGGTGGGGGGCGGACTCTGCGAGTGCGAGTGTCTGTGTCATGCTTCTATTATCGGCATGAGTGAGGGTCAAGTCAAGCGAAACTCGCGAAAAATTTTGAAAATCTGGACTCATGTGGGAGGAACACCGTATATGGGACATATAGGACAAAACGGACATTTCTATTAGAACGTATGTTCGAATACCCCTGGGGACCGATATATCGTGTTACGATATAACCCCTGGGGCCTAATGTATCGTGTTGCGATATGGTCGTGGTACGATATATCCCCAGGGGTGGAGCAGAAATATATCGTGTAACGATATACTACACACAGTTACATCGGGGTACGATACATTCGAGTGGGGAAGCAAAATTATATCGTGTTACGATATGTTGCATGTGCAATAGGTCGTCATACGATATATCACCCCCGGGGAATTTATATCGTGATACGATACAATCGCCCCCGGGGACACGAATATATCGTGATACGATATGTTCGAATACCCCCACTCTATTCGAACAGAATGACTACGTGGGGGATAGTCATTGGTGACTACTAGAATTTGGTCACGATGGGTCATGCATTTCCCCTGGGGAGCGCCGATACTGAATACATGACAACGACACGGGAAACACTCACCGACCGCCTCGCGAGCGTGCGAGCCGACTCGGCACAATTCAACAGGGCAACGAAAGACAACATCGGCGGCTCGCGCGGCGCTGCGCTCCGTGTGTTCCTGCACACCTACGCCGATGGCAAGTGCGCCGTGTGCGAGTCGGACACGACGCTAGAGCAGGGTAAGCGCAACTCGGCACAAATCGGACATATCATCCCGGCAACGGCGTTCGGCGTAGCGCGTGCGGGATTCGTTCCGGGCAACGTCGTCAACCTCTGCCGAGCCTGCAATGACTCAATCGGTGACACGGATATGTCAATGCACCTTGACAAGTGGACGGTCGCATACGTTCCGCTCACATGGTCACTCAAGCCGGTCAAGTCGGGCAGGGTAGGAGAGCACGACGACAAGGCCCGGGCAGCACGCCTAGCGCGCGGATGGACGGCCTAACGGAGAGGGGCCGGGGTGAAAGCCCCGGCTCCGCTCACTATCGGCTCAGAAGCGATTCTGAGCGCCTATAGTCCATACATATCAGAAAAATATTAACATTTCAGTCTATTTTAAACTGTAGTAAAGTACTACAGAAAGCAGCAGGGCTAGAATGATTATGAACCATCCAGCAATTCCCATATAGGCTAGAATAATCCAACTGCCTATGAGAAACAAAGTAGCGACGGTGGGTGCTAAGAAATTAAGCAGTCGCATATTTCGCTGCTCGACGTTGACGCTTTGCTTCGCGAAGTGCGTTTGCCTGTGCAAATCGCTCTCTGGCTATTGCTGCCTGCTGAGCATTACGCAATTCGTAGTCCTCTTTCCAGTCGAAGAACTTTTCCTCTTGGTCCTCTGGAAGAAACTCGCTGAGGTCATATTCGGCCTTATAATAAGCCTCAATTACCTGAGCGTAGCGATATCGTTCATCTTCGTACTTTTTGAGAGCCTCTTCGTGACGCCTTCTGGTGGCGTTAAGTCTATCTCTGTCTATGTCATTTAAAGGCTTTAGTTGACTTTCAGCCTCAGTTGTATCGGTGTCTGTCATTCTTCCTCTTGTCGGGCGGGTGGTGGTGCATATGTACCACCGTTCTTATGAAACTCTATGAGTTCATCTACTTTTCTGCTACTTCCAGTATTGGTAGCAATTAAGGCAAGCATATCATATATTCGGTTGAGTTGAATAAGAACGATTGCTTTCCATACTGTGTCTTGGTTTAGGTCATCGGGTTGGCTCATAATTCTGCCAATCTCCCTTATTTGGGTTTGCATGTTCTTTCTGTGCATCACAGAAGTAAATTGTAGTATCTCCTAGTTCCATGCGACTTAGAGCATTTCCGCAAACCGGGCAATATAGAACCTCATTGTAGAATGTCATTGAACTTCTCTTTATATGTAAGTTCGTAGGCCCATTCCATTACGTCATACTTTGCGAGTTCTGTTAGCATGGTTACCCTAGCGCGTAACTTGTCGCCTTTTGGTAATGGAGATACTTCTCTATCTGCTTCAAACCATTCCGGGGGTATTTCCATATCCGCCCGCAGTTTGTATCCACCTATTTTGAAAAAGAGTGTACCTTCATATTTACCAGTTGAAAGTTTGCGCTCAATATATCCCTTGCCGACCCATTTCAAATCATCCCATAGCGCGATTAACTCTGCTGCTCTTTCAGGATATACGGCATCTAGTTCACTCGACATCATCGTCAACTAATCGCTCTCTGTGGGCGGCTGCTAACACTCCGTCATATTTTTCGTAGACGTATTCAACTATGTCATCGAAGAACTTATTTCGCGCCCCTTCGTCCCAATCGGGGTCTAGCCATAGTTCTAATACCCAGGACCAATCGCCATCTTCAATAATTCCCGGCTCGTTTTGTTCAAACTGGTCCGAGAATTCGGGCAACTTAGGATTTACACCATCGGGAACTTCTGCCCCGAAATCGGAATTGTGAATCCATTCTTTCACCTTGGCGCGTTTTTCTGCCTGCTCCTGAACTTTTTGAGGGTCTAGCCCATCCCAAAATTCGTCGTACTTCTCTTTCGAGATATCGTTCATATTTTCCCCTGACGGAACAATAGCAGGCGGTCGCTTCAAGGATGCTAAATACTCATCCCGCGCCGCCTTGCTAGTAAATTTTACACCCATTTGGAGCCTCCCAGCGGAATCGAACCGCTATCGCTTGATTACGAAACAAGTATAATAACCATTATACGAGGGAGGCAAGTGACGGCGGATATTTTCTGTGCCTCTAGAATGCACATAGGCGTTTCCATTGAACCGACTCGCCAGGTCGGTGCCGAGTGGAGGATACAGGATTCGAACCTGCGACTTGCAACATGCCATGCTGCCACTCTACCAACTGAGTTAATCCCCCAAATTTAATTGGTCCGAACAGACGGGCCAAGGACTCCAACCTCTCTTGGATTGTAAATCCTCTGCCGCTTCCTTTTGAACTTCATAGGAGTAATCTGTCGGTGAACCCATCATACCAAGACTATGCCAGGTTGTCAAGTCAAATTGAAAGGCTCCTAAATATTTGCCGTCAGGACTGACGGCTTTAGCATCATGTGTAGATTCACAAGTTGCCAAGCGGTCGAATTGGGTGCTTAGATAATCTGTCGTATAGTGAGGTTTGTGTAACATCACCGTCAATATCATTTCCACTAACATTCAAGGCTCCTAGTACATCGGCAACAATCGTTTGGACTGCTGTTCGGTCACCACGGACGCGCTTGAATGGCACGCCATTGTCTTGCATTACATTTAGAACTTGTTGGTCGAGTGCTTTCGCCTCTTCCTCAGTCTGAGTGCGACCTTTAGGGTTGTATTCTTTCAAACGCTCAACGAAGTAAGCGTGATTTTCAAAACGTTCGTACAATTCCATAACGAAGGTCTTGTACGTTTCTGACGTTTCCTGACCATAAATTAGGCAGAGGAATATTGGGCTGTCAGTAACCATCACGTCTACTTGGTCCGCAACTCTCCATTGGCGGTGGTATTGATTTGCCAGGAGGTACAGTTGATTCTCTAGTAAACGATAGTTTTGTTCCCACACTACGTCTTTGGCGAACTCAGTGACAAGTTCACAATTGACCCCGGCCAATTTAAGTTCATAAAAAACACCAGCAGCGGTCGTTGATTTACCGCTGCCTGGCCCGCCGAGCAAGTTAACTACTAGAGTCATCTTCTACAATCTTGAATCCTAGTTCAGCCAGTTCCTCAACAAACGACCGGCCCATGGTGTGTGCGAACGAGTGTATACGCCACTCGCCACAATGCAAAAGAACTCCGACTTTATTTTCTATATCTAAATCAGAGTTCTTAAGTTCTTCTATATTTGCACCTATCATGTGGAGCAAACGGGAATCGAACCCGCCGGGATTTGTATGCGAAACAAATTCAGCACCTTGCTTGTCCTGCCCCTTGTGGAGCCTCCTGGGAGAATCGAACTCCCATCCCAACGTTACAAAGGTTGTATACTAGCCATTATACGAAGGAGGCTTGGAGGGGCCTTTTTAAGTCATACCCCAGGACACCGGCTGCATTCTTTCAGCAACCACAGTATATCACACTTCTGCGCGAGGCACAAGTCGCATAATAAGCAAGCCCGTCGAAATGAGGGCGATTGCTGCAACTAGATACCAAGTTATATTCATACCTGTAAATGCCAGGGTACCGCCAAGCGGTAGGCCAGCACCAGCAATCTTATGATACATTGTGTTCCTCCTAACCGTGAATCCAGACTTCATCACGCTTTCCGATAAATTTCCAGAAGGCGATAAAGAAAATGAACTGTTGAAAATTATCATATATCATTTCAGGAACTATGGCCGTGGCGACCAAGGCCCCCGATTTTCTATTGCGTACAGTCCAGTATCTCTCAAAAATATAAAGTCCAAAGATTCCCAGCCACAACGGATTGAAAGCGAAGGAACTCATCCCTACCACTAGACTTACGAGAACTGCTACTACGTACATCATTGTAACGACTGTCACGAATCCTGTCCAGCATGTTTTGACCATGTAAGGAAAAGTTACTTTCGTCCAGCCGTAATCTTTCAGGTTTTCAAATGCTCCACGTCGCCAGCGGATGCGCTGATGATACAACGCCCGGTAATTTTCGGGAGCATCCGTGTAAATTTCACAGGCTCTTGGAGCCAAACACTTGTAGCCTAGATGCTTCAAGGCCAGTGTCATTTCGTTGTCCTCAGTCAAGGCGCTCTCATCATAGTAGCCCTTGCCTGGCAACCGACCCTCTTCTCGCGCTTCACGAATCTCTTTGAACGCGCGGACCCGGAAGATGGAACCTGCTCCGGTGAGTACATTTGCCTTACCCTTTTTACGGGCAATCTCACGCACGTACCGTTGATACTCATTACCCTGCATCTTCTGAACGATAGTTTTTTCTTCCTTGCAGAAGAATGAACCACCGACACCACCTACTGTGGTATCCTCAAATTTGGGTAAAGCATCTTCAATGAAATTTTTTGAAAGGGCTGTATCAGCATCCATAACAAGAATCTTACTTTCATCGTTCATAAAGGGGAGTAAGAAATCTAAAATCTGATTTAGAGCCCCGGCTTTTTTGTTCTTGTTGTCATGCGTCACAAACGTATAGGCACCGTGCTTAGAAGCAACCTTGTCAGTGTTGTCTGTACAATTGTCAAGTACAACAAAAATAAGGTCAGGAACAACAGTCTGCTCTTTCAAACTTGCAAGAGTCTGACCTATCGCACGTTCCTCGTTGTGAGCGGGTATGATAGTGATGAGCATTGAACTCCTAACCTACTACTCCGACGACCGGAACCACACTCTATCACACTCTGTTACCTCTTGTCAACACTCTGTTTTTTGGAGACTCTTGGAATCTTTTCTAAGTGTAACCATAGGTTAGCATCTCAGAAATACCCTGTCAAGTCGTCAAAAAAGTTCACTAAAACTCGTCTGAACTAGTGCTTGTGAACTAGGCACATGGTATCATAGATAAAAGCATTCAAACGCATTCACTATTTGTACAAGGCCCGCTGCAAGGTAGGGCTGGGAGGAGTTTTATCTTTTATGACTATTGACATTCAGCAGCCAATGTCAACTTTTGCCGATACTATTTACCGTCAGAAATACGCACAGGACGGAGAGAATTGGGAAGACACAGCACGCAGAGTAGTAACAAATGTCATGGGTCCGTATTTCCCCGAATTGGTTGAAGAAGCCATAGGCTATATAGCCGAACGAAAATTTTTGCCGGGTGGTAGATATCTATACGCCGCAGGCAAGCAGTTTAATCAAACAAACAATTGCCTACTTCTAAAGGTTGGAGACAGCCGAGAAGAATGGGGCGATTTGATGAATCGTATCACAGTTGGATTGATGACCGGCGCGGGCGTAGGAGTTGTTTATTCAGACCTTCGCGAAGAGGGCGCATTAATTATCAAGACGGGTGGCACTTCAACAGGTCCGCTCGCTCTGATGAAGATGGTAAATGAAGCAGGCCGCTATATTATGCAGGGTGGCTCAAGGCGCTCCGCTATTTGGGCGGGACTTCATTGGTGGCATAAGGACGTATTTAAGTTTATTCATGCTAAGGATTGGTCTGATGACGTTAAGGCTTTGAAGGAAAAGGATTACAACTTCCCGGCGACTTTGGATATGACTAACATCAGCGTTATCCTAGACGACGGCTTCTTCGAGGCTTTCGATAACGAGGATAATCCTATGTACGACCATGCTCAGAAGGTATATTGGGAGGTCGTCAGTCAGATGCTTACAACTGGTGAGCCAGGATTTAGCATCGACGTTGGCGAAAATTCGGGCGAGAATCTTCGAAACGCTTGCACCGAAATTACTAGCGCAGACGATAATGATATTTGCAACCTAGGTTCAATCAATATGGCACAAGTAGATGACATTAAAGAATTCGAACGCATTTCCTATGTTGCTACTCTATTTTTGTTGTCTGGCACTTTGTATAGTAAGGTTCCATATGAGGCAGTAGCAGATACTCGGACAAAGAACCGGCGGCTTGGCCTAGGTCTTATGGGCATTTATGAATGGTTGGTAACCCGAGGTAAGTCATATGGGCCAGATTATGAATTGGCTCAGTGGTTGGACGGCTGGAAGAATCAGAGCGATTATGCAGCGAAAGTTGGTTCGGCTCGACTTGGTATTAGTGAGCCAGTAAAGAAAAGGGCTTTGGCTCCAAATGGCACCATTGGTATCATTGCAGAAACAACGACTTCCCTTGAGCCTCTATTGGCTGTTGCATACAAGCGTCGATATTTGAAGGGCCAGGACTGGCATTTCCAGTATGTTGTCGATTCTGCTGCAAAGCGCCTACTCGACAAGGACGTTCCTACAGAATTACTTGAAGATGCCTATGATTTGGCCAGAAAGCCTGAGCGTAGAATTGCTTTCCAGGCTTGGGTCCAGCAATGGGTAGACCATGGAATTTCTAGTACGCTCAATTTGCCATCGCCAGATAAGCAAGAATTCACACATGAAGAATTTGGAAATATTCTTTACAAGTACCTTCCGAAGTTGCGCGGGGTAACAGTTTATCCTGATGGAGCCCGAGGTGGTCAGCCACTTACTAAGGTTCCTTTGCAGGAGGCTTTGGATTGGGAAGGTAGAGAATATGAAGAGGTCGGAAATAGCCAGGCTTGCGTTAATGGCGCGTGCGGAGTATAATTAGACTGAGGTGAGAAATGGCATATAATATTGGCAATCTTAAATTAGTCGAATCTCCTAACCGGACAAATGCAAGCGGTAGGTACATTCGTTTAGTAGTAATTCACGATATGGAGTTTCCAGAGCGTGATGATGCTGCTGAGAGTGTAGCGAACTTCTTCCATAACTCTAGTGTTCAGGCATCCGCCCATCTTTGTGTGGACGACAATAGCGCAGTTCGCTGCGTTAAGGACGAAGATGTAGCGTGGGCTGCGCCGGGAGCAAATTCAGACGGACTCCAAATGGAGTTGGCTGGATATAGTTCTCAAAAGACGAGCGATTGGGAAGATTCATATTCTAAAGACGAATTGAAACTGGCAGCACATTTGACTGCTCAGTGGTGCCGCAAGTACAATATTCCGGTCAAGAAATTGACGCACAGTGAGTTGGCGGCAGGTAAAAAGGGAATTATTGGTCATCGTGACGCTACTGCGGTATATCACCTAAGTACTCACACCGACCCGGGAACAAATTTCCCATGGGGTTACTTTATCAAGTTAGTCAAGGCGGCTTATGCTGACCTAACTGATAAGCCAGCGCCTACACCAAAGCCAGCGTCGAAGGTTTCTGTAAAGGAATTGGAAATTGCTGTTCATTTGCGAAAGCCTAATGAGGAATGGACAAAGCGAACTGACTACGCCCTAAAGGTTGTGCGTCAAGGACCAAGTGGACATTTCCCTGTTAAGGATTTGCAGAAGTTTGTAGGAACGACTGTTGATGGAGATTGGGGCGGTGTTTCGCAGGGCGCGTATATCAAGACAGTCCGTGCGATTCAAAAGGCTCTTGGTGTAACTGCTGATGGTGTTTGGGGTCCAGGCACTAATACTGCATATCACAAGGCCCGAGCAAAATACTTTCTCGATAAATAATTCGTGATATAATAGAATTAACGCGGGTAACGTTGTTTAGGCAGCGCGAAGCGTTACGGCATTCGTGCAGTTCACCTTAGGATGCTGGTTATAGTTACGCTACAAGCATTGGCCGGGGTACTTAGCCCCGGCCTTTTGCTATTTCTAACAGATAGGTGGTATAATCTAACTATGAGTTACAGAATGACTGTATTAGCGAGTAGCCCGATTCTCTATTTGGATTTGGAAGAATCTTCGGGCACTATTGCTATTGACAGTTCCGGGCGACAGCCAAATGCTATATATAGTGCTCCACCGTCAGTGTTTTACAATCCCTTGGTTACCAATGGAATTCGCTCCCAGCAATTTGCGGGTGCAAGAAATGTTCTTGGGTCGCTCCCACTCACCATCCTATCGGCAGAACAGCCTAGTGCTCCATTTAGTCTAGAGGCTTGGACATATCCTCAAATAAGCACGTCATCACAGAGAGTGATTGGCCGAAATGTCTCAGGACTATATGTCGATGGTAATATTGCTACGTTTCAGATTCAGACTAGCGCCGGGGTGGAGAAAGTATCCTTCCCACTTAGATATCGAAAAGTAAATCATCTAGTAGGTGTATTCGATGGCGCGGCAGCAGCACTATATGTCAATAATCAACTCTCAGGGTTTACACTTCTAGAAGGCACTATTAGCGAAGACACTACGGACATTTTAGTTGGCGGAACCGCCGTTGGCACCGACAGCGTGCTTATTAGCAATGTAGCCGTTTATGATACTGCCCTTTCTGGCTCAGTGATTGAAGACCATTATGAGCAGGGCTGTGTACAAAATTATGAGGACCAACTTCGCAGAGCCGCCAGCATTTTCTATGACCTTTCAGATGCTTATTCCATCATTGCATTCCAAAGTATTGAAAATGAATTTACTGATTACGCAAGTAGTAGTTTAGTTAATTTAATTTACGATACAGCGCTTCACCAGGAAGATATTACTCAGGTTGGTCAGCGTGATGTCGGATATGATATTGGAGAATTAGGAATTATTGATGGAAGTCGTATTGATTGGGACTCTCAAAGTGCTAATCTTTTGGTAGAAGTCAGTTGGGATAATGGCACTACTTGGGAAGCAGTTACTAATCACTCTACCATTCCTGGTCTTGAATCGGGAGTTGATACTACTGATAAGGTTGTAAGATTCCGCCAGACTTTCAATATTCCGGCTGATGATGACATTCCAAGTATCACAGAATTCAAAATTACTATTTATGAGAACAAGGATATTTTGGCTGTGAACAATTCAGCCCGAGCGGTTGTTACAGAGCCAGTTAATATTGGTCAATTTTCTAATAATGTGCTCAACGGCAATGATTCCGATATTGCAATCGTCGGTGGGTCGCTTACTTTGCCTGCTGACCTTGATGGAAATAATGTTGCTGCTATTGAATTTTTGGTACGACGAGATACAGCCGCAACTGATATTGTTACTGCTGGCACGGCAACACTATCTTCGAGCGGAGCGGTTAGTGGCATGACCGTTTGGATAGACGGTGTTCAACGAGCACCAGTCGCAGCAGATTTTGCATTGGGCAAATGGACGCATATTTATGCTGAATTGAGTGCTCCTGCTGATATAGATGTCATTTTGCAGGGTGGAAATTCATTTGCATTTCCGGCAATTTACTGGCAACCACTATCAGAGTCGGTGATTTTCAACCATGCTTTAGGCGCTTGGGGCCGACCCCGTTTGGCTGTCCCCGAGTTAAGCGTCCCGCAATTGACAGAATCCTCTGCTATAGCCTATAAGTACGTCTGGACGGGGGCCTAAGTGGTCGATTCTGTACCTCACTAGGACAAAATTGGCCATTAAAAGATAATTATGATACACTTACCGTATGGGAATACAGAGAATTCAGGAAACCAAATACGGCGTGTATCTTTGGCAGATGCCAGACGGCGCATTGGTATGCGACGAAAATCGCAATTACTTATCTATTTCCTCAAAAGAGGGTGACCCTCGAAGGCTGGCAGAATTAACTGCCGCTGCCCGCGCCTGCGGGTGTGAGGACGGCCACCCAATATTCTTCCCAGGCCATCGCAAGATTGATGATGAAGAATATGAGCACCAGCGCGACCGCTTTGAGCAGGGCCTAATTCCTGACGAATACGACGCCGCAGCATGGGCCGAAGAAATTAAATTCCGAGAGCAAACAAAGAATGACTGAACTAGTTGTTGATGATGAGGTTAAAGACGAACAGGAAGTAGAGGTGTCGGTAGGTTCTATCGACTCCTATGATTCTCCATGGGGAGATACTGGCAACGACCCATTCAACAAAAAGGCAGAGGCTCTTAGAACTCTCGAAGGCACCAGCCCAGCCTTTAAGCGCAGAGTTACCCGTGAACTTCAAAAGTATCAACGTGGTATTGATGGTGCAGAGACTAAGCAACTTAATCCGACCTATTCAGCAGGTACGGGATATTCGCATTTTGATGTAGCAATTCCACCATATAATCTTGAGTATTTGGCTAAGATTTACGAAAAGAACGAAACCAACTTCGCTGCTATTAATGCAAAAGTGGCGAACATCGTCGGCCTTGGATTCGATTGGAAGGAATCTCCTACTACACAAGAATTGCTTGACAAGATTGACGACCCCGACAAACTCAATAAGGCTCGCCGGAAGTTAACGAAGGCTCGAAATGCTCTTAATGAGTGGGTAGAAACTCTTAATCAGGAAGATACCTTTCTAGAAACTTTGATGAAGGTCTATACCGATATTGAAGCAACTGGTAATGGCTACTTAGAAATTGGTCGTACCACTGCTGGTCGAGTCGGATACATTGGCCATATTCCTTCTAGCACCCTGCGCGTGCGTATCGCGCGGGACGGCTTCGTTCAACTTATTGGCGATAAGGCTAAGTTCTTCCGAAACTTTGGTGATAGAACTACTACCGATAAGGTAGGAAATGACCGACGCCCAAACGAAATCATTCACTTTAAGAAATATACTCCAACAGATTCCTATTACGGAATTCCTGACATCATCGCCGCGCAGAATGCGCTGGCCGGAAGCGAATATGCCTCTCGATATAACCTAGATTACTTCGAGCACAAGGCTGTCCCTCGTTACGTTATTGTCATTAAGGGAGCAAAACTTTCTCCTACGGCTGAGCGTAATACAATTAACTTCTTCCGGGGCGGACTAAAGGGCAAGAACCACAGAACCCTTTATGTACCTTTGCCAGCCGGAACTACTGACAAGCCGGTCGAATTTGAAATGAAGCCGGTCGAAGTCGGTAAGCAGGACCAGTCCTTCGGAGATTATGATAGTGCTAATCGAGACAAGATTTTGATGGCGCACCGAGTTCCAATTACGAAGGTTTCTGCTGTTACTGGTGCTGCGTTAGCGGCAGCCAAGGATGCCGACAAGACATTTAAGGAAACTGTATGCCGTCCGGCACAAGACGTTTTTGAAACTAAGATTAACAAGGTTATCAAGGAAGTTACTGACGCATTTGTATTTGCACTTAACGAGTTGACCCTAACTGACGAAACTGAGCAGAGCAAGATTGACCAAGTTTACTTGACGACCGGAGTTTTGGTTCCAAACGAAGTTCGAGCCAGAATGGGTCGCCCAGGACTTAAGGGTGGCGACAAGATTATTGCCGCTGCCCAGGCAAAGCCAACGGCAACGGGTGGCGCTAAGCCAGCAACGGGCCGAAGTCCTGACCAGCGTACCACAAGCAGAGGCGTAAATTCTCCTGATAGGGGAGGACAGGGTAGAGCGCCTAAAGGTGAAGGGAGGCAGCAAGCGTGATTAACGTAAAAAATTTACTATTACATAAGTCAGCGCCACTATATCCATTGGCATTTGGAGTCCTAATTATGCTATGGGGACTTTGGTTGCTGCTCCCATTTAGTGTATTTTCGACCTCGCCATCTTACTCATTTGTATCTGGTGTCACGTCCGAAGCATTTTTGGGGGGAATAGCCTTTTTGATTGGTGCAACGCAGGTATATGCTGTACTTACCAGAAATGTTAAGTTGATTGCCTATACAGCAATTTCACAATTTGTATTTTGGACATTCCTGTTCCTATCCTTCGTGCAAAGTAACTGGCAAAGCCCGGGTACTGTTGTCTATTCATGGATTGCTTTAATGAATGGATTGGGCCATATTAATTGGCATTTAAGGACTAATGGCCACCGACCGGAGGAAGATGTCAGTACTACTGACAAGGTTTCTTGACGGAAATTTTGCATTAGAATACATTTCTTGATATTATCTAAACATGAAACTTAATAAGTCTGTTCTGACAACTAACGGCGAGCACCTACAAATTGCTATGCCGATTGTCAAGGTAGACCGTGAGAATCGAACGGTCAGTGGTTTCGCCACCCTTGATAACGTAGATACTCAAAAGGACGTTGTTACAGCGGACGCAAGTCGAAACGCTTTTGCTAGATGGCGCGGCAATGTACGAGAAATGCACGCGCCTATTGCTGTTGGTAAGGCCCTTAAGTTCGAAGAAAAGACTTTCTTCAACCCGGATGACGGACAGACCTATAATGGAATGTACGTCACCGTTTATGTTTCTAAGGGTGCCGAAGACACTTGGCAGAAGGTTCTTGATGGAACTCTAACTGGATTTTCTATTGGCGGCGGTGTTATCAAGGCCCGCGACATTTTTGATAAGGCATCTAATACGGCATATCGAGAGGTCGAAGATTACGAACTAACTGAATTGAGTCTGGTAGATAACCCAGCAAATCAGTTGGCTAACATTATGTCCTTCCAGAAGGTTAATGGCCAGACGGAAATGACTGGAATGTTGAGCAAAATGGCAGTAGAAAATATTTTCTGGTGCCCAACAGACTTGGCTAAGGCAGTAGCAAATGCTGAATCACTTACTTGCGCCTCATGCGGTAACGATATGGAAAATATCGGATGGGTCGAAGCAGAAGATGACCAGCGAGAAGAAGTTATTGCCAAGGCCGTCGCAACAAAGACTTCCAACCAGCCAAATGCAGGATGGAATACCACAGCAACCGGAATGACTAGTGGTTATATCTCTACGACACCAAGTATTACAATTAATGGTGGCGTAGATGCAGAACAAATTGCAGAGCGAGTAGTTGAATACTTGCGAAAATATGAGGGAGGTGTAGACGTGTCAAAGAGAACAGTACGAAAGAGTGCTGACGAGCAGCCAGAGGCAACGGCTGAGGCGGTAGTCGAGGCTACCCCAGCAGCAGGCCCATCAGCAACAACTACTGAAAAGGCGGCGGGCTCAGGCGGTGAGGAAAAGCCAGAGGCAGCAACCGTTTCTGAGGTAGACGAGCCTGACTTTGCGAAGATGTTTAGCGACCTCCGTGAAGCATTGGCTGGCGCAATTGAAACTTCAAAGGCAGATACCCAGCAAATTCTTGCCACCGTGCAGGAAACAATTGAGAAGTCTGTAGGAGAAGTTAGCACAAAGGTTTCCGAGTTTGAAACAAAACTTGGTGAATTGAAGCAGCAGGTGGATTCCCTTGATGACACTGTGGACACAGTTGAAAAGCGTGTCGATGGTGTTGAGGGAGAAACCGCAATTAAGAAGTCTGGCGACCTCGGCGGGTCCAAGGATGAAGATACAACAGAAAAGTTTTGGCGTGGTAGTTTCCTCGGCGCTGAAAAACTAGTAAACTAAAAAAGTGAGGTGAAATGACAAGGTGAGCAACAACAACGAACTTCTAGAGAAGGTCATTGTAACAGCCGATATTAACGCCGGTGGCGGTCTTCTACGACCTGACCAGGCCGACCGTTTTATCGACTATATGTGGGACCAGACCGTTCTTGGTCGTGATGCTCGTACGTTCCGTATGCGAGCGAACACAGCAGAAATCGACAAGATTGGTGTAGGTCAGCGTCTAGTTCGTGTTGCAACCGAAGCCGTTGACGACCACGTTAACGCAGGTGCAACATTCAGCAAGATTACCATGACCACCACAAAGATGCGACTAGATTGGGAACTTTCTACCGAATCTTTGGAAGACAACCTAGAAGGTGAGGCTCTTGAAGACCACATTGCCCGACTAATGGCTACCCAGGCCGGAAACGACTTGGAAGACGTAGCAATTAACGGTGATAGTGCCTCTGCCGACCCATTGCTTAAGGCATTTGACGGTTGGAGGAAGTTGTCTCTAACTAACGGCCACGTAGTAGACGCGGCGGGAGCACCTTTGGACAAGAGTGTATTTAACTCCGCTCTAAAGGCAATGCCTCGTTACTACAAGCAGCGACGACAGGCGCTTCGCTTCTATGCCGGAAGTAACTTGATTCAGGATTACGTTTACGGTTTGACCGAGGTTGACGTTACAGGTGTTGGTATTGGTGCTGGTGTATTCAGCGGTGCTATTACTGGACCTCAGGGCGCGCCAGGAGCAGTCACAATCGCAGCGTTTGGAATTCCTGTAATCGAAGTCCCAATGTTCTCAGAAACATTGATTGGTGATTACGTAGGCGCAACGGGCGAGCACGGATATGTCGAACTGACATTCCCTGACAACCGAATTTGGGCCGTCAAGCGAGAGATTCAGGTTTATCGAGAGTTCAAGCCAAAGAAGGACACAGTTGAGTACACAGTATTCACCCGTGTAGGCGTTAACGTTGAAGATTATGACGCATATGTCGTAGTCAAGAACGTCAAGGCTTCTCCTTGATAGGTAATTAAAGCGTTGGGCCACCCTTAATGGGTGGCCCTTTGCTTTTTGACGCATAAATGTGATATACTTAGAGAGACATTAGGAGGAAAATATGTCTTTTGCAGAACTAGAATTGCCTGAACTTAAGGCTGTAATTGCGAGTTTCGTCGGTGAAGACGATGCCGCAACAGTTAATTCCGTACCCGAGGCTGTAAAACTTTTGGAAGATGAGGGCGTACAATACGCTGAATATCAAAAGTGGCAGCAGATTGAAGAGGCGCGGGAAGATGCTGATGAGCATGTAGAGCCTACCACAAAGCAGAAAAAGAATGCTGTAAAGGTTACTACCGCCGCTAAGAAAAAGGGCAATACACCGGATGAGGTAGTCGTTAAGATGACTCGTCCTAACATGACTTACGAAGTGCGTGGCCACCGATTTACTCGCGAGCACCCATTCGTAGTTATGACCGAAGACCAGGCACAAGAAATTTTCGACTTGGATGGCTCAGGCTTCCGCCTTGCCACTCCACGCGAGGTTCAGGAGTATTACAAGTAATAAATGACAGTAGCAGACTTTCCACAGGCCGGAACTATTGGCACATCATTGTTGCCTACACGTTGGGATATCGCCATTTACCAGGGCGACACTTTCGATGTAGTAGTTAATTTCAAAGATGCAAATGGAGCCGGAATTGACCTTGCAGGGTTCACAGCACTTATTCAATTCAAGAATACCGCTGGAACTGTGGTTGCAACGCCTTCTACTGAACTTAATTATGATGGTACTCTAGGTGCCCTTAGAATTTTCCTAGAGACTGATACTTTAACCGCAGGAGATTATACTTATGACTTACAGTTGAACAGTCCAGATGGAAAGAAAAGAACATTTATCGGAGGGGTAGTCACGGTTACATCTGACATTTCTGAATAATGGCTAGTGTAGAAGATATCGTTATAACGATAATTGAGGATGAGCCGGGTCCAGTCATTACCGACGTCCCGGCTCCATCTCTCGATATTCAAGTAAGCACTTTTCTACAGCCACAAGTTTTAGAAGTAGTCGGTGAAATGCAGGTTGAAGCAACCATCAATTCATCGCTAGAGCCAGAGTTTGTGGAGATTGTTAGGCCGTCAGATGTTGACACGATAACTATTCCTGAGGCTAATATGCCCGAAGTAATAGAAATTGGATTCCCGGTAGTACAAGGACCGCCAGGAGTTCAAAATGTATATGTTGGTCCAACCCCACCATTAAATCCAGAAATTGGATGGATATGGATAGACACTTCCTAAGGAGGAATTATGGCAAGATTTGAAACAAATGTAGTCGAAAACGACGAAGGCACCTGGGATGCCTATTGCACAGACACAGCCCTAGACGACACCTGTTTCTACTCTCTTGGTTGGGGTACGGAACAGCAGGCTAATGATAGAATTGGTGAGCATTTAGTAGAGCACGCCACTCTACAGCCATCTAGAGAATTAGGGGCATTTCGTGCAGACAAAACCCAGGAAGAATACGAGGCACACGTTGACAAACTGCTAGAGCAGAATAGCGTGGCTTTGCCAGGGGAGGCAAATGAGTAATGCCTATAGCAGCAACAGATATTCTTTTGAAGTGGTCAACAGCGGCAGCAGCCGCAGGTAACACCACTGCTAACAACACCCCTGGAACATCATTGGGTCGTTTTGTTGCGACTACTCAGATTACTGACGCCACACTTAACAATTTATTTCCTGATGTAACAGGTGACGAAAATGCCGTCAGCAACGTGGACTATGAATGTGTATTCGTACACAATAATCACGCTACTCTGACATATCAGAATGCAGTTATCTATATTTCAGCCGAAGTCGCTGGTGGAGCATCTACCGCAATTGGTGTAGATACTACCGCAGCCTCAGCCGTTGGCTCAGGTGCGCAGCAGGCTGTTCAAATTGCTAACAAGAATACGGCTCCTGCGGGAATCACGTTCACGGCACCGACCACAAAGGCAACAGGATTGGCTTTGGGTAACATCGGGCCGGGTCAGGTAAAGGCTTTTTGGATTCGTCGTACAGCAGCAAATACTTCTGCTCTTAACAACGATGGATTGACTGTAACGGTCGCTGGCGATACGGCTCAGTAAGGAGTCGCCTAAATGGCTACATTTAGCGCAACCGCCCAAGCGTCGGGATATATTCAGTTAGTCTCTAGTGGTGTTGCAGGTTCTCAGTGTAACATCTGGAACACTACGCAGGGTAACCGTCTTATCTACAGCGGTGCATATAACAGTTCGTCTTTGTCAGTTCCAGATACGGCGTGTTCGATTGGCGTAAATAATTCATACACTATTACGTATTATAGTTCTACCAATGCAGTTTTGGGTAGTCTTAGTGCTTCGGCTACCGCCCAAATTACTACTGCCGGTAGCATTAGTGTATCTAGTGCAGGTAGTGGCTATGTAACTATTAGTTGGTCATATCCATCTTTCTCCAATAGTACATTAGGACAAAATTCAACTAATATTTGGATAAATGGTGTTGCCACTAATTATGCTTGGCCGCAATCTAGTGTAACTGTATTTGTCGG
>Ga0207690_10000176_pt1 | contig 49560 bp, 51 predicted proteins | sample KBSC23metaG_FD_184315 | JGI IMG/M metagenome (GOLD analysis project Ga0207690, IMG submission 184315) | Corn rhizosphere microbial communities from Kellogg Biological Station, Michigan, USA - KBS C2-3 metaG (SPAdes) (version 2) | ecosystem: Host-associated > Plants > Roots > Rhizosphere > Soil ... | reverse complement strand
GCAGGAGGCGCGAGACAGCGTGCGCGAGCCGACGGGTTGCCCGTCGGCGATGTAGCGCTCCACCAGCGCCTTCAGCAGGGTTTTCGCACGCTCGTCCAGCATGAACCGAATTGTAGGTCGCGAGCCGATTGTGCCGGGTTCCACGGGCTGGCGACAGGGTGGCGCTGTGGTGTAATTCCAGCATGTCTTCACGCTTCCGTCACGCCGCTCTCGTGGGCAAATACCAGGCCCGTGGCATCCAGGGCCTGCTGGAAGAAGTCGCCCAGTTCCTGGCCCGCAAGGGGCTCGAAGTTTCCCTGGAGCGTGACACGGCGCTGAACACGGGGATGACCGACTACAACGCCCTGACCCACAGCGAAATGGGCCGGCATTGTGACCTGGCCATCGTGGTCGGCGGCGATGGCACCATGCTCGGCAGCGCCCGACAACTGGCACAGTTCGGGCTGCCACTGGTGGGCATCAACCAGGGGCGCCTCGGGTTCATCACGGACGTGCCGATCGGCCACTACGCCGAGGCACTGGCCCCCATGATCGCCGGCGACTATGAAGAGGAGCGCCGCACCATGCTCGAAGGCGGCGTGTGGCGCGACGGTCGCATGATTTTCGAAGGTTTCGGCCTCAACGATGTGGTGGTGAGCCGCGGCTTCATGTCGTCGATGATCGAGCTGAAGGTCACCATCGGCGATGAATTCGTCGGCAACTTCCGGGCCGATGGGCTGATCGTCGCATCGCCCACCGGCTCCACGGCTTATGCGCTGTCGGCCGGCGGGCCCATCCTGCACCCGGGCATCGCCGCATGGGTGATGGCGCCCATCGCGCCGCACGACCTGTCGAACCGCCCCATCGTGCTGCCGGACGTGGGCCGCATCTGCATCGAACTGGTGGAGGGGCGCGACGCCAATGTGAATTTCGATATGCAAGGCATGGCCAGCCTGCTGACGGGCGACCGCATCATGGTCGGCCGGTCCTCGCACCAGGTGCGTTTCCTTCATCCGCGGGGCTGGAGCTACTACGCCACACTGCGCCGCAAGCTTCACTGGAATACCGGAGTCTAGGAATGGGAATGGGGATCCCCGTCGCTCACATCGTTCACGGCCCGCGGGCGGGCGGGCGCTGACATGCTCCGCCGCCTGGCACTTCGGGACTTCGTCATCGTCACCACCCTGGAGGTCGAGCTCTCAGGCGGGTTCTCCGTGCTCACTGGCGAAACCGGCGCCGGCAAGTCGATCCTCATCGATGCGGTGCAGTTGGCACTTGGCAGCCGGGGCGACGCCGGTGTGGTGCGCGAAGGCGCCGCCCGCGCCGATATCACGGCGGAGTTCGACGCGCCCACCAGCTTGTTGGCATGGCTCGACGCCGCCGGCTTCGAGGGCGGTGACACGCTGCTGCTGCGCCGGGTGATCGATGCGCAAGGCAAGAGCCGCGCCTGGGTCAATGGCAGCCCGGCCACCGTGGCGCAGCTGCGCGAAGCGGCCGATCACCTCGTCGACATCCACGGCCAGCATGCCTGGCAAAGCCTCACCCGGCCTGCCGCCGTGCGGGTCCTGCTCGACGCCTACGCCGGCCTCGACACCGACCCGCTCACCACCGCCTGGGGTGCCTGGAAGACCGCCACCGACGCGCTCGAGAAGGCGCGCACCCAGCAGGCGGACCTGGAACGCGAGCGCGAGCGCCTGGCCTGGCAGGTCAATGAAGTGGACAAGCTGGCCCCGGGCGCCGACGAATGGGATGAACTCAACGCCGAACACGCCCGGCTGTCCAACGCACAGGCGCTCATGGACGCAGCCCGCACGGCACTCGATGCAGTGAGCGAGGCCGACGTCAGCGCCGACGGCCTGGCGGGCCGTGCTGCGGACGCGCTCGAATCGGTGGCGGAGTACGACACCCGCCTGGCCGAGGTGGTCGGCGTCCTGCAAAGCGCCCAGGTGCAGTTGCAGGACGCCGCCCACACGCTGGCCAGTTACCTGAACCATGCGGACCTCGATCCGGAGCGGTTGCAGGAACTCGATGAGCGCCTGTCGGCCTGGATGGGCCTCGCGAAACGCTATCGGCGCACCCCTGAGGAATTGCCGGCCACGCTGCTGCAGTGGCAGGACGAGCTGAAAACCCTCGACGCCGCCTCCGATCTGGGCGCGCTCGAAGCCCGGGTGCAGACCACCAAGGCGGCGTTCGATGCGGAAGCCAAGCGCGTCTCGGCCGCACGCCGCACAGCCGCCCCGAAGCTGAGCCAGGCCGTGACGGCCGCGATGCAGCAGCTCGGCATGGCCGGCGGCGTGTTCGAGGTGGCCCTGCAGAAGCAGGACAGCCCGCAATCCTACGGCCTCGAATCGGCGGAGTTCCTGGTGGCCGGCCACGCGGGCAGCACCCCCCGCCCCATGGCCAAGGTGGCCTCGGGCGGCGAGCTCTCGCGCATCGCGCTGGCCATCGCAGTGACGACCAGCCAACTCGCCCCGCATGGCGAGGCCGCCGGTACCCTGATCTTCGACGAGGTGGATGCCGGCGTGGGCGGCGCCGTGGCCGACACCGTGGGCCGGCTGATGAAACAGCTCGGTCGCGACCGTCAGGTGATGGCTGTCACCCACCTGCCTCAGGTGGCTGCCTGCGCCGATCACCATTTCGTCGTCGCCAAGGCCGCGCACGAGGGCCGCACCCGCAGCGACATCTCGCCGGTGCATGGCGAAACCCGCGTTGCCGAAATTGCCCGTATGCTCGGAGGCGAGCGCCTGTCCAGCACCAGCCTCGCCCATGCGCAGGAGTTGCTGTCTGTGGCCGCCGACGCCCCGGCCCAACCATCCGCCAGTACCGCCACGGCCCGTCCCCGAAAACGATCATGAACACCGCCGCCCCCACCGGAGCCGAAACGCCCCTGCCCAATGAGGTGGTCCTCGTGACGGGCATTTCCGGATCAGGCAAATCGGTGGCTCTGCACGCGCTGGAGGATGCCGGGTTTTTCTGCGTGGACAACCTTCCGCCCGAATTGCTGCGCGAGTTCCTCCGGCTCGAACACCAGCGTTCCCAGCGCCGCGTGGCCATCGCGGTGGATGTGCGCAGCGCCGGCTCACTCCCGCACCTGCTGCCGCTCATGGAAGAGCTGCGCGGTGAGGGGGTGATGATCAAATCCGTGTTCCTGGACGCCGGCACCGAAGCCCTCGTGCGCCGGTTCTCGGAATCGCGCCGTCCCCACCCACTGTCGCAGCAGACCACGGCCACGGGCCCCAGCCGCCGAAAGGAGGACCTGGAAGCGGAAGGCCACCGCGCCCTGTATGACGCGATCGAACTCGAACGCGAACTGCTTGCGGAGCTGCGCGAGATCTCCACAGTGGTGGACACGAGCCAGCTGCGGCCGGCCCAGTTGCGGCTGTGGATCCGCGATCTCGTGCAGGCCGGCAGCCTCGGGTTGACCTTGGTGTTCGAATCGTTTGCGTTCAAGCACGGTGTGCCGCTGGATGCAGACTTCGTGTTCGACGTGCGCATCCTGCCCAATCCGTACTACATCCGCGAACTGCGGGCGTTGACGGGCCGTGACAACGAGGTGATCAAGTACCTGGAAGCTCAGCCCGAGGTGACCGAGATGATGATGCAGATCGAAGCCTTCGTCGCCCGCTGGCTGCCCGCCTTCGAACAGGATCAGCGCAGCTACCTGACGGTGGCGATCGGCTGCACCGGCGGCCAGCACCGGTCCGTCTACCTTGCGGAAACGCTGGCCCGGCGCTTCGCCGAACGCAGCGTCTCGCTGATCCGCCACCGGGAACTGGACGCACGCGATTGAACGTCGCCGGGCCACGCATGCGCGCACGTTTCGATGTCCAGCCGCTGCCGCTTTTCCCGCTGCAGGCGGTGCTGTTCCCTGCCGGGCTGCTCAGCCTGAAAGTCTTTGAGGCGCGGTACGTGGACCTCGTCAGCAGCTCCTTGCGCGAGCAGACCCCGTTCGGGGTGATTGCCGTGCGCCAGACCGTCGAAGACGACGGCAGGACACCGGACCCCAACGCCTTCGAATCCGTTGGCGTGGTGGCCGAACTGCTGGATGTGGATGCGCCACAGGCAGGCATTCTGCAAGTGCGCGCCCGAGGCCTGCATCGGTTCAAGCTGCTGAGCAAGACACTGCTCGACGATGGACTGTGGGAAGGCAAGACCTTGCCGGTGCCCGACGACGACATCATTGCACCTGGTGCCGATCAGATGGGAACGGTGCGCGGGCTGGCCAATGCCATCGGCACCTTGAAACAGCAAGGGTCGGAGCCCTTCCTGAAGCCGTTCAAATTTGATGAGGCGGGCTGGGTGGCCAACCGTTGGTGCGAGATCCTGCCCATCTCCATCGCGGCGAAGCAGCGCTTGATGGAGCTGGAGGACCCGGTCAGCCGGCTTCAACTGGTAGATGACTTCCTTCGCAGCAAAGGGGTGGTGCGCTAACCCTCCCAGCTCCGTCATACCGACGAAAGTCGGTACCACTGGTCGATGTGGGCCCCGGCTTTCGCCGGGGTGACACGATATTGAAAGCCGGTGGTCCTGGCCTGGACACACCGATCCGTCATACCGACGGAAGTCGGTACCCACCGGTCGATGTGGGGGGGGCGGTCGCCCGGGCCCACAAGTCCGCTCAAGGCGCCGTGCAGTACGTCGGCTCCGCAGTCGGAGACGGCGCGGGCGCCGCGGTGTCCCACGTGTTGACCGGGGTCACCGTGATGTGGCATTGCGCGTCTACCGTAAAGCTGAACACGTTCCACCACCGGCTGGCCGCCACCTCTCCCGCCGGGGGAGCGAACACGGACACGTTCCCGTTGCTGTTGAGCTCGACGCGCGTCGGCGACGCAGTGATGCCCGGTTCATGCGTGTTGCTGAAGTTGTGCACCGCATACCGGTACGTGCCGACCATGAGGCGACGCACCGTCACCACCTCAGGACCGTAGCTGGTCGTGTCATCCACATCGAGTGCAGCGAACGGGGCGGCGGTCAGGCTGCCTTCGTTCCCGTAGTAGACGTGCTGGCCGTTCGGAGCGAACAGATGGGAATCGACATCCGACGGGGCACGCCCCCAGGTCAGCTTGATGGTCAAGCCACTGTTGACGCTGCTGAGCACGAGGCACTGGCCCTCAGGCAGGGCCGCAAAGTCGACACTGCTCGGGCCCACCGACAGCGTGTTGGAAAAGCGAACCCCGCTCTGGGCGGTCAGCGTGCCCGTGCCCAGGCGCTTCATCGGGACGCGGAAATGGCCGGTGCCGTCGGTGAAGACCGAAGCGGTGCCGGAGTAGTCGATGCCGTCGGAGACGATCTTTGCCCCGGCCACCACCGCACCGGCTTCGTCCTTCAGGCAACCGCTGACGTTGACGGTGTTGTAGTACTGGTCGGCGTTCCAGGTGGTGAAGTGGGTGACGGTGCCCTCGTAATACTGGTTCGGCGAGGCGCCTTTGAGCGTAGCAGTGCCTTCCTCGATCCACACGCCCGAATCGGTGTCGAACCAGAAGAGCGGAATGGTGGGCGTGGCCGTGCCGCGGGTGCCCAGCGGGATGCGGATGGTCGCGCTCTTGCCAGCGGCAAGATTCACCTTCGCGCCGGTGGTATCGGTCAAGGTCACGGTCATCGCGCCGTAGCTCTCGATCTGAGACATTCCCGTAGACGTACGCGCCCGGAAATCACCAGGCATGTAGGCGGTGTTCACGGCCGGGTCGATCGGCGTGACTGAAACGGTGACAGCCCCCGAGATGGGCAAGCCATCGGCACGCACCAGCGACGCGGGCGGCAGCACGACCTGCGCCACCGAGTTGGGCACCGTCACGGTGCCGCCGGCTGCTGCGTCGATCGGCGTGGAAACAGCCACCGGCAGCAGCTGTGCGGTGATGGTGGCGGTCTGCTGATCCACCGCGTTGGCGATCACGACGTTCTCGGCATAGGAGGCCTTCGACACCTTCACTGCCGCTTGCGGGTTCGCCATGGTGAGCAGGGTGAACTTGCCGTTGGCATCGGTGGTGGTGGACTGGTTGCCCGCAGCAACCGTAGCACCGACGACAGGGCTCCCCGTGCGCGCATCGAGCACGGTGCCTGCGACGGTGGCCTGTGGTGTTTCGGAGGTGTTCGACGAGGCGCCGTCCCCGCCGCCGCAAGCGGTGAGGAAAAGCGACAGTGCCAGGGCTGACGCAATGGCGCGCAATGAGAAGTTGATGGATTGGCTCATGATTCAACGGTTGGGTCGATCGTCGCCCGATGGACGCTCGAGGCCGCGAAGCATGAACAATTTCACGTTTCCAAACCACCCCTCTGAAGAGGGGCGGCGGCGAGATCACCCTGGCACTGTTCCAGACTCACGCAACAACAGCTTGCGCAAGGCCGACGGCACCCCCATCGAGAGTGCCTGATCAAGACCGACCCAGCGACCTGGAAGCAGGCCTGCGGTGACCGTTGCGATCGCCTGAGCCGTGCTGCGCTCGGGCAGCGTCCACTGCACAGGATGAAGCGTCCAATCCAGGTGGGTGAGCACATGCTTGAACGATTCGAGAGGCTTTGCCTCACCGGGCCATTGGGCCGCACCAGACTGCAATGCCTCTAGAGAGGCGAACTCGGGAAAGCTCCACAAGCCGGCCCAGACGCCTGAATCGGGCCGTTGCGTCAACCAGATCTGGTCCTTCCATGCGAGCCACAGCCAGATGTTTTCGCGCTGGCTTCGCTTGAGCTTGCGGCTCTTGACGGGGTAGCGTTCCGGCCTCCCCTCGCGGCGTCCTCGGCAATCGGCCTGGACGGGGCACAAGAGACACTGGGGCGACCGCACCAGGCACACGGTGGCCCCGAGGTCCATGATGCCCTGGGTGTACGGCTCGATGCCGTCGGATGGCAGCATGTCGGTCGCCATGGACCACAGTGCCCGCTCGTTGGAGGCGACCGCAAGGTCGGCGTCGTAGGCAAGAAACCTGGTGAGCACCCGCTTGACGTTGCCGTCGAGAATGGCCACCCGCTCCCCAAAACAGAATGCCGCGATGGCTGCCGCTGTGGACCGGCCGATGCCGGGCAGCGTCTCCAGCAGCGCGCTGGTGCGCGGAAACTCGCCTTCGAACCGGTCCGCCACCGCCTTGGCACAGGCGTGCATGTTGCGAGCGCGGCTGTAGTACCCGAGACCGCTCCACATGGCGAGCACGTCGTCCTGCGGCGCCACGGCCAGCGCGCGAACATCAGGGAAACGCTGCAGAAACCGCGCGTAATAGCCCAGCACGGTGGCCACCTGCGTCTGCTGCAGCATGATCTCGGACAACCAAACGCGGTACGGGTCGGTGGTTTGCTGCCATGGCAGCGTGTGTCGCCCATGGGCACGCTGCCACGCGATCAATGGCTCGGCGAACCGGGCACTCGAATCGGCGGGACGGGGCGGCTCGGACAACGGCGACAAGAGCGACAAGCAGCGACGGGAAGGTCAGGCCTGCGCGGCCAGGCGTGTCTCGGTGTCCTGCAGCTGGCCGTGCCCCGATTCGCCGAACGTGGCCGGGTCCAGCTGCGCATGGTGTTTCAGCTTGGCCACCAATTCGGCGCAGCGCGTCACCTGCAGTTGCAGTTGCGCATCCTGGGCTTCCAATTCGCTCAGGCGGTGCTCGAGCTCGCCAGACGCGGCCTGGATGCGCTCGAGCGCTTCACGCCGGCGGCGGAAGCTGCGGCGGCGTTCACGAAGCTGTGAATCCACCTGTGACGAAGCCATCTTGTTCCACAGCTCCAGTTCGCCGCTGGCATTCTCGAATACCACGCGCAGCTTGGACATCAGCATGCGGCGGAACTGCTCCATGAACTTGGTCTGCGACAGGCGCAGCGCCTGCGTGAGGCCCAGGTATTGGACGTAGTTGCGCTGGATGAGCGCCAGCTCCTGAACGAAACGGCCCAGGTCAGGCATCGGGCTCACCGACAGCGAGAAGCCGAATTCGGCGTTGAGCTTCGCGAACGAGGCGGCCAACATGGTGTGGATCTCGATGCCGCGCTTTTGCGTCGCCTCGAGCAGGTCGCGCAAGCGGGTGCACAAGGCCATGAATGCCTTCTTGGCACCGAGATTGAGCAGGGACGCGTTCATCGCCGTCTGCATCTCGGTGACTTCTTCCCGCAGGCGGTCGCTTGTCAGATCGACCAGCGCATTCTTGAGCATGCGGCTGTGAACCATGCGCATGGCCTGAAGCCTCGCAGTGCATTGCTCGAACTCGTGTGTTTCGGCATCCACGCGCTCGATCATCAGGCGCGTCTTCGCGCCGCTCTTGCCGCGCAGGCCGCGAAGTTCGAGCAGTTGCTCGGCCAACTGGCGGCGCCGGTCGCCGAGGCGACGGGTGACGACCGCTTCGGCGCGCATCACGGCGTCGATGACGCTGGCCTGCAGCACGTCGCGCCGCTGCGGCAGCAACTGGGCACCAAGCGCTGCCTCGAGTTCGAGCACGCGGCTTTCCACCAGGCTGCCGGGTTCGCCATCGACACGGGCGGCGAGCGCCTGGCGTGCCGACAGCGGAAACACCCGCTCTGGCGCGATGCCCAGCGTACGGGCCGTGTTGTTGCGCTGCATGTCGATCTGCGCCTGCACCTGCTCGGTGGTGGCCAGCGGATCGCACAAGGTATCGATCTTGTTGAGGACCACATAGCTGGACGCCGTGGGGGAGCCCAGGTGATCGCGCCAGATGGTGAGGTCGGATTTGGTGACCCCGGTATCAGCCCCCAGGATGAACACCATTGCATGGGCCGAAGGCAGCAGGCTCAGCGTCAGCTCCGGTTCGGCACCGATGGCGTTCAGGCCCGGCGTGTCGAGCACCACCAGCCCGCGCTTGAGCAGGGCATGGGGGTAATTGATCATCGCGTGGCGCCAGGCCGGCACCTCGACCCGGCCCTGGTCGTCGAGCGGGGGATTATCGTCGGGGTTGTCGTCGTGCCAGAAGCCCAGTGCGCGTGCTTCGTCCTGGCTGACCCATTGGGTGCGCATCACCTCCTGAAGCGATTCCGACAGCTTTTCGGGCTGGGAGACGTCGAGCGGGATGTGCGTCCAGGCGCGGGGTTGGCGGCGCAGATCCGACAGCGGGAGCCCTTCGAGGCGCGTGCGGATGGGCAGCAGGGCGAGGGCCGGTTCTTCATCCACATCGTAGGCCAGCTCCACCGGGCACATCGTGGTGCGCCCCGGGGTGGCCGGCAACACGCGGCGGCCCGTGTCGGCGAAGAAGATGGCGTTGATCAGCTCGGATTTGCCGCGAGAGAACTCGGCAACGAAAGCCACGACGAGCTTTTCGTTGACCAGGCCGCGGCGCAGGGTGTCGAGCGCCTCGGAGGCGGCCGGGTCGGCCAGGTCGTGCTGCGCGAGGAAATGGCTGAAATCGTCGAGGCGTCGCCCCAGGCTGGCTCTCCAGAGGCCTAGGGCGTCAAGACTGCTTGCGAAGGAAGAAGCCATGGAAATGAACGGGCCTGACAGATTTGCGCATCGGCCATGGTATCGCAAGCCAACATCGCGCCACGCGACCCGAAACACTTGGTCACCCAAGATCGGCCCTTCTGCGTGCGGATTTTCGGTTCAGCGCCGCTGGCAAACAGGGCAGAAAAACGTTGAACGCGCGCCCTGCACGATTCGCCGCACCGGGGTTGCGCAAATGAGACAGGGCGCGCCTTCCCGGCCATAGACCTGCGCCTGGTTCTGGAATGCGCCTGCCATGCCGTGCGTGTCCCTGAAGTCGCGCAGCGTGGTGCCGCCGAGCGCGAGCGCCTGGGTCAGGATGGCACGCACGGCTTCGGCCAGGCGCTCGGCCCGTGGTCGGCTGATCTTGTTGGCCGGGGTGCGGGGGTCGATCCCGGCAGCAAACAATGCCTCGCATGCATAGATGTTGCCGGCGCCCACGACGATGTCGCCGCCCAGCAATGCCAGCTTGATCGCGACGCGCCGGCGCTGCAGGGCCGCGTGCAGGTAGGTGCCCGTGAATGCTGGATCGAACGGCTCCAGGCCGAGCTCGGAGAGCAGCTTGCGCGCCGGGTCGGCGTCGAGGCCGGTCGACCACACCACCGCGCCGAAACGCCTGGGATCGGTCAGGCGCAAGGTACCGGAGGTCGTGCGGAGATCGAAATGGTCATGCGCCGCCGGGGGCTCGGGCACGCATTCTCGGAACGCCAGGGAACCGGACATGCCCAGATGCATCAATAAGCCACCCCCTGTCAGAGGAAGCCACAGGTATTTGCCGCGGCGCAGCGTGTCGCCCACGGTGCGGTTCACCAGGCTCTCGGGATCGCACCCGAGCGGCCAGCGCAACGGCTTGCCGAGCCGGACCCCGGTGACCACTGCACCGGCGATGCGCGGCGCCAGGCTGCGGCGCGTGGTTTCGACTTCAGGAAGTTCCGGCATGCGCGAATTATCGCCAGGGGCTTGCCGGCGCGCCGTCCGTCCGGGCGGCAGCCGGTCGCTAGAATCGATCATGCTTACAGGAGCATTCATGCGGGCCCTATCTCTTTTCTCTCGTGCGGCGCTCGCCACGGCCTGTGCGTTCGCGCTGGCCCCAGCAGTCGCGGCACCGTCGCCCGACACCCAACCGGGCGACGCCCCAGCCATCGTCAACAATTCGCCGCTGAACGCCAGGATGTTCATGCAGCTGTTCGTCGCCGAACTCGAGGCGCGCAACGGCAACGGGCCGGTGGCTTTCCAGTTGATGCTCGAAGCGGCCAAGTCCTCGCTCGATGAGAAGCTGTTTCGTCGCGCCGTCTACATCGCGATCGACATGCGCGACGGGTCGTCCGCCCTCGCCGCCGTGAAGGCTTGGCGTGAAAAGGTACCCACCTCGGTGCTGGCCGCCCGGTACGAGGTGCAGATGCTCGTGATGCTGGACCGCTTCGCGGAGGCCGCCAGCGCCGCGCGGGTGATGCTCGAACTGACGCCGCGCGGCGAACGAACCGGCACCTTCGCATCGCTGCCCCGCTGGTTCGCGCGCAACCCCGACCGCAAGAGCAACGCCGCGATGCTCGAACCGGTGCTGAAAACCTGGATCGCGCAATCGGACACCCGCGTGGACGCCAGCATCGCCCTGGCTCGCAGCCAGGCCGCCGCCGACAACATCGACCGCGCGCTGGAACTGACCCGAACCGCCCATCTCCATGAACCAACAGCCGAAGCACCGGTCTTGCTGGCACTCGAACTCATGTCCAGCACGCCGGAGGCCGATGCCATCGTGCTGGACTACCTGAGGGTCAAACCGGAAACATCGAACATCCGCATCCTCTATGCGCGAGTGCTGAGTTCGATGCAGCGGTATGCGGAAGCGGCCTCCCAGATGGAGACCGTCACGCAACAGGACCCACAGCTCGCCGGCCCGAGGCTCACACTGGCTGCCCTGCAGCTCGACCTGAAGAAGCCGACCGACGCCGCCGCCACCGTCAACAAGTACCTCGCCGATCTGAAAAATGGCACCGTCGACGCACAGGCCGCGCCCGCGTCAAACAGCGACGATGAAGAAAATGAAGCCGACGAGGACAACAACACCCAGGGCACCACACAAGCCTATTTCCTGTTGGCGCGCGCGGCCGAGCAACAACGCGATTTCCGCGGCGCCGAGGCCTGGCTCTCCAAGGTAACCGATCCTCAACGCGCACTGGACGTGGCGGCGCGGCGGGCCGACCTGCTCGCCAAACAGGGCAAGCTCAAGCAGGCGGTCGAGATGGTCCGCAAGGCGCCTGAGAACGCGCCAGAAGCCGCCCGCACGAAGCTCGTCCTCGAAGCCGAGCTGTACAGCAATGCGAAGCAATGGGCGGCCGCCGAAGCGGTGCTTGCTGACGCCACGAGCAAATACCCCAAGGACGCCGAACTGCTGTATCAACAGGCCATGATGGCCGAGAAACTGAATCGGCTGGAGGACATGGAGCGGATGCTGCGCCGCGTCATCGAAATCCGCCCCGACCATCACCATGCGTACAACGCGCTCGGCTACTCCCTGGCCGAACGCAACCTGCGGCTGCCCGAAGCACGCGAACTGATCGTCAAAGCCCTGCAACTCTCTCCCGGCGAGCCCTTCATCACCGACAGCCTCGGCTGGGTCGAGTACCGCCTGGGCAATCCACAGGAAGCCTTGCGCCTGCTGAGGCAGGCCTATCGCCTGAGGCCCGATGTGGAGATCGGTGCCCACCTGGGCGAATTGTTGTGGGTCACGGGAGCACACGATGAGGCGCGCCGCATCCTGCGCGAAGTGCAGCAACGAGACGCGACAAATGATGTGCTGCGCGACACGCTGGCCCGGCTGAAGGTCAACCTGTGATCCGCAGAGCCCCCCTTCTGGCCTGCGCCTTCGCAGCCATGCTCTCGGCGTGCGTGACCGTCACTCAGCCCGGCCCGCCTGGCGAGACGCTCTCCGGCCGCCTGGCGGTCAAGGTGGATGCCGATGGCGCCCAGCCGGCTCGGGCCGTGAGTGCCGGATTCGAGCTCACGGGCAGCAGCACGGCCGGCCGTCTGAACCTCACCTCGCCGCTGGGCACCGTGGTGGCCCGCGCCGACTGGTCCCCCGACGATGTCCGCCTCGTCACGTCTGACGGCGAGACGCGCTACGGCGACCTGGACACCCTCACCCGCGAAATGCTCGGCGAAAGCCTGCCGGTGGCCGCACTGTTCGACTGGCTCCGCGGCCGCCCGTGGCCGGGCGCGCCGAGCGAACCCACCACGCCTCCAGCCGAAGCCGGTTTCGATCAGCTCGGCTGGTCCGTTCGGCTGGGTCGCCTGAGCGACGGCTGGGTCACCGCACAGCGTGCCCGCCCGCCGAAGGTGACTGTGCGGGCCCAGGTGGAACCGTGAACAAGGCCCTGCCGCGCCGCGAAGCCGTGCGGCGAACAACCATTCCTTCATGAGTCTGCAGACATTGACCGATGTGGCCGCGCCGGCCAAGCTGAACCTGTTCCTGCACATCGTGGGGCGGCGCCCCGATGGCTACCATCTGCTGCAGTCGGTGTTCGTGCTGATCGACTGGTGCGACACGCTGCACTTCGAACGCCGCAATGACGGCCGCATCGCCCGGCACGACCTGACCACCCCCCTCCCCGAAGACGACCTGTGCCTGCGAGCCGCGCGGGCCTTGCAATCGGCTTGCGGAACACGGTACGGCGCTGACATCTCGATCGACAAGCAGGTGCCATGGGGCGCGGGCATGGGCGGCGGGAGCTCCGACGCCGCCAGCACGTTGCTCGCGTTGAATCGCCTGTGGGGACTCGACTGGCCTCGATCACGGCTCATGGCCCTGGGCTTGTCGCTCGGCGCCGACGTGCCGTTTTTCATTGGCGGCCAGAACGCCTTCGTCGAGGGCATCGGCGAATGCCTCACCCCGCTGACGCTGCCCCGCCAGTGGTTTGCAGTGATGAAGCCGGCGGCAGCCATCGAGACACGTGCGATTTTTGCAAGTCCCCTCTTGGCGCGCGGTCATAATGCTGATAAAGTTGCGAGCTTCCTTGCTGATGCAGGCATTCAAAGCCTTCTGAACGGATACGGTTGCAATGTGATGCAGCCCCCTGCAGAAGTCGAATGCCCCGACGTGACGAAAGTCGCCCGGGTGCTGGCAGAACGGTTCGGCAACAGCCGCATGACCGGTTCCGGCAGCGCAGTGTTCGCAAGGGCAGGCACAGGTGATCAACCCACTGCGTTGCTGCCTTCGGAATATCCCGAAGGCTGGGTTGGAAGAATGTGCCGCAGTCTGGTGCAACACCCCTTGCGGGGTTGGGCAACAGACGATCAGGTTTGAGGTGCACTGCGCAAGCAAGGCACCTGTGTAGGGGAGTCGCCAAGTTGGTTAAGGCATCGGATTTTGATTCCGACATGCGAAGGTTCGAATCCTTCTTCCCCTGCCACCCATTCGAGAATGAGCTTCAGTGGCTCGCCCTCCAAGGGCACTCATTGAAGTCAGGTGAAACGATTTCCCGTGCCGATCCCGGCATACCGCAGCTGAAATGAAAGGGCGCGCTGTGACCGTGAATGCGCCCACAAACAGCCTCGACGGAGGGAATGTGCTTTTCAACACCGTTCTGTTCACCGGCAATGCCAACCCCGCGCTCGCGCAGGAAATGGCATCCCATCTCGGCATCGAACTCGGCAAGGCATCCGTCGGCCGTTTCTCCGACGGTGAAGTGGCCATCGAGATCCAGCAGAACGTTCGCGCGCGCGACATCTTCGTGGTGCAGCCCACCTGTGCGCCCACCAACGAAAACCTGATGGAACTCTGCATCATGGTCGACGCGCTCAAACGGGCCTCCGCCCGCCGCGTCACGGCCGTGATTCCCTACTTCGGCTACGCCCGCCAGGACCGCCGCCCGCGTTCCACCCGCGTGCCCATCAGCGCGAAGGTCGTTGCCAACATGCTGGAGGCCGTCGGCGTCGAGCGCCTGCTGACGATGGACCTGCACGCTGACCAGATCCAGGGCTTCTTCAACATCCCGGTCGACAACATCTACGCCTCGCCCGTGCTGCTGGCAGATGTGCAGAGCAAGCGCTACCCCGACCTCGTGGTCGTGTCGCCCGATGTCGGCGGCGTGGTGCGCGCGCGCGCCCTGGCCAAGCAACTCGGCTGTGACCTGGCCATCATCGACAAGCGCCGCCCGAAGGCCAACGTGTCTGAGGTCATGCACGTCATCGGCGACATCGAGAACCGCAACTGCGTGATCATGGATGACATGATCGACACTGCCGGCACCCTCGTGAAGGCCGCCGAAGTGCTCAAGGAGCGCGGTGCCAAGAGCGTGTATGCGTACTGCACGCACGCCGTGTTCTCGGGCCCGGCCATCGAACGCATCAAGGGCTCGCAGCTCGACGAAGTGGTGATCACCAACACCATTCCGCTGAGCGAAGAGGGCAAGGCCTGCCCCAAGGTGCGCCAGCTGTCCGTCGCCTTCCTGTTCGCCGAAACCATCCGTCGCATCTCCGACGGCGAGTCGGTGACCTCCCTGTTCGCGGAGCAGAACAACAACTTCTGATCCGCAACGGCAACGTCAACGGACGTTGCCTTCGAAGCGGGCCCGTCAGGGCCCACCCAGACGCCTGGTCGCGGGCGTCTTCCATTTGGAGCAAACCATGAAATTTGTTGCTTTCGAGCGCAAGCTGCAGGGGACCGGAGCGAGCCGCCGCCTGCGCAACGCCGACAAGGTGCCTGGCATCGTCTACGGTGGCGCCGCCACCCCCTCGCTGATCGAACTCGATCACAACGCGCTGTTCCATGCGCTGAAGAAGGAAGCGTTCCACTCGTCGATCCTCGACATGGAACTGAACGGCAAGTCCGAGCAAGTGCTGCTTCGTGACTACCAACTGCACCCCTTCCGCCAGATCGTGCTGCACGTCGACTTCCAACGCGTCGATGCCACCACGACCATCACGAAGAAGATTCCGCTCCACTTCGTGAACGAAGAAAACTCGCCGGCCGTCAAGACCGACAAGTGCCTGGTGAACCACGTCGTCACCGAACTGCGCGTTTCCTGCCTGGCCCAGGCCCTGCCTGAGTTCCTGACCGTCGACCTCGGCAACCTGACCAAGGGCCAGGCCCTGCACGTCAGCGATCTCCAACTGCCCGCTGGCATCAAGGTCATGACGCAAGGCAAGCCGAATCCGGTGATCGTATCCACCTCGGTGCCGGTCGAAGAGGCCGAGATCACGCCCGTGGCCGCTGCTCCCGCTGCACCGGCTGGCAAGGGCAAGAAGTCCGAGAAGCAGAACAAGAAATAAGAAGCAAGAAACAAGAAGAGCCTTCGGGCATCTGACCAGCCCCGCTCCGGCGGGGCTTTTTTATGCCCGGGTTTCGGGTGCCGCGCCGAAGGCGAGCGCCCTCTCCTTCCACGGATAATGAGCGCATGATTCGATTGCTGGTAGGCCTCGGCAACCCCGGGGCGGAATACGAAGGCACCAACCACAACGCCGGGTTTTGGTGGATCGATGCCGTCGCGCGCGAACTCAAGGCCAACCTGGTGCCCGAACGCAATTACTTCGGCCTTGTCGCCCGCGTGAACCGGCAAGAGGGCCCCTTGTGGCTTCTCGAACCGCAGACCTACATGAACCTGTCGGGCAAATCGGTTGCAGCCCTCGCTCGCTTTTTCAAGATTGCGCCGAACGAAGTGCTGGTGGCGCATGATGAGCTCGACCTGCTGCCCGGCCAGGTGAAGATCAAATTCGGCGGTGGGCACGCCGGCCACAACGGCCTGCGAGACATCCACGCCCAGCTCGGCACCCCCGACTACTGGCGCCTGCGCCTGGGCATCGGCCACCCCGGCGTCAAGGCCGAGGTGGTGGATTACGTGCTGCGCAAGCCCAAGCCCGAAGCACGAGATGCCATCCATGAGGCCATCCAACGCACGCTACACGCCATCGATCTGCTGCTGGCCGCCGACATGGAGCGGGCGCTGATGAAAATCAACGCCAAGCCGCCACGTCCGAAGCCTCCGAAACCGGAGCCTGCCAAGCCGGAGGCCTGATGGCCCGGCGAGCCGGAACGTTCTGCGCGCTCTTTTTGTGGTGCGCCTTGGCACCGCCCATGGTCGCGGCGCGACCGGTCTACCGCTGCGGGCCGGACGACGCAAGAACCTACTCACACACGCCCTGCCGTGACGATAGCGGCCGTGTCGTCGATGTGGCCGATCCGCGGGATGCCGAGCAATGGTCCGAAGCGACCGACGTGGCGCAGCGCGCCGCCGACACCGGCCGGAAGATGGAAAAGGAACGGCGGCGCAACGAAGCCGCCCGCAAGCGAGCCATCGGCATTGGCGGTGCCGGCCCGGCAGCAGGCGAAACCGCATCCAATCCGGCAGACCGCAAACCCAAAACGGTTCGCCCGGTCAAGGCAGCATGCCCGAAGGGTACGGCAGGCGTTCCGCCCCCTTCCGCAACCAGCCACCGAGGTTGCCCGCGACGGAAGGTGAGCCCGAAGAACGACTAGCCCGGCGACCGGGGCTGACTCAACCTTTCCGCTGTGCGTCGGCGTCATCGAAGAGTCGCAGTGCAAGCAGCCCGTGACCGACCGCTGCGCCAGCCCGCAGCGCTCCTGCAATGAAAACGGTCTCCGCGAGTTCTTCGCGCGTCGCGCCGGCGGTGACGGCATTCTTCGTATGGGCTTCAATGCAGTATGAACACTGCGTCGTCAGCGCCACGGCCACGGAAATCAGCTCTCGGTACTTCGCTGGAATCGCCCCATCTGCCCGTTCGGCGGACGCCTTCAGATTCAGAAAGGCCTTGGCCTCGATCGGCGCGAGTTGAACCAAGGCGGGTGCCAGTTTGAGATCGTCAGTGTCTTGATAGGAGGCCATGATGAATCCGGTGTTGTTGCCGGGAAGATTCCCACCAACATAGTGGCACCGGATTCCTCTTTCGATTTTTTGATTCTGCGGCCCAGTCCGCTGGTGCGCCGACCGTCCAGGGCGGAGCCACGGGTCGCCCGGGAAACCCGGACCCGCGTGTAGCCTGATGTGCAGCTTCGCTGCGCTTGCCTTCCTGTCGCACGCGCTGCGGGTGTTGCTCCGGCGGCAGTCGTGGCCGCTAGGAGCAGTGGGTGCTGGCGTTCGCCGGTATGACGTCGGGTGGACGTAAACAACATGTCACCCCGGCGAAAGCCCGGGCCCACTGCCCCGGTGGCCGCCGGCTTTCGCGCCGGCGCGGCCTCGCCGGAGAACAAGATCCTCAAAGGAGAGAAGAGGAAGCTGCTAAGCCCCACCATCCGGCTGCACCGCCGATCCTCCTTGCAGCCGCCGATACTTGGCCCACAAGGATTCCTTGGACTCCACGTGATCAGGATGCACCGGAATACAACTCACCGGACAAACCTGCACACACTGAGGCTCATCGAAGTGCCCCACGCATTCCGTGCATTTGGACGGATTGATCTCGTAGATGGTTTCGCCCATCGAGATCGCCTGGTTGGGGCATTCGGGCTCACACACATCGCAGTTGATGCACTCGTCGGTGATCGTCAGTGCCATCGCGGGTCACGCTCCACAGTCAGCCTTCAAAGCAATCAGGCCTTTTTGTCCGCCTTCACGCGCTGGTGAAGCCGGCTCAGGACAGAGGGTGACACAAACTTGGAGACATCACCACCCAGGTTGGCAATTTCGCGCACGAAGGTGCCGGAGACGAACTGGTATTGGTCGCTCGGGGTCAGGAACACCGTCTCGACGTTGGGCATGAGGTGGCGGTTCATGCCGGCCATCTGGAATTCGTATTCGAAGTCGCTGACGGCGCGCAAGCCACGCACCACCACCTTGCCGCCGTGCTCCAGCACGAACTCGCTGAGCAAGCCGTCGAACGCGATGACTTCGACGTTCGGGTGTTTCACAGCGATTTCCCGGGCGATGTCGAGCCGCTCGGCCAAGGTGAACATCGTGCGCTTGTGGTGGCCCGCAGCCACTGCCAAGATCAGGCGCTCGAAGAGGCGGCCGGCACGGCGCATGAGGTCCTCGTGACCCAAGGTCATCGGGTCGAAGGTGCCGGGGTAGACGGCGGTGAGGCGGGTCACGGAAGTCAAACGGGCTCCTTCAGGCTGCAGGCGATGCGGGCGCAGTGTAGCCGGGCTCAGGGCGTTGAAACAGATGGAAATGAACGGCGCCGGCGCGCCCGTGGCGGTGACGCGAAAGGGGCTCACCGGAAAAGTCATCCGCCTGGAATTCGCGGTCGGCCTCGAGGTAGATCAGTCCCCCAGGCACGACGATCCGGGTTGCGGCCTTGACCGCAGAGATGAACGCATCCTCGGTAAAGGGAGGGTCGACGAACACGAGTTCGAAGCTCGCCGGCGCCTGACGTGCCATCCATGCCATTGCATCGGCACCGACGATGCGCACCGCAGCGCCTGCCTTCAGCCGGGCGTGCACATCATGAAGGTTGCGCACCACCCGGTTGTCGCGCTCCACCAGAGTGACTTCGGACGCACCGCGCGACGCCGCTTCAAAGCCCAGCGCTCCCGCCCCGGCGAACGCGTCGAGGCAGCGCCAGCCATCCAGGTCGTTGCCGAGCCAGTTGAAGAGGGTTTCACGAACGCGATCAGGTGTTGGCCGCAGGCCGGGCACGTCGGCCACAGGCAGCTTGCTGCGTTTCCACTGCCCGCCGATGATGCGCACCTCGCGGCGGTGGCCCCCGGGCGCCAGGGTGCTCATGACCGCACCGGGATGCCGCGGCTGGCCATCAGCGCCTTGGCTTGGCCGACGGTGTGTTCGCCATAGTGGAAGATGCTCGCCGCAAGCACCGCATCGGCATGGCCTTCCTGGATTCCCTCGACCAGGTGCTCGAGCGTGCCCACACCACCCGATGCGATCACCGGCACGCTCACCGCATCGCTGACAGCACGCGTGAGCGGCAGGTTGAAGCCGATCTTGGTGCCGTCGCGGTCCATGCTGGTCAGCAGGATCTCACCTGCCCCGTACTCGGCCATCTTGCACGCCCACTGCACCGCGTCGAGGCCCGTGTTCTTGCGGCCACCATGGGTGTAGACATCCCAGCCGGAACCGTCGGCCCGGCCCTTGGCGTCGATGGCAACCACGATGCACTGGGCGCCATATTTGGCCGAGGCGTCGCGGATCACTTGGGGATTGGCCACGGCGGCCGAGTTGAAGCTGACCTTGTCAGCACCGGCGTTGAGGAGCCGGCGCACGTCTTCCACGGTTCGCACGCCCCCGCCCACTGTCAATGGAATGAAGACCTGCGAGGCCACCGCCTCGATGATGGGAAGGATCAGGTCGCGGCCATCGCTGGTGGCGGTGATGTCGAGGAACGTCAGTTCATCGGCGCCCTGGTCGTTGTACCGGGCGGCGATCTCGACAGGATCACCGGCGTCGCGGAGCTCGACGAAGTTGACGCCTTTGACGACGCGGCCGCCGGTCACGTCGAGGCAGGGAATGATGCGTTTGGCAAGCATGGCAGAGTGAGGAGGACGCGGCCGCCATGACGACCCACGCGGATCGGAATGTCAGGCGCCGTTGAGTTCGTCGGCGCGGCGCTGGGCCTGTTCGAAATCGAGGTCGCCGCTGTAGATGGCGCGGCCGCAGATCACGCCCTCGACGCCTTCGTCCTCGACGGCGCAGAGTTTGTCGATGTCGGCCAGATTGGAGAGGCCACCGGACGCGATCACCGGGATCGTCAGCGCCTGCGCCAGCTTGACGGTGGCATCGACGTTGATGCCGGACAACATGCCGTCACGGCCGATGTCGGTGTAGATGACGCCTTCGACGCCGTAGTCCTCGAACTTCTTCGCCAGGTCGATGACCTCGTGGCCCGTGAGCTTGCTCCAGCCGTCGGTGGCGACCTTGCCGTCCTTGGCGTCGAGGCCCACGATGATGTGACCGCCGAAGGCGCTGCAGGCATCGCGCAGGAAGCCGGGGTTCTTCACCGCAGCCGTGCCGATGATGATGTAGCTCAGGCCGTCGTCGAGGTAGCGCTCGATGGTGTCGAGGTCGCGGATGCCACCGCCCAGCTGCACCGGAACCTCGTCGCCCACTTCGGCCAGGATGGCCTTGATGGCGGCCTCGTTCACGGGCTTGCCGGCAAAGGCACCGTTGAGGTCCACGAGATGCAGGCGGCGTGCACCGGCATCGACCCAGCGCCGGGCCATCTGCGCGGGATCTTCGCCGAAGGTGGTGGAAGCGTTCATGTCGCCTTGCTTGAGGCGCACACAGTGGCCGTCTTTCAGGTCAATCGCGGGGATCAGCAGCATGGCCGAGGTCAGAGGTGGATGAGGGGGAAAAGGCGCCTTCGAGGCGATCAAGGGTTCCAGTGGAGGAAGTTCCGGTACAGGGCGAGCCCGTGCGCGGCGCTTTTCTCGGGGTGGAACTGGGTCGCGAAAATATTATCGCGGGCCAGCGCGCAGGTAAAGCGGATGCCGTATTCGGTTTCTCCCACACTGTGCCCCACGTTCGTGGGCTTCGCATGGAAACTGTGAACGAAATAGAAATACGCACCATCGGGCACATCGCCCCAGATGGGATGCGGACGCGCCTGGAACACGCGGTTCCATCCCATCTGCGGCACCTTGAAGCGGCTGCCGTCCGCCTGGCGCTGACCTTCGAGCGCGAAACGCAGCACTTCGCCGGGAAACAAATCAAGGCCGGCGGTAGGACCCTCTTCACTTCGTGACAAGAGCATCTGCATGCCCACGCACACGCCCATCAGCGGCTTGTTGGCGGCGGCGTGGAGCACGGCATCCTGAAGGCCGGAGTCGCGCAGTTCCCGCATGCAATCGGGCATCGCGCCCTGGCCGGGCAGCACGATGCGCTCGGCGGCATGCACCTCGTCGGGCCGGGACGTCACGATCACGTCAAAGCCGGTGCCCTCGGCCACATGCCTGACCGCCTGCGACACGGAGTGCAGGTTGCCCATGCCATAGTCGACGACGGCGACGGTGCGGCTCACAGCGACCCCTTCGTGGATGGAATGGTGTTGCCCATGCGAGGATCGATTTCGAGTGCCATGCGGATGGCGCGTGCGAAGGCCTTGAAGACCGTCTCGCACTGGTGATGGGCGTTCTCGCCGTGCAGGTTGTCGATGTGCAGCGTCACGAGGGCGTGGTTGGCGAACCCCTGGAAGAATTCGAACGCGAGCTGGGTGTCGAAGGCACCGACCATGCCGCTCTTGAACGGCACGCGCATGTGCAGGCCCGGGCGGCCTGAGAAATCGATGACGACGCGCGACAGTGCCTCGTCGAGCGGCACATAGGCATGCCCGTAGCGGCGCAGGCCCTTCTTGTCGCCCACGGCCTTGGCCACGGCCTGGCCGAGCGTGATGCCCACGTCCTCCACCGTGTGGTGGCCGTCGATGTGCAGGTCGCCCTTGCAATCGATGTCGAGGTCGATCAGCCCATGGCGGGCGATCTGGTCGAGCATGTGGTCGAAAAAGCCGATGCCGGTCGACAGCTTCGACGTGCCGGTGCCGTCGAGGTTGATCCGGACGCGGATCTGCGTCTCGGCCGTGTTGCGGGTGACGTCGGCGATGCGTTCGGTGGTCATTTCAAACTCGCTTCGAGGGCTTCGATCATCAAGGTGTTCTCTTGCGGCGTGCCGACGGTCAGGCGCAGGCAGTTCGCCAGCAGCGGATGGAGGCTGGAGACGTTCTTCACCAGCACGCCCCGTGCCTTGAGTGCGGCAAACAGCGCAGCCGCATCGGGCACGCGTGCAAGCACCATGTTGGCTTCGCTCGGATACGGCCGCACGCCGGGCAGGCGGTTCAGCGCATCCATCAGGCGTGCCCGCTCGCTGCGCAGCACGGCGGCCTGGCGCGCGAACTCGTCGGCATGCTCCAGCGCAAAGAGCGCCGCTTCGGCATTGAGCACGCTCACGTTGTAGGGTGGGCGCACCTTGTCGATCTCGTCGATCAACGCCTTGGGGCCCACCATGTAGCCGATGCGCACGCCGGCCAGGCCGAACTTGCTGAGGGTGCGCATCACGAGCACATGCGAGTGACGCGTGGCGCGCTGCAGCCAGTCCCGCGCAGCGAACGGCTGATAGGCCTCATCGATCACCACGAGCCCCGGCGCAGCCGCCACGATGCGTTCCATCGCGTCGTCGTCGAACAGGTTGGCAGTGGGATTGTTCGGATAGGCGAGGTAGACGAGGGCGGGCTGATGTTCCGCAATCGCCGCGAGCATCGCGGCTTCGTCGAGTTCGAAATCGGCCGTGAGCGGCACGCCGACGAACTTGAGCCCTTGCAGGCGTGCGGACACGTCGTACATCACGAAGGCGGGCACCGGCGCCAGCACCGTGGCGCCCGGCACGTCGCATGCCATGCTCAGCAGCGTGATGATTTCATCCGAGCCGTTGCCGAGCACGAGCTCGAAGCCCTCGGGCAGGTTCACGTAGTGCGCCAGCGCGGCCCGGAGGTCATCGATGCGGCCGGCGGGGTAGCGGTTCATCGCCACTTCGCCCAGGCGCCGGCCGAGTTCGGCACGCAGCGGCTCGGGCAGGCGGAAGGGGTTCTCCATCGCATCGAGCTTGACCATGCCGGCGCTCGGCTGCACGGCGTAGCCGTGCATGGACTGCACGTCCTGGCGGATGCAGCGGGCGATGCGGGCGTCGAGTTCGTTCATGCGGCGGGATCCTTCAGGCGCAGTTCTGCCGCACGGGCATGGGCCTGCAGGCCCTCGCTGTAAGCGAGTTCGGCCGCGATGGTGCCGAGCTTGCCGGCCCCCACCTCGCTCACTTCGATCAGGCTGCTGCGCTTTTGGAAATCGTACACGCCGAGCGGCGACGAGAAGCGCGCGGTGCCCGAGGTGGGCAGCACATGGTTCGGGCCGGCGCAGTAGTCTCCCAGGCTTTCGCTGGTGAAGGCGCCGAGGAAGATGGCCCCCGCATGGCGCAGCAGCGGCTCCCAGCGGTGCGGATCGCGGGAGCTGACCTCCAGGTGCTCCGGCGCGATCCGGTTGCTGATGTCGCAGGCTTCTTCCATGCTGCGCGTGTGGATCAGCGCGCCTCGGCCCTCGAGCGAGGCGCGGATCACGTCGCGCCGGGGCATGCCGGGCAGCAGGCGGTCGATGGCCTGCCGCACCTGCGCGATGTAGCCGGCGTCCGGGCACAGCAGAATGCTTTGGGCGAGTTCGTCGTGCTCGGCCTGGCTGAAGAGGTCCATGGCCACCCAGTCCGCCGGCGTGCTGCCGTCGGCCAGGACCAGGATCTCGCTCGGCCCGGCGATCATGTCGATGCCAACCTTTCCGAACACCCGGCGCTTGGCGCTGGCCACGTAGGCGTTGCCCGGCCCGGTGATCTTGTCGACCGACGGCACGGTGGCGGTGCCATAGGCGAGCGCGCCCACGGCCTGTGCGCCGCCGATGGTGAAGGCACGGTCCACGCCGGCCACCGCCGCGGCCGCGAGCACCATGGCGTTGCGTTCGCCGCCGGGCGTCGGCACCACCATGATGATCTCGCCCACGCCGGCCACCTTGGCCGGCACTGCATTCATCAGCACGCTCGAGGGGTACTGCGCCTTGCCACCGGGCACGTAGATGCCCACGCGGTCCAGCGGCGTGACCTTCTGGCCGAGCAGCGTGCCGTCGGCATCGCGGTAGGTCCACGAGCGGCCGCTGACCTCCAGCTGGCGCTGGTGGTAATCACGCACCCGCTCGGCGGCGGCTTCGAGCGCCTCGCGGCGTGCGGCCGGCAGGCTTTCGAGGGCCTTCTGAAGGTCGCCACGCGAGATCTCGAGTTCGGCAACCGACTGCGCGGACAGGCCATCGAACCGATGCGTGTATTCGAGCACCGCGGCATCGCCTCGCTGGCGCACGTCGGCGAGGATGTCGGCGACCCGCTGCTCGATCGCATGGTCCGTTTCCTCGGACCAATGGAGCACGCGCTGGAATTCGGCATCGAAATCGGCGGCGTGCGTGGCGAGCTGGCGGATCTGGACGGTCATGGTGTCACCCGATGGCTGATGCGAAGGCGTCGATGAGTTCGCGAAGGGGTTCGCGCTTCGTTTTCAATGCGGCCTGGTTCACGACGAGGCGAGAGGAAATCTGCATGATCTCCTCGACTTCGACGAGGTGGTTCGCCCGCAGCGTGCTCCCGGTGGACACCAGGTCGACGATGGCGTCGGCAAGGCCCGTCAGCGGCGCGAGTTCCATCGACCCGTAGAGCTTGATGAGGTCGACATGCACGCCCTTGTTCGCGAAGTGTTCGCGGGCGCAATGGGTGTACTTCGTGGCCACCGCGATGCGCGAACCCTGCTTGACGGCCGCGGCGTAGTCGAAGTCGTCGCGCACGGCCACGCTCAGGCGGCATTTGGCAATGTTGAGGTCGAGCGGCTGGTACAGGCCCTGGCCGCCGTGTTCGAGCAGGATGTCCTTGCCGGCCACGCCCACATCGGCGCCGCCGTACTGCACATAAGTGGGCACATCCGTGGCCCGCACCAGCACCACGCGAACGTCGGGGCGGTTGGTGGGCAGGATGAGCTTGCGCGATTTTTCCGGGTCTTCCGTCACCTCGATGCCAGCGGCTTTCAGCAGCGGCAAGGTTTCGTCGAAGATGCGTCCCTTGGACAAGGCGAGGGTGATCATCGTCATTGGGTCCGTTCGATGTCAGCGCCGATGCCGCGCAGCTTGGCTTCCATGCGGTCGTAGCCGCGGTCGAGGTGGTAGATGCGATCCACGACGGTGGCGCCGTCGGCCACGAGGCCGGCGATCACCAGGCTGGCCGACGCCCGAAGGTCGGTGGCCATCACGGTGGCGCCCGACAGCTGGGGCACGCCGCGGATCGTGGCGGTGTGGCCGTGCACATCGATCTGGGCGCCCAGGCGCACGAGTTCATTGACGTGCATGAAGCGGTTCTCGAAGATCGTCTCGGAGACGACGGACGCTCCCTCGGCAATGCAGTTGAGCGCCATGAACTGGGCTTGCATGTCGGTGGGGAACGCCGGGTACTCGCTGGTGGTGAAACTCACCGCGCGCGGGCGCTGGCTGTTCTTCACGCGGATGCCATCGTCTGCCGGTTCGACGGTGACGCCGGCCTCCCGCAGCTTGTCGATCACGGCGCCGAGGTGATCCGCGCGGGCGTGCTTGAGGAAAACCTCGCCGCCGGTGGCCGCGACAGCGCAGAGGAAGGTTCCCGCTTCGATGCGGTCGGGCACGATGCGGTGCGTGGTGCCGTGCAGGCGTTCGACGCCCTGGATGCGGATGCGGCGCGTGCCATGGCCCTCGATCTTCGCGCCCATCGAGATGAGCATTTCGGCGAGATCCGGAATCTCGGGTTCTTCTGCAGCGTTCTCGAGCACGGTCTCACCTTCGGCGAGCGTGGCGGCCATCAGCAGGTTCTCAGTGCCGGTGACGGTGACCATGTCGGTGGTGATGCGTGCGCCTTTGAGGCGCTTGGCCCTGGCGACGATGTAGCCGTGCTCGACTGTGATCTCGGCGCCCATGGCCTGCAACCCCTTGATGTGCTGGTCCACGGGGCGCGAACCGATGGCACAGCCACCGGGCAGGGAGACGCGCGCCTCGCCGAAGCGGGCAAGCAGCGGGCCCAGCACGAGGATGGACGCGCGCATGGTCTTGACGAGTTCGTACGGTGCCTCGCACGCCGTGACGGGCTCGGCCTTCAGCGTGACGACATCGCGGTTCGTGCCCTCCTGCTGTGCCGTGACGCCCATGTTGCGCAACAGCTTGAGGGTGGTGCCCACGTCCTGGAGCTGGGGCACGTTCTGCAGCGTGACGGCTTCAGCGGTGAGCAGCGCGGCGCACAGCTCAGGCAGTGCAGCGTTCTTGGCGCCGGAGATGACGACTTCGCCTTGCAGAGAGCGGCCGCCGCGGATGAGGAGTTTGTCCATGAGGGTTCGAAAAGCCCCTGGATCACGCGACCATCAAGCCCACCGAGGTGCAGGCCTGCCGGCCGCAGAGACCCTGCGGCCGCTTTCAATGGTGGTGGTTGGAGGCCGACGGGGCGGACGAGGCCCATTCGGCAGGGGTGAGCGTCTTCATGGACAAGGCGTGGATTTGCTCGCGCATTCTATCGCCCAGCGCCCGGTAGACCCGCTGATGGCGCGCCACGCGCGTGGCGCCGTCGAACTCCGCCGACACGATGGTGGCGAAGAAATGGCGGCCATCGCCCTCGACATGCAAGTGCTCGCAGTTCAGCCCTTGCGCAATGTAGCGCGCAACTTCGGCGGGGGTGGGATCGGCCATGGGCGCCATTATCGCCGATGCGGGAAAGTGCGGATGCGTCAATGCCGGATCTTGTAGCCGATGCGCAGCAGGTGCAGGCACAAGGCGCACACCACGACGAGGCCGCCGCCGGCCACGGCCAGGCTCGTCCACGGGGAGACGTCGCTTGCGCCGAAGAAGCCTCGGCGGAATCCATCGATCATGTAGAAGAACGGATTCAGGTGGCTGACGCCCTGCCAGAACCCGGGCAGCGACTTCACCGAATAGAAGACGCCTGACAGGAACGTCATCGGCATGACGATGAAGTTCTGGAAGGCGGCGATCTGGTCGAACTTCTCGGCCCACAACCCGGCCAGCAGGCCCAGGGCGCCCATCATCGCCGCCCCGACCACCGCGAAGGCGAACACCCAGGCGGGCTCCACCAGGGGCAGCGGCGCGAACCACATGGTGACGGCCAGCACACCGGCGCCCACCACCACGCCGCGCACGACCGATGCGCCCACATAGGCGGTGAACCACGCCCAGTGCGACAGGGGCGAGACGAGCAGGAACACGAGGTTGCCGGTGATCTTGCTCTGGATCAGCGAGCTGCTGCTGTTGGCGAACGCGTTCTGGAGCACGCCCATCATCACGAGCCCCGGGATCAGGAAACTCGTGTAGCCGACGTCTTCATAGACTTTCACGTGATCTTCCAGCACGTGGCCGAAGATCAGCAGGTACAGCACCGCGGTCAGCACGGGAGCGGCCACGGTCTGGAAGCTCACCTTCCAGAACCGCAGCATCTCCTTGTAGAGCAGCGTGCGGGTGCCCGCGAAGAGGCCGTGTGAACTCATCGGGCGCCCCCTGATTCCGATTGCATGATGTCGAGGAACACATCCTCCAGGTCGGCACGACCGATTTCCAGATCTTCCGGCTTCAGCCCTGCGTCGCGCAGCGCAGCGAGCGCCTGCTCCACCTCGGCGGCGTCGTGCGCCTTGAGCTGCACGATCCGGCCGGTCACCCGCGCCCGCGCGGCAAGCGCCGGCGGCAGTGGCGCGTCAAGCTTGAAGCGCAGCATCGTGCTGGCCGTGCCGGCAAGCAGCGCCGTGGTGCGATCGAGCGCCACGATGCGGCCCTGCTTGAGCATCGCGATGCGGCCGCACAGCGCCTCGGCTTCCTCCAGGTAATGGGTGGTCAGGAGCACCGTGTGGCCTTCCTTGTTCAGCCGGGCGACGAATTGCCACAGCGTCTGGCGCAGCTCCACATCCACCCCGGCGGTGGGCTCATCGAGCACGATGACCGGCGGACGGTGCACGAGCGCCTGGGCCACCAGCACCCGGCGCTTCATGCCGCCCGAGAGCTGCCGCATGTTGGCATGGGCCTTGTCGGCCAGGCCCAGGCCGGCGAGCAGCTCGTCGATCCATGCGCCGTTGTTGCGCACGCCGAAGTAACCGCTCTGGATCACCAGGGTTTCGCGCACGCTGAAGAAGGGGTCGAACACCAGTTCCTGCGGAACAATGCCCAGGCTGCGTCGGGCGGCGGCGTAGTCGGTGACCACATCGTGCCCGTGGACCAGCACCTTCCCGCCCGATGCCGCCGACAACCCGGCCAGGATGCTGATCAGCGTGGTCTTGCCCGCGCCGTTGGGGCCCAGCAAGCCGAAGAATTCGCCCGGCTCGATGTCGAAGGAAACACCGTCGAGCGCGCGAACGTGGCGGCCGGCGGTGGTGTAGGTCTTGCTGACGTTCTGAAACGAAATGGCAGGCATGGCGCGCGGGATTGTAGGCAGTCGGCGCCATCCCTGCTGGCGACGGGCTGTCAACAGGTATCACGATGAGGCCGGCATGTCGTCGGCCGGTAGTAAACTGCGCCCTTTTTTCCATCTTGGCCTTTCCTGGCGGGCGGTATGGTGAGAGGTTCACAGGGCACACGTTTCACCGGTTCTGCGCTCATTCGCCTGCTTGCTCGGCTGATCGATGCAAGCCCCCCGGAGCCGAAGCAGACCGTCGCAGAGAGGTTGAGCCGCTGGCTCGACTGGACCGATGCCATTTCGCTGTCCGCCGCATTGGACGGCGGTCAGGCCGGAACGCCCGGCCGTGGACAGCGTGCAACGTCGTCCGCGCAAGCCGAAGAACAGGAACTCATCCGTGTACGAAGCGCCTTGGCTGATGCCGTCGCTGCCAGCGGACACATGAACGAGCCCCCGATGGACACCGACTTCTCGCCGTACCGCCGGGATTACGTCGCCAGGCAACAGGCGATGGAAACGGCCATCGGTGCCTTGCGCAACCGCGTCAGGTCAGCCGTCGCCAACGCATCACCCAACCTGGCCCGGCTTGCGGCGCTGGATGCCATCATGGAACGGGTGCTCGGAGCCCGCGAGCGCACCTTGCTCTCCACCCTGCCCGCGCTGCTGGCAAAGCATCACGCGCGCATGCAGCAGTTGCATCAGGCGACACCGGCAGACGCGCAGGCACCGGATGAACCCGGCAGGCTGCTCCCGGAAGGGGGATGGCAGGCGGTGTTTCTCAAGGACATGCAAGCAGTGCAGCTCGCAGAACTGCACCTCCGGTTGCAACCCGTCGAAGGGTTGCTTGCCGCACTTCGTGCAAGCGAACCCATGCCAACATGAACAGAATCCTTTATCACGCTTCCTTCTTCGCCGGCTTGGCGGTCCTGTGCTGGGTCAGCGCCGGGTATGCGCATTCGAACCCGCTGGCCCTCGTCATGACGGTGCTCATCGGCGTGTTCTATCTGATGGGCGCGGTGGAACTGCATCGGTTCCAACAGGCCACGTCCACCTTGGCCCGGGCCCTGGCCGGCATGCCCGAGCCCCTGCCGAGCCTGGGTTCCTGGCTGAGCCAGTTGCACCCTTCCCTGCAAAACGCAGTGCGTCTGCGCATCGAGGGCGAGCGGGTCGGCCTGCCTGGCCCCACCATGACGCCCTACCTGGCCGGCTTTCTCGTCCTGCTCGGAATGCTGGGCACCTTCCTCGGCATGGTGGTCACCCTCAATGGCACCGGAACGGCGCTGGAGACGGCGACCGACCTGCAGGCGATCCGCTCGTCCCTGTCCGCCCCGGTGAAAGGCCTGGGGCTGGCCTTCGGCACCTCGGTCGCCGGAGTGGCCGCCTCGGCGATGCTGGGCCTCATGTCGGCCTTGTCCCGGCACCAACGGCTGCAAGCCGCCCAGACACTCGACACCGCGATCGCAACCACCTTGCGCGCGTTCTCCGTGAACCATCAACGGGAAGCCTCGTTCGCGCTGATGCAGCGCCAGGCCGATGCGATGCCGGAGTTGATCGATCTCCTGCGAACCATGACGGCCACGATGGAACGGCAGGGCCAGACGCTGAACGAGCGCCTGATCGCCAGCCAGGAACACTTCCATGGCAAAGCCGAGGCGGCGTATGCGCAGCTGGCTGCGTCCGTCGATCAGTCCTTGAAGACAAGCCTGACCGAAGGGGCCCGCGTCGCCGGGGCGACCATCCAGCCCGTGGTCGAAGCCACCATGGCCGGCATCGCCCGCGAGACGGCCTCCTTGCGGGAGACGGTTTCGCTTGGCGTCCAGCGCCAGCTCGACGAACTGTCCGCCCGCCTGCAAACGGCGACAACCACGATGGCAGACACCTGGCAAGTCGCGCTCGCCGAACACCGGCACACGAGTGATGCGGTCTCGGAGAACCTGCGTGCGTCGCTCGACCGGTTCTCGGACACGTTTGAGCAACGCTCGGCCTCACTGGTGGACGGCTTGTCCGAAAGAGTGGGCAGCACCTTGACCGGCGTGTCGGACACCTGGCGCGACGCATTGACGCAGCAAGCGCACGTCAACGAAACCTTGTCGACACAGGCACACCAGGCCTTCACAACGGCGGCAACCACCTTCGAGCAACGGGCAACATCGTTGCTGAGCAGCGTGGACCAGGCCCATGCCGGTCTCCGCGCCGAATTGGCATCGGGCGACCAGCAGCGGCTGGCGGCCTGGGTGCAGGCGCTGGAGTCGATGGCCGCGTCGCTTCAGCAGCAATGGCAGCAGGCAGGCGCGCAGGCCCTCGCCCATCAGCAGCAAATCTGCGTCACGCTGGAGCAGACGGCCCGCGGCATTGCGGCACAGGCCGAGGCGCACGCGAGCGGCACGATCGCCGAGATCGCCCGGCTCGTGCAAGCCGCCTCCGAGGCGCCCCGGGCCGCGGCCGAAGTCATCGCCGAGCTGCGCCAGAGGCTTTCCGACAGCATGGTGCGCGACAACGACATGCTGGAGGAGCGCGAGCGCATCCTGCAAACGCTGGGCACCCTGCTCGACGCCGTGAACCATGCGTCCACCGAACAGCGGGCAGCGATCGATGCGCTGGTCGCCACATCGGCCGATCTGCTGGAGCGAGCCGGCAGCCGGTTCACCGAGAAGATCGACGCCGAATCGGCCCACATGGCCGTCGCCGCGGCACAGGTCACCGGCAGTGCGGCCGAGGTGGCGAGCCTGAGCGAAGCCATGGGTTTCGCCGTGCAGCTCTTCAGCCAGTCGAATGACAAGCTGATGGCGCATCTGCAGCGCATCGAAGGCGCACTCGGCAAATCCATCGCGCGCAGCGACGAGCAGCTCGCCTACTACGTGGCCCAGGCCAGAGAGGTCATCGACCTGAGCATCATGTCGCAAAAGCAGATCGTCGAAGACCTGCAGCAGTTCAGCAGCAACCAGGCTCGCGCGGGCATCGAGGCGTGACGATGGAAGACGTCGACGCCGGCCTGGAGCCGACCGTCCCGGTGTGGACCGTCTTCGGCGACCTGATGGCGGGGTTGCTGGGCGCGTTCGTGCTGATCCTGGTGTTCGTGGTCGGCATGCAGCTGGAGCTCGCGACGAAACTGGAGGCCGAGGTCAAGCAACGGCAGGCGGAGGCCCAGCGCCGCGAGACGTTGGAGAAAGCCCTGGCCGGCCCGCTCGCAGCAGGCCGGGTCACGCTGATCAACGGCCGCATCGGCATCAGCGGCAGCGTCCTGTTTGCCCTGAACTCCGCCGAATTGCAGCCCGAAGGCCGCCAGCTGCTGAAAACCCTCGCTGCGCCGTTGGTGGCCTACCTCCAGGCCCGTGACGAGATCCTGATGGTCAGCGGATTCACCGATGATCGGCAGATTCGGGAAGGCAACCGCCGCTTCGCCGACAACCTCGAGCTGTCGGCACAGCGCGCCTTGACGGTGACGCGGGCCTTGATCGAGGAAGGCGTGCCATCGTCCTCCGTGTTCGCTGCCGCCTTTGGTTCCGAACAACCGGTGGCATCGAATGCCGAGGCGGAAGGGCGCTCGAAGAACCGCCGGGTGGAGATGTCGCCCACGCCGCGCCCCTCCAACCGCACCGGGCAGCCCCATGCAGAGCGATAGCGCAGCGGCCGGCGCAGAAGAAGCGAACGCCTCGGTGGACGCATGGCGCAGCCGTGGCGCTCACCACTTCGATCCCGTCCGCTTCCATTTCATCGAGGCGCTTGCCAGGCGAGCGGCTGCGCTCGATGGAATGGCGCAGCGCCTCCTGGAAGGCAAAGTGGCCTCGCTGCTGGCCGCGTATGGGGATGATGCAGAGAAGGCACGCGCCGCCGGCGGGATGAATGGTGGCACCGCTGCCGAGAACGCTGCGCCCGGAACATCGCGCAAGGTCGGCGCCCAACAGGAAGAGCCCGCCCCTCGCGGGCCGCTCGCCGCCCTCGTCGACCACATCGCCCGGCATGCGCCGCTTCAAGGCAACGGGTTGGCGCCGAGCCATGTGGCACCCGGCCTGGCTTCGGCGCCCGAACTCAAGACGCTCACGTACTTCAGAAGCACCTGGTCCCGGCTGAGTGCCGATCAACGCCTGATGCAGTCGCTGGCCAAAGTGCCGGAGAACGCTGGCCCGCTCAACTCCCACCACCTCGTGCACCGGTCGCTCACGCTGATGCGCGACCTGTCGCCGGAGTACCTCAATGTGTTCATGTCGTACGTCGATGCCCTGCTGTGGCTGGATCAGGCGAACGGCAGCGCAGCCCTGGCGACGAAGGACGTGCCCCGGCATCAGGGCGACAGGAAACCCGGCCGCGGCAGATAGCATCGCCCGGCCCCTTGCGGGCTGCTAGATTGCGTCATGCCCTCCCCTTCGAAGAAGCCCCGCCGCACGGCCGAGCGCATCCTCGACACCGCACTCGGGTTGTTCAATCGCTTCGGCGAACCGAACGTGTCCACGACGGCCATCTCCGCCGAATTGAGCATCAGTCCGGGCAACCTGTACTACCACTTCCCCGCAAAAGACATCCTGGTCAACACGCTGTTCGACCGATACGCGGAATCGCTCGAAGCACTGCTGCACGCGGCCGACGGGGCGCGAAACGTGGAGGACGCCTGGCTCTTCTTCCACATGCTGTTCGAACTGTTGTGGAAATACCGCTTTCTCTACCGCGACCTGAACGACCTGCTGTCGAGGAACCGTTACCTGGAGACCCGGTTCCAGCCCCTGCTCGCCCACAAAGCCCGGGCGGTGCGGGAACTGCTCGAAGGCCTGGGGCGAGGCGGTGCATTGCGGGCCGACACGCGCGATCTCGATGCGGTGGCCACCTCGATGGTAGTGTTGCTCACGTATTGGCTGAGCTACGAGTATGCGCGCGACCCGCGCCGCGCGCTGGAACCCGAGGTGGCCGGCGCCGCACTGTTGCGAGGCGCCTTTCACGCGCTCGGCCTGGTCATGCCGTACCTCGAAGACAATGAACGAGACCATCTTCTCGCACTCGCGGGCCGCTACAACGCGCCGCCACCTGCGGGTTGAGCCGGCGCACATCCCCGTGCAAACCCCCACTGCCAGCTACGTAGTTTCCGGAATGCGGCTCATGGACCCCTTTCGTAGCATGAAGATCCCGACACTTGATCGACCAGAAGGATTTCTTATGAAGAAGCTGTTGCTGGCTGCAGTGGCCGCATTCACTGCGACGGCGGCTTTGGCCGACTACCCCGAAAAACCGATCACGATCGTCGTGCCCTTCGCCGCAGGCGGCCCCACGGACAAGGTCGCCCGCGACTTCGCCGAAGGCCTTCGCAAGCAACTGGGCCAGCCAGTCATCATCGAAAACGCTGGCGGGGCCGGCGGCACGCTCGGCGCCACGAAGGTGTCCAAGGCCCCGGCCGACGGCTACACCCTGCTGCTGACCCACATCGGCATGGCCACCGCGCCTGCGCTGTACCGCAATCTGCAATACAAGACGCTCGAGGATTTCGAATACCTGGGCCTGATCAATGAAGTGCCCATGACCCTCGTCGGCCGGGCCACGCTGCCGGCCAAGAACTACGCCGAACTCAACACCTGGATTCAGGCCAACAAGGGCAAGATCAACCTGGCCCACGCCGGCGTGGGCTCCGCCTCGCACCTGTGCGGCCTGCTCTACCAAAGCACGGTGAAGGTCGACATGGTGGCCGTGCCGTACAAGGGCACCGGTCCCGCAATGACCGACCTGCTCGGCGGCCAGGTCGACCTCATGTGCGACCAGACCACCAACACGATCAGCCAGCTCGATGGCGGCAAGATCAAGTTCTTCGCGGTGTCCACCACCAAGCGCCTCGGCATGCCCTCACTGGCGAAGTTGCCCACGCTCGATGAACTGGGACTCAAGGGATTCAACGTCACCATCTGGCACGGCCTGTACGCACCGAAGGGCACGCCGAAGCCTGTGGTCGACAAGGTCAACGGCGCGCTGAAGAAGGTGCTCAAGGACCCGGACTTCATGAAGTCCGAAGAATCCATGGCCGCCGTGATCGTCAACGATGCACGCACCAACAGTGCAGAGCACAAGAAGTTCGTGGAATCGGAGATCAACAAATGGGGCCCGGTCATCCGCGCCAATGTGCAGTACGCCGACTGAACGCTCGTTCCACCATTCATCAGGCCACCTTCGGGTGGCCTTTTTTTTTGATGCCTCCGGGTGACACATCCGTCGCAAGGCCGCGACGCCCGGCGTGACAGCATGAAACAAGCGGGAAAAGCCCCCATTGATGCCGCGTTGAGGGCAAGCCGGGCGCCTCACAATCAAATCCTGTTCTTCCGTGACACCCGGGTGATGTTCAATCCTCCCGCCCCGTTCAAGACACCGCTCGGCCTCGACGAACTTCGTCATCGAACGCGCGGCCTCGGACAACGGCACCGCACCGTGTTACTGCTGATCGACGGCCACCGGCCGCTCGGCGAGGTACTCGGCATGGCGCATCGGGCGGGGGCCAGCACCAGCCACTTCGAGGAATTGATGCGCCTGGGCCTGGTGGAGATGCCGGTCGAACCAGCGCAGGAGCCTCCCGAGACCGCGCCCGGCGCACTGAATCAGACCCGGTTGACGAGCGTCCAGGTCGATGTACCGGCAGAACCGGAAACCAGCGCCACCCCCGAAGCCGACACGCCTGCGGCCTTCGGCAGCAATAGCCCCGACCCGGAAGTCGAACCGGAGCCAGCTCCCGCGCCGCAAGCCGTGGCCGTCGCCGCACCATCGCCCGATGTGGCTCTGCCGTCCCCGGTGTCACACGGGTCGGCACGAACCCCGTTCCCGGGGACTTTTGCGGACCCGACACCCCCGCCCTCGCCCGCGCCGGATGACCTGCAGGAGGTGCGCACCCTGCTCATCGGTGCGCTGGGCACGGAGGCGGCGCTGTTTTCACCGGTGACCCTGGCCCGCATCCGCACCGCTCAAACCCCTGATGACCTCATCGAGCTGGTCTGGGACATCGAACGCCAGCGCAATCACGCGCGCCGCGGCCGCGCTCAGTTGCTCAGCCTGCAGGACGCACGGGAACGGCTCGGCATGGGCAACACGATGGTGGCCGGAGACAGCGAGACCGGTGCGGCGTGGCCCGACACCATCGGGCGCTGAACGAGGGGCTCAGTTGCGCAGCGTGATCGGAATCGTCACCGGCCCGTCGTTGACGAGCGTCACCTGCATGTCCGCGCCGAAGGTGCCTGTGGCAACCGCCGGATGCGCAGCCCGCGCGGTGGCCACCACCCGCTCATAAAGCCTGCGGCCCAGCTCCGCAGGCGCCGCACCCGTGAAGCTCGGGCGGTTGCCGCTGCGGGTGTCTGCCGCGAGGGTGAACTGGCTCACGATGAGCAGGCCGCCATGGACGCCACCGACGTCCAGGTTCATCTTGCCCGCCGGGTCGGCAAAGATGCGCAGCTTGAGCAGCTTGGCCACCAGCTTGTCGGCCAGCGCTTCGGTGTCGTCCGGTTCAGCGCAGACGAGCACCAGCAACCCGCGCCCGATGGCTCCCACCGTGCCACCCGCCACATCGACCCGGGCCTCGGAGACCCGCTGCACCACGGCCAGCATCGTCAGGCGGTCAACGTCACGCGCGCGAATTTGCGCTTGCCGACCTGCACCACGTACGTGCCGGCTTCGAGCTTGAGCCCCTTGTCGCTGATGACCACCCCATCCACCCGCACGCCCCCGCCGTCAACCAGGCGCAAGCCTTCGCTGGACGATGCCGCAAGATTTGCCTGGCGCAGCAGCGCGCCAATGCCCAATGGCGCCCCCGAGAGGGGGACCTCCGGAATCTCGTCGGGCACGCCGCCCCGCGCCCGGTTGTTGAAATCGGCCTCGGCCGCCTCGGCCGCCGCGGCATTGTGGAACCGCGCGGTGATCTCCTTGGCCAGCAGCACCTTGACCTCCTTCGGATTGCGCCCGCCCTCCACTTCAGCCTTCAACCGCGCGATCTCCGCCTCGCTGAGGAAACTCAGCAGCGTGAAGTAGCGCCACATCATCACGTCGCTGATGGACAGCAGCTTCGCGAACATGCTGTTGGCCGGCTCCGTGATGCCGATGTAGTTGCCCTTGCTCTTGGACATCTTCTCGACCCCATCGAGCCCTTCCAGGAGCGGCATCGTGAGCACACACTGCGGCTCTTGCCCGTATTCGCTCTGCAGCGCCCGGCCGACGAGCAGATTGAACTTCTGATCGGTGCCGCCGAGCTCCAGATCGCTCTTCAATGCCACGGAGTCGTACCCCTGCATCAGGGGGTACAGGAATTCATGCACGCTGATGGGCGTGCCGGCCTTGAAGCGCTTCGTGAAGTCATCGCGCTCCATCATCCGGGCCACGGTGTAGCGGGAGGCCAGCTGGATCATGCCGCGCGCTCCAAGCGCATCGCACCATTCGGAGTTGTAGCGCACCTCCGTGCGAGCCGGGTCCAGCACGAGGTTGGCCTGGTTCAGGTACGTGGTGGCATTGGCCTCGATCTGTTCGCGGCTGAGCGGGGGCCGGGTGGTGTTGCGGCCCGAGGGATCACCGATCGTGGAGGTGAAATCGCCGATCAGGAAAATGACCTGGTGTCCGAGGTCCTGCAGCTGCCGCATCTTGTTGAGGACGACGGTATGGCCGAGGTGGATGTCCGGCGCCGTGGGGTCCAGCCCCAGCTTGATGCGCAGCGGCACGCCGGTTGCTTGGGAACGTGCCAACTTGGTCAACCATTCGGATTCGGGCAGAAGTTCATCGACGCCCCGTCGCGTCACATCGAGCGCGTGACGCACCCCGTCAGTCACGGGGAACTTGCGGGCTGAGACCGTGTCTGTGACTTCGGTTGCGGGATTTTCTGACGCGGGCATGAATTGAGGCTCGATTGGACGGGATATACCGAAACAGGGGAACCGAGGGGCTGGCTATACTTCAGCACCCCGATGGTTCTCCACTGCAACAACAAAATTGGGTTCTGCCGGGCGTCCGCGATTCTAGTGGACACCCCTGGCAGCAATAAAAACCAGAGTGTGCCGTCCCCCGCGGCGGCCGCTTGCAGATGGGCCTTCGTGCCCCGCATCAAAATTGAGTTCGCTGAAACATCTTGATCGCGCGGTCGCCCACACCGGCTCTCGCACCCGTCAGTTCATCCACAAGCACCCACGCAGCCTCGCCACGGCCGTGGTCCTGGCATTGATGGGCTTTGGCGTCACCGCGTTCGGCATCGCCCCGATGGCGCCCGACGCCTCTGACCTTCCGCGTCGCCTGGTGACCGAATCCGTCACGCCGGACGACACATCCGCGCAACTGGAAGCCTTGGCCCGGTACCCGCTGCAGCTTTACCGCAGCGATGTCACCCGCAGCGCCGACACGGTCGACAGCGTGCTGCGCCGCCTGAACATCGCCGATGCCGCTGCAGCAAACTTCCTGCGCACCGACAAGACAGCGCGCAAGCTGCTGGAGGGCCGTGCCGGCAAGATGCTCTCCGTCCGCACCGGCGAAACCGGCCTGCTCGAAGAGCTGGTCGCACGCTACCCGGCCGAGAATCCGGAGCAAGCGGGCACCCATTTCTCACGCCTTCGTGTCACTCGGTTCAACGACGGTTTCATCTCGATGGTGGAAACCGCGCCCATGTCCGCCCAGCTTCGCCTGGGGAGCGGCACCATCCGGAGTACGCTGTTCGCAGCCACCGATGAAGCCCGCCTTCCCGATCCGGTAGCCACCCAGCTCGCCGAAATGTTCGGCACCGACATCGATTTCCATCGCGAGCTGCGCAAGGGCGACACATTCAGCGTCGTCTACGAAGCCCTCACGGCCGATGGCGAACCCATCACATGGAACCAGTCGTCCGGCCGCGTGCTCGCCGCCGAATTCGTCAACAACGGCAAGTCCCATTCAGCGGTCTGGTTCCAGGACGGCAACGACAAAGGCGGCTACTACGGCTTCGACGGCCAAAGCAAACGCCGCTCGTTCCTCTCGAGCCCAGTGGAGTTCTCGCGCGTCACGTCCGGGTTCTCCATGCGCTTTCACCCCATCCTGCAGCAATGGCGCCAGCACCTGGGAGTCGACTACGGTGCCCCCACGGGCACCGCTGTTCGCAACGTCGGGGATGGCGTGGTCACCTTTGCCGGATGGCAAAACGGTTACGGCAATGTCATCCAGATCCAGCACGCCAATGAGCGCACCACGCTGTACGGCCACCTGAGCCGCATCGACGTCCGCGTGGGACAGCGCGTCGACCAGGGCACAGTGATCGGCGCGGTCGGCGCAACCGGCTGGGCCACCGGGCCGCACCTGCACTTCGAATTGAAGGTCAAGGGCGAGCACCAGGATCCGCTGCTGATCGCCAAGGCATCTGATGCCGTGACGCTCTCGCCGGCCGCCCAAGCCAGGTTTGCCATGGTGGCCAAGGAGTTCCGCCAGCAACTGGAGCAGGCGCTCGTGTCCGCCGACACCCATTCGGTCGCCTTGGCCGACTGACCTCCGTCATCCACTCACCACCGCTCACAGCCACGCCCTGCGTGGCAGGGCACAATCGCCGCATGGCAGAACTGTTCGTGGGTCTGATGTCGGGCACGTCGATGGACGGCGTGGATGGGGTGCTCGTTGATTTCGCAGCCGAAGATCCGGCCGGCCGGCCGGCGCCTTCCGGTCTCGGGTCCATGAAGGTGCTGGCCCATTCCCACCACCCGTTTCCCGATGCGCTGCGTGCCGAGCTGCTGGCGCTGAACACGCCAGGGGGCACAGATGAGCTGCACCGGGCCCAACTCGCGGGCAACGCACTCGCGCGCGTCTACGCGCAGGTGGTGCACGAACTGCGGGCGACCGGATCGTGGGCACCCGAACAAATCATTGCTGTCGGTGCCCATGGGCAGACCGTGCGGCACCAGCCCCGCATCGACGGCCAGCCCGGCTACACGCTCCAGATCAACAGCCCCGCGCTGCTTGCCGAACTGACGGGCGTGACCGTCATTGCGGATTTCCGCAGCCGCGACCTCGCCGCCGGCGGACAAGGCGCCCCACTGGTGCCGGCGTTCCACCGCGCGCTGTTCGGTCGCCCCGGCGAGGCCGGCGCGGTACTGAACCTGGGCGGCATCAGCAACCTCACCGTGCTTGCGGCCGATGGCCAGACCCGGGGGTTCGACTGTGGCCCGGCCAACGTGCTGATGGACCTCTGGTGCCAGCAGAACACCGGTCGACCGTTCGACGCCAACGGCGACTGGGCGGCCAGCGGGCAAGTGCTGCCCCGCCTGCTCGAGCTGCTGCTGGACGAACCATTCCTTGCCCTGCCCCCACCCAAGAGCACGGGGCGCGACCTCTTCAATGCGGATTGGCTCGCTGCCCGCCTGCGGCAGATCAACACCGCGATGCGTGCAGACAATGTGCAAGCGACGCTGTGCGAATTCACGGCAATCACCTGCGCCAATGCGGTGCTCACGCACGCGCCCATGGCCAAGAAGCTGCTCGTCTGCGGTGGCGGCGCACTGAACCGTCACCTGATGCAGCGCCTGGCCCAGCGCCTGCCCAGCGTTGCCGTGCAAGGCACCGATACCCGCGGCCTTCCGGCCATGCAGGTGGAAGCCACGGCGTTTGCATGGCTCGCCTGGGCGCACACGCACCAGCTGGCGGGCAACCTGCCCACGGTGACCGGTGCCCAGGGCCCGCGCGTGCTCGGCGCGCGCTACCCGGCCTGAGCACACCGGGCGATACGCAGAACACAACGGCACCCGGGTGCCGCTCGATCGACAGACGCCGGAATCTACTGGCCGCGGTGGGCCCCGGCTTACGCCGGGGTGACATTCACGGAATGATCAACCCTGGCATGCGCCCTTGCACGTCATACCGGCGAAAGCCGGCACCTACTGGCTGCAGTGGGCCCCCGGCTTTCGCCGGGGTGACGTTGGGTCAGACCGAGAAGCTGGATCCACAACCGCAGGTGGTCGTGGCATTGGGATTCTTGATGACGAATTGGGCGCCTTGCAGGTCGTCCTTGTAGTCGATCTCGGCGCCCACGAGATACTGCAGGCTCATGGCATCGATCAGCAGCGTGACGCCGTTCTTGTTCATCTGCGTATCGTCTTCGTTGACGATTTCGTCGAACGTGAAGCCGTATTGGAAGCCCGAGCAGCCACCGCCCTGCACGAACACGCGCAGCTTGAGGTCAGGATTGCCCTCCTCGTCGACCAGCTCCTTCACCTTGTTCGCAGCGCTGTCGGTGAAGACCAGCGGCAGCGGAGGCGCGTCATCGGCGGGGGTGGGGACTTGATCTGCAACGGCGCTCATGGCGTCTCCTGGAAAATCGGTCGGTCAAACGAAACTGACCGCATTATCCCACTGCGGCAGCAGGCGCGCTGGAGGCCTGGGCCGTGGCCAGCTTGATCAGAGGGGCCTTTTCCTCCACCTTGAGCGGCTGAAGTTCGCCATTGATGGTGGCGCCCTGATGCATTTCAAGGGCCTGGTAGCGCACATCCCCGACGATGCTGGCCTTGGGCTGCAGTTCGAGCAGTTCATCCGATTGCACCGGCCCCTCGACGCTGCCGTTGATGATCACGTGGCTCGCCTTCACGCGGCCGATGACACGGGCTTTTTCGCTGATCACGAGAATGCTTTGGCTGCCCTCCGTGGCCAGCACATCACCCTGCACCTCCCCATCGATGCGAAGGCCTTCTGTGAACCGCAGCTCACCGACGATGACAGTGCCTTCGCCAATCAGCGTGCGGATCGGTGGTTGTTTCTTTTTTGCGAACATGACGTTCTCCGATGGTGGGGCGGGCAACAACCCCGTTCAAAGCTTGACCGTCTGGGACGCCCGGACCGTGCCTTGCTTATCTGTCACTCTGATTTGCAGGGTTTTTACCACGGCCATTTCCGGATGGTCGATCAACCCTTCGAGACGAAGTGATTGCTTGATCTGCAGCAGACGGGGGCCACCCGGCTGCGGAAAGACCCATGGCTTGCCGTCAAGCAAGCCACTGAGCTGGATCTCATAGCGCCCCACGAATTCGGGCTGGTTCTTGCCGATCTGCATCAGCAACGCCTGGTACTTGGTTTGCGTGGGCGACTGGACATGGGCTTGCAGCGCTCGAACATTGAGGCCCTCGGCGCCGGTCGACGGCAGGAGCCGCTCGAAAAAGCCCAGATCCGCCTTCAGACCCAGGTTCTCCGCTTCCACTTGCTTGAGTTGCTGGACCAGCCGTTCCTGAGCGACCTTTTCCGTGCGCAACAGGCTTTCGGCCGTGTTGGCTATGGACTGGGCCCCCTGGCGCTCGGCACGCAGCTGCTCCACCTCGTCCCGCAATGCCGCCAGTTCGGCTTTGGCGTTGCGATCCAGACCGGCAATGTCTTTGCCGAATTCGAAGGCCCACAACCCGATGGCGGCCGAAAAACCCAGCATCAGCGCGAAGGCGATCCAACGCAGCGGCCACGGCAAGTAGCTGCGGACGATCATGCGCGGGGCACTGATCGACAAACGGCGACGGAGATACTTCCAGCGCATGACGACAGCGGGAGTGAAGGAAGCAAGCGATTGTAGGAGTCGCTTCTTTGCCCGGCTGTGACGAAATCTTGCGGATGTGACTGAGGGGCAGACAAAAAACACAAAGGCCACCCGAAGGTGGCCTTTGTGGGGAAACCTGTGCGAAACCGCACGATGTGCGGCCCGCTGGATTCCAGGGTCGATCAGCGCTTGCTGAACTGCTTGCGACGGCGAGCGCCGTGCAGACCGACCTTCTTACGCTCGACTTCACGAGCATCGCGGGTCACGAACCCGGCTTGCTTGAGCGCAGACTTCAGGCCCGCGTCGTAGTCGATCAACGCACGGGTGATGCCGTGGCGCACGGCGCCGGCCTGGCCGGACTCACCACCACCGCGCACGTTCACCTTCACGTCGAAGGCCGCATCGTTGGACGTCAGCACGAGGGGCTGGCGAACCACCATGATGGAGGTCTGGCGACCGAAATACTCGTCGACCGTCTTGCCGTTCACGAGGATCTGGCCGGTGCCCTTCTTGATGAAGACCCGGGCGACCGACGACTTGCGGCGGCCGGTGCCGTAGTTCCAATTTCCGATCATCACCGCTCCTTAGATTTCCAGCGCCTTGGGCTGCTGGGCGGTGTGCGGGTGCGTGGCACCTGCGTACACCTTCAGCTTTTTCACCATCGCGAAACCGAGCGGGCCCTTGGGCAGCATGCCCTTGACGGCCTTCTCCAGCGCACGGCCGGGGTGCTTGGCTTGCATGTCCTTGAACTTGGTGCCGTAGATGCCGCCCGGGAAGCCGGTGTGGCGGTAGTACACCTTGTCGGTGGCCTTGTTGCCGGTGACACGGATCTTGTCGGCGTTGACGACGACGATGAAATCACCGGTATCGACGTGAGGCGTGTAAATGGCCTTGTGTTTGCCGCGCAAACGGAGAGCAACTTCGCTGGCTACTCGTCCGAGCACCTTGTCGGTGGCGTCAATCACGTACCACTCGTGCGTCACTTCGGCCGGCTTGGCGCTGAAGGTCTTCATGAGGATCTTTCAAAACAGGCTCAAAACAGGAACGGCACTCCGGGCGTTCGGTGCTGCTCATGCGATGCGGCAGCCTCTCACTTCCAGAACCGTTGTTGCAGGACTTCAGCCTGCCTTCTTCCCAGAGCCCAGCGGGAAAGCCTTCTAGTGTATCGCAAGTCAAGGATGGGAGCCACTGCGGCCACGCTTCCCGCGCGCCGCCGCCGAGGAGGACGGCACCCCCCATCGCGGGCGACGTCAGCACCGCGTTGTTGCATCACACCCAATTCGGGGATTTGACGTGAGACTTCTCACACTTAGCATCCGGGAAAGTATTTGTGCACCAGGAATGGGCACCCGGTCGTACCGTGAATCAACCATATCTTCCGTGGATCGTCGTCGCTGTCGTGGCGACCGTGATGCCACTGCTCACCATCCTCCTTCTCCGCGGCTCCAAGCCGGCGGCCTCCAAGCCTTTGCCGAAGACCTGGGCGTTGACCAGCCGCCCGGTGTTCACAGCGGATGAGCGCCGCATCTATCGCCTGCTGCGAGAGGCCCTGCCCCACCACATCATCTTGTCGAAGCTTCCGCTGGTGCGCTTTTGCCAGCCCACCGACGTGTCTACCGTGCGCTACTGGTTCGATCTGCTCGGCTCGAACCATGTGACATTCGCGGTGTGCAGTGCCAACGGCCGGGTGCTGGCTGCCATCGACCTGGAGGGCGAACGGGGCCAGTCCAGCCGCATGCAGAAGATCAAGCAGTCTGTGCTCGAAGCGTGCCGCATGCGCTACCTCGTGTGCCCGGTCGACCGGCTGCCGTCCATTGCCGAATTGCAGCTGCTCGTGCCGCACAGCGGCGCAGCGGCCCGCGCACCGCTGCCTCCGCCGTCGCTCGATCAAGCCCGCGACAACCTGGCCAGCACGGTGGCCAACCGGCGCGCCGAGCGCAGCGCCCTCTGGCAAGACTCCACGCTGTTTCAGGACTCCTTCTTCGCGATGGACAGCCGAATCGATTCCTCGTTCGCGGCGCCTGACTTCAGCTCTCACTCCGACCGCCAGCCCCATGGCCAATCCGCCGGCGTGCGCTCGTCCGGCTTCGGCAACGACGTTGCCGGCGTCGTGGACGACGATGACCCACGCATCGCGCCGCCCCCTCGCCGCTGATCGGGACCTGTTCCCGCGGCGCATGCCGATGTGAAGAGAATGTGCGGCGCGCGTCGTACCATGCGCGAATGTCCCTGCCTGCCCCCACCGACGACGACACCCCCTACGCCGGCCTCACGCCCGAGGCGGTGCTCGATGCCCTCGACACCGTCGGCCTTCGCGGCGATGGTCGGCTGATCCAGCTCAACTCCTACGAGAACCGCGTCTTCCAGGTGTTCCTCGAAGACGGTCAGGTGGTGGTGCCCAAGTTCTACCGGCCGGGACGCTGGACCGATGCCCAGATTCTCGAGGAACACGCCTTCGCGCTCGAACTGGAAGCCGCCGAAGTGCCTGTGGCCGCGCCCCTCGCGTTCGGCGGCGGGAGCACGCTCGCGCACTTCGATGTGGCAGACCATTTATACCGCTTCAGCGTTGCGGCGCGACGTTCCGGCCGCGCGCCGGAGCTGGAAGATCCGAGCGTGCTCGCCTGGATCGGCCGGTTCATCGGGCGCATCCATGCGGTGGGCGCGCAACGACCGTTCGATCACCGGCTCACGCTCGACATCGCCACTCATGGCACCGCGCCTCGCGATTGGCTGCTGGCTTCGGGGTTGATTCCGCTGGACGCGGAATCAGGCTGGAGGCAAGCCGTCGATGCCGCGCTCATGGAAGTACAAGAGTGTTTCGATCGCGTCGGGCCTTATCGCATGCTGCGGCTGCATGGCGACTGCCATACCGGCAATGTGCTGTGGACCGAGGCCGGCCCGCACTTCGTCGATCTGGACGATGCGTTGAACGGGCCCGCCGTGCAGGATTTCTGGATGCTGCTGTCCGGGGAGCCCGTGGCGATGCGCCGGCAGCTGCATGAACTGCTGGCGGGCTATGAGGATTTCATGGAATTCGACTGGCGCGAGCTGCGCCTGATCGAGGCGCTGCGCACCTTGAGGATGATCCACTACAGCGCATGGATCGCCCGCCGATGGAACGACCCGGCATTCCCGGTGGCGTTCCCCTGGTTCGGCGGGCGGGGCTACTGGAACGAGCAGGCGACCCGCCTGCTCGAACAAGTCGAGGCGCTCCGCGAAGCGCCCTCATGGCCCTGATCAGACCGACGTCAACAGCGCGTTGACGCGCCGCACGTAGGCGGCCGGATCTTCGAGCTGGCCGCCTTCGGCCAGCAAGGCCTGGTCGAACAGGATGTGCGCCAGGTCGTCAAAGTGCGCATTGCCGTCGAGGCGCTTGACCAGCACGTGTTCGGCGTTCACCTCGAGGGTGGGCAGAGATTTCGGCGCGGTCTGGCCGGCCTGCTTGAGCATGCGGGCGAGATGGGCGCTGACATCGCCCTCTTCCACGACGAGGCAGGCGGGAGAATCGACGAGGCGGGTCGTGACGCGAACGTCCTTCGCCCGGTCTTTCAGCGATTCCTTGAGGCGATCGAGCACCGGCTTGAATGCAGTGGCCGCTTCTTCGGCCTGCTTCTTCTCGGCCTCGTCCTGCAGCGAACCGAGGTCCACCGCGCCCTTGGCCACGCTTTGCAGCGATTTGCCTTCGAATTCGTACAGGTGGCTGAGCATCCATTCGTCCACGCGGTCGACCAGCAGCAGCACCTCGATGCCCTTCTTGCGGAAGATCTCGAGCTGCGGGCTGTTCTTCGCAGCGGCCAGGCTGTCGGCCGTGATGTAGTAGATGGCCTCCTGGCCTTCCTTCATGCGGCTGACGTAATCAGCGAACGACACGCCTTCGTCGGCCTGCGTGGAGGCAAAGCGCAGCAGCTTCGTGAGGCGTTCCTGGTTGGCGTGGTCTTCGCCAACACCTTCCTTGAGCACGCTGCCGAAGTCTTTCCAGAATGCCGCGTACTTGGCGCGCTCGGCCGCGTCCTCGCTGTTGGCCAGCGATTCGAGCATGCCCAGCACGCGCTTGGTGGAGCCTTCGCGGATGGCCTTGACGTCGCGGCTTTCCTGCAGCAGCTCGCGCGACACATTCAGCGGCAGGTCGGCGCTGTCGATCACGCCCTTGACGAACCGCAGGTAGACCGGCATCAAGGCCTCGGCGTCGTCCATGATGAACACGCGCTTGACGTACAGCTTGACGCCCCCGCGCTTGTCGCGGTTCCACAGGTCGAACGGTGCTTTCGCCGGCACGTACAGGAGTTGGGTGTACTCGCTGCGGCCTTCGACGCGGTTGTGGGTGTAGGCGAGCGGCGGCTCGGTGTCGTAGCTGATCTGCTTGTAGAACTCGGCGTACTGCTCTGGCGTGATGTCGTTCTTGCTGCGCGTCCACAAGGCAGCCGCCTTGTTCACGGGCGCCCATTCGTTCGTGGTGATCTGTTTCTGGGCCTCCGCATCCCATTCCTCCTTCTGCATCAGGATGGGGAGCGAGATGTGGTCGGAGTACTTGCCGATGATCGACTTGAGCTTCCAGCCGTTCAGGAATTCGTCCTCGCCTTCGCGCAGGTGCAGGATGACATCGGTGCCGCGCTCCGCGCGGGTGATCGGCTCGATCTGGAAGTCACCGGTGCCTTCGGATGTCCAGCGCACCGCTTCTTCGGGCTTGGCGCCCGCGCGGCGGGTTTCCACCGTGATGCGGTCAGCGACGATGAAGCCGGAATAGAAGCCCACGCCGAACTGGCCAATCAGCTGGGCATCCTTCTTCTGGTCGCCTTCGAGCTTGCTCATGAACTCGCGCGTGCCGCTCTTGGCGATGGTGCCCAGGTGGGCCACGGCCTCTTCGGCGCTCATGCCGATGCCGTTGTCACGGATGGTGATGGTGCGGGCTTCCTTGTCGAAGCTGACGCGCACCTCGAGATTCGGCGCGTCTTCGTACAAGTCCGCGGCGTTCAGTGCCTCGAAGCGGAGCTTGTCGCAGGCGTCCGACGCGTTAGACACCAGTTCGCGCAGGAAAATCTCCTTGTTCGAGTACAGGGAGTGCGTGACGAGGTGCAGGATCTGCTTGACCTCGGCCTGGAAGGAAAGGGTTTGTTTGTCCATGGTCGTCTTGTGAAGCGATTGACTGGGGAAACGGCTCCAGAGATATAGGGGTCCGGTCGGGCGTTTCAAGGGCCGCCATGATAAAGATCCCCGCGGTGTCCTCATGGCGTTCGGGCTGCGATATCGTGCGCCGTGACGCCCCTGAGCCCATGGAGCCGCACCACCCATGCCCCACGTCGTCGACACTTGGCCCGCGCCTGCCTCGGCGCCCTCGGCCGTGCCTTGGTCGCTCGACGGCCTGCGGGGCGCCGATCCGGTGCTGGGCTTTGCCATCGTGCTGCTGGTGGCCGTGGTGCTCGGCGAAGCTTTGCATCGCCGCCTGCACCTGCCGCGCATGGTCGGCCACATGGTCACCGGCGCACTCGCGAGCCCGCTCGCATTCCGCCTGCTGGAACGCACGGACCTCGATCCATGGAAGCCCCTAATCGACCTCGCGATCGGCGTGCTGGTGTTCGAACTCGGCAGCCGCATCCGGCCGCGCTGGCTCCTCGACAACCGCTCTTTTGCGCTGACATGCTTGCTGGAAGGTGCGTTCGCCGGCGTCGCCGTCACCGCCGTGCTCTACATGATGGGCTTGCCGCTCGTGTCGGCCGCCCTGGCCGGGGCGGTGGCGATGTCCACATCGCCGGTCATCACCTTGAGCCTCGTGCATGAAATCCGCCCGCGCGGCCAAGTCACCGAACGCCTGCTGATGACCACCGCCGCGAACTGTGTATTGACCATGGTGACCATCAAGGCCTGGCGCGTGCTCGCGGCGGCCGATGCCCCCACCTGGAGCGATGAACTGATCCAGGCGGCCGCCGGCGCCATTCTGGTGGTCAGCGGCTCCTTGCTCCTGGGCTTGGCCGCCGGCTGGCTGCTGACCAAGCTGAGCGAGGCGATCCGCGGCGTGGCGGCAGCCCCGGTGCTGCAGATCGCGGTCGTGATTCTCGCGGCCATGCTGGCCACGCAATGGAAACTGTCGCCGCTGCTCGCATTGCTGGTGGCCGGCATGACGGCGCGGCACCTCATGGGCCACATGCTCATCGTGGAACCGCACCTCGGATCGGCCGGTGCTGCACTCGGCGTGATGCTGTTCATCGCGCTCGGTATGTTGTTCACGCTCGATGACATCGTCAGGCTGTGGCCCTGGGTGCTCGGCCTGGTGTTCGGACGCCTGGGAGGAAAGGCGTTGGCGGTGGGCCTGCTTGCACGGCCGAGCGGCCTGAGCGCCCGCCAGGCGGCGGCACTGATCCTCGCATTGCAGCCCATGAGCAGCCTGGCCGTGCTGCTGACGGCCGACACGCTCGGATGGAGCGAACAACTGCCGGGCATCGAACAGCGCGTGCTGCAATCGCTGCTGATCGCCACCACGGTGATGCACGTCGTGGGCCCGGTGCTTGCGCAATGGGCGCTCAATTCGCTGGCCAACGAATGCCCGCATGCGAGTGCGAAGGAGCCATGATGTCGCTGGCCGAATTCACGCCGTCCGAACCACTGACCCTGGGCGTCGAGCTGGAACTTCAGCTCGTCAGCAACCACGACTTCGATCTGTCTCCGCAGGCGCAGGACCTGCTGCGCCTCCTCGGCAAACACGCCGGCACCTGGGATGTGAAGCCCGAAATCACCCGCAGCATGATCGAGATCAGCAGTTCCGTGCAGCGCGAGCACGCCCGGCTGCGGGCCGAACTGAATGACCTGCGCGAGCAGCTCTCGCAGGCGGCACGCCGCCTGAACATCGGCATTGCCGGCGGCGGCACCCATGCTTATCAGCACTGGAGCGATCAGCAAATCTTCCCCACCGAACGCTTTCAATACCTCAACGACTTGTATGGTTACCTTGCCAAACAATTCACCGTGTTCGGCCAGCATGTGCACGTGGGTTGCGAGGATGGCGACAAAGCCCTGTGGCTGCTGCATGCGCTGTCGCGCTACGTGCCGCACTTCATTGCGCTCAGTGCGTCTTCGCCGTTCGTGCAAGGCGTGGACACGGGCTTCGATTCGGCCCGACTCAACTCGGTGTTCGCATTCCCCCTGTCGGGGCGCGCGCCGTTCGTGCACAGCTGGGAAGAATTCGGCCAGTACTTCGACAAGATGGCGAGCACCGGTGTCGTCAAGTCCATGAAGGACTTCTACTGGGACATCCGACCCAAGCCCGAATTCGGCACCATCGAGCTGCGCGTGTGCGACACGCCGCTGACCGTGGACAAGGCGGCCGCACTCGCCTGCTACCTGCAATGCCTGTGCAGCTACCTGCGCAACGAACATCCCTACGAGCCCGCGGACGACGACTACCTCGTCTACACATTCAACCGTTTCCAGGCCTGTCGCTTCGGGCTCGACGGTGAAATCGTGGACCCGAAGACCAAGCAACGGGCGAAGCTGCGCGACGACATCATCCGCACGCTCGCCCACATCGACGAACATGCGCTCGACCTCAAGGCGCTCGATGCCAGCAACTTGCTGCGCGACAGCCTGTTCGAAGGCAACGATGCGGGATGGTTGCGCAAGCAGAGGGCGCGCGGGCTGCCACTGTCGGCGGTGGTTGAGGGGGCGGCGGGGAGGTGGATGGGGTGAGGGGGTGTTCTGCTCTTGCGGTAGCAGTCTTCGCTCGTTGGTTTTTTGTTTTTGATGATCTTGTTCTCTGGCGAGGCCGCGCCGGGTCTCGGCCCGGCAGCCGACTTCCCTTTCTTGTCGCGCCAAGAAAGGGAAGCCAAAGAAGGCGCTGGAACACCAGC
>Ga0207690_10000175_pt1 | contig 49752 bp, 75 predicted proteins | sample KBSC23metaG_FD_184315 | JGI IMG/M metagenome (GOLD analysis project Ga0207690, IMG submission 184315) | Corn rhizosphere microbial communities from Kellogg Biological Station, Michigan, USA - KBS C2-3 metaG (SPAdes) (version 2) | ecosystem: Host-associated > Plants > Roots > Rhizosphere > Soil ... | reverse complement strand
CCACGCGACGATCTCGCCCGAGAGCGCGTCTAGCGTCTCGCGCGTTTCGGCAATGAATTCCTGGAGCAGGTCGTCCATGGGTCCCCGAGCTTGATGCGCGAGACGACCTTGGACGAACAGTGGTAAAAGAGACGTTAGCCCGAATTGGCAGGAAACGGCGGAATCTGATCGCTTGGATCGGAAAACCGGCGCGCTTCCCACCGAGAGGAACGGGCTTCCAGTGGAAAACTATAGCGACCGACGAGGGCGGTTTCGGATCCTGGATTTATTCTGCTGCGCTGGCGGTGCGGGCATGGGATACCGCCGCGCCGGCTTCGAGGTGGTCGGCATCGATATAGATCGACAGCCTCGGTATCCATTTGCCTTCATGCAGAAGGATGTCACCAAGCTCGACCGGTCATTCCTGCGAGAATTCGACGCCATCCATGCGTCACCCCCTTGTCAGCGATATAGCAAGGCGCAACGTCTTCGCGGGCGCGAGCATCCCGACCTGATAGATGGCACGCGCGCGATGCTCATTGAAAGCGGGCTTCCGTATGTTATCGAGAATGTCCCGGGCGCGCCGCTGATTGATCCAGTCACGCTGTGCGGATCGTCGTTCCCCGAACTTCGCGTTTACCGGCATCGTCAGTTTGAGACGAATTGGCGCTTTGTTCATCCATTTATGGACTGTTGCGGAAAGCACCATCCCAATCAGGCTAAGATGGGCCGGCCGCCTCGCGACGGACAATTTGTTCATGTCGTCGGCAATTTCTCTGGTGTCGAATACGCCCGCAAAGCGATGGGCATAAGTTGGATGTCAAGAGACGAGCTGCGCGAAGCAATTCCTCCGGCGTTCACCGAATGCATCGGACACCAGCTTATTGCGCTTCTCCAAATGCAGAGGGTAGCTGCATGAAGGCAGCGCCCATCCCGCGCCCAGCGCACTGCATCGTCTGTGGCGATAAGCAAATCCTTCGCAATGGGGCGAAGTGCTTCTGCGTCGCGTCATGCGGTACTCGCCCGAAGGGCGGAGACGCGCATCCGGCTCCGTTCACGACAGCGCGGGCCCAACGGGCATCGCCAAACCATGACCGTCCGCACCCACCTAGAGAAGGAAGCGAGCAAGTGAGCGAGGACGAACTCATCGAGGCCGTATGTCAGGCCCGCTGCTTCTCTCCCGGCGTGCAATGGAATGACGGCGTTACCGAGGGCGTCGCGCGGATCGAACGCATGATCGCAGAGCGCCAGATCGCCATCGTCCGCGCTTCTCTCTCCCCTTCTCTCGAAAGCCCCCAGCCATGAACACAGATGATCGAGCGCTTGTGGACCTGATCGCGGAACTGCGCGGGCTGTTGGCAAAGGCGTCGAAAGGTCCGTGGAAACTCTACGTGCCCGACGATGGAACGGGAGCCGCCTGCGTTAAGCGCGTAACCGACGAACCAAGCGGAAGTCGTCGCACCGATTGGCCGGCCGTCTGCAATTGCAACACGCTTCCGAACGCCGACAATGCTACATTGATCGTCACCGCCATCAACGCACTCCCCACGCTTCTCGACAGACTAGAAGCCTTCCACGCGAAACCGGTGGTGGGGGAGACGCTGGACGAGGCGTGTAAGCCCTGGGCCGATTACCACGGCGATCTCCCGGACTATGACCACCCACTGCGATGCGTGTTCGAAAGCGGCGTCCAATATGCCGTGGAGCTTCTGGCGAAAGAGCTGGGGGTCGAGCATTGGGAAATCTGCGACGGCACTGAGGAGTTTGACGGCGACCTTGGCGGCACGCTGATGAACATCGTGCGCGAGGCAATGCCGAAAGATGCGCACGGCGAGGCGATGTGGCCCAGCGAAGTGCGCGCCGCCCTACAATCCCCGCATCCCGTAGTGGGGGAAGACAAGCTGACGATGACGATCCGGCTCACCGACGATGAGCAGGCCGCTATCGAGCGCCTGATGGAAGAGCATGAGCTATCGAGGCCGCAGATATTCCGGTGCGCGCTACGTTCGTACCAAGCCGATCACGAGCGGCGTAAGGCGGGCGAAACGGTCACGTGGTCCGGAGACGCGCAGCGGGCGCGGGACTTCGCCGGCCCGCTCGCCACCCCCGCCACCGCGCAGGGGGATGTACGGGAGGCGCTGTCGACTTTGTACGGCATCCTCGCGGACGCTGACGGCGACAACGCTTGGGAGGCAATCCAGCGCGGCCAAATGCTGATTACGTCAGCCCTCACAACACTAGGAACACCCCATCCAGGACAAGGAGGCCAGTCGTGAAGGCCTTTGTCTGCGTCGGCCTCGCGATCCTTGCGACGCTCGCCATCATCATTATCGGCAACGACATGGGCCTGCCTTGGTGCGACGGTCAGCCATGCTTGCTCACTACGGGAACACCCCATGAAGGATGATGCGATCCCGACGCACCCTGTCCAAGCGAACTGGCGGCGCGAACGTGGGGAAAGAGCGCGTATGCCGCAGGTCGTCACACTGAAAGCATACGAAGTCTATCGACACGTCCATGGCGACCAGGAGGCGCTCATCACAGGGGAATGCCGTGGCGGCTTTGGCGTCGGCGAACTGATCGCGTTTCTCTACGCCGCCAATTTTCCGCGATCCGAGTGGAGCGAGCGTGTCCGCGAAGCTTTCAGGGGGATGCTGCTGTGATGAAGGATGATGCTGAACGGCTTCGGGCGGCTGTGACCGATGCGATACGCAACGCCGATGAGGATTTCGGCTATAGCATCCGACTAACTAGGCTGGTCGATGGCGAAGCTACGTATACCCTTAGGCTTCCCGGTGCAGAGCCGATGGAGTTTGAGAGCAACGAGGACGCCAACGAATACGTCAGCGCGGAGCGCAACAAGCGCCGCGCTGATGCAGTCCTGCTCGCCTTTGCACAGCAGCCAGAGGGGTGGAGACCGATCCAGACGGCGCCCGCCGACGAACCTTTCATTGCCGGTCTGTGGGTCACGAATAACCAGACCGGAGCCCGCTGGTGGGAGTGGTACGTCGTCGCAATCGATGATGAGACAGGAGAAGCGCGAGGTTATCCCGACGGCGAACCTCTGCCGTGGTCACTGGCCGACTTCGAAGCATGGCACCCCGTCCCAGCCCCTCCCGCCGCCATGCTCGACGTAGCGCCGATACCAGGGGAAGAGTGATGGCGATTACGCAGGCCGATCGAAATGCAGAGGCGGATGCATACCTTTTGCGGCGCATGGTCGAGGATGATGATGCCGAGGACATCGCGCGGCGTATCCGGCTCGGATGGTGCGACCATTGGACATCGCTTCAGGAGCGGGCTGCCGCCCGTCAAGCCAAGGACCCCACCAATGTCTGATCTATCTATAGTGGAGGTGACGCTAAAGAGTTGCCCGTTTTGTGGAGGGCCGGCGACCGTCATCGTGACCGACTGCCGCCCATGCAATGTCGAGGGCTGGACCGATGCCTATAGCGTCTGGTGCAATGCGTCAGTGCTTTGTGGTGGCCGAAAGTCGAAGCTCTATAATGACCGCGACAACGCCATCGCCGCATGGAATACCCGCGCCTCTACCGCATCCGAAGCCGAGAGGGTCAGAGAGGCAGCAGCCGCGCTGGTCGCCAAGTTGGACGAATGCGACCCGCACCTGACCAGCATGTTCAGTTTCGCGCTGGCGCACGACCATCTGTACAGCGGCCCGACTTATGGTGAAGAGCTTGAGGCTCTGCGGGCGGCACTGAAGGGCGCCCAATGATCGGCCCCACCCTCGTTGAACTCGGTCTATGGATACTAGCTTTCACCCTTATAGCTGCTGCTATCCACCTATCACGCAAAAGGAAATGAAATGAGTCACGAACATTTCTTCTATTACGCGTCGCTTTGCACGATCGCTGGAGCGCTGGCTCTATTGGGATGGGTGGAGCTATTTTTCGCTGCCGGCAGTTTTTACCACGTAGGAATTATGAATCGGGCTCCATCGATCGGAGCGCGGTTGGCGGGTGTGGTAGCAGGCATCAGTTGTTTCTGGGCGTCGGCGTGGGTATTTATGTATGTCGCTCCATAAATCTGCGGCGCGGAATGCGGACGCTAAACCATGACCGGCTGCTGCTATGCATTGGGTGAGGAGGAGATGGTGATGATGACTCTACAGGCCATGGCACCGCTCGCAGTGCGCGACCGCCAGATATTCGTGCCGGTAGCCAACCTCAATCGCGCCGTAACGACTGTCGTGCAAAAGCAGATCGACATGTTGGAAACCGAGCGCTCTAACCCCTAGCTGCCGTGGGCATTCTGCTTGAGTCGTTACTTGTCTGGTGTCCACGGCGCCTTAGGGCTCAACCTTCCCGCCGTCGCCGTTCGTATCCACCGCGCTCTGTGCCGTCACCCATGCCTGAAGCGCCAGAAGCTGGTCGGTGTTCCGCTGCGCCTCTAGGAGGAGGGTAGGAATTGCTTCACACGTGGCGCCACTAACAGCGAGGCAGGTGGTTTCGGGGGAGGCGGGCAATCCCGGACTTGCGGGATGGCTGAGATAGCCTGAGGCTTTTGCGCGCAGGCGGTCGTAGCGGCTAGCGCTATCAGCAAGCTTGCTCTGATAATCATTGGTCACCTTCTCCGTAATGGCCTGTTGCTCGGTCTGGACGCGGACGATGTTGGCCTGATCCATTCGCGCAGCCTCAGCCGCCGCCGTCTTGTAATTGGCGATCGTCAGTTGGTGCGCCGCCTGCTCTTGCTGCCAGAGCGCTTTGTAGTGGCGAGCATCACCCTTCGCGATCAGTAGCAGCGTGACCAGCACGAGCGCGCCCACGCCTCCCGCTATCAGCTTCCAGTGCCGCCAGACAAACGACAGGATGCCTTCGATCGCGATCATGCCTGAGCTCCTACTGTAGCAGCCGCAACGTCGGTCGCGGCCTGCGTCTGCTTCGCCACAGCAACACCTTTGTCCTTGCTGGCAATGGCTAGCACGCCACTGGCGACCAGCGCGCCAAGCCCGCCCGGATAAGCTAGGCACCATGCGGTTGGATCGAAGTGTCCGCCGTTCCAACCGATCTCGAATATCTCGAAGCAGATCGGCGAGACGACGGCAAAGAAGCCGCCGATGGCGAGGCTGACGCGACCAATCTCAAATTCGCCGCCAATGCCCTTTAAGATGTTGGTGAGCTTCATGGTGCGTCCCCATAGATCGCCGCTGTCTGATCGTATCCACAGCCCATGCAGCGCGTGACAAAGCGGCCATCGATCGCCCGCTTGTAGACCGCCATTGCCTCGCAGCCGCAGATGCACTGAAACTCCAAGTCGCCATCCTTGCAGCCGAACGGCCATTTCGTGACGCCCTTGGGTAAGCCGCATTCCGGGCACTCAAGGCCGGTGTTGCATCCCATCTCGCCAACGTCGCGCCATTCGTGACGGCAGCCGATACAGATGCAAGGACCTTCCCAATGAGGCTGGCGCTCCTTGCGAACATCGGCGAGAGAAATGACGGTCATTGCCAACCTCCGTCCCGGAGTGCGCGCTCGAACACTTGCGCGATATCCTCGATCTCGTCGGCCTTATCGCGGCCATTGATGATGGTCCGTGCATGCATGTACTGCTCGCGAGTGGCGACGCCCTGTGACGGCAGGCACTTGCCGAGAGACACGCCGGTGAACCATCCTACGCTCATCCCACGTATGAGGATGAACGCCGCGATATCCGGCCGCATTACCAGATCGGGATCGGCCATGATCTCGCCCGGCTTGATCAGCCCAGCCGCAGCGGCCTCATCGTCCGCCTTCTGGTAGTTGAACTCCCAGGTAAGCTGCACCAGCCCACGACCGTACCAAGGGTAGTAGCGCAGATGAGCCTTACGCCACGCTTCGGCATTCGGCAGATAATATGCCTCCCTCACCGGCTGCATCGTCTTGTTGGTTTCCCACCAAGGCGTGGCCAGCACGTAGGCGGTATAGGCGAGCGGAAGGTGTGCGCGCTCGGCCGCGTCGAGAATCGAGGTGATCCCGTCAACCTGCGATTGCTTCAGGCCGCCCATTCTGTTGCGTACCGTCGTGAAGAAGGCGCCGGTGTTAAACGTCATCTAACCTGTCCTTGAGCAAGTGAGTGGTGGAAGCTTCGATCTGCCGAGCCTGGCGCGCCTTGCCGGCCGCTATGAGCAGATCGGGATGCGACGCCTGATAGGCGTACCCCTCGTAGACAAGCTCATCATCGACCATCGTGGCGACCTTCAGAACCATCGTGGGAGGTCCACCAGGCTGTAGATTGATGAGGTTCGACACGACGCTGCGCGGCTGCGCGAGGGCGATTTGATCGAGCAGATCGATCTCCCGGATAGCCTCCACGTCCCCAAGCAACTCCGCGAACGTGTGCCCCTGCAAGTCGTCTCGCGACGCATATCCCAGCGGCGCGAAGATCATCAGGAACGCTTTGTCCGAGATCCAAATGAGGCGCTTGGTCGCGTCCTTCTTCCAGCGCGCCAGAAAGATGGCGTTGTCGAACTCGACCGCCTTGAGCCGGGTTTCCAGAACGGTGTGCCGGTCCTCGCAGGCACTTAGCTCCGAGCGAAATTCCGCGATGTCCAAGCGCAGCCGTTCGATCTCGCTTTTCTCCTTGGCCGCACCGATCTTCATGCGCGCATTGAGCAGACCCAACAGACCCCCCGTCCCCAGGATGCTTCCCCCAACCCCGAACAGGGCGACTACAAGCTCCTGGCTCACCGCACGGGCTCAAGAGACATCTCCATTCGGTTGGCGGGAAGTCCCCGCGCTACCTTGCGGACAAACACGCCAATGGACCCCCAATCATTGCCGAAGGGAACCGCTGCTATCTGCATGAGGGTGAGCCAAAACGCGGCGTTCCATGCCTCTAGGTCGGTCACGTATCCCGCGAGCCATGCGACCATCGCCGCCGCGAGCGGCAGGAACATCGCCAGAGCTACATCTTGGGCGAGCGACGCGCGGAACCATACACCGACGGCGAGCGCGCCGACATAGAGCGCAAGCTGGGTCTGCGGCTCCGGTAGCCCGATACGCCAGCCCACATAACCCAGGCCGAACGTGATCAGCACTACCGCCGCCGATCGATTGACGAACGACGACGGCAGCACGCCGAACAGCATCAATGCCCAGATGATCTTGTCCGGCGTCATCGCTTATCGGCTAGTCTGCGTGGGCGTCGGGGTTGGTGTTGGCGTAGGGGTGGGAGTAGGCGTTGGAGCCGGATGGCTCACTTGTCTGTCATCAGGCATGGTTATTCTCCTTGGTTGATGGGGGTGGCGAAATTCGATAGGATCGCAGAATGATGAACTGCGCACCCGATGCGACCGGCTGGATCGATGAACTGACATATCGTCAGGGTCATATTCTGACCCCTCATGCGGGTATCGCGGCAGTTGCCCTTGTTGTTCTCATGATTCTGTCGGCACGGCTGCTGCTGCATTACTTCCCGGCGGGAGAGCCCATGGGAGATTGGCCGGAAGACGAGTAGCGGCATCATACGTTCGCCGCCACGAAATCGGCCTTTATGTTGCCGATGATGTCACCATTGCCAGTCACCGACCCAAGGCCGGAAAAGTGCGTATTATCGGTGTAGTTAGTGGATTGCCCGTAGACACCGATCGCCAGCCATTTTGCCTGCGTCCCGAGTACGCCGGGGATGTCGATAATCGGACAGCCCTTGGATGCCGCGGCGGAATATTCCAGCGCCGTGTAAGTATCCACTGTCGCCTGCGGGATCGTACCGGTAGCCGTTGGAGGATCGCCCATCACGACGACATCGCCGGTCAACTGTCCGGCAGTAATCGCGGCCTGTACGGCGGAAGTATAAGCCGACTGACTTGAGCCGGTGGATGCGTCATTCGTCACCGCCTCATAGAACATCGCGTCGGGCGCAAGCGTCCGCACGACCGCGAGGACGCTGTTTTCGGCCGCACCGGAGTTGATGGCGTCTGTGGCGAACACAACCGCCGTGCGCAAAGACGTGCCGCCATTGATCCAGAGGATCGCCTTGCTCAGGCTGTCTCGCTCCAGCGCGCCGCAAAACGTCTTGGGCAGCGTGTCGGTGCTGGTGATCGTGAAGGTGTTGGTCCCGCGCACGATGCCATCGGCCGGAGCCAGCGTGACCGAATGCAGACCAATGGACTTGATCGTGGTGCTTGCAGCGGTTTGGGAAATGCTGACCGTATAGGTTCCGGTGCCACCGGACCCCGTACCCAGCGCTGTGATGGTCGCTCCAGCGGTGACGCCAGTTCCTGTAAGAACGTCGCCCACAGCGATATAACCAGACGCAATCGCGGTGACGGTCATGGTCGTGCCGCTGATCGAAGCAGTATAGGCCGTTTCCGAAGCGACAGCCTTGCTGTGCGTGCCATCGGAGATCGTCCACCCGCCATAGCCGGGGAACGTCCAGTAATAGACCGTGTACGTGTCGGTCGTGCCCGGCGGAGTATCTACGATGGTCGCGCCGTTGGTCGAGGTCTTCATCGCCGCGCCGCCGAGCTGCGTCCCGTAGCCGCTCCATCCCGACGAGAATGTCAGGCGGTCAGGCTGGTATGCGCTGGCCCCGGCGCTGGGAGAGGAAGTGTTGTTACCGAACCATCCGGCAAAGCGAACCGGAATTGAGAGCTTCGCGGACAGTGCAGCCACGGCCTTGGCGGTCGAGCTATTGGCATGTGGCGCCGCAGTCGGGTACACGCCAGCGGTGTGGCTGGTGCAGCCATCGATGATAATGGCGTCCCGAACGCCAGCTTTCACCAGTCTGCACGCGGCACGGAGCTTGGGCATGGCCGCCCCAGCGACATAGCCCGGAACAAGAGCGGTCGTGCTTGCGACGGTCGGGATCGCGGTCGCGGTGTAAGTGTCGAATAGCAGGCGATCGGAAACCGCGTCGCTGCGCCACTTTATGCGCCTCAACCAGCCGCCCAATACCTGTTGGCTGCTCGCGGTCGTGTCATGGCATCCGATATGCGCTGCCGTGACAGTGCCATAGGGGAACGCGGTGGCGTAGTCGGTCGGAATGCGATCGCCCGCACCGTAGGTTTGCGTGCCCGATCCCCACGTAAACCCGAATTTCTGCGCGCTGGCCCAGGTCTGCGAGCCCATCGACCCCGTAACGAGGCCGCCGTTATGCGCGATCGTCGTAGCGTTCGCGATGTAGGAATAGGTGGCCGCGTTGATGCCCAGCATTCCAGGCACACGCCCATAACCGGTCTGCGTTTCAATGCGCGAGAACTCGGCTACAAACGTGCCGGTTGATCCTTGGAACAGGCTGAGCAGCGCCCCAGCGGCAGCATTGGTATCGGCATCGCGCGTGATCGCTGATCCAGACGTGATGATAAGCGGTGTTGCGATAGAATTATTCGGCAGGCTCGGGTTGTATTCGACCTGACAGGCGTACCAAGTGCCCGTTCCCGAGCTGGTGACAGTGATCGTTCCCGCGCCGGTGATCGTTAGGACTTGCGGAGTGCCCACGGCCACCGTGCCGAACCCTGAACCGGTAGCCGTGCCCGCCGCAGTCGTGATCGTGAGGCCGGCAGTGTGATTAGACCAAACGATAATCGTCCCGACAACAACGGTGCAGGACTGCGTTACCGGCGCCGTCGAGTTCAGGAACACATTGCGTGAGGTCGGAAAGATCGCCGTTCCGAGATCAACGCGACGAATGGGCGTGTTCGTGGCGAACGTCTGATAGCTCGCTCCGATCGCGTCATGGTAGCAGAGGTTGGTCGAAACCGTCGCGGCAGGATTGGCGCGCGTCCAGGTTAGCAGCGATGAAGGAAACGTCGCATTGGACGACATGTCATAGTGCGACCATGGAGAATTTACGTCGGTCGTCGTTGCCAAGGGCCACGTGCCGTTGGTCTTCTGGCCATAGAAGAGGCCCGTTAAACTATCGGTGTACGTATCGCCATTGATCCCGAAGTTGCTGGCCGGGAGGCCCTGACCGACATAATGGTTGCCAGTCGTGCCATCTGCGCCGTTCGTTCCAGCGGCACCAGTGGCTCCCGTCGCTCCCGTCGCTCCAGCGGTGCCTTGGGGGCCGGTGTCACCAGTATCGCCCTTGTCACCCTTGAACCCGATCGACTGGAAATAGGCCAGCGGGTCAGTCGTACCGACAGGCGCCAGCAATGCGCGCTTGGCGCTGCTGGCCAGATACGCATCCTTAACCGCAGATCGGCGGTTGATCGAATTAATGGTCGAGAGATTGTACGCGCCCTGATTCTCAAACTCGCTGAACTGCGAGAAATCGGGGTTCGACAGGATTAGGATCAATGCGCCACTGGCAGGCGCAGAGAGGAACGCAACCGATCCCCCGGTATCCGTGCGCTCCACCATGTAGAGCGTCGGCGAAATAATCGCATCGTTGACCGACACCGCAACTTCGACGTCCGACATGGCGGTGAAATCGAACGGGAAGACTGCTTGTGAGCCGTTGGCTACGTACGGCCCGGTGTGGTCGGTAATTCCAATCGCCATGCCGCGCTCCCAAAGATAGCGGCAGGGCTAGGCTCTCGCGGCAGGTGCTTGAATCGCGGGTGCGGAAGTGGCAAAAGGGTGTCGCGTGTCATCGCTCCCGCCCATCGCAGCTTGGCTGCTCGATTGCCTCTCGGCGATCGCCGTTGTTGGCCTCACCGGCACGGCGTTTGCGAAACTATCCGAGTGGACGCAAAACAAAGTTGCGGTCGGGCTGGGGACACTGGCTGCCTTCGCCATTCTCATGGTCGGATATAGTGAGATACACTACGGCGCGCTTGGTTCTGAGTGTCGGGGATCAATCCCCTATTACGACTGCACGCATCCAGAACCGCCGGCTACTGACTAGGTAGCGCATTCGCCATATTGGGCGCGCGATCCGGTAATGGCTGGCCTGGCTGCCACCACATTTGAGTCCGCTGCTCTTTGGCCCGCTGCGCCATCTTGCTCCATGACTCGCGGTAGTTCGGGTCGATCGCCTCTTGTACCTGATCGGTCACGTTGCGGTCAAAGGCGGTGCGAGCGAACCACAAGGAGCCTCCCGGCAGGAATTGGCGAGCGGTGCGAGCCGCAGCCCATGCCGGATGCTTCGCCTTGGCAACGTCTGCCACAGTTTGAATATCGCTGACCATCGGCCCTGCTAGCGTGCTGGCGAAGCCGCCGCCAAAGCGGTTCTGTTGGCTCTGGAGGAAGTCGCCGAAGATACCCCACCCGCCGCCCTGCAATGTAGCCGCACCCCAGAAGGATGCATCGTCCATCGGGCGAGGATCGCGCCCCCCTGCTAGAGCTTTCATCTGCAACGCCAAGCCGCCGCCCAAGGTTGTCAGGATCGCCAAGCCGCCAGCATAATTGATTGCAGTCCACGGCGACCGGTTGCCCAGTTCCATGATGCGGCGAGACTGCATCAGCATCGATGTGATGCCGAAACCTTTGAACAACAGGGCGGAGCGAGCAAGCTCACCACCGATCGTGCCTTTTGGCGCCAGCGATGTGAACAGCGCGCGTGTCCGCAAATCCATCTCGGGCACAGCGTAGAGCATTTCACTGTGGATCAGTTCCATCAGCTTATCGCCAAGTTCACGGTCTTCGACATTTACGGGCTTAATCCAGTCCACGCCCCCATCACGTTCCAGCGGGGTAGCCCTGATCTTATCCCATCCTGCTTCATCGATCCCGTAGCGCTGGAAGCTGTCGCGGAACAGGCTATTCAACTCGCCCCATGCCTTACCGCGCTGGTCGGTAAGATGCCCGACAAACTCCATGCCGAAGGCCCAACGCCCAGCCTGAGTATAGCGCTGAAGCCCGGATATCCGCAGCACGCCCTCAGCAAGCCGTGAGGCCAGTTCGCCGGTAAGTTCCTCGCCCAAGGCTCTCGCCTGCCCCGCCGTGCGGTGTGACCATTCTTCCGCGATCATTCCCTGTCGAATGGCAAGCTGCTTATCCTCCAGCCCCGGCCCGAACAGCTTGACGTAATCCTTGATCATACCGGCCGCTGGCAGCCCGTTTACCTTGCGAGCCATCACCCCGAACATGGGATCAGTCGGGACGGCGGAAATGAACGCACTACCCAGCTTTGCCGCCGTCTGGAGCGATCGGATGGACGAGAAGAACAGCGCGATATTGCGGTTCTCAGGTTCGTTCGATGCCCCCGTAATCTCGCCATAGAGGCGGTCGATACGCTTGCTGTAGGACCGTGCCCGCTCGATTGCATGACTCCCCGGCGCTTCGTCCGTCTCAGCCGATTTGAGGATCGTATCCTTCAACCACTTCACCCCTTGCGCGGGGTTCGGTCCAAGTATCTCCATCAGGGCAATGTCTTTCGACATGCCGATGATGTGGCCCATCATCGAGTTATAGGCGCTGCCAGTTCCGAACTCATCGGCATAGGCCATCCAATCATCTGCTGACTTGAATTGCAGGAAGCGGGGATCAGCACGGCGATTGGCTAGAGAGGATTTACCAGCGCCGCCGGGATTGCGGTCGTTCCACCCATCCGACCGGATCGTTTCCCAGGTGTTACGGAGCGCCTCGTTCATTGCGCCGTCGGTCAGGGGAAGATCGGTGTTCGGGTCCGTCATCTGCTCGCGGTCGAGCTTATCCCAAATGAAATCGCGCCACGCCTCGAACCCGACCTTGCGCACTGCAAGCGTGTTATGACTCTGTGGGAGGCCCCAGCGATCCATCTTGCCGATGTCGCCGCCAGCCTCGTTGAACCGGCGACGCAGCATTTCCGCCGTGTCCATCCACGCTTTGCCGAGTTGCTTGGCCGCAGCGTTTCCGCTGTCTTCACCGAACACCTCGCGCACCATATCGGCCAAGTCAGCCTTGTGCGCGGTCACGCCGGTTACGCCCGCATGGAACTTTGCGAGGATGCCGTCCATCATGGCATGACTGCGAGCAATGATCGCTTTGCGCCGGCCCTCTACGTTGGAATATTGAGCGCCGGGGGTGTTGTCGAAGAAACCCTCCGCTGCCTTCGGATTGATCGGACCGCCTCCCCGCCCCCCACCGAAACCGTCCATCTTCTTGAGCATGTCGGACTTGGCCAGCAATGCTCCGGCCTCAAGCCGCTTGCGCCGGAGAAGCTGGCGCTCCAGCACGTCGACCGTCGCCTTGGTCGCCATCGCATCAGCAGCCGCCGCGCTCATCTGCCCATCATATTGCTCGCGGATACCGTCATAGGTCGCGCCGATTTCGTCAGCCTGCGACTGATCAAGCTCCCCCTTTTCGACAAGATCGGGAAGGCAGGCGCGGATGGTCATAGGCAATTCCTGATTGCGTCGATGGCGGATTGATCCTTGTCGAGACTTTCGATCAGTTCCTTGGCGTTCATTTCCGGGCCGCCATCGACCAACTCTGCGCGTAGGGTGTCACCAGCATTAGCCAAGGCTTTCACGTCGTGATATGCGCTGTCGGCCAATAGCTTCGCCTGGGGATCGGTTAGCGTGTCGACGCCATAGGCTTTGGGGTCGAGCGATGGAGGTGGGGCGTTTGGCTCTGAGTATGCCGGCTCTGGCAAGCGGCGCCGCGCAGCACCCTGTAGGTCAGCCAGTCTGCCACTCAGCACTTCCTTGGCATCGGATGCAGACCACCCGCGATCAATCAGGCTTTGCAGTAAGCGATCTTCCAATCCACCTAATTCGTTACGCGCCTTGAGCGCTGCCATAGCGCCGCCCAAACGCACGAATGCAGCTTGCTGGTCAGGGGTGGCGCGGCCTGACTTCACCCGATCGATCCAGTCTGGTCGGCGCTGCTCAATCAAAGTGCGCTGCACGACGTTGGCCAGGTTCTCTGTCGAGTAGTCCTGATAAGGCTGGTGCTCGCGAAGGATTTCCGACGCCATCTCTCGGGTGAGAACACCTTCGTCAACTTGGCTTTCGAACGGGCCTGTGGCCGCGCGATGCTCAAGCTCTGCCTTTGATAGCGCATAGGCATGGGCAAAATCGCTATCCCATTCCGGAGTGAGGCTCGCCTGACCGACCCGGCGTTGGGCATCCCCTAGCGTACGCCGCACTTCGCCAGCGCTCACGCCTAAATCGGCGGCAATGTTCTTTGCTGAAGGCTCGCCAAGCTCCTGCCTCACATACTCGCGGATAGCTAATGCAGTCTCGGCAGATGGTTTGCCCGTCCCCACTCTGGCACCAGCCGTCATGTCAGGGTGCCCGTCCGTCCCAAGGTCAGCGCGACGCTGTAGCTCGGCCGAGATAGCACCAGCATTATCGCTCGCGAACCGCTGCGCTTCTGGCGTACTGAGATCGTCACCCATCTGCTGGCGATCGACATAATCCCGAACAGGATCAGGCTCGCGGGGTGTATCGTCCGCAAGTCTCAATTCCTCGCGGTTCAGATCCTCCGTCGCCGCCCGATAGGCGATGTCATCGCCGTCGAAGTGTTCCGGCGCCAGCTTGACGGTCGACGCTTCAGCATCCCCCACGAACCGTGCCAGCTTGTCGACGCGATTATTCCAACCCTTGCGATACTTAGCCTTCCCCGGAACCACGTCGGCGACGTGCATCAGCTCGGCCCGATAGATATCGAGCGCTTTGCTCACGTCGTCTCCAGCTTCTCGCACGATGCGGCGTGCTAGCGTCGGTGACCTGATCCAATTCGCGTCAAACGCAATGGAAGCGACGCGGGGATCGACGGTATTGAACTCTGGCAACCAATAGCGTTGCCGCGCGATCCTGGCCGCGTCCGCTTCGGTGATGTTGGCCACGTCAACATCAGGGTTGAACTTCTTGGCCACGCCGTATTTGGTCGTGCCGCCGTCAGCCTGGCTATAGGGCACGACCGTTGCGCCGCCCTCCAGGTCGTTCAGCACGAACTTGATGATACGGTCTTGCGTCAGCGGGAGCGTGGAGCGCCCTTGCGGCTTGGGTGTAATCGGCGCTTTACCCACGGATGCGGGCTGCGACAGCGCGTCAGCAACCACGCCAAGTTTCTCGGCGTGGGCATCCAGCCCCCCCGGAGATGGCTCATAGGGGCTGGCGTCTCTAATCTCCGTCTCACGCCCCAGCACGTTGAGGGCGGCCTGTGCTTCAGGCGTACGCGCTGCCGGCGGAACACGATCGGTGAACGCGCGCAAAACGTCGGCGTCAGTGGCGCCCGGCAAGTCGCTGATGCCAAGTGCTCGCTCTGCCGCCCGCTGCCGAAATGGATCGAACAGTGGGTCGACGGCTCTGCCGGCAGCCTCCAGAACCGGGCTCGCAACCGTGTGTCCGATACGTCCAGCGACAGGAAATAACGCACCACCGGCGCCAGCCGCCGCAACATCTGTCACCATATCGAGCGGCGTCATCTGCTCGCCGAAGCTAGCCCTATTGTATGCGATGCCGGGAAGCTCAATAGTTTCGATCGCGGAGTTAATAGCGGCTTCCCGCGCCATCGATCCTAGCAACGTTTTTGCGCCACCGGCAGTACCCATGGTCATCAACGAGAGGCCGAAGTTGATCGGGTCTGCCATGCTCGAAACAACGCCGGTTCCGAATCCGAGCGCTTTCTGTCCAAGACCGCTTTCACGACGAACTACGTCACTGGCGACCGCGTGCCTTCCTTGCTCCTGCTTAGCGACCCATGCACTGAACTCATCGGCATTCTTGGCTGGAATGTCCTTGAGAAAGTTCGGATCAGATTGACGGCGAGCGAGAACGCTTTCCCAGACGGTCTGCTTGTTTACTTGGTTGTTGCCTCCCCTCGCATCCACATTGAAATAGCGGCTCGGCACAAAGATCTTTGCGGCGGCCGAGCGGTCATCGTTCTTGTCCAGTTCTGCGATGATCGGGAGATACGCGTCCATTTCGGCCTGATTGTTGGCCCCCATGAAATCCTGCCGCGTGAGCGTCCAATTCGCGCCAATGATATCACGCGACGAAACCGGGGCATCGGGAGAACGCGTGGGCGCACGAGTATCGACACTATCGTCAACGAATACCGTGCCGGCGATCTTCTGCCCGCTCATTGCGGATACCGTTTCGCGACCGTCGCCAAATCCATCAGGAAGATGCCGCCGCTTTTCGTATGCGCGACCGTTCCACCGGGGCCGTGGAACTCATAGCGCCCATCGGGGCGCAATACCGGGATCATGGTCGCGATGGCAGGCGGCTGCATCACCGTCTTGCCATCGGAATAGACTGGAACACTCTTGTCGCGCTCATCCCAACGCTGCGTGCGCAGGCCAGTCATCGCACCTTCGAATTGCTTTCCAGTGATCGTGTTGGGGATGATCACTGAATCCTTGCCCCAAGTCCAAACGCCGCCGAACCACTTGTTCGAATTGCCGTCATAACGGCCGCCAAGGGCTCGATGCAGGGCAGAGTTCCACAGGTTCTGATCGAATGCAGTGTCCTTGCCCAGGCCAATTCCCTGCTTTTGCGCCATGTCGACATAGATGCCCTTGGCTACACCGTAGACGCCTTCCAACTGCGTGCCGTCCATCAGCGCACCGGCGGCACCTAGACGATCCTCGAAAGGCTGGCGGGTCAGTTTATCGGGCAGCGTATCGGGGCGCTCCTTGAGTACCGCCATCCCAGCCAGCGCCGAACCGCGTACACTCGGGTTCAGCAACACGAGCCGAGCGGCTTTTGGATCGTCTGGCAGAATGCGTAGCATTTCGCGCATGGCGCCCATGCCGCCAGTGCGATCAGGATTGCCGTCGATCAGCGCGACCTGATTTATGACTGCCGCCTCTCCCGCCGGACTGGCTTCAGCCTTCGCCTTGAAGTCGGCGATCTCATTGGGGGAGAAGAACGGCGTTGGCCGCCCTGTAGCATTCGATACTGTCGCCACCCAATTGCGTCTGGCATCAAGGGTAGCGCGGTTATTGAAGTCGATCGGCGGCGGTGCAACGCCGTTTATCGACGCCCACTTGCCGGGGTCCTTGTTGAAATCCTCAACCGCGCTCGGCATCCGTTTCTCGACCTGATCGAGTAGGATATCCTCCTGCGGCGTGCGCTTCGTGCCCTTGGCCAACAGAGCATTGCGCTGCGTCTCCCATTGCTGCGGTGTCCAGCCCTTTGATAGCTGGTTGAAGTTGTTACGGACCCGAGCTTCCGATAGGTCAAAGGCATTGGACGTGTCACCAAACGCCTTGGCCTGATCGGCCAGCGCCGCAAGTTGCGTGTCTGGCACCTGGACGCCAGCGCCGAGCTGGGCTTTGACCGTCGCTACCTGCTCACTGAAAGCCGACTTGGCGAGAGCGAGTTGGTGCAGCCGCTCGCTCTCAATTCGTCGAACTCCAACATCAGCTTGTGCGCGGTAGGAGTCGAGTTGAGCCCCGTCCAAAACGTCGTTGAACGCGCCCTTGTCGATCTCGGCAATCGCTACGCTGGGGTTAGTGTCGATCAGGTTTCCAATACGCGCGCCGGCCAGCTTGGCATGCGCCTGCTTCCATAGCTTTTGCTTCAGGTCATCCGAAAGTGAGAGGTCGCCGATCGTCTTATCTAGTGTCGTGCTTTCGTTGAGGTAGACACTGGGATCAACACCAACACGGACGCGCGCTGACGCGGAGTTGACCATGCCATCTGTGTCGGTCAGTATCTTGTCGGTCTTCGCCTTGACCTCAAACCCATATTCATTGCCGATCGCCTCGACACCGCTGCTATTGATCTGCTCTTCAGCCCGCCTACGGATTTCGGGATTCTTGATGTTTGCGAGCAATGGCGCGGTTAGATCGCCCCATGCCTTTTCCATCGCCTCCGTATGCCCGGCAGCGCCGGGGCCGGCATTGGCCCGCGCGTCGATCCTTTGCTCGTCAAACGCCAGCCGCGCCTTCGCGAAATTGTTGGCGAAGTCGGTGGTCTGCTCGTTGAGGTCGACCTGATGCAGATGATCGGCATATTGGCCGATCTCCTTGCCAATGTTCTGCAGCCCGACTCCGACGGCCTCACCGCCTGAACCCGAGAGATCAACGGGCTGGATTTTAGCATTGCTGATCGAGGCGATGCCCAACCTGTTTTGTGCAACGGGAACGGTGGGCACGGCTTAGCCGCCCTTCATTTTGGAGATTTGCGAGGCGGCCCCCAGCGCTGTTCCCACCGACGAGAAGATGCCATTGACGATCGCGCCCCTGGCTTGTGAGCGCTTGGCCGCTGCCTGCGTACGATAGTTGAAGGCGCTTGTCTCAAAGCCCTTGGTCCGCTCGTTACCAGCCTTGTAGAGCTGGAACATATCCTCCGCACCCAACTGAGCGGTATCCCTCTGGACGTCGACGGCCGAGCCAAAACCGAGATCAATGCCATTGGCCGCCATCGCAGCGACTTGGCGACCAGAAGTCTGCGCCTGATCCCGGCGCGCGCGTTGAGCTTCGAGGTTGGTGTTGAGGATGCTGTCTTGGGCTTGCGCGTTCGACAATGCCTTGTTCGTGTCGGCAACGCCTGCCTCATACCGCAGGTTGCCCGCCTGACTGGCGGCGCCTACCATCGTGCCGGCTATCTGCACGGCAGCGGCGGCTCCAGCGATCACAGGAGGACACATTAGCTGTCACCTATTGAGAATCGGACGAACTCCACCCCGGCGGTCAAGATCACCTCCTCCCAAACAGCGAAGCCCCACGCCCGCAACATGCGGATCGCGCGAACATTCTCCCTCGCGACTAGGTTATGGAGGCACGGTGTTGAATCGCGCCACCCTGCAATGATCTGCGGCCCGATCGAAAGCATGGCTCGCGGATTGCGGTACACCTCATCCGTCCCCAGGAACCACGGTGTCCCGCAACCGCCCAAAGCGCTCTCTACGACGAGCCCAAACATCGCCTCTGGAACGCCGTCGACAAGCGCTGTGACACAATCGTCAGAGGTGTAGAGCCCTGTCCTCAATGCCTGCTTTGGGGTCCTGCCCATCGCTTGGCATTCGATCCGGTCCATCTCGCGCATTCGTGTCGCGATCGGCCCGACATGGACTGGGCTCGCAGGAACAAGCTCGATCATCTCAAGCCGTGACGTCGAGATAGATTCCGGTAATCGTGCACGGCAGTGGATCGTCGTGAACAAGAACCACCTTTGCCCCGCCGTTGATCTCCGGCAGCACGAAGGTCTCCAGCAACCCGGTTTGCAGCTCAGCCGGTTGTCCTGGCAGCTCATTGGTTCGCGCCCGCAATTCCTCCAGATCGCCCCCGTTGGGCCCAACCTTGATCCCACGAGTGTCGACTACGCGGATCACGGCCTTGCCCTGCGTCTGCGGTTGGGCGATCGTCCAGCCCTTCCCCGGCGCCTGATACGCAAGCGGGAGCGTCTCGACCGTAGCGGAATATGGCAGGCCTGCGGTCACGTCCGTCGCGGCATATGGCAAGTTGACGATGCCATTCTGCACCAGCAAGCCCGACACAACGTTACCATCGGCCAAGGCTGAAATTGTCATGCCATTCAGGTGGTCGAGATTGCGCAGCTCGGTTTGCGGTGCGGTAAAGATATAGGTGACGGCGCTGTCAAGAAAACAGGTGCTCTCGACCTCACTCCAATATGCGGCGGCCATGCGCTCGATAAGCAGCCTTCCATTGCGCTGGACGGTCAGGTACAACCGATCCTCCCCGCCCTCGGAGATCGACGCCACACTTTTAACGGTGCCTTCGGTTTCCCAAACGGTCCATCCCCAGACCTGCTGCTCTTGCTCCCAGGTGAAGCACAGCATTTTTCCGTCATCTCTCACCGCGATAATCAGTGACCGGGGCTCGGCAAGGTATGTCCATGACACGATGTTGAAGCCCCGGAACAGATGCGGGCTATAGATCGTGATATCGTTGGAATTGAAGCTGTCCGACGAGAACTCGTAGCCTACTGTCCTGATGCTGTTGCCAACCGACGTCTGGTAGAAGGCCACATTATCGATCACCAGCGGGGCAAGCCGCGAGCCGCCGCGCCCATTCTGTCTGCGCACGACAAAATCGGTCGGGCTGATATATCCCGCCTGCCCTCCGTCGATCTTGAAGATCGAATCAGACGTGACAGCCAATAGCGTGTTCATCGATATCAGCGAGTTGACCGCATTGACCCTGCCCGACACGATCGCGAACTGAAACGCATCTGACGCTTTCAGCGGGCGGGACGTGTCGGCATTCTCGAAGTCGCCGGAGCGGGAACCATAGGCCGCGTTCGGGTGGTTGTTGGTGCGCGCCAGTAGCAACCGCTGTTCATGGAACGTCACGGTCGAAGGATGGTCATCCGTCCCAGAAAACGGGCTTTGGCCCTGCGGGGGGCCATCAGAATAATCCGGGCCAATATTGTCATCAACAAAGCTCAGATCGGTCGTGGTGCCGATATAACCGAACTCCTGGGTGTTGTCGGCTTTGTAGACATGATAGCGGGTAGCGCCCGTCACCGCAGACCAGGTTATCGTGTTCGAGTTGCGCTTGAGCGTTAGGTCATTTGTACATGTAGATTCGCTCGATGCACGACTTTCCTGTGCATCGGTCAACGCTGTCACGACGTAGGACGCCGGCTGTGGGAAATATGCGTCCCCGCTATTCGCTGCATCGGTATTGGGGGTCGATGCTGTCGCCACGACGGCCGCCGGCGCGGCGATCGTCGGCGCGAACGCTACCGTCGAGAACGTCCAGTCGATATGCGCATTCCGAACGAGCTTGCCCGGCTCATGGTTCAGGTGCGCGAGATACATCGTGTTTGCCGACTGCGCGATCGACACTTCCGATAGCTCGGTTGCGTTATATTGCGAGGCAACGCGATAGATGCGGGCTACGCTCATTCGGGATTTTCTTTGAGGTTGTGGCTCAGGATGCCGTTTGAGATATAGGTGTGTGCATCATTCACCGTCAGATGAACGACAGTCGTTTCCCCTGCCTCAATGCCGATCGTTTCGATCTTGACCCACGCGCCGTCGATCCATAGCCGATGCCCAGTGGATGCCTGAATGGACTTACCGCCGACTTCAGCCAGCCACGTAGCTTCACGGACCAGCAGCCTGTAAGCCACCGGGTAATCCCCCCATTCTAGCGTTGTCTCATGTTGCGTCCGGACCTTCTCCCCAACCTTGACACAATCAGCTCGGCGTAAGCTTCCGTCGGCCATCAGGATTAGTGTGTCGGCGCTGACGCAATGAACGCCGCCAAAGCCGCCGCCGCCGCCGCCGGTATCTGGCGGTGGTGGATCCGGTGCTGGTGGAGGAACTGGCGGAGGCGGCGGAGGAGGCGGAGGTGCGACCGTACGAGTGACGCCACCATCATCGCCGGTGAACGCACTGAACCCCGTCGAATTTATGTCTACGACAAAATGGCTGTCATCGATCACCAACAGCACGCGGCCGATCCTGCCATTGATTTCTTTAGTGCCCTCCACCTGGCTGAAATAGACCTGATCCCCAGCGTTGAATGCGTGATATGCCGCCTCGATCGTGGTCGTGGCGCCCAGGGTAATCGCCGTGATCGTCAATTGCTCTTCGACCACCAGTCCACCGTTAGCGGCGAATCGAGCATAGGCTTGCCCCAATTCCAGAACATATGTCTGGGTGAGCGAGAATTGGAACGGGGCCAGCCGGACATCGCCGGTCCCATCATAGACCTCTGACACCAGCCGCGTTCCGGGCCGCTTGGTGACGCCGCCATATTTAAGGATGGTAACGTTGTTGGCGCGGCGGAGTGCCGTGGCATATGCCGGCACGTCAATACGCGCGATCAGTTCTTCGCTGATCTCACCTTTCGCAAAATTGGCTTGGCCGACACGCATCAGCTTACCCGGCGCCTCATGCGTATTGCCCCCCGGTAGCCGTAGTGCCCGCCGCATTGCCCGGAAGATAGGTCGCGCCGCCGCCGGCCGTGTCGATCACACCATTGGACGCAACGCTGTAGCGCGTGCCCGTCGCCGAGCCTGTGAAGGTTGTGCCGTTGATGCGCACCGCCGATACTTGCTGTGCCAAGGCGAATGCCCCCGAGAAGGCCGGCGTTCCAGTGATCGTGACGGTTACGGCCGGGATATCGACCACACCGTTGAGGCGCGCGATGATATGGAAAGGAGAGGCGGCGGCGATGGCATACGATCCGGTTACATTGACCACACCGCCCGAGAGGGTTTGGATATGCCCACTAGTGCATGCACCCCAAACGATGTTCTGGAAGGAAACCGCCGAGTTCTGTTCAACGCGCAGACCAAGGCCGGCTGCTGCGTTGATGCGGAAGCTATCGAGGTTCCAGTTGGTCCGCGTGCCTATGGAGGTCACGCCGTCTGAGGTCCCGGAAACGATCACATTCCCCGGCGTCACGGTATTGCCGCGCAACGTCACATCGAAATAGGGCACATCGTAGAGCTTGACCGTTTCAGCGTACGTACCGTCCGCCAGCTTTATCACCCAGCCGGCGCCAGCGGCGAAGCCCTTAGGGTCGTAGGGCATCTTCGCCAGCGTGTTGATCGCTGCCTGGATTGTCAGAAACGCACGCGCTGCGGTGTTGGCGAACCCGTCATTCGCATCGTTCCCGGCCGGGTTCACGTATAACGTGCGCGCCGTCATCAGGTCAGCGTTCGCTATGTACCCGCCGTCCTCAACCTCATACGCAGTACCTCCCAGCGGATTTCCGGTCAGGCTGGAGATGTTGAGGATGCCACCGTCATGCACCAGAATGCGGCCCGTCGCCGTCGAAACGATGGTCGCGCTGTCGAGATTGACCGACGCGTCGTTGATCCCGAACAGATAGGTCGAAAAGGTCGGGTTCGACACATAGGTCACGGTCTGTGCCGCGAAGTCGATGATCGATCGCTTGGTTGCGTGACAGAATGTCACCGCGTTTCCGGCAATTGTCGTCGGGCCGAGAGCGCGCACCGTAGCATGGTGCTGGGTGATGATCATGTCGGAGGCGACTGCGTTGAACCGACAGTTCCGGTGTTCGAGCAGCGCGCCAGCGCTGACGCTCCACCCGGCTCCGCTTGTCGTCGTGCCGACGGTGACGCCCGCGAGCAATACATATGCCCCATTTTCCATCGTGAGCGCGTTGTCGCCCGCCACGGAAACTACCACGTTGGCCGGGGTCGTTTCGTTGCCGAGGATACGAAGGGGTTGGCCGGCAGCCGCGCCGGGGGCCAGACCACGCACGACAATCGGACTGGTATACGTGCCATCCGCAATTTGGATGGTTGCCACCTGCCCGCTGAGATCGAGCGTATTGTAAACGGTATCGATCGCCTTCTGGATGGTGAAGAACGCGCCGCCAGAAGTGTTGGCCGTACCGATATTGGAATCGTTGCCGTCAGTTCGGACGTAATAGACCTGGCCGGCAGAGAGGCGACGGCGGGCCCTACCGATCAGATCTATCCCCTTGCCGGGCTCTGTCGAAGCGAGATCTGCACTGCTGGCCTTGCCCATCAAGAAAGCCAGGAATGTAGGAGAGCCGCTGAGTGGCAGGAACCCCATCAGATTACCCCTCAACCAGATATTGATCGCCATCGCCCAGATATGCGCCGCCGCCGGGAGAATAGACGGATGAGCCAGACCCTCCCCAGCAATCCCGGCTTCCGTGGCGAGCGTCCGCTACCTCATCGGACTGCTCTTCACGCTGCGGTTGGCGGTTCCTGTCGTCGGCAATAGCCCGCTGCGCCATAACCTCGGCTTGCTTTAGGAGTTCGCCCTTTGTCTCCCGGCTGTCTCGGATCGGAACCGCCAGTTTCGATGCCAGGGCTAAGGTCAGCGCTTCTATGAACATCGCCGTCATCCGCGCATCGGGGATGGTGGTCGGGCTGTATTCCAGCCGCGCATTCTCGACCGACGTGTAGAGGACACCAGCCTCGATGACGTAGGGAATAGCTGGGTTCAGCGGCACGCAGAATGGATAATTGGATGCCGTGAGGCTCGGCAAGAGGCGCTTTACGCCAGCAAAATCTGCCGGCAACCCATAGGCATATAGCCACTCATCTACACGCGGATTGGTGTAGAGCAGTGCCAGGCTCGCAATCTTTGTCGCGAAGCTCCAGTCGTGGCGCTCCAGAAGGACGGCAAGGCATTGCGGATAATAACGGGCGCACTCCCGCGCCTCCAATGACTGCTCATCGATATCAGCGATGGGCTTGGCACGGAGTTCGCCAAGCGCCATGTTGCAGATGGAGATGCTGATGGCCATGATTGAGCGCTAGTCAGGTCAGGCCGACGCTTGAATCAGGATGCGGCACAGGCATCGTGTCAGGTGACGACCCCCAGGCGCTCGTACATGTAGCGCTTGACCACCTGAATGGTCGGCCCAGCATCGAGTTGGGAGCCGCCGTGGGCATAGCCAAGGCGCCTCTGGCTGAATCCAGTTGAGTTACCAAGTAGGGTGAGATTGCCATTGGGGAAGGCGGTCGGCGTCACCGTTGAGGTCGTTTTCGAGTTCTTACTGCGCAAATAGATGGCTTTGGTATTCGATCCACGTTGCGACATCACCAGGAAAGCGGCTGATCCGACAGACACTGAAAGGCTGGTGCTGTCAGCCAGCAGCGTACTTGCATTATTACTGGTCGATTGCGCCGACAGGGTGAGGGCGGCTGTCGTCGCTGTCGTGCCGAGATCGCTGCTAGGGGCCGTGACATTCGCTGTCGGAACGATGCATAGCTGGATGCTTGTCGTGGTCATCCGCTTTGTGACGGATGTAGAAGGGTTGAATGCCGCAGTCAGCTTGGCGCTCGCGGTGCTGGTGAAGCCGAGATATGGCGTATACGTCACGCTCGCCGCCGTATCGGTCAATGACGTGCCGGAGTTCACGCTTTCGAACACGTTTTTGCGCGCCACCGCCTCAACCGGCTCGCCGAGCAGATAGGCGAAATCGCCCTTGAGCCACCATCCTACCCGCTTGATCCCACGGAAATAATTGGTGACGATCTGCCGATCAACATTGCTATATGATGCACCCCCAATATAGGCAGCAGCGTCAGTATCTTCTACGAATGGCGTGGTGACAATCCCGTTGCCCCCCCAGCCAAAGGTGCGCAAATTACCGCCTGTTGAGAAATCGAGATCATCGATAGCGCGCTCGCAGAAGGCGAACCGGAAGTTGCTCGGCGCACCCTCGACGCGGGCCACGCCATCCAGGGGATGGACGGGGGTCGTCGCCATGATCAGCTCAGCAGCGGACCAAGACCCGCCGGCCGGGCGCGTGGTTCGATAGATATTCCCGCCTCTGACGAAGGCCGCCTGGGTTTCCATATCGTTCACGGCACCGACAAGCGATGGATACAGGACTTCGACGCCTCCGCCGGGAAGTGGGCCGATCGCCGGGGTCGAATAGCGATACGGCGCGGCGCCGAGGTTCGTCGGGCCTTCAAGAAGAGCGCCCGAGGTGCTGTAGCGCGCATAATAGAAGATCAGGCCGCTCGCGCCGCCCTGGTAGAGACAATGGATGCCCTCGGCGTCGATGAAGATCGACGGGGTATTGCTTTCCTCGGTGCCGCCAGTGGTCTGGTCGACTAGCCTAAACGAGACATCGGCCACGGAGCGGAGAAGCGGGAAGCCGGCACCGCTTACCGATACGGTTCCGGCGAGATTGCGGAAGGTGTCGGTGGTGGTGTCGTAGACGCCCATATAGAGGTCGAGCCGGATGCTGTCGGCGGCATTGGCACGGCACCAGGGAATGTAGATCAAGCTGCCCTGCACGACGAGAGTTCCAGCATAGGTGCGAGAATCGTTCTCCATGTCGATCACGGTGACCTTAGCGTTCCACGAAACGGCGCCGGTCGACGCGTTGATGCTGGAGGATTTGTACAGCACGAGCGGGTAGGTCTGGCCGCCCGGCGATTCCCGCATGAACAGATATTGGGTGTTTCCGACTTGCACGGGATGCGGGTACGTCATCCCGGTTCCGACCGCGCCCTGCGCCGCCCAGGTGGCGCCGCCGTCTATGGAAATGCTGTGCTTCATCGGCAGGCTGTGCGCGCCGCCGTATGAATGCCAGAACCCGTATTGGTCCTTGCAGAGAACGCCGACGCCATGCTGATCAGCCGTGCCGACGACGTTGCTATCATCAGTCATGATGACCTGTCCGACCGTCGCGACGCCGGCAGTCAGATCGTAAGAGAAGAACGTGTTTTCCTTCAGCGGCGTGCCGGCGTTGTAATTGTAGCGCTGGATCACGCCCAGGACGCGGTTCGTCGGCGCATCATAGACCCATGCCGGGTTTGAATTGGCGCCATACCATAGCCCAGGACCGGAGCCGCCATCATCGAGGTAGGAGACACGGGCCGCAACTGGGGAACTTACCGATGTCACCTGCGCATAGAGCGATCCGATAGCATACGTCACAGGCGTACCGCCACGCTGGCTAATCAACTCGCGCAGTAGCGAGGCTTGATCGAACGTTACCGGCGATCCGCCAGAAGCGACGACAGCTTCTCTCAGGAGCCCAGCAATAGAAAACTGCGTCGGCGTGCCACCATATGCGGTGACAAGCTGACGCAGCAGATCGATTGCCGAGTATTGGGTTGGCGTACCGCCGGCTGCGGTGACGGCGGCGCGCAAGGAATCGATTACGCCCACCACCGCCATCCCCGCCTACCCCTTAGCCAGCAGGATCATGCGTGGTCTTGGTCGCCGATTTCGCAGGAGCATGGTCATCGACAGGCTTCATCCATTCGGTGGAAACCGGGATGCCGGCGGGGACGATTTCGCCCTCCGCGATAATGGCATCGACAAAGCCCGGAGCAGTGGCAACGTGCGTATTGATTCCAGTAAGCTTAGTCATCGGATCAGCCCCTGTTCGATTGGCGGCCGGCGACGACAGCCGCGAAAATCTTGCCCGTGGTCGGCGCCGTACCGGTTACAGTGTACGAAATCCGCACGAACTCAAGATTGGTGCCCATCGGGAACTCGGCCGGGAAGGAGAGGTTGGCGCCCAGCGTCAATTCGGCCAGAAGGTACGTGCGCGATGCTACCTCGACCGGCGTGGTGAACGCGGCGTCGGTGGCGACCTGGAGCGTAATCTTCAGGCTGGTGAGGTTATTGAACGCCTCCACCACCGTAACCGCGATCGGCGTATCGCATGCGTTGTCACCAATATCGCGGCGAAGCGCGACCAGCGATCCGGCCGGAATGCCAGGCGCCGTCAAATCGATCACATTGGTAGAGTTCGCCGTAGCGGTGATGGCCTGCTTGTCACTGAAGACCAGAGTGTTGTCGATGATCATGTCAAATTCTCCCTGCCCGTCAGATCAGCTAACGACCGTCTCGGTATTCAAAAGTGCGTCAGTCTTGCGGATCGGGATGCCGCGATAGGTCATCACCTCGCGGCCTTCGAGATCCATTGGGGTCAGACGCAGTGCGGTGTTGGTCGTGTTCGTCTGCGTGGCGTCGAGCGCCTCATACACATCCGAGTTGACGTAGAGGATGGTGCGACCGATCGAAGCGGCGTTCGGGTCCTTCATGTCCTGAGCGAAACGGACCTGATGCAGCTTGTGATAAGCCTTGCGGAGGAACTTGTAGAGGTCGACCGTGCCAGCCTGCATGTCCGAAACGTCGATGTTGCAGACGCGGGCGTTGGTGCGCCAGTCGCGAACTGCCACGCCGAAGTGCCAGCGGAACAGCTCTTCCATCACGTAATAGGCATTGCCGCTGGCATCGGTGACACGCTGCTCGCCCTTGTCTTCGCGAGTAATGCCGGCCTTGGTGCCCTGCGGATAGATCAGTGTGGTTGCATCTTCGGAATGGGTGACGAACACCATCGACGTGTTGTCGGACCCCACGCCGCCAGCCGATACAACCTGCGAGGACGCCTGGCCGCCCGTGAGCGAACTATACCGAGCGAACAGGCCCATCGGCTGTTCGGGGTTGATGTTGGAATTGGCGTAGAACGCGGCAGTTTCGGCTGCCTGGGTGAGGCTTTCGAGGAAGCTCTTAGCTTCGGCGAGCCGCGTGGCGGCGGCGTTCGGCGAGATGTCAAGCAAGCGCTTGTCGACGGTGGATAGGCCTTCGATAAAGCCGGTCGAGTCCTTAACCTGTGCGCGGGCAGACTTGCTCTGCGGGATGCCCTGATAGATGCGACCCCAGGTCACCGAAGGAAGGCCGGTGCGGATCGAGTGCAGATGCGTCGTGCCATTGTTGCACGGCGTCGCAATCGCGTCCTGCACAAGCGGAGAAAGCCGGTGCAGCATTTCGATGACCTTCGCCATCTGTTCATCCTCGGCACTGATCATGTCGATCAGGTTGAGGAAGGAATTACCGATGGTAGCCATGTCGTTACTCCCCCGTCTTCATGTTGGGATAAAGGATTGCGTCGTCCGACTTCTTCACGGACGGGTTCGTGGTGCGGATAAAATCGCTGTCTTCGCCGATCGCCTTGCCAACCTTCGACCAGGCGCGGATCATTTCGGGATGATTGCCAAGACCGCTCTCATCGAGCAGCTTGCGGAAGGGGCTGTCCTTGACGAAGCCCAGCCGATCGAGCGCGGTAGCGGCCAAGGCCAGGTTGTCGCCGAATGCCTTGCCGCCGATCTCCGGGTCAGCCTTCGCTTCGGTCAGCCATTTGGCGCGCTCTGTTGCGATGCTGTCGATCATCTGCTGATCACGGTTGGCGATGACGCCCTGCAATACAGGGACCAACTTGTTCGCCTGTTCATTCGATAGGCCGAGATCCTTGAGGACAGGCGTTGCCAGTTCGACGGCGGCCTGATCGATGTCGACGCCATCGACCGGCGTGAATTCGTATTTCTCGGGAACGGCCAGCGCCGGATCAGGATCGGCAGGCGGCGAGGGCGGGTCAGCGGGAGGATCGCCGGCACCTAGCGCAGTCCCCGCGTTGGGGTCCGCTGGCGTGGGATCGGCGGGGTCAGCAGGAGGGGCCGCCGGATCGGCGGGTGCTGGCGCAGGATCGGCGGCGGGGTCGTGGCCATCAGGGCCGCGCAGCAGGCGCCCCATCGAACGCTCAAGTGCGGTCGGACGAATGAACGCCGACCCACCGTCACGGCTGATCGGCATCTTCTTCATCGAGATCTGCATATTGGCCACGCGCAAGAGGTTTCTCCTTCGAGGTTGTCGATTGCGCAGCTTCGCGGAGAGTTTGAATCAGCGTCAGAACAGGGACGCCGCTCGGCGATTGGACGGGCTGGGCCTCATCCATGCTGCGAAGTATCTCCAACCCCAGGTTCCTGCGCCCCTCTGCGATGAGGTTGCGACCATCGGTCCCGTTGGTGGCGGGATCGAATATGCCAGCGGTTTGAATCAGGTCCCAGAGAAAGCGAATGAAGGCCGGATTGGCCAAAAGAGTTTCGCGGTCGGCCTTCGCCAGGTTCACAGCGCTGGCGCCGCCGGCATACCGCCATTCTGTGCCGCCTCACTCAACAGTCGGGCAGCATCGGCCCCATCACGAACCGCCGGCATAGATGCAGCCAGCTTCTCGGCCTGCTGCTGCTGTGCCCGCTGATCGCGGATTTCCTGAGCGTCCTTGAGCGAGCGAAGAATCTTTGGCGGCGCCCCTACCCTATCAGCATATTCCTCAACTGCTTCGTCGATCTCCAGACGATCGGCAGCTTCCGGGAAACTGGCGGCGAGGTTGCCGATGAACGATACCGTGCGCTCGATCTGGCCAACCCCGACCATGCGCTGCATCTGGGCAAGGATGGAGATGAAATCGATCTTGAGCGGCTTACCCTGCAATGCGTCCGGCGCGTCGGGCAACATCTGCTTGCGTGCCATGATCCCAAACGCGCGCTCGATCGCCACTTCCAGCTTTTCGCTGTTCACGCGCTCGATGACCGGCCCGAGTTGGGTCAGCTTCTCTTCGTTACGGCTGGCGATTTCCTCGACGTTGCGGGGCTGGATGCCCTGCATGTTAGTGATCGCCATGAACAGATCAGCATAGGTGAGGTTGTCGATCGCCGAAGCGACGCGCTGCACATCCTGCATGATCGCGTCGATCGCCTGATACGGCATCTGGTACGGGACAAAGACCTGATCCTTGTCGATTCCCGAGGCGGAAACGACATTGCCCGGCATTCCGGTAAGCTTCACGCTGGCAGGGCTGATCTTCTCTGGGTCGACCAGCTTTGCGGTGGCCTGCGTCTTGCGCTTGGTCTGAAGCTGAAGCTCGCGCATGTCGGGCAGGGCATCGAAGCCAGGTGACGTGCCGTAGGTATCGCCCCCGGTCGTATCCCAGCGCGGCGCCCAGAACGGCTGTTCTTCCATGCCGCCCTCGCGCAATAGTGTATCGGGGCGCTGGTCGTTCTCATCCCACCACAGCGACGACCATGGCTTGCCCTTGGCGGTCATCAGATCGGGGTCTTGGTCGCGGTTCGGCTCGATCGCGTGGATGACCGGAACCATCATGTCGTAATTCGACGTGTCGTACGCTTTCTGGATCCACGGCGTGACGTTCGTGCCGAACGACTGCACCGCCTGATGCACGGTCATCGGGACTCGGCGATAGAGCGTATCCGCAACGCTCGCGTCGCTCAGCCCGATCCAGTATTCTCCAACTGTCAGGGCGTGGCACACAGCCCCCTGAACGGGATGATCGACCATCACGCACCCTTCGGTGCCGAACATGCCGAGTTCGCCGTATCCGGATTTGACCGCGCTGTAGAAGTTGGTGCCCGACAGGAAATTGTATAGGCGGCGCTCGACCTCAGCGAGGTACAGCTTCACATCCTGATTATCTGCCAGCGATTCATCGTAAGGCGCTAGGCGGAACCATGGCCGCGATGGCGACGACAGTCCGCTGGTCATGCCTCCCGTCAATGTCCTGAAGGCAAGGATGGCGTGGCCGTTGTAGATCGCGCGGTTGGTGCGCCTGAAGTTCTTGTTCTGCTCTGCGTTGAGGAAGCGCGAACGGCTCGGCTGAGCGTATTGCGCGATCTCTTTCCACTCCGCCTCATAGGGCTGGCGGGCAGATACCAGCCCGGCCATGCGGCGGATGCTGCGCTGCTTGATCGTGTCGGCCATTAGCCGCCCAAAACGGACGTGGTATTCGGCGAACCAAGTCCTAGCGCACCAGTGAATGCGGTTGCCGACATCGCGCGGCGGCGGCGCGCTTCGTCATCGATACGGCCTGCGGTTGCTCCATTATCGGGCAGCTTGAGCGCCTGGCGCTCCGGAATGGAGGCGGGCGTCGGGACCTTGGGAGTGGAGATGCACATCAGGCTTTGACCGGCGTCTTGCGCTCTTGGCGCTCGGCTGGGCTCGCTGCTGTGGGCTGGTCCACGATCACATGGACTTCGTTCGGATCGTCGGCGTAGCGCGTAGCTACGGCATCGGCCTCATCGAGCGTTTTGACATGGATCGTGATGCGCATGGCACCGCGCTACGTGCGCTGATGCGGCGGTTGAATCGCGGGGCTAGTTGTCTAACTCCGCATAGAGATCGTCGGCACTGTTCTTCTTACCATAGTTCGCTGGATCCAGATAACCCGGGACCTCGCGCGGCTGGACAGGCTCGGCGAACGTACATGCCAGTGCGTCACCATCATCAGGCGATGCAAGCCCGCGCGCCTTCATGTGTTCCTTCTTCTCAAGCTGAACGGCCTGATCCGCGTTGAACCCGTATTCCGGTCCGATCAGATCATCGTGCAGCCCTTGGTGATCAGGGATGCATCCACCCGATAGCCAGTGCCGCATGTTCGTCCACATCTCGGCCCGCTTATTGGCGACGCGGACGCGGGAGCCACCAGTCCAATGGGCGTCACGGACCTTTGTGCTGCCGAACCATACTTCGCTGATCATCTGATCGGGAATAAGCTGGCGGAGACGATCGATGATCGCGGCACCAATGTTGCCCGCATCGACAAAGATCGCGTCAGGTCGCCACTGGGCCGCCTCCAGGGCGATATCTCCAGCCACGGTCATTGCGTCCATGTGGTGCCAGCGCTTCCATGGGCGGCTTCTCGCATCACGGCCACAGCGAATAGCGAGCGTGGAGTGATCGTCACCGAACCGCGCGCAGTCCACCCCGAAGATAACTGGGTCGCTGCCGATCGTATGGCCAAGCGGCCGTGACTTGGCTTCTTCCACCACATCGTTGCCAATGAACTGCATCGATGACGACGACGGGAATTGCCCAAGGACGCGGACCTTCACGATATCGCTGTCGATCCCGTAGGTCGTGACTAGCTCATCGAGATAGGCCTTGTTCGTGCCCTCGACCGTGCGGCTGTCGATCTGGGCGACGTTCCACAATGCACGATGTTTGCCGAACACCTCACGGAATGAGCCAGTGTTGAGCGTCGGGTTTCCAAAGGCGAGGAATATGATCTCCGTGTTCTCGTCGGTCAGAGCGCCAAGCGCAACCTCCCACACCTTGGGATCGATGCCGCTCGCCTCATCGAAAATCAGGATGATACGCTTGCCCTGATTGTGCAGGCCGGCGAACGCCTCGGTGTTGTTCGTCGACCATGTGACCAGATCGGCCCGCCATGATTTGTCATGACCTGAAATCGTGGAGATCAGCGCGGTAGCGGTTGGCTTGAACCAATCGGACGTGATCGCAAGGCTGGCCCACTTCGCGATCTCTGGGCTGGTCTTGGTGAGCAACTGGCTTTCGGTGTTCGCCGTGGTGATGATGCGGGTATCAACGCAGGTATCGAGCCCCCACTTGATCAGCATGGCGATAAGAGCAGACTTGCCGATGCCGTGGCCTGAAGCCCGGGCAATCCGGCAGGGTGTGTGCCGCGTAGCAGGATTGGATAGGTGGTCGCCGATCGTCGTCATGACATCGCGTTGCCATGTGCGCGGGCCTGACACGCCGGCCAGCGGGCCAGTATTCCACGGGTATGCGTAGAGCGCGTGGCCAAGCGGATCGTGCGTGAACCCAGCGATATCCTCGATCATCTGTATCTGAGGATTAGGCTTGCTTGCCATTAGCTACCTGCTGTCGGCGCGCCTCGATGATCGCAGCCATGTCGTTGATGTGCAGGTCAACGTCCATTTCCTGCTTCGGTCTGCCCCAAGCGCGATCCAGCAACGAGTTCGCCGCAGACACACGCGCAGCATCGCTCTCGCCATCATCCATAACCGCAACGAGCGTTTCTATCGCCTTGTCGGTATGCTCTTTGGCGATCTCGCTGAGCGAGCGGCCATCCTTAGTGAGCAGCTTTGGGCGCCCATTGGGATTGCCGGATTTGCCTTTTACGAAAGCCATTGTTTCCTCGTTGCTAACAACGCACTCCACCTAGGACATAAATCGGTGATCATGCTCGGCGCGTCCGTGCGTTCGAAATCTCAAACATCATTCCGAGATCGCGACTCTTGTCGTCGCACTGTAGTTTGTACGACTGAATCATCTCCCACAGATCAGCGCGGGTCAGGTCTTCCACCGGCTTGCCCCGCCAATATGCGCCTCGAAACTCTTCGGGAATATCTTCGTCCATCTCTATCTCCCTTCGGCGACCTGCATAATCGCCGCCTCACGTTGCTGCCATCCCGTCCAAGCCAGCTCCGCGATGAATTCCTGAACCGTCATTCCCTCTTGCTGAGCAGCCATGACGAGTTCCGCGCCCATGCTCGCACGCTTGGCGGTCAGGTACGTTGGGGATACCGATGGCATCGATGCTGGGCGTGGGCGGGTTCGCCAATGCGGTGCCGGTGTTCGAACTTGCGCTGTGCTCTTCCCCGTTGCCACGATCGTCACCCTCCGCTCCCGTTGATATCGTTCGACCTGGATCAAACCCCTGCGTTCGAGCCTGGCCACTATGCCCGTTGCCGTTCCGCCCGGACTGCAATCCAGCATGGTCGCGATCTCGATCGACGTGGGGCAGCGTTCGTCGGCTTCAGCAGCGCGGCACAGCGCGCGGTAAACCATGTTCTCCCACGGATCTTCGATCGCGATGTTCATTGGGATTGCTGGGCCTTCCACGCTCGGAGGATGGCGCACGGGTCCAGCATCCATAGTTCGCCCGTTGTCTCGGCTTCCACGATGCGGGCTTTTAGCCATGCGAGATAATCAGCCATCATGCTTCCTCTCGATATGCTAGGGTGTAGGGATGGGTCATGCGGCTTTCCGATATTTCTCAAGCACATGATCGGTATATGCGGACGGCGAAGCGGCGGCCTGGGCAAGGCGCTTGGGCATCCATTCGACGGGGTTGCTGATCCCCTTTGCTTGGCAGTCGATAATGGCTGCCAGCACGTCCGCGTCTTGCCGCCCCTTGCGCCAGCTCCCCACAAGGCTACGGGCCTCCTTTGGCCCATGCCCTCGATCGACAAGCAGCGACACGCCTAGGTCAAAGAGAGATTTGAGAATATCTCCAGCGGCGGAGCCCGATACTTTAGTATCGGAATCTCTGGTCTCTGGCTTCTGGGGCTTAACACCCCCCTTAACCCTTTGGTTAACCGACTTACTATTATCCGTTTGTTTTGAAAGTGTTGGATTACCTCCGCGTTTCCCGTTTTTGCGGGCAGTTTCGGCCTTGCGATGATCGCGGGTCATTCGTCGCGAGTAGATTGCGCTGCTGCCCGCGCGTGAGAATACGCCCGCGTCGGAGAGCTCGGCCACTAGGGCTGTCACTTCGTCGGGGAGCGCTCCTACTTGCACGGCGAGTTGCGCGTCGGTCGGGACGTGTCCGCCAATCAGTAGTTGGCCGTATCGCTCGGACCTGTGCATGATCGCGAGCATTTCCATCCATAGGCCACGGGCGGCGAGGCTACATAGGCGCAGCTTTTCGTCGGCCCGCCAATCCTGCGGGTAGAACTTCATCCAAGGCTGTGCTGCCTTAGTCATCACCATCCACGCTTTCCGCCAGCGCGGCGAGTTCGAGTTGCTGAAGATTGTCGATCAGCTTGAGGACATCACCCTCAATGCGAAACCATTCTCCGCTCATCCGCCATTCGCTGAGACGGTGGTGGAGCATCTTCTCCATTTCACGCGTCCCGGGGATCAGCGTTAGAAGCGCCAGATCGTGCGCATTGCCCGTTTGCAGGCGGCGCAGCCGCGCGATCGGGCTACCGGATGTGAAGCCGATCTTGACTGTATCCGTAGCCTGGCAGCCGATGAAATAGATGATGCCGCTCACCCGCGCACCGCCTGAAACTTGGCGTAGAAGTCAGCCACGCCATGGCTGGCGGGGCGCTGGCGGTGCTTGCCGAGAATGATCTCTAGCTTGTTCTCGCACTCTGACAGCGCTTGCTCCCAAGCGACACGCTCGGCGCTCTTGGGCGCGGGCTCGTTCTGACGCAGGTAATATTCGTCACGGAGCAAAAACAACACGACGTCGGCGTCCTGTTCGATCTGCCCGCTTTCCCGAAGGTCCGCCAGATTGGGGCGCTTGTCGGAACGCTTCTCAACGTCGCGGTTGAGCTGGGATAGCGCGATGACAGCGACATCGTTTTCCTTCGCGATGGCTTTGAGCCCACGGCTGATCTCGGAGATTTCCTGGACGCGGCCTTCATGAGCCCGGCTACCTGAGAGAAGCTGGAGGTAGTCCACAACGACAACCTCAAGCGGGATGCCCTTGGCCGCCAATCTGCGCTTGTGCCGGCGGACGACCATCGCAAGGCGACCGATCGTCATATGGGCCACGTCCTCAATCTGGAGAGGAAATTGCGATATGCGCGCGCCGTAGGCGACGGTGCGGTCAATGATCCATTGCGGAACCTGTTCGTCCAGCAACTCGCTAAGGGCGATCGGGCGATGGTCGTCGAACGACAGGTCCGCCATCATGCGGGCGGTCAATTCCTCTGCGCCCATCTCAAGCGAGACGTAGAGCGTGCCCCGACCGTCCATAGCCGTGCCGAGCGACAGAGATAGCGCGACGGCGGTCTTGCCCATGCCAGGGCGCGCAGCTAGCACGACAAGCTGTTTACGGCGAATGCCCCCGGTGAGCTTGTCCAGTGTCGGGACGCGGTTGCAGCGGATGGCGTTGGCCGGTTGACCAAGCGAATTGGCCAGATTGTTGAATGCGTCGCCAATCGAGAGAGATGTTGACGCCTGCCCTGGAGCAAGCGCGCCCACGATCGCGGCGTCTGCTACGTCGGCGATGCTCTCCACGCTGCTCTGTGGATCTGATGCCTTGGCGATGCCTTCGCGCAGACCGTCCGCCAAGCGCCGCTTGCGGGCCTCTCTGGCGATCATCTTGGCGCCATCGGTGGGGCGCATGAGCAACGTCGATGAGGTTGCCATGTCGCGCCAGAAGCGCTGGCCTTCCGCTCCGCTAAATGCCGGCATGTCGGCGATCATCGGGCGGATGGTGATGATATTGGCTGGTCGACCTTGGGCGTACTCAGAGACGACTAGCCCATAGACATGGCCGAATGCGGCTTCCGCGAAGTCCTCCGGATTGAGAATGTCGGCAACCGCATCGATACGCGCATTGTCGTACATCAGGCTCGCAAGCAGGACGTATTCCGCTTCTACGAGCGACTGGCTGGCGGCGGTGGCCGAGACAAGCTGCGTCACGCCGCGTCCTCCGATAAGAAGAGATCGCGCCACTTTGCCCAGGCGCGGGCGGCGGCCATCGAATGCTCAAGATTGGTGGCAAGCTCAGGGTTGTCGAGTTGCTGTGTCGCTAGTTCAGAATACACGCGCCAAGCGGCTTCAACCGGAGTTTCGCCGGCCTGCTGCTTGCTCGCGAAAGGGAGGATAGCGCCCATCGACGATTCTATGCCCCCGACAACTGGGTGCAAGCAACTGTGGATAATCGCTTATCCTCATCAAACAGGATAAGCCGTTGAAAATGCTCGCTGTGGATAGTGTGGATCGCGGAGGTCATACTGCCTCTCCGATCTCGACCACGACCCTGCCGAGCTTCACGGGCTCGCCGAAATAGTAGACGGGTAGAAAGCGACTATCGTTGACATTCAAAGCTGACGCGATGCCGTCGAAATATGGCTTCATGCGGTTCGGGAAATTGACCCGATCGCCGCGCCGGTTGGGCGGATAGAACGCCACGATCACACGAATATCGCCCGTTGCCGGTATAACGATATCACGCACCTCCAGCGTGGCCAGGCGCGCCCACTCGCGATGCTTGGCGGTGATTGCCGCCTTTGATCGCCAATGACCCTTAGCGTGGCCTGAGAGCGATGCTGGGGGGAAAGGAAGCTCGATCACCCCTGCCCCCACATGGTTGCCTTGGAGTTCCAGACGGACAAGCTGGGATGCTTGGTATTGACCGGAACGGGTTGCAGGCATTCTACTGTCATCGCCTTGCCGACGATGCGAATGAGGGCCGGTGCCGCAACACGCCGCTTCGGGATGTCAGCGTAAACCTTCATGCCCGCGCCCTCCCCTTCAAGGCAGCCTCGCGGCGCTCAAGGTAACGCTTGTGCTCGTAGCTGGAGAGCGTTTGCTGAACCAACTCGTCCAAGCGCTTCATGGCTTTGCGTTGGCGATAGGAGGCTATGAGATGGGAGATCATGCTGCTGCCTTTCGCGCTTCAATCTTGGCGATCTGCGCATCGATCTCGCGACGGGCGCGGCGAAGGTCCGGCAGGTAGCCGAGTTGCTCCTTGAGCGTTTCGATGGCCCCGGCTTCCGACGATGGCGACCGAGCCGACACGACCTTGTGTGTGGCGATCGTCAGCACTGGCAGAATGTCACCGTCACTCTCATGCTCAAAGGCCACGACACGACCGCCAATTAGCTTGGCATAGGGGTCCAGCGTGCAAGGGCCGTATGCCTCGCCTAGCCGCTTGAGGTAGATCGGATTGAGGTCCGCCTTCTTGTTCGCAGCATTGCTGACAGTGCCCAGCGAAACATCGATCGTCTCGCTGATCTCCTGGAGCGTGACACGGTGATCCGTCTGAATATTCCAGAGAATCTCGGCTACCGCACTGCGGTAAAGCGCTTGTTCCTCGACCGCGTTGACGCGCAATACGTTACGTTCGCGCATCGTTATTGCCCTCCCTCATGGAAGACGCCCAACCGACTATTGATCCTGTCCCGTTGAGCGCGGTGGTAGCGCGCGTTCTGGCGGGCATCGGCAAGCTCGATGAAACCGTAGAGGCCGCCACAAATGACCGCCATGCCGACGATACCGATCACGAGACTCCAGAAATCGATGTTGTCGGTCACGCGAGTGCCTCCATTGCCTTTGAACCAAGCTTTATGACTGAGCGGCAGGTGTGCAGTGGGGCAGCCACGCCAAACACGACTTGCGTGGGCGTCTCGGCGAACACCGCCTCTGGACGAATGGTAACCAGCCGGAACCCGAGCGCGTCCAAACGCCTAAGTTCAGACGGCGAAAACCAGTCCTTTAACTGTGCGATCGACCTGAAAGCGCAACCAGAGTGAAGCGCTGGGTCGACCAAGTTATGAGCCTCGAAAAAGCCCATCCCCAATTCATTCCACCAAGCGGGTGGATGGCGTGGGTTGGTTTTGTCACGCCAGCGCGCGGAAAATCCGGGGCGGTATGGTCCCCTGCCCTCGGCATCCTGCACACGGAACAGCAATTCCGGGACGTCGACGCAAAGACCGGCGGGGTGTTGGAAAGGGGGTGGGGACACCCCGCCGGGAGTGCTGAGGGTCATGGCCGTAGCTCCAGCGGGAGTCGGTCAAGCCAGCGCTTGGTTGTGCCGAGCGAGAAACCGCAGGCGCGGTCGCAATCCGCCTGCGCAGAGCCGGTGCGGATCATATGAACGCAACGGCGCAGCTTGGAGCCGGTGACAGCGGTGTGCCCACGCTTGTCGCGGATGCTGACCAGCCAAGCGTCATACTCGGCGACCGGCGGGACGGGCTTAACCTGTACCCGCATGAGCCGAGCGGGATTGCCGACCTGTTCAGTCGGGTTTCCCGTGAACCGAGCGATCACGCGGGAAAGCTGGCGCGTGTTATAGCGAAGTCCAGCCTTGGTAGTTGGGCGATCCGCTGGCGGCTTAATGATGCTGCCGGCGCTCATGCTGCGGCTGCTTCGGCGATGATGTCGGCGAGCGCGCTGTTAAGCTGCGTCACCTTTTCGAGTGTCGCGCCGTTTTTCTTGCGCTTCCATCGGGAAGGCGTTGTCGGATCGATGTCCGCACGACGGCAAATCTCGGACATCGGAATGCGATGCGCCTTCGCGCGTTCAAAGAGCGACGATAGCGGGTCAGCCTGTTCCATATTTAGGCACGTTATAGGCAGGTCTGCCTAAATGCAAGTGCAGAGTTGCTTTGAGGCTAAAATAGGCAGGTTTGCTATGCCGCCTATCATGGCGAGCGTAGCAGATGACATCTCTCTGATTCAGGAACTGGTCGAATGGAGCGGCGAGCGCCCAGCTCGCATAGCTGCCAAGATTGGCGCAGCGAACACAACGATCAATCGGTTCGCCAATGGCAGTGCTACATCGCGTCTTCACCGCGACACGATGGCCAAACTACGTGAGCAGTACCCGGAGTTTCCCGCCTTCCGCGTCGATGCAGATCTACCCGACGATCTGGACGAGCGGACATACGTCGATATTCCGGTGCTCCCATCATTCGCTGGTATGGGCGGCGGTGGAACCGGCGAAGGCGATCGGCAGATAGCCAAATTGCCGCGCCGACTAATTGAAGAGGAGTTGCGCGGGCGGGCATCCGATTTCGAGCTAATCGATGTGCGCGGCGACAGCATGCAACCCGACTTCCAGCACGGCGACCAAATCCTGATCGACAAGCGCGATCGTGATCCGCGCCAGCCAGGCCCGTTCGCCCTGTTCGATGGCGATGGCTATGTAGTGAAGCTGGTCGAGCGCATCCCGCAGAAGCGGGGCTGGTATCGCATCTTCTCGGCGAACGAACGCTATACGCCGTATGAGATCGAAGAGACTGACACGACTATCATGGGGAGGCCAGTATGGTTCGCAAGACGACTCTGATCGCGGTTGGAGCGCTTCTAGCCCCCAATGTCTGCGTGGCGCAGACCGAAACCACCTGTAACAGCAATGGCGCCTTTACGCGGTGCGAGTCCGAGGAACGACCCGCCGGGGGTCCGTTCTTTTCCGGTATGCAAGCGGGCATGCGTGATGGCGAAAACCGCCGCGTCGGGAAGCTCCTTGCCGATGGCAAATGCGAAGCCGCGCGCTCATTCGCCTTGAGGGCCGGTCGCTTCGATCTCGTCAAAGAGGTTCGTGCCGTCTGCGAGAAGTGAGTGATCTACGCGATGCCAAGGTGAGGCGCATGCAGAAATATGCACGCCTGCCTATTTTGTGCTTGACGACATAGGCACGCCTGCCTAGAACCCCTTCAACACGATCAGAGTGTTGGAGGCGGAATATGGTTCAGGATATTTCAGGGCGCGCCCTTCGGGAAGCTGCTCTATCGGCTTCGCCGACCGCGCCTGTAGTCGCGGCCCTGCCGGGTAACGATCAGCCGCGCGTCGCTGCCGAAAACGAGAACGACGAACCTGCGTCAGGCTTCTTCCCGTCGATTAACCAGTTCCGCAGCACGGTGAAGGCTGAGCGCGATTGGGCCGCCTATCACAACGTTGCGCCGCGCAAGCGCGTGTTCGTCGGCACGGTGAAGCTGCACGGAACGAACGCCGGGATTTCGCTGCTTGATGGCCAGATCGTCTATCGGAGCCGCACCCGTGAAATCACGCCAGACGATGATAACAGCGGGTTCGCTCGGCATATGAGCGCGCATGAAGCTGCGCTGCGTGAAATGCTGTCCGCCATCGGCGACGATGTTTCTATCTTTGGTGAATGGTGCGGTGCGGGCGTTCAATCAAGCGTCGGCATTTCCGCCGAGCAGAAGTTGTTCGTTACATTTGCCCTGCGCATCAACGGGGATTGGGTTTTCACCAAGTCGCTGCCCTCCCTCCCCGATGCGCGGATTTTCAACGTTTTCGACTTCCCACATTGGGAACTGGAAATAGACTTCGACAAGCCTGAGCAGGCTCAAAACGAACTCGTCTCGCTAACGGAAGCTGTTGAAGCGGAGTGCCCCGTTGCCAAGGCCTTCGGTCATTGCGGCATCGGCGAAGGCATCGTCTGGACGCCGGCAGATGGTGACCGCGACAGCCGGTATTGGTTCAAGGTCAAGGGCGAGAAGCATTCGGCCAGCAAGGTTAAGGTCCTTGCTGCCGTGGACGTTGAGCGCTTTCGCCAGCGTGACGAGCTTATCGCGGCGATCGTTACCGAGAACCGTCTGCGCCAGGGTCTCGATATTCACGTCAATGAGTTCGGCCGTGAGATCGATATTCGCTTTATCGGCGACTATCTGCGCTGGGTTTTCAATGATGTTGCGAAAGAAGAGGCGGACATGATTGCCGCATCTGGTTTCGAGCAAAAGGAACTCGGCAAAGGAATCTCTGACATTGCGAAGCGGTTTTACATCGCTGCCGTGAACGAGGTCGCTTCGGCATGACCACTCCCTCCATACAAGAACCCGGAAACCAAGGGTTTAGCGCTCCGCAAGCGGACGGGCTCTCGCCTACGGTCGAGCCAGTTCCCGTCTCGCCGATTCGCGCTTCGATCCCTAGCGCGTTCACGCACGACTGGCGTGGAGAGGTATCTGTAGCCGCGACAGAGCATAGCGTGTCTCGCGATGCGCTTAATGCCGCGATCTTCGCCTGGGTGATGAAGATGACCCGGTGGGAGGCTGTCGATACCGACGAAGTTCTCAAGGGTTTTGCGCGCGAGCAACAGGCCCGCATGGGGATGGCGATGGCAATGGGCGCTGCCCTTGCTGCCGCGCAAGGTTCGGCAGCATGAACGCCCCCGCCAACATCACAGCGCATCCATCCCTTCGCTGGTGCCCCACATGCAACGACACCGTTGTTCCTGACGAGCAAGGTCTGTGCGGAGGGTGTGACGGGATCGTGGATCTCGTTCTCTGGCAGGAAACAGAGGAAGCATGGGCTTCTGATGCTCGCGCAATGGAATGTGCGGAGCCAGCCGACCCCTTCTTTGCGTCCGATCGGGCGCTCAACCGTGGATATGGGAGAGTTTGATGGGAGCGCCTGGAACAACGCCGGGGCCATGGGCTCTCGGCAAGCAACGTAAATTTCGCGTCGGTATCGACGGGAAGGAATGGACCGATCTGGCTAAGGTCGTTGTTCGCATGGACGGTCATGTCGACGGCATTGCGATCGATAGCCCAGACGGGCGAGCGAATGCGTACCAAATCGCTGCGTCACCGGACCTGTATGACGCGTTGGATCGAATGGTTCGCGTTTACGGTCTCGATATGAACGCATGCGAGCCAAACTTGTACGATGCCGCGAGCGCCGCCCTCGCCAAAGCTAGGGGCGAGTCATGATCCCCCTCCCCGAGATCAAGGTAACCGACAAGACCATTCCTGTTCTGGAAAGCTTGGGGGTGTGCCTGAATAGGATGATTGAACTTCAGATGGAAGCATATCCAGATTTTTGGGGTGACGTTTCCCGCCGCGAGGAAGCGGAGAAGTTTCTTTATGGAGGTGTGAGGTGAACGAATACTTGGCGAATGCTTCGCACCGCGCTTTCGTGCCTTCGGCATCGAACCCCGCTTCGCGTGTTTCGACCCTCCGGGCTTCAATCGACTTTCGCTGGGAGAATTACAATGGGTGAGGACTTCCTTACGCAGCTTCGGCGCGTGAACACCGAACGCTATGAAGCGTGGGCGGTACAACCGCTGATGGAATGCGCCCACTGTGGCAGATCTATGGCGGGAGCGAAGCAAGTCGGCTCAACGCACTGCAACGCGCCCTTCAGCCCGCAGCCGCACAGTTTCACGAAAGAGCACCCGACTCTCACCGTCAGCAACGATGCCGGGATGATGTTCGATGCATTGGAGCTTGGTGGCGAGGTGGGAGAGTTGCTGAACGTCGTTAAGAAATTGGAGCGCGAAGAGCGTGGATGGCGCGGCTCCCGCGCAACCACTCAAGACTTTGCTGATGAGTGCGGAGACGTGCTCATTTGCCTCGATAAGTTAGCTCGTCGCCTGGGAGTTGACCTAGCGGAGGCGACTGCACGCAAGTTCAATGCGACCAGCGAAAAGCAGGGATTCCCCCATAAGCTCGCGTCAGCGGCAGGCGCCGGCACGGCTGAGACACGGAACGTGGCTCAGGCCGAAGGCCGCCAGAGCGGTGCGCAAAGCGCAGACGCCCAAACAACCCCATCGGAGAACCCCTCATGACAACCAAGGTGATCCAAGCGGATAGAGAATCCCTGATCATCGCCCGGCAGATTTGCGCGGATCATGACCCTGGTAAGGCTTATCAATATCTCGAAGGTCAGCGTGACGATTACATGCCGATGACGGCTGTACTCGCGGTCCTCGCCTCTCATGCTGATCCGTTGAGAAGGGCTCTGGAGCCCTTTGCCAAACGCTGCCGTGAAACGGTCAGGCATGACGACGATGACAATGCTGGCGTGACGGTTCGCATCAAGCACCTTCGGGCAGCTCTTGCCGCCCTTAGTAGTGGGGAGAACAACAATGGCGATTGAGCCGACGAGCGCGATAGCCAAGCGCGAAGAAGCCCCGATCGATTATGCTGGCGGATTGCTGGCGGTGATCGAGCGCGCGGCCCGCGACCCGTCTGTCGATATCGACAAGATGGAGCGCCTTCTAGCGATGCAAGAGCGTGTGCAGCAAGGCCGCGCAAAGCAGGCTTTCACGGAAGCCAAGATCGCGATGCGTCCCGAGCTGCCGGAAGTGACCATGAAGGGTCATATCATCATTCGCGACAAGCAGACGAACGTGATTACCCAGGATACGCCGTTCGCGCGGTTCGAGGATATCCACGATGCCGTTGTCCCGGTGCTGTCGCGCCACGGCTTCGACCTGAAATTCCGCAACGGTCTATCGGCTGACGGCAAGGTTCAGGTCACGACGATCCTGACCCATATCGACGGCCACGAGGAAACGACCGACTTTGTTCTGCCGCACGATAGCAGCGGAAGCAAGAACAGTGTTCAGGCGGTCGGGTCCAGCACGTCCTACGGCAAGCGCTACGGCACGCTGGCAATCCTGAATATCAAGGTGGCCGGCGAGGATGACGACGGCGAAAAGGCGTCCTACAAGGACACAGAGGGCGTCCCGCTGTCCCGCACGAAGCTGGACGGCCCGCACGCGAGCAAGACCGCTCTGAAGTCGGCGATCCAGGCTATCCGCGTCAAGGTCCAGCAAGCAACCACAGTAGCCGAGATCAACGCCCTGCTGAAGGCAGAGCGACCAACGATCGACCAGGCCGAGCGCGATTGGACCTCGCTTCTCACCGGCGATCCGCGCGTTCCCGAAGATGTTGGGTTGCGCGGCGACGTGGAAGCGCGGCGCGAGTACCTGAAGCGCGACGACGGCATGTTCGCTGGGATGATCGCATCCATGCGGCAAACCACGACACTGAAGGCGCTAGCGGCATGGCGCGCGGCAAACGAGGAAATGGTGGACGCGCTGGACGGCGCGGAAGGCCGCCAGTTCGAGCGCGCTTGGGAAGAGCATGAAGCTCAACTCACCGCCAACAAACCCACCCCTTTTAACGCAGGATAAATCATGGCCGCTAGTCTCAACAAAGTTACGCTCATCGGCGCGCTTGGCCGCGACCCTGAAAGCCGCTCGTTTCAGAACGGCGGCAAGGTTGTCGAGCTTCGGATTGCGACTTCTGAGACGTGGAAGGATCGTAATTCGGGCGAGAAAAAGGAGCGCACAGAATGGCATACGGTCAAGCTATTCAGCGAGGGCCTTGCCAACGTCGCCGAGCGCTACCTGCGCAAAGGATCTAAGGTCTATATCGAGGGACAGCTTCAGACCCGTAAATGGCAGGATCAAGACGGCAAGGACCGGTATTCAACCGAAGTCGTATTGCAGGGCTACGACGCCAAGCTTTTGATGCTGGATGGCCCTCAGGGCGGGGGCGGTCGTCAGGTCGATAGGCCTGCAAGCCAGGAACAAACAACCTCATATCCATCCGGATCGTTTGACGATGATCTAGATTCCGAAGTTCCTTTTTAGAAATGGCCGAGATCTGGAAACCAGTGCCCAGCTATCCAGGCTTGATGGCAAGTAGCGAAGGGCGGCTATTGCTGCCGCCGGGCTACGCTCCACTGCCTAATGGCGGCTACCGAACGTACTTGCCGCAGCCGATTTTCGGATCGGTGAACCGGGCTAGCGTCCATGCGCGTCACGTTTATCGCGGCGTGTGGGTGCGTAAGTACGGCAACATCAAGGTTCATAGGGCAGTGTGCGAGGCATTTCATGGGCCTAGCCCATTCGATGGGGCGGTCGTCATCCATCTAGACGAAGACGCCCTGAATAACCGCCCCTCGAATTTGAAATGGGGCACGCAGAAGGAAAACCTCAACGCCCCTGGATTCCGTGCGCAGTGCCGCGCGCGCGTAGGCGAGAGATCGCCTCGCGCCATCTGGCGGGCTCGCGGCGAGGCTGCTGGACAATGACCTATCTCGGCCCAGCATCCCTGCGCTCGCGCTTCAAGAAGGCTCCCCGGCCTGACTGGAAGGTGGCTGACAGCTATTTGAAGTGGCTGCGCGGCAGGCCGTGCTATCTGGCCGACCATCGCGCGGGCGGTTGTGGCCTTGGCGATCCGCCACGTCGCGCGCCAATCGAGGCAGCGCATGTGGACTGCGCGGGTGGCAAGGGCATGTCGACCCGCGTTGCTGACTCGCACGCTATCCCGCTCTGCCAGCGCCACCATGACGAGCAGCACGGTAAGATCGGTGCATTCAGCCAGCGCGGCGGATGGGCGACGTTCCAGATCAAGTACGGCTTCAACGCTGTCGAGGTTGCGAACGCCTATTGGAAAGCATGGCCTGGCCGGGCGAAATGGGAGGCTGAACGTGGCTGATACTAGCAGAGAAGCCGCCACATCCAGCGCAATAAAGCATCTGAATGCTGCTGTTCGCACGGCTTGGGCGCGCAATGAGGCTGCGACAATGGCGCATATGACCACAGCGATGAACTTGCTGAAGACGGCAGGATGGAAGTTCGGCGAATGAACGGCCAAACCATCATCCTGAGAAGCGATGGCGACCGTGCCAATGCGCGGGCCCTGATAACCGCTGCCCCGCACAACGCGGTCTGCAACATCACCGCGCCGCGCCGGACGAACGACCAGAACGCGCGCTTTTGGGCGCTTCTCAGTGATGTCTCGCGCTCAAAGCCCGGCGGTCGATCGATGACACCCGAACGCTGGAAGGCTGTCTTCATGCAGTCGTTCGGCCATCAGGTGCAGTTCGAGAACGATCTAGAGGGCAGGCCCTTTCCCATCGGCCACTCCAGCTCGCGCCTAAGCAAGCAGGACATGTCCGACATGATGGAATTTATCTCGGCTTGGGGATCTGAACACGGCGTCGTCTGGTCGGAGCCCAAGCAATGACTTCGAAGCGCAGCAATACCGCTAGCGCCAAGGGCCGGGATATCGCCCCCGGTGTTCCGGCCCAGAAAGGTTTGTAAGATGACAGTTCATCGTATCGAAACAACGTCGGCCGAGTTTGCACGTTCAAAATATCCGAACGCAGCCATTCTCCGCCCGATCATGAATTACGTGTTGGTGTTCGATCGCGTCGATGATGCTTTCGGGCATGAGACTTCGCGACCGGCGCAGAACGGGAGCAGGCAATGACCGCCCTCCACACCCGCATCGCTAATTTCGAGCATGAAGCCCACGTCCTAGCCGTTCGCCGGCAGATGCTTGCCCTAGATCCTCTCGCCAATGAACGCTGGCTCCGTCGAGCAAAAGCCTATCCCAGGTTACAGAGGATCAAGCGGAGGGCGGGGTTGTGACGGACATCATTGACTTGACTGGCGAGCGCAACAAGCGCGCGCCGCCGGACTCTGAGTTCGCTCGCCAAGACGAATACGGGCGTCCGCTTTATGTGTTTCTGCTCTCCTACGAAATGGACGGCCATCCCTATGGGACAGAAGTATGGGCATATGACTTCGCCGATGCAGAGTCGCGCGTTGCTGGCATGAAGGCCTCGCTCAAAGTTGATGGCCAACTGTTTGAACAGGTGCCGGCATGACAGAGCACGCATACATTCTCCAGGTTCCAGTCGCCAAGAATCACCATGTAACCATCGTGTCGAACAAGCCGATGGAGGCGCGGCATTTCGACATGCTTGATCGATACCTAGCGCTACAGCGACAGATGCTCTGTGAGGATGATGCTGAGGAAGCGGACGCCACCCCTCCCCCCAAGGACATTCAGGGATGACAGCGCCCTACTGGCCTCGATCGATGAAGCGCGCCAAGGCGGCGGCGTACTGCGATTTGACACCGCCGAAGTTTTTGGCGGAAGTCTACGCAGGACGCTTGCCTATGCCTATCGAGCTTGGCGGTGAGGACCATTGGGACCGAACGCAACTCGACAAGTATCTTGACGAGCTAGCCGGCGGGATCGGCGATTGGCGAAGGGAGCAGCCGGGCCTTGCCGCATAAACTCCCCAAGCATGTAAAGCTGGTCCGGTCGAAGGGCCACGACTATTACTATTACGACACCGGTAAGAAGGCTGACGGTAAGCGCGTCTACACTCGTCTGCCTGATCTACGCGACCCGAAGTTTGGTGGCGCGCTGGCGGCATGTGATGGGCACCGGAGGCGCGGAGTCACCGAAATCGTCAAGGTGCCCAAGCTGATCGACCTATACCAAAAGAGCCCGATGTATCGCGACCTGAAGCCGGGCTCGCGCAAGGTCTACGATATCGCACTGGCCAAACTAGAGCGCTTGCTGCCGACCGCGCCAGTCGCCGCGATCACCACAGTCGATATGCAACGGCTGTTCGATGGCATGGGCGAGACACCCGGCGCCGCCAATTCCTTCCTAGGCGTCTGTGGCGCGCTGTTCAAATGGGCCAAGCCTCGCGGCTATGTCGCGAGCAACCCCGTGGTAGGCATCGTTCCGTTCAAGCTTGGCGAGCATGTGCCGTGGCCGAAGCCGATACTGAAAGCCGCGCTGGCGTCAGATGACGCTAAGGTCCGCCTGCTAGTTCACTTGCTCTATTACACCGCCCAGCGGCTCAACGACACGCTATCGATGCGCTGGAGCGATATCGAGGATGGCCGGCTGATCGTGCGCCAGGACAAGACCGATAAGCTGCTGTCGATCCCGCTGCATGAGGATCTAGCGGCCGAACTGGCGAAGACTCCGCGCAAAGGGCTGCTTATCGCGGTAACCGATCGCGGACGGCGCTACGATGAAGACACTGCCCGCGACCTGCTCAAGGCATTCTGCGCCGAACACGGCGTCAAGCGCGTGCCCCATGGCTTGCGCAAAAACGCCGTCATTGCCCTTCTTGAGGCCGGGTGTAGCTCTCCTGAAGCGGCGGCTATTTCCGGCCAGTCTCTCCGGGTCGTGGAGCACTACGCTAAAGAGCGGGACCAATCCCTGATGGCCGATAGCGCCGTTCTTAAATGGCAGGGAACGACTCATGAACGTTCAAACCGTGGAAAACCACACAAGAAAGGGAGCGGAAAACCTTGACACCGGGTAAAAGAGACGTTTACCCGGCGCGAATTGTCACACCAAAGAGCAGCACGGGAGCATCGGGCTCGGAAATCTGCACGCTACCGCCGCCATCGCTGACCAAGGAATGGATCAGATAGGCCGCCGCCGCGCGTGGCGTGATGGCCGTATCGCCCTGTTCGCCGAGCAACGTCGTGCGCAATTCCTGATCGAGCACCAGCCGCGGGCCCTCCGCGCGCACCACGATCTCGATATTGCCCGCATTCTCCTCTGCGCCGATGTCGAGCTGGCCGCCGCGCACCAGCGCGTCGCCGGCGATCAGCGCCAGGTTGAGCAACACCTTGGTCGCGGGTTTGGGCAAGGTCGCTTCCTCGACCATCCAGCCGATCGACAATTTGGCATTGTCGCTGAATAACCCCTCGATCGCCGAGCGCGTCTCGCGCGTATCGACCGTCTCGCCGAACCCACCCGCCGCGCCGAAGGCGAGCCGGAAGAATTTGAGCTTGTTGGCCGACGCTCGCGCGCTTTCGTTGAGCAGTTCGAGGCATCGCGCGCGCATTTCCGGATCATGCTCGTCGGCAAGCAATTCGAGCCCGTTGTTGAGCGCCCCTACCGGGCTGAGAAGATCGTGGCAGAGACGCGAGCAGAGCAGGCTGGCGAAGTCGACCGAGGTCATGGTCATTAGGGGCGTTTCTTTCGTTTTCGTTGGCGGCGTTTTGGCCCAGCGGAACGCGGCCTGCAACACCTCTTCCGCCAACACGGGCATCACCATGAGTCCGCCTGGAATCTATTTGGACTATCGCAACCGAACTCCGAGCTGATCGGTTTCGATCCGCTTACCGATCCGCAAATCGAATCTCACCGGGTCGAACCTCCCGCGAACCTCGCCATTCTCCACCGCGCGCCACAACAGCGCGCTCTCCCGCCCGGCGATCAACCACAATTTGCCGTCTGGCGCCGCCATCGCGGCGTCCCGCTCGGAGGGGGTCGAGGGGCCCTGAGGGTGCGTGTGAAAGTAACCCAAGACCTGCAATGCGCCCTTGCGACGTGCGTTACGGTAGGCCGCAATCAGCGCGGCCGGGTCTATCTCGAACGTCGTGAAGGGATCGGCGGCGACGTTGGCCGTGTGATCAATCCTCGTCACGCGATGCCCTCTGCCGAGCAGGATCCCACATTTCTCATCGGGCGGACCATATTGCCCATTGATAAGCGATGCGATCCAGACCGAGCGTAAAACGCGTAGCAACGGCGCACTTGAAATTTCCGGCCTCATTCCCATCTCCCTACACGAATGGTTCCGGGGGTTTCCATCTTCGAAGCAGTGGTTTCGGGCGCGGCCAAAGGCTGGCGGCTCGATCGGGCGCTGGCAGATGCCGTGCCCACATTGTCACGCGAGCGGCTGAAAGCGCTCATCTCGTCGGGCGCGGTCAGCGATCCGTCGGGCGTGTTGATGCGCGACCCCGCCCGCAAGCTCCTTGGTGGCGAAACCTTCACCGTCACCGTGCCCATTCCCCGACCGGCGCATAACGAAGCCCAGGACATCCCGCTCGACATCGCGTTCGAGGACGAGCATCTGATCGTGATCGACAAGCCTGCCGGGCTTGTCGTCCATCCCGCCGCCGGCAATTTCGACGGTACGTTGGTCAATGCTGTGATCCATCATTGCGGTGGCAG
>Ga0207690_10000172_pt1 | contig 50070 bp, 51 predicted proteins | sample KBSC23metaG_FD_184315 | JGI IMG/M metagenome (GOLD analysis project Ga0207690, IMG submission 184315) | Corn rhizosphere microbial communities from Kellogg Biological Station, Michigan, USA - KBS C2-3 metaG (SPAdes) (version 2) | ecosystem: Host-associated > Plants > Roots > Rhizosphere > Soil ... | reverse complement strand
GGTCTCGGTTGGGAGTCGGAAGGGCCGCCGGGTTCCACTCCACTGGATCCGGACGAGGCCGAGGGGCTCAAACCAGCATGGGTTGCCACACGCGCGGACCTCAACGAGGCTGAACAGGCGAACATTATGGCGGCGCTGAACCGAGCCAAGTGGCGGCGGATCACCAGCGATGCCCTCCTCGACGACAAGTCCGCGCGTGACCTGCACCGCGACATGTTTGGCGACGTATGGATCTGGGCCGGCAGGTACCGCACGACTGAGAAGAGCATCGGCGTCGACCCAAGCACGATCGGCGTTCGGGTCCGCGATCTGATGCTCGATGCGAAGGCGTGGCTGTCAGGTCGACAACCAATGCCTGCCGATCAGGTTGCCTGCGAGTTGCACCACAAGCTGGTCGCCATCCACCCATTCCCAAACGGCAACGGCCGACATGCTCGCGCGATGACGGACCTCTTGCTGCGGTCCGTGGGCGCCGCGCCGTTCACTTGGGGCAGCGCCAGCCTCGACAGGATCGGCGATGCACGTGCGCGTTACATCGCAGCGCTTCGGGCGGCGGATGATGGCGACTATGGGCCGCTCTCGAGCTTCGTCCGCGGTTGATCGATACGCGAGCACGGGTCAAGATCAACGTGGTGAATGGGGGTCAACCGCGGTCAAAGTGAAGAGCACTTGGAAGAGTGGAGCGGGTGAAGGGAATCGAACCCTCACTGTCAGCTTGGGAAGCTGATGTTCTGCCATTGAACTACACCCGCGAACACCAGCGAGGATAGCCTCTCGCGCGTGCTGCTGAGTGACCGTGATCTTCGCGCCGAGATCGACGCCGGCCGTCTCGTCATCGACCCGTTCGACGCCGGGCTCGTCCAGCCGTCGAGCATCGACGTACGCCTCGACCGCTTCTTCCGGGTCTTCGAAAACCACCGCTACCCGCACATCGACCCGGCCGAGGAGCAGGACGAGCTCACCCGCCAGGTCGAGGTGGCGCAGGACGAGGCGTTCATTCTGCACCCGGGCGAGTTCGTCCTCGGCTCGACGTACGAGGTCATCGGGCTCGCCGACGATCTCGCCGCCCGGCTCGAAGGCAAGTCCAGCCTCGGCCGCCTCGGGCTGCTCACCCACAGCACCGCCGGATTCATCGACCCCGGCTTCAACGGCCACGTCACTCTCGAGCTCTCCAACGTCGCCACGCTGCCGATCAAGCTGTGGCCGGGCATGAAGATCGGCCAGGTCTGCGTGCTGCGCCTGACCTCCCCGTCGGAACACCCGTACGGCTCGTCCGTCTACGGGTCCCGCTACCAGGGCCAGCGCGGGCCCACGCCGTCGCGTTCGCACCTCAACTTCCGCCGCGGCGGCCTGTAGTTACGGCGTGACCCGCACCGTCGTACTCGCGACCGCCGTCGCCGAGCCCGCGCCGTCCAACCGGAACAGCGTCACCGGGTAGGTCCCCGGCGGCAGCAGTACGCCGAACGACCCGCGGCCCAGGCAGTCGTGACCCATCGTCTGCACCCGGCTCGCCTGGCCCGCCGCACCGACCGCGGGTACGGCGGTGGCCACCGGCCCGTCCAGCGTCACCGACGACGCGTTGACCGCCACGACGTACCGAACGCCCGCGGCCGACGTCGCCGACCAGCGCAACAGCTGCCCGCCGCGCGACACCACCGTGTGCGACGCCACCTTCACCTGGAACCGTCCGCAGTTCGGCGACAGCGATCCCTGGTGCGTCGACTGCACCCCGCGGGTGATCGCGATCGCGCTCAGTACGGCGAGCGCGCCGAGCGTCCACTTCCACGTGTCCCGGCCGAGCCGCGGCGGCTTCGGATCCTCGGGCAGCTCCGGCAACGGTTGGCGCTGCCGCTGCGCGACCTCGAACCCGTACTCGTAGGGGTCCGGCGGCGCCGACGGCTGCTCCGGCACGCCCCGGCCTACTCGTCGCGCTCGGGCGGCGGGGTCACGTCGACGTGGGTGTCACCGGCGAGGTCGCCCGTAGCGGTGTCGACGACCGTCTCGGTGTCCGACGGGTGCCGATCGGACGGGTCGACCGCGGTCGGACCGTCGACCGGGCCGCTCGTCGTCGGGCCGGTGCCGGTCGACTCCTCCAACGGCTGGGCGGGCGTGGCGGCACCGACCGTCGCCGGCACTTTCCGCAGCCCGATCGAGTCGGCCAGCACCTGCGCGATGTCGATGACCTTGACGCCGTTGACCTTGCCTTCGGACCGCCGCTGGTTGACCGCGTCGTCGAGCATGATCAGGCAGTACGGGCACGACGTCGCGATCAGCTCGGCGCCGGTGCCGAGCGCTTCGTCGGTGCGTTCCACGTTGACCCGCTTGCCGATCCGCTCTTCCATCCACATCCGCGCGCCGCCCGCGCCACAGCAGAATCCGCGTCGCCCGTGCCGCTCCATCTCCACGCGTTGGACGCCGGGAATCGCGTCGAGCACGGTGCGCGGCTCGGCCATCACGTCGTTGTGCCGGCCGAGGTAACACGGGTCGTGGTAGGTCAGCTTCGCGACGACCGGGTCCTGCGGCGACAGCCGGCCCTCGGCGACCAACCGGCCGAGCAGCTGCGAGTGATGCACGACCTCATAGCGACCCCCGAGCGCCGGGTACTCGTTGCCGATCGTGTTGAAGCAGTGCGGGCACGACGCCACGATCTTCTTCACGCCGGCGCCGTCGAGGGTCTCGATGTTGGCCTTCGCCATCTCCTGGAACAGGTACTCGTTGCCGATCCGGCGGGCAGGATCGCCGGTGCACGACTCCCGCGGCCCGAGGATCGCGAACTTGATGCCGGCCGCGTGAAAAACCCTTGCGATTGCTTGCGTCGACCGCCGCGCGCGGTCATCCAGCGCGCCGGCGCAGCCGACCCAGTACAACCACTCGACGTCGTCGGGAATGTGGTCGGTGACCACCGGTACGTCGAACTCGACGCCGTCGAGCCACTCCGTGCGCGCGTTCGCGGACATGCCCCACGGGTTGCCGTTGTTCTCGATGTTGCGCAGCATCACGCCGGCTTCGCTCGGGAACGACGACTCCATCAGCACCTGGTAGCGGCGCATGTCGACGATCGCGTCGACGTGCTCGATGTCGACCGGGCACTCCTCGACGCACGCGCCGCACGTCGTACACGACCACAGCACGTCCGGGTCGATCACGTCCGGGACCAGCGACAGCGCGTCGCCGTCACCACCCAGCAACCGAGCGGACTCGGCGAACATGTGGTCGCGCAGGTTGGTGATGACGAGCTTCGGGTTCAGCGGCTTGCCGGTGTTCCACGCCGGACACTTGTCCTGGCAGCGCCCGCACTCGGTGCAGGCCAGCGTCTGCAGCAACTGCTGCTGATGGAAGTGCTCGATCTGCCCGGCCCCGATGACCGCGTCGTCGTCCTCCATCAGCTTCTCGAGGTCCGGCGTCGTACCCAGCGCGCCGAGCGCCTTCGGCTGCCGCTTCAACGACGCGTTCAACGGCGCGGTGAAGATGTGCATGTGCTTGCTGTAGAGCACGAGCACCAGGAAGCCCATGACGACCGCGATCTGCGCGACGATGAACACCGTCTCGAACACTTCGCTGTCGGGCGTGAGGTACGACGTCGCCTTCGACGCGAACGCCCACCAGCCCTCGTCCTGGTAGGGGAAGTAACCCGCCGCGATCTGCGCGCCGCGGTAGAGCAGCAACGTCGCGATGACCAGGAAGATCATGCCCAGGACGATGAACGCCTGGTCGACGTGCGAGCCGTAGAAGCGCGAGCGCCGGTCGAGCCGGGCCGGTGACTGCGCCAGCCGGATCGCGGTGAAGATCGCGAGCGCGACGAGCACCGCGACGGCGAAGATGTCTTCGATCAGGCCGACCGCCGCGCTCTTGCCGATCACGGGGATGGCGAAGTCCCGCTGGAACAGCGCGCCGTACGCCTCGATGATCGTCAGCAGCAGCACGATGAACGCCCAGAACGTGAACGCGTGCGCCCACCCGGACACCGGCCGCTTGAACAGCTTGCGCTGCGCAAAGACGTCGACGGCCTGGGCCTTGATCGCCCCGGTGATCGAAGGCCGCCGCTCCGGCGGGATGGGCGCGCCGGCCCAGACCAGCCGGCCCAGCCACACCACCCGGGCCGCGGCGACGGCGAGCGCCGCCACCGTGACGACGAGGCCGGCGATCAGACGAGCGGTCACGAAACGGCTCCCCGCAACGTAGACGGAATGACGTTCGGAAGCGTACGGGGCCGCTCAGAGCAGCCGGGCGAGGAGGTGCACGAGTGGCAGCACGACGAGCGGGGCGGTGAGCACGACCAGCCCGACGATCACGAGCGCGGCGAGCACTCGGGTGCGCAGGTTGGGCTCGCCCCGACTGTCCTGGAGCCGACCGAGCACGAGTCCCATTCTCTCGTACGACGGAGCCCGCCGGAAGCTAAGTTCCGACGGGCTCGCCGTACGTCTCTCTCAGTAGGCGACGACCGACAGTTGCATGTCGTCGAGGCGGGTCTGCCCGCTGCCGCCGGTGACGGTCTCGACCTGGACCACGACGTTGTGATTCCCCGGCGTCAGGACCGCGTAGCCCTGGGTCGCGGCGCTGACCCACGGCGCACCGCTGCTGGCCTCGGTGCAGAACGCGAAGTCGGTGTTGTTGGTCGAGTTCGGTGTCACCGCGACGCCGTCGACGAGGATCTGGATCGTTCCGTAGTCGCCCGCGGTCCCGTTGACGACGACGCACTCGGCGCTGTAGGTGAAGAAGGTGGGTCGCGACCGGCCTGCCGGGATCGAGATCGTGCCGGACATCCCGTTCACGTTCACCCACGTGGCGTTGTAGAGAGCGGCCGAGTTGTTCTGCCGCTCCACGACGACCGGCCGGATGCCGGTCGAGGACAGGCCGTTCAAGAGGTTCGCGTTGAGGTTGTTGATCTGCGCTTTCGTGTTGACCGCGAGCGCCGGCTTCCCGGACGGGGCGCGCAGGCTGAGTGCGGGCCCCGGCGCGGTCGTGGTCAGCGTGCTCGTCGCGCCCGCCGTGTTGGCGCCACCAAGGATGAACGTTCCGCCCGTGGCGGCGTAGGCGGTCCCGCTCATGGCGAGCACGAGGGCGACGTACGCGACGACGGTGCCGTGTGACGGTCGTTTCATGGTCGTGGCCTCCCCTGCCGGGCCGCGAACCGGCCGGAGTGGCCGGAGGATGGTCGCAAGCCCCGTTGACACGGTGCAACGTAGCCAGTGAAGTGCCGCCTGGCGATAGCGCGAACCAGACGGAAGAAAATTGACATAGGTCGGCGCAATGAGGAATTGACAGCGGCCGCACCTGCGTTAAAGATGAGTGCAGGCGGCTCAATGTCGAGCCGCATCCCACGAACAGCCCGGAGGCAACAACCATGGGACGAGCGGTCGGCATCGACCTCGGTACCACCAACAGCGTCGTGACCGTGCTCGAAGGCGGCGAGCCCAACGTCATCGCCAATGCGGAGGGATCTCGCACCACCCCGAGCGTCGTGGCATTCGCGAAGAACGGCGAGGTTCTCGTCGGTGAGGTCGCGAAGCGCCAGGCGGTCACCAACCCGGACCGCACCATCCGGTCGGTCAAGCGGCACATGGGCAGCGACTGGTCCGTCGACATCGACGGCAAGGCGCTCACGCCGCAGCAGATCTCCGCGTTCATCCTGCAGAAGCTCAAGCGGGACGCCGAGGCGTATCTCGGCGAGACCGTCACCGACGCCGTCATCACCGTCCCGGCGTACTTCTCCGACCACCAGCGGCAGGCGACCAAGGAAGCCGGCCAGATCGCCGGCCTCGAGGTCCTCCGGATCATCAACGAGCCGACCGCCGCCGCGCTCGCCTACGGCCTCGACAAGGAGGCCGACCAGACCATCCTCGTGTTCGACCTCGGCGGCGGCACCTTCGACGTGTCGTTGCTCGAGATCGGCGACGGCGTGATCGAGGTCAAGGCCACCAGCGGCGACAACCACCTCGGCGGCGACGACTGGGACCAGCGGGTCGTCGACTGGCTGGTCGAGCGGTTCAAGGCCGGGCACAACATCGACCTGTCCAAGGACAAGATGGCGATGCAGCGGCTGCGCGAGGCGGCCGAGAAGGCGAAGATCGAGCTGTCGAGCTCCAGCGAGACGACGATCAACCTGCCCTACATCACCGCGAGCGGCGAAGGCCCGCTGCACCTCGAAGAGAAGCTGACCCGCTCGGAGTTTCAGCGGATGACGTCCGACCTGCTCGACCGGACCAAGGGCCCGTTCCAGCAGGCGATCAAGGACGCCGGCATCAGCGTCAACGACATCCACCACGTCGTCCTCGTCGGCGGCTCAACCCGCATGCCCGCGGTCATCGACGTCGTCAAGGAGCTGACCGGCGGCCGCGAGCCCAACAAGGGCGTCAACCCCGACGAGGTCGTCGCCGTCGGCGCCGCGCTGCAGGCCGGCGTGCTCAAGGGCGAGGTCAAGGACGTCCTGCTGCTCGACGTCACGCCGCTGTCGCTCGGCATCGAGACCAAGGGCGGCATCTTCACGAAGCTGATCGAGCGCAACACGACGATCCCGACCAAGCGGTCGGAGATCTTCACGACGGCCGACGACAACCAGCCGTCGGTGCAGATCCAGGTCTACCAAGGCGAGCGCGAGATCGCGGCGTACAACAAGCGGCTCGGCATGTTCGAGCTGACCGGCCTGCCGCCGGCGCCGCGCGGCATCCCGCAGATCGAGGTCACCTTCGACATCGACGCGAACGGCATCGTGCACGTCTCCGCGAAGGATCTCGGCACCGGCAAGGAGCAGTCGATGACCATCACCGGCGGCTCGGCGCTGCCGAAGGAAGACATCGAGCGGATGATGCGCGAGGCCGAGCAGTTCGCCGAGGAGGACAAGAAGCGGCGCGACGCGGCCGAGACCCGCAACCAGGCCGAGACGCTCGTCTACTCCACCGAGAAGTTCCTCGCCGACAACGGCGACAAGGTGCCGGACGACGTCAAGACCGACGTCACCAACGGCGTCGCCGAGGTCAAGAAGGCCCTCGAAGCCGACGACCTCGACGCGATCAAGCGCGCGACCGAATCGCTCGCCACCGTCTCGCAGAAGATGGGCGAAGCGATGTACGCCGCGGGTGCCGCGGCAGCCGCGCCGGACGGCGGCGGCTCGACCGGTACGGCGAGCGCGAGCAGTGACGACGACGTCGTCGACGCCGAGATCGTCGACGAGCCGGGCGAAGGCGGATCCCAGTGACCGATGCCCCGCTCGACGAGGGGGACCGGCCGGTGATTCGCGACAAGCGTCGGATCGATCCGGAGACGGGCGAGGCGCGACCGGAGGCAGCGGGATCTGCCTCCGGCAGCGCCGACCCCGGCTCGATCGAGGACGAGCTCGCGAGCATCGTCGAGAGCGACCTCGCCCGCCAGATCGAGGAACGCACCGCCGACCTGCAGCGCGTCCAGGCGGAGTTCGCCAACTACCGTCGCCGGGTCGAGCGCGACCGGCAGGCCGTCGCCGAGCAGGCGCTCGGCTCGGTGCTGCTCGGGCTGCTCCCGGTGCTCGATGACGTCGACCGGGCCCGTGCCCACGGCGAGGTCGAAGGCGGGTTCAAGCTGGTCGCCGACGGCTTGGAGACAACGCTGGCCAAGCTCGGGCTGCAACGCTTCGGCGAGGTCGGCGAGCCATTCGACCCCAACGTGCACGAGGCGTTGACCCACACGCTGTCGGCCGACGTCGACGAGCCGGTCTGCGCCGAGATCTACCAGCCGGGCTTCCGGGTCGGCGAGCGAATCCTGCGGCCGGCGCGGGTCGCCGTAGCCGAACCCGACGCCGGCGCCGCCGTCGCCGATGTCGCCGAGCCGACCACCGAGTGAAGGACAGTCAACGCAGGTAAGCGAAAGGAGGGACGCCGATGAGCGCGCGTGACTACGTCGAGAAGGATTACTACGCGGCGCTCGGCGTCCCCAAGACGGCGACCGCGGCGGAGATCAAGAAGGCGTACCGCAAGCTCGCCCGCCAGCACCATCCCGACGCCAACAAGGGCGACGCCGCCTCCGAGGAGAAGTTCAAGGAGATCTCCGAGGCCTACGACGTCCTGTCCGACGAGACCAAGCGCAAGGAGTACGACGAAGCCCGCGCGCTGTTCGGCGGCGGCGGCTTCCGGGTGCCGCGCGGCGGCGGCGGTGGCGGGGTGCCGTTCGACCTCGGCGACCTCTTCGGCGGTGGTGCCGGTGGCGCCGGTGGGGGCATCGGCGACATCTTCACCACGATCTTCAGCGGCGGTCGCCGTACGTCCCAGGCGGGGCGGCGCGGCGCCGACGCCGAGACCGAGGTGACGCTGTCGTTCGACGACGCCGCCCGCGGCGTGACGGTGCCGTTGCAGCTCGCGACGACCGGACCGTGCCCGACCTGCCACGGCAGCGGCGCGAAGCCGGGTACCAGCACCAGGGTGTGCCCGCGCTGCGAAGGCACCGGCAGCTCGACCCGCAACGCCGGCGGCTTCGCGTTCGCCGAGCCGTGCCGCGACTGCCGTGGTCGAGGACTGGTCGTGGACGACCCGTGCCCGACCTGCTCCGGCGTCGGGCAGACCGTCTCGACGCGCACCATCCGGACCCGGATCCCCGCCGGAGTCGGCGACGGCAAGCGGATCCGGATCCCCGGCAAGGGCCAGCCCGGGCTCAACGGCGGGCCCGCCGGCGACCTGATCGTGCACGTCCACGTGCTGCCGCACAGCGTCTTCGGGCGCAAGGGCGACAACCTGACGTTGACGCTGCCGGTCACGTTCCCCGAGGCCGCGCTCGGCGCGACGGTGAAGGTGCCGACCCTCGACGGCCCACCGGTCTCGGTCAAGATCCCCCCGGGTACGACGAGCGGCCGCACGCTGCGGGTCCGCGGCAAGGGCGTCACCCGCCGCGACGGCACCCGGGGCGACCTGCTCGTCACCGTCGAGGTCGCGGTGCCGGCAACGTTGAGCGACGAGGCGAAGGCCGCGCTGGCGTCGTATGCCGAGACGCAGACCGACGACCCGCGCGCGCACCTGACCGGGATGGTCGGCGCGTGAGCGACGAGCTCGGAGTCGACCTGCCGCCGGGCGTCGGCGTCGACACTCCTGTCTTCGTCATCTCGGTCGCGGCGACGCTCGCGGGGATGCATCCGCAGACGTTGCGGCAATACGACCGCATCGGTCTGGTGAGCCCCGGCCGGTCGAGCGGCCGCGGCCGGCGTTACTCCGCCCGCGACATCCTGGTGCTGCGCGAGGTCGCGCGGTTGAGCCAGCAGGACGGCATCAACCTCTCAGGCATCAAGCGCATCCTCGAGCTCGAGGCACAGGTCGACGCACTGCGGGCCCGCATCACCGAGCTGTACGCCGAGCTGGACGCCACCCACGCCGAGACGGCGCGCCGCGAAGCGCAAGTGCACGCGTCGTACCGGCGGGACCTGGTGCCGTTCACACCGGCCGGCGAGATTGCCCCGTGGCGGGCACAACGTCGTAATCGTCCCTGACCCGATCGAGCTATTTCTCCGTTGAGATTGCTGGGTTTCCGACGCGCTCGACGGTTCTCTCGCTAGACACGACCGCGGCGCGCGACCCGCCGCGCCCGACGTCTAACGGAGAGAGAATCGCAATGATGCGCAAGCTCGCCATCGCGTCCGCCGTCGTCGGATGCGTCGGTCTTTTCAATGTCGCACCGGCCGTCGCCGACGACGGCCCGCCGCAGCCTAGTGCCGCGTTCGCCGGCCACCTCGTTGCCGGCCCGGGCGCCGTCACGCTGTCGATCCGCTACACCTGCACGGCCACGGTGTCGCCGGCGAACCACCTGTTCGCCGCAGTGAAGCAGGGACCCGACATCGACACCGACGCGCACTCGTCGAGCGACTACGCGGTGTCGTTCTACAGCACCAACTGGAAGTCCGACTCCGGCCCGAACGCGCTCGCCTGCGACGGCCAGTCGCACACCCAGACCATCGTGCTGAAGAAGCAGCCGGTCGAGTTCTGGCCGCCGAGCGCGACCCAGCCGCCGCTGCACTCGGGCACGGCGCTCGTGCAGATCTGCGTGTTCGACAACATGACGGGCGCACCGGACGACCCGAACGCGACCGCCGGGTTCGCGCCGTCGTACACGATGGAGATGGTGCACGCGGGCAACGGCGTCGGCTGAGGTTTCTGGGGGGTCGGTCGGGTCGGTCTCCGTGCACGGGCGCTGGGGGCCGCAAATGCTTCGCATGTGCGGCCCACGCGCCCTTTCGCACGGAGGCCGACCCTTCCGTTCTTGTTCGCAGTTCGCCGTGTCCCGCTCGGTGAGAACATTGCGGTATGGCTGAGTACAACCTCACCACTAAGAGTCAGGAAGCGTTGTCTTCGGCGGTGCAGCGGGCGGCTGCCGCGGGGCATCCGCATGTCGAGCCGTTGCATCTGCTCGATGCGTTGCTTGGTCAGTCCGACGGCATTGCCCGGCCGTTGTTGGCGGCCGCGGGCGCCGACCCGGCCGGTGTCGCGCGGCAGGCGTCGGAGCTTCTCGGCCGGCTGCCGTCGGCGTCCGGCGCGACTGTCTCGGCGCCGGGGTTGTCGCGGCCGTCGATCGCGGTGGTGAACGCGGCGGCGGCGCTGGCCAAGTCGCTGGGTGACGACTACGTGTCGACCGAGCACCTGCTGGTCGGGCTCGCGAAAGACGGCGGGTCGCAGCTCGCCTCGATCCTGCCGAAGGCCGACGCCATCCTCGCCGCGTTCGAAAAGGTCAGGGGCAACAAGCGGGTCACGTCCGAGGACCCGGAATCGACGTACCAGTCGTTGGAGAAGTACGGCGTCGATCTCACCGCGCGGGCGCGCGAGGGCAAGCTCGACCCGGTCATCGGGCGCGACACCGAGATCCGCCGCGTCGTGCAGGTGCTGTCCCGGCGCACCAAGAACAACCCCGTGCTGATCGGCGAGCCCGGCGTCGGGAAGACCGCGGTCGTCGAAGGTCTCGCCCAGCGCATCGTCGCCGGCGACGTGCCGGAGTCGTTGCGGGACAAGACATTGGTGTCGCTCGACCTCGGCGCGATGGTGGCGGGCGCAAAGTTCCGCGGCGAGTTCGAGGAGCGGTTGAAGGCCGTGCTCGAAGAGATCCGCGAGAGCGAAGGGCAGATCGTCACGTTCATCGACGAGCTGCACACGGTCGTCGGCGCCGGCGCGACCGGCGACGGCGCGATGGACGCGGGCAACATGCTCAAGCCGATGCTCGCCCGCGGCGAACTGCGGATGATCGGTGCGACGACGCTTGACGAATACCGCGAGCACATCGAAAAGGATCCCGCGCTCGAACGGCGGTTCCAGCCGGTCATGGTCGGCGAACCGTCCGTCGAGGACACCATCGCGATCCTGCGTGGTCTCAAGGGCCGCTACGAGGCGCACCACAAGGTGGAGATCACCGACGCGGCGCTGGTGGCCGCCGCGACGCTGTCGCACCGCTACATCACGTCCCGGTTCCTGCCGGACAAAGCGATCGATCTCATCGACGAGGCGGCATCGCGGCTGCGGATGGAGATCGACTCGCGGCCGGTCGAGATCGACGAGCTGCAACGCGCGGTCGACCGGCTGAAGATGGAAGAGCTCGCGCTCGCCAAAGAAGACGACGACGCCTCGAAGGACCGGCTGTCGCGGTTGCGCGCCGAGCTCGCCGACAAGCAGGAACAGCTGTCCGCGCTCAACGCGCGCTGGGAACGGGAGAAGGGCGGGCTCAACCGGGTCGGCGAGCTGAAGGCGCGGCTCGACGACCTGCACACGCAGATGGATCGGGCGACTCGCGACGGCGATCTGGAAACCGCGTCGCGACTGCAGTACGCCGACATCCCGGCCGCCGAGCGCGAGCTCGCCGAGGCCGCCGCGATGCCGCAGGACGACGTGCCGGCCGAGCCCATGGTCAAAGAAGAGGTCGGGCCGGACGATGTCGCGGAGGTCGTGGCGGCCTGGACCGGGATCCCCGCCGGGCGGCTGCTCGAAGGCGAGACCGCGAAGCTGCTGCGGATGGAGGCCGAGCTGGAGCAACGCGTCGTCGGCCAGGACACCGCCGTCCGCGCCGTCTCGGACGCCGTACGGCGGGCCCGATCCGGCATCTCCGATCCCGACCGCCCGACCGGATCGTTCCTCTTCCTCGGCCCGACCGGCGTCGGCAAGACCGAGCTCGCCAAGGCGCTGGCGTCGTACCTGTTCGACGACGAGCGGGCGATGGTCCGGATCGACATGAGCGAGTACGGCGAGAAGCACAGCGTCGCGCGGCTGGTCGGTGCCCCGCCCGGCTACGTCGGTTACGACGAGGGCGGGCAGCTGACCGAGGCGGTGCGTCGCCGCCCCTACACGGTCGTGCTGCTCGACGAGGTCGAGAAGGCCCATCCGGACGTGTTCGACGTGCTGTTGCAGGTGCTCGACGACGGCCGGCTCACCGACGGCCAGGGCCGGACCGTCGACTTCCGCAACGCCATCCTGATCCTGACGTCCAACATCGGCTCGGTGTACATCAACGACCCGGACCTTTCGGAGGAGGCGAAGCGGGAAGCCGCGTTGCGCGCGGCCCGCGAGCACTTCAAGCCGGAGTTCATGAACCGCCTCGACGACGTCGTCGTGTTCTCGTCGCTCTCCGTCGAGCAGCTGACCGCCATCGTCGACATCCAGGTCGACCGCCTGTCGCGCCGGCTGACCGACCGCCGGCTCTCGCTCGAGGTCACGCCGGCGGCCCGGGAATGGTTGGCGCTCAACGGATTCGACCCGGTCTACGGCGCGCGGCCGCTGCGCCGGCTGGTGCAGACGGCGATCGGCGACTCGCTCGCCCGCGCGCTGCTGTCCGGGACCGTCCGGGACGGCGACACCGTGGTTGTCGACGTCGCCGACGACCGGTCGGCGCTGACGCTGGCGGTGGCCGGCGCCGAGGTGGCCGCTCAGTAGTCTCGCGCTGTGACCGATCGCGCCGAACTGCTCCAGCGGATCAAGGACGACGCCGTGGTGCACGGCAAGGTGGTCCTGTCGTCCGGTCGCGAGGCGGACTATTACGTCGACCTGCGCCGGGTCACGCTGTCCAGCGCGGCGGCGCCGCTCGTCGGCCGGGTCATGCTCGACCTGACCGCCGACTGGGACTACGACGCCGTCGGCGGGCTCACCCTCGGCGCCGACCCGGTGGCGGCGGCGATGCTGCACGCGGCCGCGGCGGCCGGCCGGAAGCTCGACGCGTTCGTCGTCCGCAAGGAGGGCAAGGCGCACGGCCTGCAGCGCCGGATCGAGGGCCCGGACGTCGCCGGCCGGCGGGTGCTCGCCGTCGAGGACACCTCGACGACCGGGGGCTCGGTGCTCACCGCCGTCGAGGCGCTGCGCGAGGCGGGCGCGACGGTCGTCGGTGTGGCCGTGATCGTCGAGCGCGGCGCCGCGCCGGCCGTCGCCGAGGCCGGCCTGGACTACCGCGCGGCGTACGCCCTTGGAGATCTCGGCCTGGCCTGAGACCCTTTCTTGCGTGGGGGTCTACGTCTTCATCGTGATCGCGGTCGCGGTCGTCGGCCTGATCGCCTACTTCAACTACAAGCGCGAGCAGGCCCGGCGCAACGCGCTGTTCCAATGGGCGACCGCCAACAAGTGGCAGTTCACGGTCGCCGACGACGCGTGGTCCGGACGCTGGAACGGGCCGCCGTTCGACGAGGGCGACCACCGCAAGGTGCGCAACGTCATCTCCGGCGGCTGGAAGTCGCGGCCGTTCATGTCGTTCGACTACAGCTACGAGACGCACTCCTCCAACAGCAACGGCGGCCGGTCGACCACGGTGCATCGCTTCACCGTCGTGTCGGTGGCGTTGCCCACCGACCTGCCCCGGTTGCAGGTGACTCCGGAGAGCCTGTTCTCGCGGGTCGGCCACGTGTTCGGCATGACCGACATCGATCTCGAGAGCGAAGACTTCAACCGGGCGTTCCGGGTCACGTGTTCGGACCCGAAGTTCGCCTCCGACGCGTTGACGCCGCGCACCATGCAACTGCTGCTGTCGCGGTCGCACTTCAGCTGGCGGTTCGAGGTCACCGACATGGTGTGCTGGTGGAGCGGTGAGCAGACGGCCGTCGCCGTCACCGAAGCGCTGGCGACGATGTGCGACGTCATCGCCGGCATCCCGTCGTTCGTCTGGCACGATCACGGCTACGACGCGGGATCGGCATCGATAGGGGGTTCGTCATGACCGGGTTGTGGATCCTGATCGCGGTGCTCGTCGTCGCGGCGCTGGCGTTGATCGCGTCGTACAACCGGTTCGTCCGGCAACGCAACCTCGTGCAGGAGTCGTGGCGGCAGATCGACGTCGAGCTCAACCGGCGGCACGACCTGATCCCCAACCTGGTCGAGACGGTGAAGGGCTACGCGACGCAAGAGCGGACCGTCCTCCAGGCCGTGACCGAGGCGCGCACCGCCGCGGTGACGGCATCCCGATCGCCGGCCAGCGGTGTGGCGGCGCAGGCCGAGGCGGAGAACACGCTCGGCCGGGCGCTCAACGGCCTGTTCGCGGTCGCGGAGAACTATCCCGACTTGAAGAGCTCGCAGAATTTCCTTGCGTTGCAACAACAACTGGCCGAGACCGAGGACCGGATCGCGGCCGGCCGCCGGTTCTACAACAGCAACGTGCGGGCGCTGAACACCCGCGTCGAGGCGTTCCCGTCGTCGGTCATCGCGTCGATGTTCAACTTCACGAAGGCCGACTACTTCGAGGTCGAGGACCCCGCGGTGCGCGCGCCGGTCGCGGTCGACTTCTCGTCGCTGACTCCCTCGCCGCCGCCGCAGACGGGGCAGACGCCCTCGTAGTTCACCGGCAGCAGCGCGCCGCACGTCGGGCTCTCGCAACGCACCACGTCCGCGTCCGCGTCGAGGACGACGTCGTCAGGCGCCCGCTGCGCCGGGATCCGCCGCGGCCGGCGCAGCTCGGCCAGCCAGCGCTGCGCGGTACGGCGGTCGAACGGCACGACCAGCGCCTCGCCGCCCGTCTCGACAACGCGCAGCAGCCGGTGCCGCCGGCCGCCGCGGACGACGAGACACGGCGCATGTGCCTGCCCGTCCCACCAGTCCTGCTCGAACTCGACGACGTCGACGTCGGTGAGATGCGCGACGGCGTCTTCGAGTCGCGAGCGGGTCAACGCGTCGCGCAGGTCGAACGGCAGCGGGTCGCCGAAGTCAGGCTCGGGGACAGCCATAGCCGCGATGATGCGCCCAGTGCGTGGCGCGAGCGGGTTGCCACGCCGCCCACCCTTCCGTCGACTGTGACGTTGTGTGTCAGTGCAACGGCCCGGATCGACACACAACGTCACAGTCGACGAGGGAGAGGGGTGGCCGCTTAGGCTCGGGCGGGTGACCGTCGCCGTCCTCGACGCCGCGCGCCGGCTCGCCGACGAGGTGCTCCGGCCGCAGGCCGAGGACGTCGAGATGCACGGCGTGCCGCGCGCCCATCTCGCCGCGCTCGCCGGCGCCGGCCTGTTCGGCGTCACCGCACCCGCGTCGTACGGCGGCACCGACCAGCCGGTCCCGGTCATGCGGGAGATCGTCGAGATCCTGGCCGGCGCGGACGCGTCGACGTGGTTCGTCTGGACGCAACATCACACGCCGGTCCGGACGCTGGTGCGCGGAACGAACGAGGCGCTGAAGGAGCGCTGGCTGCCGAGGCTCGCCGCCGGGTCCGCGCTCGCCGGCGTGGCCTTCACGCACGTGCGCCGGCCCGGGCCACCGGCGGTGCGGGCGGAGCGGGCCGATGGCGGCTGGCGGGTCGGCGGCGACCTTGCCTGGCTGACGTCCTGGGGGCTCGCCGACGTCTTCCTGGTCGGAGCGGTCGCCGGTACCGACGTCGTCTGGGTGCTGCTGCCGCTGACCGAGATGGACGGCGTCACCGCGCAGGCCCTCGATCTCGTGGCGATGCGCGGGACGTCGACCGTGTCGGTACATCTCGGGGACGTCTCCGTCGCCGACGCGGACGTCGTACTCGTCGAGCCGCTCGACGATTGGCGGCGCACCGACGCCGAGCGGACGGCCGACGTGAGCCCGGCCGTCTTCGGCGTCACTGCCGAGTGCGCGCGGCGGCTCGGCGACGACCACGGGTTCGCGGCTCAGCTCGACGACGTGCGGAACCGCGCCTACGCGCTGCAGGACGGGTCCGGCCCGCGCGCCGAACGGATCGCCGTCCGGGCCGAGGCGCACGCGCTTGCGTTGCGGGCGTCGGCCGCGCTCGTGGCCGCCGGTGCGGGCCGGTCGATGCTGGCCGGGAATCCGGCCCAGCGGCTCGCCCGCGAGGCGTTGTTCCTGCTGGTGCAGGGTCAGGACGCGGAGATCCGCGCGGCGCAGATCAGCGCGCTTTCTGAGGAGGGTTCGGTGAAACTCGACCCTGCTGCGCCGCGATTCACCGAGCCCTCCTAGCCCGCCGGGTGACCTCGAACGCGAGCGGCAGCACCGAGAGCAGTACGACGAACAGCGCGAGCAGCTCGATGTGCCGGCGGATGACGCCGACGTCGCCGATGGCGTTGCCCAGCAGGATCAACCCGACCGTCCAGACCACTCCGCCGGCGACGTTCCACAGGGCGAACGTCGGCGCCGGCACGCCGGCCGCGCCGGCCATCGGGTTGAGGAACGTCCGGACGATCGGCACGAACCTGGCGAGGACGATCGAGCGGGCGTAGCCGAACCGCTCGAGCACGGCGCCGGTGCGCTCGACGTACTCCGGCCGGAAGAACCGCGAGTGCGGACGGGAGAACAACCGCGGCCCGGCGCGGCGGCCGATCTCGTAGCCGAGCTGCGCGCCGACGATCGCGCCGAGCGGCGCGGCGACGAGCAACCACGGCAACGACAGCGTGAAGTGCAGCGAGTTGTGCGTGACCGTCGCGTAGCCGGCTACGAACAGCAGCGAGTCGCCGGGCAGGAAGAACCCGACCAGCAACCCGGTCTCGGCGAACAGGATGACCATCACCCCGGCGACACCGAGCACGTCGGCCAAATGCTGCGCGGACAGCGATCCCAATACCGAGGCGACCTGCACGACGAGCGAGGCTATCCGGCGGGCATACTTCGATCGACGAGAGCGAACGCAAAGGAGCGTCGACGATGCCGATCGCCAGCCCTGAGATCTACGCCGAGATGCTCGACCGGGCCAAGGCAGGGGGCTTCGCCTATCCGGCGATCAACTGCACGTCGTCACAGACGCTGAACGCGGCGCTGCGCGGCTTTGCCGAGGCCGAGAGCGACGGCATCATCCAGGTCTCCTGGGGCGGCGCGGAGTTCCTGTCCGGCGCGACCGTCAAGAACATGGTCGACGGCGCGGTCGCGTTCGCCGAGTTCGCGCAGGTCGTCGCCAAGAACTACCCGGTCAACGTCGCGCTGCACACCGACCACTGCCCGCCGGAGAAGCTCGACGGCTACATGCGCCCGCTGCTGCAGCTCTCGATCGAGCGGGTCAAGGCGGGCGGCCAGCCGATCTTCCAGTCGCACATGTGGGACGGCTCCGGCATCGACCTCGAGGAGAACCTGAAGATCGCCGACGAGCTGTTCGCGATGTCGATCGAGGCACACACGATCCTCGAGCTCGAGATCGGCGTGGTCGGCGGCGAGGAAGACGGAATCTCCAACGAAATGAACGAGAAGCTCTACACCTCGCCGAAGGACATGGAGCGGGTCGCGGAGGTGCTCGGCGCGCCCGGCGAGCGTGGGCGCTACCTGCTCGCGGCGGTCTTCGGCAACGTGCACGGCGTCTACAAGCCGGGCGCGGTGAAGCTCAAGCCGTCGATCCTGCGCGAGGGCCAGGAGCACGTCGGCGCGAAGCTCGGCCGCAGCAACCCGTTCGACCTCGTGTTCCATGGCGGCAGCGGATCCGCGATCGAGGAGATCCACGAAACCCTCGGCTACGGCGTGGTGAAGATGAACATCGACACCGACACGCAGTACGCGTTCACCCGGCCGATCGTCGACCACATGTTCACCAACTACGCCGGTGTTCTGAAGGTCGACGGCGACGTCGGCAACAAGAAGACCTATGACCCGCGGTCCTACGGCAAAGCCGCGGAGGCCGGTATGGCCGCACGGGTCGTCGAGGGGTGCGTCGACTTGAAGAGCACCGGCAAGAAGATGCGTTGACCGCCGTGCATCCCAACCTGCTCGGCGGCCCGGATCCGACGTTGCTGCCGGACGAGCCCGCGCCGCGTTCGGCATTGGAGGGCGGGACCGATCCGGCCGAGGTCGCGGCCCGCTACCCGGCGTACTCGGGGGCCTGGGCCGCCCTCGCCGACCGCGCCTTCGCGGCCGGGTCGACGGTCGAGTCGTACGCCTATGCCCGGGTCGGGTACCACCGCGGCCTCGACGCGTTGCGGCGCAACGGGTGGAAGGGCCACGGGCCGGTGCCGTGGTCGCACGAACCTAACCGGGGGTTCCTGCGCAGCCTGCACGCGCTCGGCCGCGCCGCCGCGACCATCGGCGAGACCGACGAGGCGAAGCGCTGCCAGGACTTCCTCGCCGACAGCGACCCCGCGGCGATCGAGGCGTTGGGCCCGCCGTTCGGGTAGCCTCTGATCGCAAGAAGCCCCGTCGCCGATTGCGCCGGGGCTTTTGACATGTTGGCCACAGAAGGGACGCCGCGATGCCGGCCATCGTGGTCCTCGGCGCTCAATGGGGCGACGAGGGCAAGGGCAAGGCGACCGACCTGCTCGGCGGCCAGGTCGACTACGTCGTGAAGTACAACGGCGGCAACAACGCCGGGCACACGATCGTCGTTGACGGCGAGAAGTACGCGCTGCACCTGCTCCCTTCCGGCATCCTGAGCCCCGGTGTGGTGCCGATCATCGGCAACGGCGTCGTGATCGACCTCGGCGTGCTGTTCGGCGAGATCGACGCGATCAGCGCTCGCGGCGTCGACACGTCGAAGCTGCTCGTGTCGGCCAACGCGCACGTCATCACGAGCTACCACACGACGATCGACAAGGTCGGCGAGCGCTTCCTCGGCGACGCGAAGATCGGCACGACCGGCCGCGGCATCGGCCCCGCCTACGCCGACAAGATCTCGCGCGTCGGCGTCCGCGTGCAGGACCTGTTCGACGAGAAGATCCTGCGGCAGAAGGTCGAAGGCGCGCTCGAACAGAAGAACCAGCTGCTGGTGAAGGCCTACAACCGCAAGGCATTGCCCGTCGACGCCGTCGTCGACGAGCTGCTCACGCACACCGAGCGGCTGCGCCCGATGGTTGCCGACACGTCGTTGCTGCTCGCGCAAGCCCTCGACCGCGGTGAGGTCGTGCTGCTCGAAGGCGGCCAGGCGACGATGCTCGACGTCGACCACGGCAGCTATCCGTTCGTCACCTCGTCCAACCCGACCGCGGGCGGCGCCTGCACCGGCTCCGGGATCCCGCCGACCCGGCTCGACCGCGTCGTCGCGATCGTCAAGGCCTACACCACCCGGGTCGGCTCCGGCCCGTTCCCGACGGAGCTGCTCGACAACGCCGGCGAACGGCTGCGCACCAACGGCGGCGAGTTCGGTACGACGACCGGCCGGCCGCGCCGCTGCGGTTGGTACGACGCGGTCATCGCGCGCTACGCCGCGCGGATCAACGGCGTCACCGACTTCGTCCTCACCAAGCTCGACGTGCTCACCGGCTTCGAGACGATCCCGGTGTGCGTCGGCTACCGCGTCGGCGACACGACGTACGACGAGATGCCGATGACCCAGACCGACTTCCACCACGCGGTGCCGGTCTACGAAGAGTTCCCGGGCTGGGAAGAGGACATCACCGCGGCCCGATCGCTCGACGACCTGCCGAAGAACGCGCGCGGGTACGTCGAGGCGGTCGAGGCGATGACGTCGGTGCCGATCTCGGTCGTCGGAGTAGGGCCCGGGCGCGACGAGTCGATCGTCGTCCGGCCGCTGGTGTGAGCTCGGCAAGCTCATGGCCGTGATGCCCGGAGGCCGCGCGCTGATCGGCGCCGGCGTACGGCTCGATCCGAGTGACGTCGGCGACGCGGCTGCCATCTTTCGCGCGCTCGACTACGACGCCGTCTGGGCCGGCGGTTACTCGGGTGGCCCGTCGGCGCGGCCGGCAACCGCGTCCGACTGGGCCCGGCGGATCGAGGCCGCGGCCGCCGAGCCGCGGGCGATGTTCACGATTCGCCACCGCGATCGGGACGAGGTGATCGGGACGTCGAGCCTCGGCGACACGAGCCTCGAACACCAGCGCACCCACCTCGGCTGGACCGCCTACACGCCGTCGGCGTGGGGCAGCGCGGTCAACCCGGAGTGCAAGTTGCTGCTGCTCACGCACGCGTTCGAGGAGTGCGGGTTCGGCCGGGTCAAGATCCAGACCGACAGCATCAACCTCCGCTCGCAGGCGGCGATCGCGAAGCTCGGCGCGACCCGCGAGGGAGTGCTGCGCCGGCACATGGTCCGCCCCGACGGCACCACCCGGGACACCGTCGTGTTCGCGATCACCATCGACGACTGGCCGGCGGTGAAGGCCGGTTTGGAGCGCCGCCTCGCCGACCTCGGCCGGGTGCCGAGCAGCGTGAAAGAGTAAGCGGCGTGCGGGTGCTGGTCGTCGGCGGCGGGGGCAGGGAGCACGCCCTCTGCCTCGGCCTTGCCCGCGACCCGTCGGTGACCGACATCGTTGCCGCGCCAGGCAATCCCGGCATCGCCGCGGTGGCCCGGACCGTCCCGCTGACGACGCCGCTCGAAGTCGCCCGAGAGGTACAGCCGGATCTCGTGGTCGTCGGCCCGGAGGCGCCCTTGGTCGCCGGCGCGGCCGACGAGCTGCGCGCCGCCGGATTCGCGGTCTTCGGGCCGTCCGCCGCGGCGGCCGCGCTCGAAGGCAGCAAGGCGTTCGCCAAGGACGTCATGGCCGCGGCCGGCGTCCCGACCGCCGGGCACTGGGTCGCGACGACGCCGGAGGAGCTCGAGGTCGCGCTCGACGCGACCGGTCCGCCGTACGTCGTCAAGCACGACGAGCTCGCCGCCGGCAAGGGCGTCGTCGTCACGACCGATCGGGCCGCCGCGCTGGCGCACGGCGCCGGACATCGGGTCGTCGTCGAGGAGCACCTCGACGGGCCGGAGGTCTCGCTGTTCTGCCTGACCGACGGCGCGACCGTGGTCCCGCTGCTGCCGGCGCAGGACTTCAAGCGGGCCGGCGACGGTGACGCCGGGCCGAACACCGGCGGCATGGGCGCGTACTGCCCGCTGCCGTGGCTGCCGCCCGACATCGTCGAGGAGGTCGTGAAGACCGTCGCCGTGCCGACGGTGGAGCACATGGCCGCGCGCGGCATGCCGTTCTCCGGGCTGCTCTATGTCGGCCTCGCGCTCACCTCGACCGGGCCCAAGGTTGTCGAGTTCAACTGCCGGTTCGGCGACCCGGAGACGCAGGTCGTGCTCGCGTTGCTCGACTCGCCGCTCGGCGAGGTGCTGCATGCGGTCGCGACCGGCCGCCTGGCCGACGTCGGCCCGCTGCGGTGGCGGGACGGCGCCGCGGTCGTCGTCGTCGTCGCCAGCGAGGGCTACCCCGCGGCGCCGGTCACCGGTGACGTCATCGAGGGCATCGACGACGCCGGGTCGGTCCCGGGGGTCGACGTGCTGCATGCCGGCACCGGTCTCGACCCCGACGGCCGGCTGGTCACGGCCGGCGGCCGGGTGCTCGGCGTGACCGCAACCGGCAGCGACGTACCGGCCGCACGGGCGGCGGCGTACGACGCCGTACGACGGCTGCGGATCCGTGGCGCGCACCACCGCAGCGACATCGCGTTGGGGGTGTCGTGACAGAGACGCAACGGGTCGCGGTCATCTACGGATCGATGCTCGAACACGAAGTGATGTCGCGGGTGGGCGCGATGCTCGACCGGTTCGGCGTCGCCTACGACGAGACGGTCATCAGCCCGCACCGCTCGCCGCGGGCCCTGCTCGACTGGTGCGCCGAGCTGGAGGCGCGCGGCGTCGACGTCGTCGTCGCCGGCGGCGGGGTGAACGCGAGCCTGGCCGGCATCGTCGCGTCGCACGTCACGATGCCGGTGATCGGTGTACCGCTGCGCGGTGGCGGCGTCAGCGGTCTCGATTCGCTGCTCGCGATGACGTCGATGTCCGCGGGCGTCCCGGTGGCCGTCGTCGGGCTGGATCACTCCACCAACGCGGCGGTCCTCGCCGTACAGGTGCTCTCCGTCGCCGACCCGTCGCTGCGGGCGAAATTGGCGCAATTCAAGGAAACTTTCGAACAGGCGGCCACTACGTGACGGGACAGTCGTGATCGAGCGGTACACCCTGCCCGAGATGGGCCAGGTCTGGAGCGAGGCGCACAAGTACGAGCTGTGGTGCCGGGTCGAGACGATCGTCCTGGAGGCGCACGCCGCCGCCGGCACCGTGCCGAGCGACGCGGTCGAGCCGGTACGCGCCGCGACGCCGCCGACGCCCGACGCGGTCGCCGCCGTCGAGGCGGTCACCCAACACGACGTCATCGCATTCCTCACCGCCTGGGCGGACAACACGACACCCCGCGAGGCGGCCGCGTGGGTGCACTACGGCATGACGTCGTCCGACCTGCTCGACACCGCGCTTGCCCTGCAGCTCGTCGAGGCTTCCGACCTGCTGCTTGCGCGGCTCGACGGTCTCGTCGCGTCGTTGCGCGACCATGCGCTCGCGCATCGCGCGACGCTGCGGGTCGGCCGCACCCATGGGGTGCACGCCGAGCCCGACGTGTGGGGGCACCGGGTCGCCGATTTCGCGTTCGCGATGGCGCGCTCCCGCGACCGGTTGCGGCGGGCGCGCGAGTCCGTCGGCGTCGCGAAGATCTCCGGCGCGGTCGGTTCCTACAGCAACATCGATCCGTCGATCGAGCGGCACGTCGCGGAGGCGCTCGGGCTGCGGCCGGCCGACGTCGCGACGCAGGTCGTCATCCGTGACGGCATCAGCGAGTGGGTGTCGGCGCTCGCCGTCGTCGCGACGCTGTGCGAGGCGATCGCGCTCGAAGTCCGGCACGGCCAGCGCACCGAGGTCCGCGAGCTGGAAGAGCCGTTCGGGTCCGGCCAAAAGGGCTCCAGCGCGATGCCGCACAAGCGCAACCCGATCCTGTGCGAGCGCATCTGCGGGCTCGCGCGCATCGTCCGGGCTCAGGTCGTCCCGGTGCTGGAAGGCATCCCGCTGTGGCACGAGCGCGACATCTCGCACTCGTCCGTCGAGCGGATCGCGCTGCCGGACGCCGCGATCGGCACCGACTACCTCCTGCACCTGACCGCGCGGCTGGTCAACGGCCTGGTCGTCAACGTCGAGCGAATGCGCGCCAACCTCGACGCGACCGGCGGGCTGATCTACTCCAGCGCCGTACTGCTCGAACTGGTCGAGAGCGGCCTGTCCCGCGAGTCGGCCTACGCGCTGACCCAGGGGGCGGCGATGGAGACGTGGCACTCCGGGGTGCCGTTTCGCGAGACGTTGCGCAAGCACGCCGCCGACGCCGGCCAGACGCTCGACGAGAGCCGGCTCGACGAGGTGTGCCGGCCGGAGCGATACCTCGAACGGCTGGCCGGCGTCTTCGACCGGGTCGCGGCGCTGTCGTGACGCAGGCGATCCCCGGGCACCTGCACTCGGGCAAGGTGCGCGACCTCTACGCCGTCGGCGACGACCACGTGCTGATGGTCGCGAGCGACCGCATCTCAGCCTTCGACTACATCCTGCCGACCGAGATTCCCGACAAGGGCGCGGTGCTGACCGCGTTGACGCTGTGGTGGTTCGAGCAGCTCGCCGACGTCGTACCGAACCACCTCGTCACGGCATCGGTCGACGACTACCCGGCCGAGCTGGCGCCGTACGCCGGGGAGCTGCGCGGCCGGTCGATGCTGTGCCGCCGGTTGGAGATGGCGCCGGTCGAGTGCGTCGCCCGCGGTTACCTCACCGGCAGCGGCTACTCCGACTACGTCGCGACCGGCGCGATCTGCGGGCACGTGTTGCCGAGCGGTCTCGTCGACGGCGACCGGCTGCCGGCGCCGATCTTCACGCCGGCGACCAAGGCGGAGATGGGCGCGCACGACGAGAACGTCACCCGGGAACAGGTCGCCGAGACCGTCGGTCGCGAGCTCGCCGCCGAGTTGGAGCGGCTGACGCTCGCCGTCTATTCGCGCGCGGCGGCCCTGGCCGAGCACCGCGGTGTCATCGTGGCCGACACCAAGCTCGAGTTCGGCCGGGCCGCCGGCGGCGAGCTGGTGCTCGGCGACGAGGTGCTGACCCCGGACTCCTCGCGCTTCTGGCCCGCTGACGGCTGGGCGCCGGGCCGGCCGCAGCCGTCGTTCGACAAGCAGTTCGTCCGCAACTGGTTGCTGCACGAGTCCGGCTGGGACCGCAACTCGCCGCCGCCGCCGTTGCCCGACGACGTCGTCGAGCAGACGAGAGCGAAGTACGTCGAGGCCTACGAGCGCCTCACCGGCAAGCCGTTCTGACTCGATAGGCTGACCGGCGTGGCAAAGGTCGCGGTCGACGTCATGCTCAAGCCCGAGATCCTCGACCCGCAGGGTCAGGCGATCCTGCGCGCGCTGCCCGGCCTCGGCTTCGACCAGGTGACCGCGGTCCGGCAGGGCAAGCATTTCGAGGTCGACATCGACGCCGCCGACGCGCAGGCACAGGTCGAGAAGATCGCCGCCACGTTGCTGGCCAACCCCGTCATCGAGGATTTCGCCGTCCGCCTGGTCGAGTGAGTTCGGCACCTCGGGGTAGCACGTCACCGTGGAGATCAAGGTCACCCTCCAACTGCCCCGCGACGCGCTGAGCGTCCCGGTCGTGCGGCGCGTGTTCGCGACGTCGATGGAGACGCTCGGGGTGGAGACGGACTGCATCGACGACATCGAGGTCGCGCTCACCGAGGCTTGCACCAACGTCCTCGATCACGCGAACGGAGACGAGGAGTACGAGGTGACCGCGCAGCTCGACGGCAGCGTCTGCACCATCCTCGTCGTCGACACGGGCACCGGCTTCGACGCCGCGCATCTCGGGCACACCGATGCGGACCCGAGTGCGGAGGAGGGCCGCGGCATCCAGTTGATCCGCGCGCTCGTGGACCGGGTGCACTTCCGCTCGAAGCCCGACGACGGGACGGTCGTCCGGCTCGAGAAGGCGTTGCAGTTCCGGGCCGGATCGCCGATTCAGCAGCTTGCGGTCCGCACCCCGGCGGCGGCCGCGATCGACCTCCAGCGCGCCGAAGCGGCGATCCGCGAAGGCGACGCGGCACTGGCGCACCCGCCGTCCCCCACGGGCTGACCCGGACGGCGCTCCGCGGGGCTGAGCTTGCGCCCGCGGCGGCGGTGACCCCGGTAGGCTGGGGTCACCGCCGCCGACACGCGCAGGAGCCGAAGCCCGCATGACCGCCCGCATTGGCGTCGTCACCTTCCCCGGGTCGCTCGACGACCGCGACGCGCTGCGGGCCGCGCGCGCCGCCGGCGCCGAGCCGGTCGCGCTCTGGCACGGCGACCACGACCTGCGCGGCGTCGACGCGGTGGTCCTGCCCGGCGGGTTCTCCTACGGCGACTACCTGCGCGCCGGTGCGATCGCCAGCTTCGCCCCGATCATGGCCGAGGTGGTCGCGGCCGCTCGCGACGGATTGCCCGTTCTCGGCATCTGCAACGGTTTCCAGGTGCTCTGCGAGGCCGGGCTGCTCCCCGGCGCGCTCATCCGCAACGCCGGCCTGCACTTCGTCTGCCGCGACCAGCGGCTGCGGGTCGAGAGTGCGGACACGGCGTGGACGAGCGAGTACGCAGCCGGCGCGGAGATCGTCGTACCGGTGAAGAACGGCGAGGGCCGGTACGTCGCCGACGAGCAGACTCTCGACGAACTCGAAGCGACCGGTCGCGTGGTGTTCCGCTACGCCGGTGGCAACCCCAACGGCGCGCTGCGCGACATCGCCGGCATCCGCAACGAGGCCGGCAACGTCGTCGGGCTGATGCCGCACCCCGAGCACGCGATCGACCCGCTCACCGGACCGAGCGCCGACGGTCTCGGAATGTTCGTCTCGGTGCTGAAGTCGTTCGCCGCCGCATGAGCGAGCCAGATCAGCCGCATGCCGAGCAGCCGTACGCCGAGCTCGGCCTCAAAGACGACGAGTACCAGCGCATCTGCGCGATCCTCGGCCGCCGCCCGACCGACACCGAGCTCGCGATGTACAGCGTCATGTGGAGCGAGCACTGCTCGTACAAGTCGAGCAAGGTGCACCTGCGCCAGTTCGGCGAGAAGGCCCCCGAGACTGACGTGCTGCTCGTCGGCATGGGCGAGAACGCCGGTGTCGTCGACGTCGGCGACGGCCTCGCCGTCACGTTCAAGGTCGAGAGCCACAACCACCCGTCGTACGTCGAGCCGTACCAGGGCGCGGCGACCGGCGTCGGCGGCATCGTCCGCGACATCCTGACGATGGGCGCGCGGCCGATCGCGGTCATGGATTCGTTGCGGTTCGGGGAAATCGACCACCCGGACAGCCGGCGGCTCGTCGGCGGCGTCGTCGCCGGCGTCGGTGGCTACGGCAACTGCCTCGGCCTGCCCAACATCGGCGGCGAGGTCGTCTTCGACCCGTCGTACGCCGGCAACCCGCTGGTCAACGCGTTGTGTCTCGGCGTCATGCGGCACGACAAGATCCAGCTGGCTCGCGCCGAAGGCGCCGGCAACAAGGTGGTGCTGCTCGGCGCGAAGACCGGCCGCGACGGCATCGGCGGCGTCTCCGTGCTGGCGTCCGCGACCTTCAACGAGGACGGCGGCCCGTCGAAGCGGCCGAGCGTGCAGGTCGGCGATCCGTTCACCGAGAAGGTCCTGATCGAGTGCTGCCTCGAGTTGTTCGAGCGCGGCCTGGTCACCGGCATCCAGGATCTCGGCGGCGCCGGATTGTCTTGCGCGACAAGCGAAACCGCGTCACACGGCGGCAGCGGGATGCGGGTCGACCTCGACCTGGTCCCGTTGCGCGAGGCGTCGATGACGTCCGTCGAGGTCGTCACGAGCGAGTCGCAGGAACGCATGCTCGCGATCGTCCGTCCCGACGACGTCGACGAGGTGCTGGCGCTCTGCGCGCGCTGGGGGGTGCTCGCGACCGTGATCGGCGAGGTCACCGAAACGGGGCGCCTCGAGGTGCGCTGGCACGGCGAGGTCGTCGTCGACGTGCCGCCGGCGTCGCTCGCCGACGAAGGGCCGGTCTACGAGCGTCCGTTCGCCCGCCCCGCCGAGCAGGACGCGCTCGCCGCCGACACCCCTGACTCGCTCACCCGGCCGCGAACCGGCGACGAGCTCGCTGACACCCTGCTGCGCCTCGTCGGCTCGCCCAACTTGGCGTCGCGGCGCTGGGTCACCGAGCAGTACGACCGCTACGTGCTCGGCGGCACCGTGCTCGCGATGCCGCACGACAGCGGCGTCGTACGGCTCGTCGACGACAGCGACCGCGGCGTCGCGCTGGCGCTCGACGGCAACGGTCGCTACGCGCGTCTCGATCCGTACGCCGGTGCGCAGCTCGCCCTCGCCGAGGCCTACCGCAACGTCTCCACCAGCGGGTCCCGGCCGCTCGCGGTCACCAACTGCCTCAACTTCGGATCGCCCGAGGACCCCGCGGTGATGTGGCAGTTCGCCGAGGCGACCCGCGGTCTCGCGGACGGCTGCCAGGAGTTCGGGGTCCCCGTCACCGGCGGCAACGTCAGCTTCTACAACCAGACCGGCGCCACGGCGATCCACCCGACCCCGGTCGTCGGCGTGCTGGGTGTGATCGACGACGTCAACAGCCGGGTGCCGAGCGGATTCGCCGCCGCCGGCGACGTCGTGATGCTGCTCGGTGACACCGACGACGAATTCGGCGGCTCCGAGTGGGCGTGGGTCACCCATGGGCACCTCGGCGGCCGGCCGCCGCGGCCGCGCCTCGCCGCCGAGCGGCAGCTGTCCGCGGTGCTGCAGGCGGCGGCCGGCGAGGGCCTGCTCACCTGCGCGCACGACGTGTCCGACGGTGGGCTGGCCCAGACGCTGGTCGAGGCCGCGCTGGTCAACGGCGTCGGCGTGACGGTCGCCATCGACGGCGACCCGTTCGTCGCGTTGTTCAGCGAGTCGGCGGCGCGGGCGGTCGTCACGTGCGCCGACGCCGACGTCGACCGGGTGCTGGAGATCGTCGCCGAGCACGACGTGGCCGTCAGCCGCCTCGGCCGTACCGGCGGCGACACGATGGAGGTCAGCGGGCAGTTCGCGGTGTCGCTCGACCGGTTGCGCGAAACGCACGAAGCGACGCTGCCGCGGCACCTGGGCTGACATGCGGTTCGAGCTGGCCGCGACCCGCGACGGTGTCGTCGCGCAACATCGGCTGTTCGACGAGCTCGCCGAACATGCCGAGTTCGACCGCCCGAGCCGGCTCGGCGACTGGACCGTCGCGCAGCTCGTCGCGCACCTGACGCTGAGCATGTCGGGGGCCGCTCGCTACCTGACCGGCTCCCCGGCGTCGGCGCCGGGGATGGACACCCGGGACTGGGCCGACCGCTGCGCGCCGGCGGGCGCGGCCGTCGACGAGCGAGCCACCGCGATGGCCGAGGGAGCGCGGCCCGCCGAGCTGCGCGGCGCGCTGCGCACCGCGCGGTTGGAGGCCGAGGCCGCCCTGGCCGGCGTCGCGCCGGGCTTCGTGGTCGCCGCTCGGTTCGGTGCGATGCGGCTCACCGACTACCTCGCCACCCGGTGCGTCGAGGCGACGGTGCACACGCTCGACCTCGCCGCCGCCCTCGGGGTCGTGCCACCCGTGGACCGCAACGCCGCCGCGGCGACCGTCCGGCTGCTGACCGGCGTGCTCGCCGAACGGTCCCCCGGCCGCTCGGTCGAGGTGCGGGTTCCGCCGTACGCCGCCGTGCAGTGCGTCGAGGGACCGCGGCACACGCGCGGTACGCCGCCCAACGTCGTGGAGTCGGATCCGGTCGCCTGGATGGAGCTGGCGACCGGCCGGCTGGGGTGGGCCGAAGCGGTCGAAACCGGGCGCGTCCGGGCGAGCGGCGAACGGGCGGACTTGTCCGCGCTGTTGCCCATCCTTCGGTGAATCGCCCGGCTACCATGGAATCTGACCGGCTTCCCCGCCGCCGATCATGAGGAGCACCGCCGTGGTCCCTGCCGGACCGTACGACGATGCAAGCGAGCAACCACCCAAGGACGCGTGTGGCGTTTTTGGCGTCTGGGCGCCCGGCGAAGACGTCGCCAAGCTGACCTACTTCGGGCTTTACGCGCTGCAGCACCGCGGCCAGGAAGCGGCCGGCATGGCCGTCTCCGACGGGACGACGGTCGTCGTCTACAAGGAGCTCGGGCTCGTCGCGCAGGTCTTCGACGAGGCCACGCTCTCGGCGCTCGGCGGTCACCTGGCCGTCGGTCACTGCCGCTACTCGACCACGGGCTCGTGCACCTGGGAGAACGCGCAGCCGTCGTACCGGCCGTCGGCGCACGGCGGCGGGGTTGCGTTGGGGCACAACGGAAATCTGACCAACACCGCCGAGCTGGCGGCGAAGGCGACCGACCCCGGCGACCGGTCCCGGCCGATGCCGAAGGCGACCAACGACTCGGACCTGATCACGCAATTGCTGTCCGCGCACCCCGACCTGTCGCTCGAAGCGGCGGCGATGGAGGTGCTGCCGCTGCTGCGGGGCGCGTTCTCGCTGGTCTTCATGGACGAGCACACGCTCTACGCCGCGCGCGACCCGCACGGCGTCCGGCCGCTGGTGCTCGGCCGCCTGGAGCGCGGGTGGGTCGTCGCGTCGGAGACGGCCGCGCTCGACATCGTCGGCGCGTCGTTCATCCGTGAGGTCGAGCCGGGCGAGCTGATCGCGGTCGACGAGCACGGCTTGCGCACCCAGCGGTTCGCGCCGGCGGTGCCGAAGGGCTGCCTGTTCGAGTACGTCTACCTTGCCCGCCCGGACACGACCATCGCCGGTCGCTCGGTGCACGAGACGCGGGTCGAGGTCGGTCGCCGGCTCGCAATGGAGGCGCCGGTCGAGGCCGACCTCGTGATCCCGGTGCCGGAGAGCGGCACGCCCGCCGCCATCGGCTACGCGCAGGCCTCGGGCATCTCCTACGGCACGGGCCTGGTGAAGAACTCCTACGTCGGCCGCACGTTCATCCAGCCGTCCAACACCATCCGCCAGCTCGGCATCCGGCTCAAGCTCAACCCGCTGCGCTCGGCGATCGCCGGCAAGCGCATCGTCGTCGTCGACGACTCGATCGTGCGCGGCAACACCCAGCGCGCGCTGGTCCGCATGCTCCGCGAAGCGGGCGCGGTCGAGGTGCACGTGCGCATCTCGTCGCCGCCGGTGCAGTGGCCGTGCTTCTACGGCATCGACTTCGCGTCCCGCGCCGAGCTGATCGCGAGTGGGCTGGCGGTCGACGAGATCCGCGCGTCGATCGGCGCGGACTCGCTGGCCTACATCGCGCTGGACTCGCTGGTCGACGCGACGACAGTGCCCCGCGACCGGCTGTGCCGGGCCTGCTTCGACGGCGAGTACCCGATCGAACTGCCGGCGCCGGAGCTGCTCGGCAAGCACATGCTCGAAGGCATCTCGCGCGCGGTGACGACCGATGCCGACGGTGTCGCGGCCGCATCGCAGGGTGTCGGCGCAGCGGACGCGTTGCAACGTCCGTGATCTCTGACGGCGTGGAAGGCAGCGCGACGTACGCCGCGGCCGGCGTCGACATCGAAGCCGGCGACCGCGCGGTCGAGCTCATCAAGAAGCGGCTGACCTCGACGCGACCGGAGGTCGTCGGCGGCCTCGGTGGCTTCGCGGGGCTTTTCAAGCTGGACGACGGGCGGATGCTCGCGACGTCGACCGACGGCGTCGGTACGAAGGTCGCGATCGCGCAGGCGATGGACCGGCACGACACGATCGGCATCGACCTCGTCGGTATGGTCGTCGACGACATCGTCGTGTGCGGCGCGGAGCCGCTGTTCATGACCGACTACATCGCCTGCGGCCGCGTCGTACCGGAACGGATCGCGGACATCGTCGCCGGCATCGACGCCGGCTGCGCGATCGCCGGGTGTGCGCTGATCGGGGGCGAGACCGCCGAGCACCCGGGACTCCTGGAGCCGGACGCGTACGACGTCGCGGGCGCCGCGACCGGGATCGTGACCGCCGACCGGCTGCTGGGCGCGGATCGGGTTCGGGCGGGCGACGTCGTCGTCGCGATGCGGTCGAGCGGGCTGCACTCCAACGGCTACTCGCTGGCCCGGCACGTGCTGCTGTCGGTGGCCCGGCTGCCGTTGGACTCGACCGCCGACCTCGGGGTGCCGCTGGGCGAGGTGCTGCTCACGCCGACCCGGATCTACACGAAGGACTGCCTGGCGCTCGCCGCCGCGGTCGAGGTGCATGCGCTGTGCCACGTGACCGGCGGCGGGCTGACGGCGAACCTCGCCCGTGTACTGCCGCCCGGCCTGACCGCGACGATCGACCGGGCGTCGTGGACTCCGGATCCGATCTTCGAGCTGATCGCCGACCGCGGTCGGGTGTCTCCGGACGAGATGGAACGCACGTTCAACCTCGGCGTCGGGATGGTCGCCGTCGTACCGGAGAGCGCCGCCGCGGCGACGCTCGCGCTGTTGCGCGACCGAGCCGTCGACGCCTGGGTCGCCGGCCAAATCCACTAACGGTTTCCGCGCCGGCGAGGGGCTTAGTCCTCGTCCTCGTCGTCTTCGTCGTCGAAGTCGTCGTACTCGTCGTCGGCGTCGCCGACTTCCTCGGTGCCCGTCGACTCGCCGCGCTCAGCGGCCAGCTCCGCCTGAAGTCGCTCGAGGTCGGTCATCCCGCTCGAGTACTTCAGCTGGCGGGCGACCTTCGTCTGCTTGGCCTTCGCCCGGCCGCGCCCCATGGCTCGACCCCCTCGTACGCCGGGCACCCCGGCGGTCAATGACGACAGTGACGAACAAGAGATCACATCCGCCGGCCACGGGCCGGCAGCGTCCAGAATAACGTGCCCCCCGGCTTACCGCCCGGCCAGCCAGAACCTCCGCAGCCGGCCGATCTCGGACATCCGCCGCTCCGCGAGCCGGTCGGCTGCCACCGCGGGCGGCACGCCCTCTTCCGCGGCGAGCGCGAACACCCGCCGGGTCGTGTCGAAGATCTCCGCCGCCTTGGCCCGCGCGCGCGGCTCGGAGAAGCCCTCGATCTCGTCCGCGACCTGGATCAGCCCGCCGGAGTTGACGACGTAGTCCGGCGCGTAGAGCACCCCGCGCTCCTCCAGCGCCTTCTCGACGCCGGGGTGGGCGAGCTGGTTGTTGGCGGCGCCGCAGACCACCCGGGCCTGCAACACCTCGACCGTCTCGTCGGAGAGCGCGCCGCCGAGCGCGCACGGCGCGTAGACGTCGAGCGGCTGGGCGACCAGCGCGTCGACCTCGACCACGTCGACCTCCGGGTGCAGCACCCGGACCCGGTCGACGGCGTCGCGCGACACGTCGGCCACGACGACCGACGCCCCGTCGTCGAGCAGGTGCTGCACGAGGTGGTGGCCGACCTTGCCGACGCCGGCGACGCCGACCCGCCGCCCGCGCAGCGTCGGCGATCCCCACGCGAACTCCGCCGCCGCCCGCATCCCCTGGAACACGCCGTACGCCGTCAGGATCGACGAGTCGCCCGCCCCGCCGTGCGCCGGCGAGCGGCCGGTGACGTACGACGACTCCCGCGCGATGACGTCCATGTCCTCGACGTACGTGCCGACGTCGCAGGCGGTGTAGTAGCGCCCACCGAGCGACTCGACCGCGCGGCCGTAGGCGCGCAACAGTGCCTCGGTCTTGTCGGTCGCCGGGTCGCCGATGATGACCGCCTTGCCGCCACCGAGGTCGAGCCCGGCGCAGGCGGCCTTGTAGGCCATCGCCTTCGACAGGTTCAGTACGTCGGCGAGGGCGTCGTCCTCGGACGCGTACGGGTAGAACCGGGTGCCGCCGAGGGCCGGGCCGAGCGCGGTCGAGTAGATCGCGATGATCGCGCGCAGGCCGGACGACGGGTCGGCGAAGTAGGTCACTTGCTCGTGGCCGGTGCCACGATCGAACACGCCCATAGCAGGGTCTCCCCACAGCTTCATCGGTGCGGGTTGGCGCTCCGAGGGTACGCGGGTCGCGTGGTTGGATGCGACTGATGACCGGCCACGCCGCATACCTGCGGATTTACGAGCCGCTCGCCGCGCTGCCCGAAGACGAGCGGTCGCGCTGGCAGGCCTATCTCGACACCGGGGCGGTCCCCAGCCGGCCGGTGCTCATGGCCGACGAACACGACCGGGCGGTGGCCGCGACGCTCGCCGTACCGCCACGTCTCGACGTCGGCGGCGGCGGCGAGCAGGCCTACGTCCGCCACCTCGACGGCCTCACCTACGTCTGCCCGTGGCGGCTGCAGATCCGCACCTGGGAGGCGCTCACCGACTTCCGCGCCGGGCTGCCCGACGAACTCTCCGAGGCGTTCGTGCCGGCGTCGGTCGCGGAGGTCGCCGAGATGGAGTACGACGCCTGGCTGGCGACCCATCCGGACGAATCCGTCGGCATCCTCACCTCGACCTGGCAGGTGCCGGTGCCGTGGTTCGCGCTGTTCGAAGCGGAGGAGCGCCGGCTCGTCCTCGGGCAGCGCCGTTCCGATCGCCCGGCCAGTGCTCCGGCGCGCACCGGTCTCGACCGGGCGCTCGTCTACCTGACCGCGATGTCGCGGGCCCGCCGCCGCGCGGCAAAGGCGCTGTCCGTCGTCCGGCGAGCGTTCGCGGACGGGCCGGCGGTCGACGCGCTCGAAGAACTCGCCCGCTGGCTGGAGGACTTCCACCCGCACTCGCTGGTCGAGCTCGACTACGGCGGCCTCGTCCACCTGCTCGACGACGAGACGCTCTCGGAGGACGCATCGGTGGCGCAGGTCACCGAGTCGCTCGAGCGCCTCGCCGCCGGCGACGTCGAGGCGGCGGCCGGCATCTATGGGCAGGTGCTCGAGCGCTGGCGCCGCCTGGCGGCGCTCGAACACGCCAACTGACAAGCGTTGTTCGGCCTTCATTCAGGCCCTAATCGGGCGTTCTCGGGTTGTTCAGGGACGAGCCGGACTAGTCCGTCGCGGGGAAAAGATGGCCCGAGCTAGCCATATCGGACAACCTGCCGGAAAGCGCACTATGACAACCGAAGGCCGCCACAGGGGTTGCGGCCCCTGATAAGGAGAACGCGTCATGAGCACTCGCACCCCCGACGCTGAGCCGCTGCTCACGCCAGCCGAGGTCGCGACCATGTTCCGCGTCGACCCGAAGACGGTCACGCGGTGGGCGAAGGCCGGCAAGCTGACCTCGATCCGCACTCTCGGTGGCCACCGCCGCTACCGCGAGAGCGAGGTCCGGGCACTGCTCGCGGGCATCCCCAACCAGCGCGAAGGCTGACACTCAGCGCTTTTCGCCCCGCCGTCGCCCAGTGCCGGCGGGACGAAAACGATCAGGCCGCGTTCCCGGCCCACGGGAGACGCGGCCTGTCGTTGTCCGGGACCCGTCATGCCATCGTGAGCCGGTGACGCTGTCGCCGGAAGAGACTGCCTACGTCGAGACGATCGGCCGCTTCGTCGATCGTGAGGTCCGCCCCGTCGTTCGCGACCTCGAACAGGCCAACACGTTTCCCGCCGAGCTGATCGAGCGCATGCGTGCGCTCGGTGTCTTCGGGCTCGAAGTGCCCGAGGAGTACGGCGGTTCGCCGGTGTCCGCCCCTTGTTACGCGCTCGTCGCCGCCGAGCTGTCGCGCGGCTGGATGAGCCTCGCCGGTGCGATGGGCCCGCACTCCGTCGTCTGCTCGCTGCTCGCCGCGTTCGGTACGCCGGAGCAGTGCGAGCGATTCCTGCCGCGACTCGCGACCGGCGAGATCCGCGCCGCGATGGCGTTGACCGAGCCCGGTGGCGGCTCCGACCTGCAAGCGATGCGCACCGTCGCGCGCCGCCAAGACGACGGCAGCTACGTCGTCAGCGGCGCGAAGACGTGGATCACGAGCGGCCGGCGCGCGGGCTTGATCGCGTTGCTGTGCAAGACCGATCCCGATGCGTCGCCGTCGCACCGCGGCGTCTCGCTGCTGCTGATCGAGCCCGGTCCGGGGTTCTCCGTCTCGCGGGACCTGCCGAAGCTCGGCTACAAGGGCGTCGAATCCTCTGAGCTGTCGTTCGACGGGTACGTCGCGCCGGCCGGCGCCCTTCTCGGTGGGGCGGAGGGGCACGGCTTCGCGCAGATGATGCGCGGTCTCGAACTGGGCCGGATCCAGGTCGCGGCGCGAGCAGTCGGCGTCGCGCAGGCCGCCGTCGATGCGGCGATTTCCTATGCGCAGCAACGAGAATCGTTCGGCGTACCGATCTGGCAGCACCAGGCGGTCGGCCACCTGCTCGCGACGATGGCGACGAAGACGGAGGCGGCCCGGCGGCTGATGCTCTACGCGGCCGAGCGTTACGACAGCGGCGAGCGCAGCGACATGGAAGCCGGGATGGCGAAGCTGTTCGCGTCCGAGGTCTGCCTGGAGGTGACGGCCGACGCGATGCGGGTGCACGGCGGTTACGGCTACTCGCCGGAGTACGACGTCGAGCGCTTCTATCGCGATGCGCCGTTGATGGTGCTCGGCGAAGGAACGAACGAGATCCAGAAGAACGTGATCGCGCGCCAGCTCATCGCCCGGGCCAGACCGGCGGGCGCTTCTCGTTGAACGCGGCGATGCCCTCGCGCCGGTCGGCCGACGTCGCGGCGGTGCGCCAGGCGGCGTCCTCGACGTCCATGGCGGCGGCGTAGTCGAGCCCCCACCCGTGCCGCAGCGCGCGCTTGGCCGCGCGGGTCGCGACCGGCGAGTTCTTCGCGATCTGCTCGGCGATCTCGCGCGCAGCCACCCGGGCGCTTCCGGCCGGCACCAGCCGGTCGACGAGCCCGAGGCTCGCGGCCTCTTCGACCCCGATCCGGCGCCCGGTCAGGACCACGTCGGCGGCGCGGCCGGGACCGAGCCGTCGTAACGCGAGTTGGGTTCCACCGCCGCCGGGCACCAGGCCGATCGACACCTCGGGAAGGCCGAGGATCGCCGACTCGTCGGCGACGAGGATGTCGCACGACAGGGCGAGCTCGCAGCCACCGCCGAGGGCGAACCCGTGCACGGCCGCGACCGTCGGCTGCGGAAGGTTGAGCACGCCGCCGAAAGCGGCTCGGAACACGACGCGTTGCGCGAGGATCTGCTCGTCGCTCATACCGTTGCGTTCCTTGAGATCCGCGCCCACACAGAAGGCGCGATCGCCGTCCGCGGCGAGCAGTACGACGCGCACCGCAGGGTCGGCGCGCAACTCGTCGGTAGCCGAAACGAGTTCGGTCGCGAGCTGTGTCGAGATCGCGTTGAGCGCCTCCGGGCGGGCCAACACGAGCTCGGCGACGCCGTTGTCAACCGTGACCGCAATCGTGGACATGACGCGACGTTATCGGGGAACAACGTGGTGCAAGGAGGTGACGGACATGGGTGCCATTCTTCTCGTTCTGTTGCTGGCTCTCGTTCTCGGTGGGCTCGGCTTCGCGGTGCACGTGCTGTGGTGGATCGCGTTGATCGTGCTCGCAATCTGGATCATCGGGTTCTTCGTACGCGGCGTCGAAGGATCCCGCTGGTATCGCTGGTAGCGACCCAGCCCGTACGGCGAACAGTGCCGAGTGATGTGCTGTCACTCGGCACTTGTTCGTCGTACTGAGGAGTGGACGTGGCAACTACCCGAAAGGCTTCGACCACCTGGACCGGCGGGTTGGCCGACGGTCGGGGTGAAGTAACGCTCGAGTCATCGAGGATCGGCACGTACGACGTCTCGTGGGCGGCCCGCTCCGAAGAGCCGAACGGCAAGACGAGCCCGGAAGAGCTGATCGCCGCCGCGCATTCGTCGTGCTTCTCGATGGCGCTGTCCAACATCCTGGGCAAGGCGGGCACGCCGCCGCAGCAGTTGCGGACCAGCGCCGAAGTCGATTTCCAGCCGGGCAAGGGCATCACACAGATCCGGCTGTCGGTGCGCGGTCAGGTCGACGGCATCGACGCGTCCGAGTTCGAAGCCGCCGCCGAAGACGCCAAGAAGAACTGCCCGGTGAGCCAAGCGCTGACCGGCGTCGACATCACGCTGGACGCCGCCCTCGCCTGACCCCCCGTTGCGCGATCATGCAGTAGTTGGGCTTATTCGAGGCTCAGAACCCCAACTAGTGCATGATCGCGGCGCCAAGAACGCGGCGCGGGGGATGGGTCAGTGGCAAGCGCGGCCGTAGAGGCCGATTCCGCTGGTCTGCACGGTGAACAGTGGGCGCGCGGTCGGCAGTTGGCTGCCGGTGACCGGGTCGACCTTCGTCGTGTCGCCGGTCGCGATCATCACGCAACCGTTCCGATCCGGCGCCAGCGTGAAGAACTCGCCGAGCCGCCGGTCGTTGCCGGTCGCCACGCACGCGGTGCCGCTGGTGCACACCTGGCCGTAGTGCACCGGCCGCCCGATCGGGTCCACCGTCGTGATCGACGGCTTGTGGCCATCGGCGCCGGACAGCATCGCGAACCGGACGCCCAGCTTCGCCGCGTCGGCCGCGCAGTCGAGGTCGGTGACGCGGTCGTACTGATACCAGGCGACGGCGACCCGACCCTTCGCGCCGGCGACGACCCATGGCCACAGCACCGTCACGCCGGGATGCGCGACGACGGTCGGCTTCGACCACGTGCGGCCACCGTCGCGTGACGAGGTGAGCAGCACCGAGTTGGCGACCGGAGTCGCGGCGCCGCTGCAGCCGCCGGACGTCCCCGGCTTGCGGTCGTCGGTCGTCCACGTCATGTAGAGCGTGTGGTCGAGGCCTTCCGCGATCTGCGCCTTCCAGAACGTGTTGAACGACGTACCGGCGACCGCCATCCGGCTCTCGACGGCGCCGGGCGTGCCGCTGTCGAACTTCTTCGTCGCGCCGCGCAGCGCGACCATGCCGAGCGTGTTGCTGCCCTTGATCGCCGCTTCGTAGATCGTGTCGGTGGCGGCGTCGTACACCATCTTTCCGTAGCCGGTGAAGCCGCCGGCGACGCCGGTCGCGTGCGTCGACGAGCACGACGCGCCGCCGTCGGTGCTGCGCACGATGATGTGGCCGTACTGCTCGCTGTTGCTGGCCAGGAAGACTTCCTTGCCCTTGCCGCCGGCCAGCCAGGGCCGGTCGCCTTCGTGGCACTGCACGGTGCCGGTGGGCCAGGTCTTGCCGCCGTCGCTGCTCGACACGAGCGAGTCGTTGGCCAGGTCGATCCCCGCGACGTAGAGGTTGCCCGCGCCGTCGGCGGTCAGGTCGGGGTCGGAGAAGCCGAGGTTGTGGTCCGGGCCGGTGAAGAAACCCGCGCCGTTCCAGTTGATCCGCTGCCAGGTCTTCCCGGCGTCGTCCGACGACCACATGTTCACCTGGTTGCGGTACGTCGAGCCGAAGTCCGCGTCGCCGTTGGGGGCGCCGGTGAGGCCGCCGCGGAGCAGCAGAGTGGTTCCTTCGTGCGTCGCGTAGATCAGCCGGTGCGACTGCGGCACGGCGATCACGAAGCCTTCGCTGCCGGCGAGCTGGCTGTCGACGAAGATCGGCTTGCGGAAGCCGACCTTGGCGCTGCCGGCCTGGGCGGGGGCGACCGCTAGCCCGGCTCCGAGGATGACGACCGCGGCGGCCAGTGCGCGGATTCGGCTGCGACGACCCATGACCAGGGTTTCGACGCCGGAGCGGGCCGTCCTCCTGGCCCGGCCGCTGTTGCCTGGCCGCCCGCCGTGCGTACCTCTCTACATGCGCGCACATTCACGCCGCCGCCTGGTGCTGACCGTCGCTGCGCTCGCGGTCAGCGGGGCGCTGACGGCGCCGGCCCTTTCCTACCCGCGGCCGGGCACGTTCCAGGACATCTCCGTGAACCCGGCGGGGAAGCCCGGCAACGCGGACTCGGGGCGGGCGGCCACCGTCAACTGGTCGAGCATGGGCGTCGCGATCACCCCGGACGCGCGGTACGTCGCGTTCGCCAGCGGGGCATCCGACCTGGTCGCCGGTGACAAGAACAACGGCACCGACGTCTTCGTCCGGGACCGCAAGACCGGTAAGACCGAGATCGCCTCGATCCCGACCGCGGGGACCGACCCGCACAAGCTCGGCGGCACCGGCGCGTGTGTCGGCTCCGGACACCCCGCGCTGAGCGCCGACGGCCGTTACGTCGCGTTCGACAGCTGCGCGCTCAATCTCATCGGCATCGGCAGCGACACCAACCTGGCCGACGACGTGTTCGTGCACGACATGAAGACCGGGACGACGACCCGCGTCTCGGTCGCGACGAACGGCGACGAGAGCGGTCAGGGACTGCCGTCGCTCGCGCCGACGATCAGCGCCGACGGCCGGTACGTGGCGTTCGAAAGTGCGTCGACGAACTTCGCCGACGTGTGCCCGCCGGGGGCCGACGAGGCGACCTGCGACACGCTCTACACGGCGATCGGCCTGCACACCCAGGTCTACGTGCACGACCTGCGCACCCGGATCACGCGACTGGTGTCCACGACGGCTGCCGGGCTGCTCGCCGACGGCTCGTCGTACGACGCGACGATCAGCCCCGACGGGCGGTACGTCGTGTTCGTGAGCAACGCCGACAACCTGGTCACCAACGACACGAACATCTCGCCGACGAACCCCAACGGGGTCCCGTCCGCGCCGGACGTCTACATCAAGGATCTGAAGACGGGTTCGATACGGCTCGTCTCGGTCAGCGTGAGTGGCAACGCCGGTGGCGGCGCGTTCCCGGAGTCGGGGGCTCGCGGCCCGGGCGGGGTGGCCGGCCGGATCGCGATCAGCGCGAACGACCGGTACGTCGCCTTCGGGTCGAGCGCCACGGATCTGGTGCCGAACGGCCTCGGCGGTGGCATCTTCGTGCGCGACCTGGTCGCGAACACGACGCAACGGGTTTCGGTGGACAGCGCCGGTGAGAGCTTCGACGGCACCGAGACGCGCGGTGGTTGCGGGGTCGGCAACGACGCGACGATCAGCGCCGACGGACGGTACGTCGGTTTCGTCTGCCAACCGGATCCGCACTGCGAAGCGTCGCCGTACGTTTCCGTCTACGACCGGGTGACCGGCGCGCTCGACCGCGTGTCGATGGAAGACGCGGCGCCGGGTACGCGGAGCCGGTGCTCGCCGGTGGCGGACGACGCCCGCTCCGACCAGGAGGTCGCGCTGTCCGGCGACGGCCGGACGGTCGTCTTCGCGACCAACGATCCGGGCCTGATCCCCGGGCAGAAACCGTCCGCACACCCTGGTCCGTACCAGGTGCTGCTGCGCGACCGCGGCCCCGCGCTCGGCACCGGCTCGGTGTGGCGGGGGACGTCCACCGGCAGCCGGATCGTCGGCGCGACCGCGGCCTACCGCCCGGCGATGCGGGACGTCTTCGTGCGCCTCGAGCTCGGCTCGCTGCCGGCGTTGTCACCGGCCGACGTCGTCGGGATCGACATGACCGCCGGCGGCGTTCGCTACGAGGTCCGGGTGTCGCACGCCGGTCTGGTCACCGACTGCGGGTTGTACCGCGCCGCCGGGTCGCGTGGCTGGCAGCGGGTGCGCGATCTCGTCGGGGGCTACGGCACGACCGGCAACGAAGCGGTCGTCGTGTTGCCGCTCGCGGCTATTGATGTGGTGACCGGCGCGGGCCTGCGGGACCTGCACGCGTTCGCGACCGTCGACAGCGCGGTTGCGCAGGTTTCGGATGAGTGGGCAGGGGCGGGGTCGAACCGCCGACCTTCCGCTTTTCAGGCGGACGCTCGTACCAACTGAGCTACCTGCCCCTGACGGGACTCGACGAGTGTAGCGGCGCGCCGCCGCCTCGGTCGGTGAGCAGCGAGCCGTGGCCGGGCAGACTGCACCCATGGCCGAGTCCATCGCCGACCTGCGCGCCGCCGTAGGTCTCGCCGGTCGCGGCGTCGCCGCCGCCACCGGCCTGATCCGGGACACCCACCGCGCGATCGCGCGCCGCGCGTTCACCGTCAACGGCCCGCCGGCCCGGCCCGCGCACGTGCTTCACGACGCCATCTCGACATCCGTGTACGCCGCCGTCAGCGCCGGTGCCAACGTCGCCGCCACGGCCGCCGGTCTCGCGGTCGCGGTTCGCGCCGCCAGCCGGCAGGGCTACCGCCCGCTCGCCGAACGCCCCCGAGCCGGCGTCGCCCTCGGCGCGATCAACGGCGCTTGGGGCGACTGGCTCGACCGCACCGGCAGCCCGCTCGCGCTCCCGATGACGTTCCGGTACGACGACGAGCGCACCCCGCCCACCGGGGACGTCGCCGTCTGGCTGCACGGGCTCTGCGAGACAGATGCCGCGTGGCGGCTCAAGGCGCGCGAGCACTACGGCGACCCGGGCAGCACGCACGGTTCCCGGCTCTACGACGCGGTCGGGTTGACACCGGCGTACGTCCGCTACAACACCGGGCTGCACATCTCCGCCAACGGCGCGTCGCTGGACGCGCTCCTCACCCGGCTCGTCGACGGCTGGCCGGTGCCGGTCACGCGGCTCACGCTGATCGGGCACTCGATGGGCGGCCTGGTCGTCCGCTCCGCCGCCGCGCAGGCCGAGACCGGCGACTCGAACTGGCTGCCGCTCGTCAAGCGGGTCGTCTACCTCGGCTCGCCGCACCTCGGCGCACCGCTCGAAACCGGCGCCGCCCACGCCACCCGCGCCCTGCGCCGGCTGCCCGAGACCAAGGCGCTGGGTGACGCGCTAGCGAGCCGCAGCGCCGGCATCAAGGACCTCCGGTACGGCGACGTCCTCGAAGCGGACTGGTCGGAGGTCACCGACCTCGACGCGACGCGGCCGGCACCGACGTCCTGCGCGCCGCTGCTCGACGGAGCCGAGCACTACTTCGTCGGCGCGACGATCGGTGCGCGGCACGACACCCCGGTCGCGAAGATCCTCGGCGACGCGCTCGTGCCGTTCGCCAGCGCGTCGGGCACGAACGAGACCCGCACCCTCGGTCTCGACCTGGACCGCGGCCGCCACCTCGGCGGGCTGCACCACTTCGACCTGCTCAACCACCCGCGGGTGTACGCCGTACTGCGGGAGTGGCTTCGCGACTGACGCAGACCTCCGTTACGTGCGGACGGATTCTTCGTTAGCTTCTTCGACACGCAATCCCGGCTTCGGGGACAAGTCGTCGAGGGGCCCAGCATGCGCAGGTTCGCTACGTGGGCGGTCACGGCTGCGCTGGTGAGCGCCGCCGCGGCCGCGAGCACGCACGCGTCCTCCGCGTCGACGACCTACACCCATGGCTACGACGTCTCGTGGCCGCAGTGTTCGAGCGCCGGCAACGGCCACCGGGCCGCGCACATGCCTACCGGCGGCAGCTACGTGATCCTCGGTCTCACCCACGGCGCCGGGCACACCGTCAACCCTTGCCTCGGCGCTCAGCTCAAGTGGGCCAAGGAACACGGCGTCATGGTCGGCGCCTACATGGTTCCGTCGTACCCGACCCCGGCGCAGCTGGCCCGCGCGGGCACCGGCCCCTACGGCACCTGCAGCAAGAACGACACGTACTGCCGGGCCGGCAACGACGGCGCGAAGCAGGCGGCGGAAGCGCTCGCGACGCTGAAGAAGGCCGGCGTACCCGCGCCGATGATCTGGGTCGACGTCGAGTCCCGGCGCAAGTTCCCGTGGTCGGGGCGGCACCCGGCGGCGAACGCGCGGGTCGTCCAGGGCGTCATCAACCGGCTCAAGCTCGGCGGCGTCGGCGTCGGCGTCTACACGACGTCGTACATGTGGCAGCACATCGTCGGCGACTACCGCGTGAACCTGCCCAACTGGCTGCCCGCCGGCAGCGGCAACGTTGCCGATGCCGAGGCCAAGTGCCGCACGACCGCCACCGGCGGCGCCACCTGGATCGGCCAGTACACGCGCACCTTCGACGAGAACGTCACCTGCCCGGTGATGGACGCCACCCCGGGCCACGGCGGACCGCTCTGGCCCTACCGCAACACGACGCTGTCATTCGGCGCGAGCGGGGCCGCGGTCACCGCGCTGCAGAAGGCGCTGGCGATCACGAACGTCACCGGCCAGTACGACGTCGAGACCACCGCGACGGTGCTGCAGTGGCAGCAGCAGCACGGGCTGCCGGCGAACGGCGTCGTCGACGAGGACGACTGGCGAGCGCTGGGTGCGTTCCGGCTCTACGGCGGGCACCCGTTCTGGCTGACCAAGGTGGTCGCGCCGGTCTCCTAGAGACGTGGCGGTCCTGACGGGACTTGAACCCGCGACCTCCGCCTTGACAGGGCGGCGAGCACTCCAACTGCTCCACAGGACCTTGCTGGCCTTGCTTTCCGTGCGTGCCCCCAACGGGATTCGAACCCGTGCTACCGCCTTGAAAGGGCGGCGTCCTGGGCCTCTAGACGATGGGGGCGAGGTCGCCCGCGGCGTCGCCGTTGGGGACCGAGCAAGTCTAGGGGTTAGCACCCGGCGTGGTCGAATGCGCTATGACGATCGACGAGGTGAGGTGGGAGACCCGCGGCCCGGTCGCGCTGGTCACGATCGACCGGCAGCAGCGGCGGAACGCGATCGACGGCCGCACCGCCCAGTCCCTCGTCGACGCGCTCGAGGTGTTCGAGGCCGATGAGGCGCTGCGGGTGATGGTGCTGACCGGCGCCGGCGAGGCGTTCTGCGCGGGCGCCGACCTGACCGCGATCGACACCCTCGCCCCCCGGGCAACCGGCCCGGATGGCCCGCTCGGTTTCACCCGCCGTACGGCGAAGAAGCCCACGATCGCGGCGGTCGACGGCTGGGCGGTCGCCGGCGGGCTCGAGCTCGCGCTGTGGTGTGACCTGCGGGTCTGCTCGCCGCGCTCGAAGTTCGGCTGCCTGGAACGGCGGTGGGGGGTGCCGCTGATCGACGGCGGGACCTGGCGGCTGCCGCGGATCGTCGGCATGGGCCGGGCGCTCGACCTGATTCTCACCGGCCGCACCGTCTCGGCCGACGAGGCGCTGGCGATCGGTCTGGTGACGTCGGTGGTCGACGGGCCGGTGGACGTGGCGATCGCGCTGGGCGAGCAGCTCGCGGCGTACCCGCAGGAGACGATGCTGTCCGACCGCGCCTCGGTGTACGACGGGTGGGGCCTGCCGCGCGACGAGGCGCTGGCGTTGGAAATGCGCTACGGCGTCGCGGTCGTCGAGGTGGGCCGCGACGGTGCCGCTCGGTTCGCCGCCGGCGCCGGCCGCGGGGGTCAGTGAGGTCCGGTCAGCGTGATTGCCCGGCGGTCGCGCGGATGGCGTCCAGCCACCGCCCGGAGCGCGTCCAGAACTCCTCGGTGGCCGGCTCGGGGAGCATGAGCCACATCGGCGCCGCGGTGCCGTCTCTCATGTTCAGGTCGGTGCCCGCGTCGTACGGCGGTTCGCCGACGCAGCGGTACCACGTGTAGCCCCACTGCTTCATCTCGGCGGCGATCGCCGCGGGGGTGCGGCCGGGCAGCACCTCGACCAACAGCCAGGGCCGGTGGGTGCGCAGCGTCTCGTGCGCGCCGGCGAGGACGTCGGGCTCGCCGGTCTCGACGTCGATCTTCACGACGGCGGGGACGATGCTGTGTTCCTTGGCGTACTCGTCGAGGGTCGTGACGGTGACGGTCAGCGTTCGGGTCGAGGCGCGGAACGCGGGGTTGAGCGAGTTGGACGAGTCGCTGACGTCGGAGATGTAGAACGTCGCCTCGCCGGACTCCCGGCCGAGTGCGTCGCGACTGATCGCGTAGGGCATCCGGTTGGCGGTCGCGGTGCTGGTGGCGACGTCGGCGAGCTCCGGCATCGGCTCGAAGGCGTGCACGTCGCGGTCGGAGAGGGCGCGGGCGAGGAGGCCGTAGACGCCGACGTTGGCGCCGATGTCGAGAACCGCACCGGGGGGCGCGAGGTCGACGGCGGCGAGGTAGACGGCGAGGGTTTCCGGCTCGTATCCGGCCAGGCCGTGCTCGGCGAGCATGCGCGGGATGAGCAGGCCACTCGGCGCGTTCATGACCAGGCGGCGCGGCCGGCTGCTCCCGTCCGGCGGGTTGGGCAGCGCGAGGGTCACCCGGCGGACGCGGTGGTAGCGGGCGTCGCGGATCTTGCGGCGAAGCGGTTCGGGGACGACAGCCCGGTAGGCGCCGCGCAGGCGGGAATGCACCGCGCCACGCTAGCCGCCTCGTCTGGGTGCCTGCGGTGTGGTCGTGTGGTCAGAACGCCGGTACGTCGTCGACTTCGAGCCGGGCCCACACGCGCTTGCCGTCCGCTTCCATGACGGTGGCCCACTCGGCGGCGAGCAGGCCGACGAGTAGCAGGCCGTGGCCGGCGCTGTCGGGATCGTCGGCCGTCCAGCCGGTGCCGTCGGCGACGACCAGCTCGACCGAATCCTCGTCGACGGCGGCGAAGACCGTGAACGGCGTGCCGGCATGGACGACGCTGTTGGTCACGAGCTCGCTGGTGATGAGCTCGGCGGCCTCGCGGGCGCGCCGGGGGAGGTGGCCGGTGACGGTGCCGACGAGCTGGCGGGCGGCGGGGACGGACTCGGCGGTCGGGGGCAACTCAAGGCTCGCGACGTTGAACACGGTCGTCCCTTCGCCAAGCTGGGCGCCGGTGGCTCTGGTCGTCTCCTGCCTGGGTCCGTTCACCGGGGCGCGGCTCCCTAACCGCCACAGTTGTGTGTCGGCGGTTTCCCGGCCTGCTCGGGGTGCCGCCGTAGACTCCCGACGACGTCTGGCCGGGGCCGTTAGCTCAACTGGCAGAGCAGCGGACTTTTAATCCGCGGGTTCAGGGTTCGATCCCCTGGCGGCCCACCGCTATCTCGGATCAGTTACGGCTGGCGGCCGACGAAACCGAGGAAACGGTCGAGCGCCAGCGCGTCCTCCGGCACCGGCACGATCTCGCCGAAGCCTTTCCCCTCGCCACGGAACTCCGGCTTCAACGTCTGCCGGATGCGAGCCAGGGCTTCCTCCGCCTCCTCGGAGGAATACGGCACCGGCAAGCCCGCACCCGTCGCGAGATCCCAGCCGTGCGACAGGTACTCGGTCGCCGTCATCGTCACCAGCATCGCGCCCGGGATCTCCCGGCCCGGACCGAGCGAGACCGTCCGGTCGACACCTTGCGCCGCCCACGCCGCCACCATCCGGTCGGCCGCGGCGCGGAACCGCGACGGCGTATCCGGACCGGCGACCGCGGCGTTCGGATCCTGGTCCGGCACCTCACCCTCCGCGGCCGTCGCGAACACCTCCGCCCAGCCCACGATGTGCCCCAGCAACGTGCGCACGTCGTAGTCCGGGCACGGCGTCGGCCGGTCCCACGCGGATTCCGGCGCCGCGTCGACCAGGTCAGCCGTCTTCGTCAGTACGCCGCGCAACAACGTGATGTCGTCCATGCCGCCGACCCTAACCAGGGCGAGGGTGACACTTGAACGCATGCGCGCCGCCGCCGTACTCGTCGTCGCGGCGCTGGCCGGCTGTTCCGGCACGACATCCGGCACGACATCCAACCCGCCGCCGCGCGTGCAGATCCAGGAGACGCTCGGCCCGGGCGAGGTCGCCCTCCCATCCACCGAGTACATGTCCGGGCACTTCGAGGTCCGGCTGCTGCTCGGCCGGTGCGGCATCACGTTCCTGACCGGCACGCACGCCGAGTTCGAACCGAAGAACCCGCTCTGCCGGATCCGCGAGCGCGTCGAGTCGGTGGACGCGGCCTACCACAGCTTCGACACGTCGAAGCAGCGTCTCGTGCTGAGCGACGGGTCGGCGGTCGCGCCCAGCGTCGACGCCATGCAGATCAAGCGCCAACCCGCCTCGGTCACGGTCGGTGGCCACGACGTCGTCGAGCTCGACGTCTATTTCGAGCCGCCGCCCGGCTCGAGTGTCGAAGCGCTGCGCTTCTACGGCGACGGCGATACCGGCAAGTCGGTCGCCGCGCCCGGCCCACCGTCGGTCGACCTTCCGCTGACCGGGTTGGCGCACCGGAAGTAACCCGAACGGCGCTCAATTCCGCGGGCTACGATGCCGAGACTCCAAAGAGCAAATCAGGACAAATGCTGATTCGTTACGCAGTTCGGTCGGCGTCGTACGTACGACCGACAGGGAAAGGGCTCGTTGTGAACAAGACCGTACGCCGCGCCACTCTGATCCTTGCGCTCACGCCGCTCCTCTCGCTGCCGGCCACGGCGGCCTTCGCCGGGGTGACCGCCCCGACCGTCCCCGGCCCGACCGCGCCGACCACCACGACGACGACCGTGACGCCCGCGCCGGGCGCGACCGCGTCGGCCAGCGCCGTCCAGATCACCGGTCTCGTCACCGTCGGCGGCACCAACACCAGCGCCGACGGCAGCGGCGGCAGCTCCAGCGCGGACGCGCTCGACGTTCTCGGCACCCGGGTCTCCGGCGGCAACACGAACGACCCGTCCAAGCCGGCCAAGGGCCAGATCATCGGCACCGGCAGCACGCCCGTCGGCGACGCGGAGGTCGCGCCGTACTCCGCCACCGTCACCCACAGCGGCACCAGCTCGTCGGCCGACGCGGACGCGGCGCTCGCGCACGCCGGCCTCGCCGGGCTGCTCGAGTTCTGGGTGCTGCACTCGCACTCGCACTCCGACTACAGCACCGACCAGTCGTCCGGCTCGTCGAGCAGCGACGGCGCCGAGGTGAAGGGCCCGAACGGCACCGACATCAAGGTGCTGCACGCCGAAGCGAGCAGCGGGCACACCGGCAAGTCCGACCTCCTCGTGATCAACGGCACCGAGATCGGCTCCAGCGACCAGGCCAACGGTGCGTGCAAGCTCAACCTGGACCCGGTCGTCAACCTGCTCTGCCTCGTGGCCAGCGGCGGCACCGGCAGCAACGGCGCCACCACCTCCGGCGCGGCCGTCGTCACCGCGACCGGCATGGTCCCCGGTACGACGGTCGTCGGCGCCGGCACCGCCGGCGGTTCCGGGCAGACCGCCACCGTCGTGCACACGACCAAGCGACCGGCGCACCACCCGGCGACCAAGCCGGCGACCGGACCGCTGCCGCACACCGGCCCGGGTGCCTCGCTGCCGTTCACCGGCCGCGAGCTCGGCCTGCTGGCGGCCTACGGCGCGGCGCTCGCCGCCCTCGGCGCTGGGATCGCCGTCGCCGGTCGCCGCCGGCGGGTACCCGGCCTCGCCTGACCCAACGAGTACGGCGAAACCGCGCCGTGTCACATTTCTCGCATGCAGCAGCTCACCGGGTTGGACGCGGCATTCCTCGCGATGGAGACGCGCACGACCTACGGCCACATCGGCAGCGTCATCGTGCTCGACGCCGCCAACGCCAAGGAGCGGCTGACGCTCGACCGGCTGATCGAGCACACCGAGTCGCGGTTGCACCTGCTCCCGCCGTACCGGCGCCGGCTGCTGCGGGTGCCGCTCGACCTCGACCAGCCGTACTGGATCGACGACGCGGACTTCGACATCGAGTTCCATGTCCGCGAGCTCGCGTTGCCGAAGCCGGGTAACGACGCGCAGCTCGCCGATCAGGTCGCCCGGCTGCACGCCCGGCCGCTCGACCGGAGCCGGCCGCTGTGGGAGACGTATCTCATCCACGGCCTGTCCGGTGGCCGGCTCGCGGTCTACACCAAGATCCATCACGCGGCGATCGACGGCGTCTCCGGCAACGAGATCCTCACCGCGCTCCTCGACGTATCGCCGGACGGTCGCGACGTCGGCGAACCCGGCGAATGGAGCCCGGGGCACCGCCCGTCGACGGCCGGCCTGCTCGCCCGCAGCGCGCTCTCGCTCTCCGCGCAACCCGTGCGCGCGATCCGGTTCGCCGGCGCGCTCGTGAAGTCGCTGCCCACGCTGGCCACCGCGCCGGGGCGGCCGCGGGTCCCGGTCATCGACCGCTTCGTCCTCGACCAGGTCGCGCCCCGCGAAGGCAGCGAAGTGTTGCAGCGCACCGGATTGCGGGCGCCGAAGACGCCGTTCAACCGGCCGATCACGCCGCACCGCCGCTGGGGTTTCGCGTCCGTCTCGCTCGACGACGTGCGCACGATCCGCAAGGCCTTCCCGGGGATGACCGTCAACGACGTCGCCATGGCGATGTGCGCCGGTGCGTTGCGTCGCTACCTGATCGACCACGACGCGTTGCCCGACGAGCCGTTGGTCTCCGCCGTACCGGTCTCGGTGCGCAGCGAAGAAGAGAGCGCGGCGCTCGGCAACCGGGTGTCGATGATGTTCGCGTCACTGCCCACGACCGAGCCGGATCCGCTGAAGCGGTTGTTCGCGACGCACGAGTCGATGCGCGGGGCGAAGGAGCAGCATCAGGCGCTGCCGGCGGACCTGCTCTCCGACGTCACGCAGTTCGCGATGCCCGCTGTCGCTGCCCGCGCCGCGCAGCTCGCCGCGCGGCTGCGGATCGTCGAGCGGGTCAACCCGTTCAACCTCATCATCAGCAACGTGCCCGGCCCCAACGTCAAGCTCTACCTCGCGGGCACGCCGCTGCTGGCGACCTATCCGGTCTCGGCGATCACCGACGGGCAGGCGCTGAACATCACGCTGCTCGGCTACCTCGGTCAGCTGCACTTCGGCCTGCTCGCCTGCCGCGAGGTGGTGCCGGACGTCGACGACCTGGTCGGCTACTTGGTCGACGAGCTCGAGACGCTGGTCGCGCTGTCGACCGAGTCCAGCCAGTCGAGCACGAGCGCGGCCGTCCAGTCCGGCGCCTCCAGCTGAGGAACGTGGCCGACCCGGCGGGCGATCTCGAAGCGCCAGTGCGGGTTCGCCGCCGCGACCGCTTCGGCGACCCGGACCGACACGAGACGGTCGCGGTCGCCGTGAATCAGCAGCACCGGCGCGCTCACCCGGGCCATCGCCGAGCGGAACTTGCGCGCCCGCGCGAGCATCCGCACCAGCGAGCGCGCGGCGGCGAGGAAGTCGCCCGGACCGGCGGGCTGGCCGAGCCGTTCCTCGGTGAGCGCGATGCCGAGCGCGAGGACGTCCGGCGGGATCCGGCTCGGATCGACGCAGCACAGCGCGAGCGTCTCCCGGACCTGCTGCTCGGGAGTACGGCGGCGCCGGCGCCGGTTCATCGCGGCCTCGCCGACGCCCGGTAGCGACATCGCGGCGAAGGTGACCGCCACGCGCGGGTCGATGGGGGCGAACGCCGGCCGCGGCAGCGCCGGATCCACGAGCACCAGCCCGGAGACGGCGTCCGGTGACGCCGCCGCTTCGAGCAGCGAGATCGCGCCGCT
>Ga0207690_10000171_pt1 | contig 50511 bp, 50 predicted proteins | sample KBSC23metaG_FD_184315 | JGI IMG/M metagenome (GOLD analysis project Ga0207690, IMG submission 184315) | Corn rhizosphere microbial communities from Kellogg Biological Station, Michigan, USA - KBS C2-3 metaG (SPAdes) (version 2) | ecosystem: Host-associated > Plants > Roots > Rhizosphere > Soil ... | reverse complement strand
GGGCTCGCGTTCCATCAGCCCGCCCTGACCGCTCGCAGCGACGCTCATGTTGCCGTTCAGCAGGAACGCGAGCCCGCCGAACATCTTCTTCTCGACGATGCGTTCGCCGGACAGCCGCTCGCGGATCCGCTCGGCCAGCTCGACGTCGTACGCCATGGACCCAGAACCTAACGCAATGGACAGCTTCGCCCGCATTTGACCGGCGCCGGGCGGCCTAATGCGGCATACCCGATCGGGTCGCCGAACGCGGGTCCCCACGGGCGATAGATCCGCCGATGGAACACACCGAAATCATCCGCCCGGCGGCGGTGCTGCCCGAGCAGGCCGCCATGCGGATCCTCGAGGCGCTCCGCCAGCAGGACGTCAGCCGCGGCGGGATGTGGAACGCCAGCTCGGCGCTCTGGCAGCGCTACGACAAACCGTGGGACCCGCTCACCGGACTGCGCGGCGACGCACAGCTCGTCGGCACCATCTGCGTGGCCTACGACACCCCGACGCGGTTCACGATCACCGTCTACCGGGTCACCGTCACCATCGCCGGCGTCGGGGCCGGATGGAGCGTCACCCGGCTCTGCGACGACGCGTTCGGGTACGGCGGCCTGACGCTGGCCAGCTGCCCACGCGCCGAGCTGCGGGCACCGTCGCGCGCCGACCCGTTCCATCTCCGCACCGGGCTGCCGCAGCAGTCCACCGGCGACTACGACGTCACCGCGACCCGGCATCCGGCGTGACCGCAGTCGCGGCCGGCACGGTCAGGCGGAACGCCGCACCGCCTTCGGCCGCATGCCCGGCACTCACGCTCGCGCCGAGCCGGCCGGCCAGGGCGGCGACGAGCGCGAGACCGAGGCCGGTGCCGACCCGCCGTACGCCGCGATACCGCTCGTAGAGCACCGACCGGTCGAACGCCACCGCGAGGTCGTTGTCGGTGAGGCCCGGTCCGCCGTCGCGCACTTCGATGACGACGTCGCTGCCGCCGGCCCGGGCGGCGAGCACGATCGGCCGGCCGGCCGGGGTGACCCGCAGCGCGTTCTCCGCCAGCCCGTCGACGATCTGCCGCACCCGCACCGGATCGGTGCGTACCAACGGCAACCCGGACGCCGGAAGCTCTACGGCGAAGTCCACGCCTTCCGCCGTGCACCGCTGCCGCCACACGTCTGCCGCCGCCTCGACCAACGCGACCGGGTCGACCGCACCGAGCTCGACCCGGAAGTCCTGCGCGCCCAGCCGGGCGAGGTCGAGGAGGTCGGACACGAGCCGGTCCAGCCGCTCGGCCTCGGCGACCAACGTGCCGCCGGTGACGCGTACGTCGGCCGGCTCGACGACGCCGTCCGCGAGCGCTTCGGAGAAACCGCGAATCGCGGTCAGCGGAGTGCGCAACTCGTGCGACACGGACAGCAGGAACTCGCGCTGGCGTTGCTCGCTCGACGCGAGTGCGCCGCCGAGCGCGTTCAAGGCATCGGTGACGTCGGCGACCTCGGCCGGGCCGTGCGGTTCGATGTGCACGCCGCGGACGCCGGCGGCCAGCCGGCGAGCCCCGGCGGCGGTTCGCCGTAGCGGTCCGGCGAGCCGGCGCGCGAGCAGCACACCGGCGAGCGCGCCACCGGCGAGCCCGGCGATCAACGCGACGAGCTCCGCGCGGTGCAGGTCGCGCGCGGTCGCCCGGCTCAGCCCGGCCTGCTGGGCGAGCACGATCGCGCCGCCGCCGTCGAGCGGCCGGCCTTCGACGACCAGCTCGCGGCCGGCGACCGTGCGGTTGCCCGACAGCGACCGGCCGCCGAGCAACGTCGCGACGTCGGCGGGCGACACCGCGATGTCGCCACGGACCTCACCGGCCGCCGACACCCGCGCGACGAGCAGCCCGGACGCCAGCCGCAGTTGCCGGGCGCGGGTGTTCAGCGGGCGGCCCGGCGCCAGGTCCGCGACGAGATCCGCGTCGGTGGCGAGCCGTTCGTGCGCGGCCCGGACGACCGCCGAGTGCACGAGGCCGTTCGAGACGGCGGCGGCCAGCAGTACGGCGACCGCCGCGACGAGCGTCGTCACGAGCGCGATGGAGAACGCGAGCCCGCGCCGCCTTCCGGTCATGGCCCGGCCGTGTAGCCGACGCCGCGCAACGTCCGGATCGGGCTGGCCGCGCCGAGCTTCGACCGCAGCGCGGCGACGTGCACGTCGACGGTCCGCGTCCCGGCCGGTGCGGCGTAGCCCCAGACCGCCGACAGCAACTGCTCGCGGGTGAACACCTGCCCCGGCCGGGCGAGCAGGTGGGCGAGCAGGTCGAACTCGGTCGCGGTGAGCTCGACCGGCACGCCGCCGGCGGTGACCCGCCGCTGCCCGGGCGACAGCTCGACGGTGCCGACGACCAGCGACTTGGCCGGCGCCGCCGACGTACGGCGGAGGATCGTCTTCACCCGCGCGACCAGCTCGCGCGGCGAGAACGGTTTGGTGAGGTAGTCGTCGGCGCCGAGCTCGAGGCCGAGCACCCGGTCGACTTCGTCGTCGCGGGCGGTCACGAACAGCACCGGCGTCCAGTCGTCGGCCGCGCGCAGCGTCCGGCACACGTCCATCCCGTCCATCCCGGGCAGGCCGATGTCGAGGACGATCGCGACCGGGCGCAGCCGGCGGGCCGCCGCGACGACCGCCGTACCGTCGCTTTCGACGTGCACCCCGAAGCCTTCGCGGGTGAGGTAGAGGCGCTCCAGGTCGGCGATCGAGGCCTCGTCCTCACCGATCAGGACGAGGCCTCGACCCGCTGCCGGAGCGCCGCTCATGCTCAGGACATTAGGTGTTGTCGGCGCTCGCCGGGAGCTTGCGGATCATCCGCGCGACCGGCGCGTCCGCACCGGTCTTGATCCCGAGTACGCCGACCTGGTCGCCCGCGTGCACGGTGTTCAGCGGGATGACGTGGCCGGCCGAGCGGGCCTTCGTGTTCGCGTTGATCGTGAACGTCGTGACGACACCGTCGGCACTCTTCACGCTGATCGAGTCGCCGTCGATCACGCTGACGGTGCCGCGCGCGATGTCCGCCGTGACGATGCCCTTGCGGGTCTGCAGGACGACCTCGCCGTGCAGGACGTGCCGGCCGAGACCGCGCATCCTGGCGCCGGGGCCGTCGGCGTCCGGGGCGGCCGCCCCGGCTGCCGTCGTCGTTGGCGTGGCGGCCGCCGTCGTCGCCGGGGTCGACGCCGACTCGGCCCAGGCGATGCCACCTGCCGTGATGCCGAGGACGGTGAGCGCCGCGACCGAGGCGGCCTTGCGGGTGAAGAGGTTCATCGGGATCCTTCCTCGTCGTGGTGACCACGTCAATGTCACCGCGGCCGGGTGCACATCACGTCGGGTCAATGTTCGGGTTCGGTAAAACGAGACCGGGCTCGCGCCAAGTCCGCGGCCGTGCCGCAGTCGATCACCTCGACGTCGACGGGGATCAGCTCGACCGGCATCCGCCGCCACACGACCTCGTACAGGCCGCTCGGCACCGGCTCCAGACCGGCGGCGACGGCGCCGGGCAGCAGCGAGATGCCGCAGAACCGCCACCGTTGCTCGAAATCCGGGCGTTCGGCGTCGGCCACGACGAGCAGCCGCGGCCCGGTGCGATCCCACTCCGTCACGAACCCGGGGAGGTCGACCGGGCCGCCGAACCACGCGTCGCTGTTGACGATCAGCACGTCGCGCCCGGCGAGCCAGTCGCGTAACGCCCCCACCGCGCCGGCAGTGCCGAGCGCGACCGGCGCCTCCACCGAGACGTGCGCGCGCGGGCCGACCGCGGCGACGATCTGGCCGGCCAGCCAGTGCGCGTTGACGGCGACGTCGCCGGGTGTCAGCGGGACGACGCTCGCGACCCGGTCGAGAGCGGCGTCGAGCAACGTCGTACCGCCGACCTCCAGCAGCGGCTTCGGGGTCGTGTCGGTGAGCGGGCGCAGCCGCTCGCCCCGGCCGGCGGCGAGAACGAGGGCGGCGAGCGTCACAGCAACCGGATAGCGCGCAGGATGTCGCCGGTGGGGCGGCTGAGCGGCGGCAACGCGTCGAGCGCGTACCAGCCGAGGCGCTTCACTTCGGCGTCGTCTTCCTGGCGTGCGTCGAGCCCGGCCGCGACGTCGAGGACGAACACCACGTCGACCCGGCGTACCGAGGCCGTGACGACCGCGTGCGGCACCGGCAACGTCGCAGCGTCGAGGTCGACGCCGACCTCCTCGCGCACTTCGCGGACGACGGCCGCGGCGGCCGCCTCGCCGCGGCGCAGCAGGCCGCCGGGCAGCGCCCAGCCGTCGCTGTGCCGCTGGTCGACGAGCAGCAGGCACCCGTCGGGACGGCGCAGCACCGCGACCGCGCCCACGGTGTACGACGGCGCGCCGGCATGCACCGCCGCACGGCGCAGCGGCGCGGGCAGGTAGCGGAACGCCGCCATCGCCGCTCTGCGCACGAGGTCGAGGCTACGGCCGGCGCTGTTGGTAGCGTCCGGACGTGGCTCGTCCGGTCCGCATCGGCAACTGCTCCGGTTTCTACGGCGACCGGTTCGCGGCGATGCGCGAGATGCTCGAAGGCGGCGACCTCGACGTGCTCACCGGCGACTACCTCGCCGAGCTCACGATGCTGATCCTGTTCCGCAGCCGGCTGAAGGACCCCGGTCGCGGCTACGCGACCACGTTCGTCCGCCAGCTCGACGAGTGCCTCGGCCTCGCCTGGGAGAAGGGCGTCCGCATCGTCGCCAACGCCGGCGGGCTGGCGCCCGCCGCGTGCGCGAACGCGGTCCGGGAGGTCGCGACCCGGCTCGGGTTGCGGGTCAACGTCGCGCACGTCGAAGGCGACGACCTGATGCCCCGGCTCGGCGAGCTGCGCGCGGCCGGCGTCGACTTCGCGAACCTCGACACCGGCGCCGGGCTGGCCGGCGATCCGCTGACCGCCAACGCCTACCTCGGCGGCTGGGGGATCGCGGCCGCGCTGGACGCGGGTGCGCAGGTCGTCGTCACCGGCCGGGTGACCGACGCAGCCCTGGTCATCGGCCCGGCCGCGTGGTGGCACGGCTGGTCGCGCACCGACTACGACGCGCTCGCGGGTGCGCTCGTCGCCGGGCACGTGCTGGAGTGCGGGGCGCAGGCGACCGGCGGCAACTACGCGTTCTTCGACGAGATTCCCGGCCTCGAGCATCTCGGCTTCCCGCTCGCCGAGATCGCCGAGGACGGCACGTCGGTGGTGACCAAGCATCCGTCGAGCGGCGGAGCGGTGACGGTCGGCACGGTCACCGCGCAACTGCTCTATGAGATCGGCCCGCCGCTCTACCTGAACCCGGACGTGGCCGCGGACTTCACCACGATCGAGTTGTCGGACCTCGGCGACGACCGGGTGTCGATCAGCGGCGTCCGCGGGGTCGCGCCGCCCGCGACGACGAAGGTGTGTCTCAATCTCGTCGGCGGCTATCGCAACTCGATGACGTTCCTGCTGACCGGGCTCGACATCGACGCGAAAGCGGCCCTGGTCAGGCGGCAGCTCGACCCGGCTCTCGACGGGGTCCGCGAAGTCGTTTGGACGCTCAGCCGCACCGACGCCGACGACCCGGCCACCAACGAGCAGGCGGTGGCTGCGCTACGGGTCACGGTCAAGGACGCCGACGACAAACGCATCGGCCGCGCGTTCTCCTCGGCGGCGGTCGAGATCGCCCTCGCGTCGTACCCGGGCTGCACGTTGACGTCGCCACCCGGCGACGCGTCGCCGTACGGCGTCTACTGGCCGGCGCTGCTGCCGAACGAGCTGGTGACGCATGTCGTCGTGCTGGAAGACGGCACCCGTCTCGACATCGACGCGGCGCCGGAAGCCGCGCCGCAGGACTGGTTCACCAGCTCGGTGACGCTGTCCAAAGCCCGCAGCGGAGGCGGGACGCTGCACGCACCGCTGGGCCTGCTGGTCGGCGCGCGCAGCGGCGACAAGGGCGGCAACGCGAACGTCGGGGTGTGGGCGCGCACCGACGACGTGTTCGGGTGGCTGGCCGGCGGGCTCACCGTCGAGCGGTTCAAGGAGTTGCTGCCCGAGACCGCGGCGTACCAGGTCGACCGCTACGACTTGCCGAACCTGCGCGCGTTGAACTTCGTCGTCCACGGCATGCTCGGCGAGGGGGTCGCGGCCGGGACCCGTCAGGATCCGCAGGCCAAGGGCCTCGGTGAGTGGCTGCGGGCCCGGCACGTGACGATCCCGGCGTACCTGATGGAGGACGGCTCGTGACGACAGACGTGTGGTCGACACCGGAACGCCTCGCGTTGCGGTCACTGGCGCGGGACTTCACGGCGCGCGAGGTCGTACCGCATCTCGACGAGTGGGAAGCGGCGGGCGAGCTGCCGCGGTCGTTGCACGAGAAGGCCGCTGCCGCCGGACTGCTGGGCGTGGCGTTCCCGGAGTCGGCGGGCGGCCAGGGCGGCAACGCGATCGACGCCGCGATCGTCTCCGAGGAGATCCTCTACACCGGTGGGTCGTCCGGGCTGCTGGCGTCGCTGTTCACCCACGGCATCGCGCTTCCGCACATCGTCGGGTCCGGCAACGCCGATCTCGTCGACCGCTATGCGAAGCCCACACTGGCCGGCCAACTGATCGGTTCGCTCGCGGTCACCGAGCCGGACGCCGGCAGCGACGTCGCGGGGGTGCGGACGCGCGCGGTGCGCGACGGCGACGCCTATGTCGTCAACGGCGCGAAGACGTTCATCACCAGCTCCACCCGGGCGGACTTCGTGACCACGCTGGTGCGCACCGGAGACGATCCGCACCACGGCTTGTCGCTGCTCGTCGTCGACACGTCCGCTCCCGGGTTCTCCGTCGTACGACGGCTGGACAAGATGGGCTGGCTGTGCAGCGACACGGGCGAGCTCGCGTACGTCGACGTGCGGGTCCCGGCGGCGAATCTGATCGGCACCGAAGGCAGCGCGTTCGCGCAGGTCGCGCGCAACTTCGCGAGCGAACGACTCGGTCTGGCGACCCACGGGTACGGCGTCGCGTCGCGGGCGCTCGATCTGACGATCGACTGGGTGCGCAACCGCACTGCGTTCGGAAAACCGTTGATCGGCAAGCAAGTCGTGCGGCACAAGCTGGTCGAGATGAAGCGTGCGGTCGAGGTCTCGCGGGTCTACGCGCATCACGTAATCGAGCGTCATGCCGCGGGCGAGCAACTGTTCGCGGAAGCGGCGTTGGCGAAGAACCAGTGCGTGGCCGCGTGCGAGTTCGTCGTCAACGAGGCCGTGCAGCTGCACGGCGGTGCCGGCTACATGCGCGGCACCGAGGTCGAGCGGCACTACCGCGACGCGCGCATCCTCGGCATCGGCGGCGGCGCGACCGAGGTGATGAACGACCTCATCGCGAAGGCGCTGGGTTGGTGACGCTGAGCACCGGCGTGGCGTGGTCGAGGAATCTCTTGCGCTGGCCGTAACCGGGGATCGGAAGGCGTACGTCGACCACCGGCTGCGTCGCCGCGTGCAACGCTTTGAACGCGAGGTCGTAAACGCGGGCGCCGATAAGGACGATCCGATCCGGGCGCAGTCGCGCGCAGCGGTCGACGAGTTGCGGCACCAGCGGGCGCAACACGTTCGGGTCAGCGAACGGGTCCGGTGAGAGGTCGATGAGGAAATAGCCCTCAGTCCGTAGTGCGTCGAGCCACGGCCGCTTGTCACGCGTCGGCTTCGTCCCGAACGTCGCCTCGATCACGTGCCGGAACAACGAGTCCTGCACGTCGACGTCGAGGAAGTAGAAGTACCGGTCGAGCGCGCTGGGCGGCGCTTCCACGACGAGCAGGGTCCGCACATGCGCGGGCTTGAACGCGGCGGCCGCGCGTTCCCGACGCCGCCGCGCCTCGGCATGACTAGTCGCCACACCGTCATCATTGCCACCCAACCCGAACGGAAGCCCGTGTTATGCGTCGGGCCCTTCGAGAGTCAGAATCTCGCCCATCGCGCTCGGGCTGTGGGCGGGCATAGCCGGCGGGAGTGAAAGGGCCACGAGTTGTGTTGCTACTTCGAGTCGAGAACGCTTTGCTGCTCGCCGTTACGCGGTCCCGAGCGCGTCCGTGATGCGAAGCCGTGGCGCTTGAGCCACCAGCCACTCGAGGTGCTGCCGGAATCGAGCGAAGTTGCCGCCCAATTCGAACCGGCCATTCACGATTCGACGCTGGAACTCTCCCGGGTCACCGAGACTCTTCCAGTCATCCTCATCGGCGAGGGCCACCAGTACCGGTCTGCGTTGCTCGACAAAGTCAGCATCAGGGAAGGACAAATCATCCGATCGCACCGAAGACACCGACCTCAGCGGCACTCCTGCGGCGGCGAACTCCAGAGCGAACCAAACGCTCCCGCCTTCTTCCCGTACGCCAAGGAGCACCGTGCCCGCGAAAGGAGCGGTACATCCGTCTAGCCCGATCAATTTAGGTGGGACGGGCTTCATAGTGCCTCGGCACCAAATACAACGGCGTCCAACTCCGCTGTGACCTCCGCTCCGCGTCTTTCGAACACCTCCGCGCAGCAGCCCAAGATGTCCGCGAACGTGTCGGGTGAGTTGCCGAGGTAGTTCCAAAGGCCGGCTCCCATCAGCGGCACGCCATTGACGGCCCAGTCCACTTTCGCATCCAACCAGTAGCGCGATGGCGGCCAGGCGTAGTCACCGAGAATCCCGTTTGGGTTATGCGGAAACGCCACTCGGGCGTTGACGCGGCTCGGGTGTCGCAGCGCATGGACCGTCAAGATGCGTGTCTTGATCGCCTTGCATGTGTCGTAGTTTGGCTGCGGCGTCTTGATCTCGATGAAGTTCTCGACACGTTTGTCGTCCACGAAGAACACATCGGACTTGAAGGACTTCGTCCTTCTTTCTTCGCCTGGAGAGGCCGCGGCGATGGCCGCCCTTATGCGCCGCAGCTCAGCAGGTGTATCGGGCGACGCATGACCTGTGCCCCGGTAGTTGTCAACTATGGAATCGATGAGCGCCAGTACGGAGACGGGCAACTCGCCCTCCACCTTGTACTCCAGTTCGCCATTCCCGTACGCATGCCGCGTGAGGTCGCGGGCGATGTAGTTGTACGTCGTACCGATGCTCGCGCTGTACGACCGCTCCACCATGGACAGCAGTTTGATTTGAGGGAAGAGCATCTTCGCAAAAGGGGACGCCGTGCCGTTGCCCGTCGAGGCGATCTCTGATCCGTAGAAGAGGTTCGCCTTCTCGCGGACACGGAGGAGGACATTGTCCACGGTATTGTCGAGGTGCGCCGTGATGGATCGCTGCAGTCCGGTGTCCATGGACTAGCGCCCCCACGCGATCGTCAAGAGCGCTCGGCCGAGTGCGGCAGCTAGGCGAACCGGCACGGCGTTCCCGATCTGAGCGTAAGCCGATCCTTTAGTGCCGGCGAAGACATACTCGTCTGGGAAGTCCTGGAGCCGCGCGTACTCGCGAACCGACAACGGCCGAGGAAAGTCAGGGTGGCAGAAACCAGTGGCAAGGTGCTGCGGCTGCGTTTGCAGTGTCGGGGCGGGTCGATCCCAAGCAAGCCGCCGCCAATATCCCATCTTCCCGCCACCAGAGGAGATAGCTCCGCCCATCATCCGCTCCAGGAAGCCCGGCGGGAACTCATCCGGGTGATCGCGCACGTAGGTCCAATTCGCGCCCGGTGGGACCAGCTTCCAAGTCTCTGTGCGAGCCTCGCTGTAGGTGAAGACAGAGTCAGGCGACGGTGGCTGATTCGCCAGATCACCGATGGCGTCGCGCAGCGTCCGCCATGGTTGGACTCCCGAGTGCGATGCGAATCGGTGATGCGTGGGCGGGACCAAGCGTGATGGCGTCAACTGCTCGCCAGTTTCCTTGCGGAAACGGCCCGCCCCGAACTCCTTATCCCGGCTGCCCATAACGATCACGCGCCACCGACTCTGAGCAGTCCCATAGTCAGCAGCATTCAGGAGACCGTAGACGACCTCGTAACCCAATGCCTTGAAGCGAGGAAGGACCACCTGCTGAAAAACGCTACCCAAGTGCTCGTCTGGATCTGCCGGCACAAGCCGCTTTCGCTCGGCTTCGATGCGCTCGCGGTAGGTCCGGTGCTTGAGAGCGACGGAGAGAAGGCCTCTCACATTTTCGAAGAGAAAGAACCGAGGCTGAATTGTCTTGACCATCTGCAGGTAGTTGGCTAAAACCTGGCCACGCTCTTCGTGCACGGAGCGCCTAAGCCCTGCCGTGCTGAAAGCCTGGCAGGGCGGTCCGCCAGAAAGAAGGAATGGTTCGCCTACAGCCAATCCGGTTGCGGCGAGAATTTCTCGCGGCTGGACGTCTCGGATGTCGCCCCAGAAGTGAGCGTCAGTATCCGAGTGATTCTTGCGCAGGGTTTCTTGAGCGTCAGGGTCTGACTCCACCCATGCCCGGAACTTCAGTCGGCCATCGGCTGCCTGCGACAAGCCGAGGTCAAGACCTCCAGCGCCGCTGAAGAGCGAAACAGCATCCATCCTGGGGATCTTGCGGGTCTGATCCACAGCCTCCGGGTGCACGTCCTTCAGCCTGCCAGCCGCCGGCGACATCCGCTACGTTCGACACGGGCTGTGCGCGACAAGGTGGCACCGAGGTAGCCGCGCGCTTGTGTCGCCACACGCCAGCCTCTTCGAAATATCGCCAGCAGAAGTCGTACGTAGTCAAGCAACGGCGCGGACAGGGCGCTCACGCTGGACCGCTGAGCAGAGGGGTTCTTAACGACAGACAACATCGTCGAGTCGGTCGTGCCGTCGTTGCTCCACCACTGGATGTGGTGCAGGTCGTTGGGTGGCCGTCGGCAGCGCGGGAACGCGCGTCGCCCGCCATCACGGGCCCAAGCCGAGCGTCGTTGGCCGACCGACCACGTTCGGGTGGCAGACCCGAGCCGAAGCACGTCACCGTCAGCGTCGATGACTATAGGAAGGAGCTTGGCGTCGCACGCGAGCCGTCGCGCCGTATCTGGTGGTGCCGGCAATCCGGAGTCCAACCTTCCCCAACTGACGGTGCTGTCACGGTCGTGACGGTGGGTTTCGCGCGCGTCCGCGATCGCCAGCCATCGCGTCTGCACCGCCCGAAGCACCGTCTCGACATCGAACAATTCACTCGGTCCGACGAGCAGCGACGGATCGGCCAGGTCCGTAGGGTCCAGCGCGGCAAGCCGGTCCAGCGCAGCGCGCAGTTCACCCACGACCGCCGGAACGTCCGACAACACGACTCGCACTCCTCCCGACACAGGCGGTCGAGCCGCGTGTCAGAAGGCGTCGGCGACAGGTCAACGGTCGATATGCGACTCGAACAGGTGTTCGACACCATCGGCCCTCAGAACCAGATGTCAAGCCGTCCACCGTTCTACTTCTTGACCGCGTAACGGATGTGCGTCGCGTACGGCGAACTGAAGGTCTTGACCACTTCGAGGTCGATGTCGCGGTCGAACCCGTCGAACAATCGCTTGCCGGCACCGAGGATCACCGGCGCGGTCGACAGGACGAGCTCGTCCACCCGATCGGCGGCGAGTGCTTGGCGGATCACGTCGGCGCCGCCGCCGATCGCGACGTCCTTGCCGCCGGCGAGCTCGGTCGCCTGCGCCAGTGCGCTGTCGAGCCCGGAGACGAACCTGAAGCCTGCCGACGCCGGCGGTTGGTCCTCGGTCCGGTGGGTGAGGACGCAGAGCGGGCCGGGGAACGGATTCGTGCCGCCCCACGCGCCGGCAGCGTCGTACATGCCGCGCCCGACGATTCCGGCGCCGAAGCTCGCGACGAGCTCGTCGTAGAACTCCTTGTCCGGGCCGTGCATCGCGAAGTCGTGGCCGCCGGCGTAGGTCCACGGCCCGCCCATCACCCAGTAGTGCAGCCGCTCGCCGCCTTTTCCGAGGCCGTACTCCGGCCCGTCGTCGGGTCCGGTGACGAACCCGTCGACCGACGTGGTGATCGATGCGACGACCTTGCTCATCGTTGCTCCTCCGATTGGTGTCGATAGGAGAGACGACGCCTAGCCAGCGAACTCATCGTCAACGGACGAGCAGGATCACCAGCACGACGAGCGCGACGGCGGCGACGACCGGCCACACCGGGACGAATTCGAGCTTCCGGCGTTGGTTCCGCTCGGCGCGGGCCGGGCTCGGCAGGTGATCCACGCGCCACTCCTGCCCGACTTTCCGCGGGGTCAACCCGACCCGCTACGACGCCGCGCAGCCGATGCATGTCTGGGCGACCGGCCGGGCTTGCAACCGTTCCGCCCCGATGGGACGGCCACAGCCGGCGCAGGTCCCGAAACTTCCAGCGGCCAGGCGGTCGAAGGCGCTTTCGATCTCGGCGGGGTGCGCCTCCGCCTGCGCCATCAGTGCTTTCGTCCGCGACCGCTCGTAGGCGATCGTGGCGCCTTCCGGATCGTGCTCGTCGTCGGTCGCGACGTCCGCCGCGGCCGCGACGACGTCGTCGAGGTCCCGCCGCAACTGTTCGTACTGTGCCCGCGTCGCCGCCCGGTCACGGCGCAGCGCCGCCTCGATTCCGGTCGTGTCCATCGTTGCCCTCAGCCGGCGGGGCGCGCGAGCCCGTCGACGACAACCGCGCCTGGCAACCGCGCGAGCAACTCCCCCGCCAGCACGAGCTTCGATCGCCGTACGCCGGACCCGATCACCACATCACCGGCCGCGACCACCAACGGGTCGATGAGCACCGGCCACTGCGGCGGCAGGCCGGGCGGGGTGATCCCGCCGTACTCCATGCCGGTCAGCGCCACTGCGTCGTCCATCGGGGCGAACGACGCCTTGCGCGCGTCGAGGTGCCGCCGTACGACGCCGTTGACGTCGGCGCGCGTCGTAGCCAACACCACGCAGGCGGCATACCGCACGTCTTCGCCGCGACGAGCCGCGATGACGACGCAGTTGGCGGAGACGTCGAGGCCGACCTCGTAGCGCTCGCAGAACGCGACCGTATCCGCGAGGTCGGGGTCGATCGCCGCTACCTCGACCGCCGCGGCGTGCGGCCACGACGACAGGAATCCGGCGACCGGGGGCGCCAGCAGGTCGGGTCGGTCGAGGGCAGGGACCGATTCGAGGATGCCGAGGCTCAGGGTCAGCTCGCCGTCGTCGCGGCTTCGGGAATGGTCACGACCGGGTCGTCGGTGCCGCCGAGACCCCGGCCGGCGAGCAGGTCGACCATCTCCTCGCACCAGAACGCGAGCCCGCAGAACTGGTACGTGAAGAAACCCTTCGACAGCGCCGGGCTGTTCTTCTCGAACACGACGTGGCCGGCGACCTGGAGCGCCCAGGAGGCCAGGAACATCGGGACGCCGACCTTCGGCTTGCCGAACAGCAGCGGCATCGAGAACGCGACACCGGGGATGCCGACGATGTGCGTGGCGCGGACGCCCTTGGTCGTGTGCTGCGACCGGTAATAGGCCATCTTGGCTTCGAACGGCGCGTCGCGCGCCGGCGGCTCCACCGTGCCGCGCTGCCCTGGGGTGAGATCCATGGGTCCGATTGTGCACCAGCCCCGGGCGGCCTACCCGAGCATCGCCAAACGCAGCCGCCGATCCCTCCTAGAGGCCCGCTGACCAGACCGTGAAGTCCTGCGGGAAGCGCAGCCAGTCGATCGCCGGCTGGGTGGCGGGCCGGTCCGCGGTGGGGTACGGGTCGTCGGCGTCGCCGGCCGGCATCGCGCGCTCGAGCGCGATCGTCGTACACGCCGGGCAGGCCGCGGCGCGCGCCTCGTCGGGCGTCGGCGCGCCCATCCATTCCATCCACGGGAAGTGGTAGCGCGGCCGCTCCTGGCGGCAGATCACCTCGCCGTCGGCGTCGACGGCGTGCACAGGTCCCCTGGGCGCGACACCTCCGCCGAGCATGGCAATCTCGTCGGTCCCCACGACGTACATGCCCGCTCAACGACGGCGCCGGCGAACAGTTGCGCCTGACCGCCGACGATTCACCCGTACGGCGGACAGTCGTAGATCTTGTTGGCGTCGATCGGGTCGATGTAGACGTCGCCGTCGGGCGCGATCACGATGTTCGGGCTGCTCGGTCCGGGATACGAGCCGGCCAGCGACCGGAGCACCGGGCACACGATTGCGTCGACCGGCCCGAAGACGACGTCGAGGAGGTCGTCGACGACCGGGGCCGGAGTGGTCACCTCGGTGGCCGCTAGGCAGACCAAACCGGTGTCGCTTCCGTCGCTGAAGTGGACGTCCTCGCACAACGACACGAAGTCACCCGGGATGGCGGTGTAGGCCAGCTGCTCGACTCCTGCTTGAGCGCCCTGGGCACCCGGGAACGCGTGCTGGGTCCCCGGATAGGTGTTGCCGTTCACCCGGATGTCACAGGTGACCGTCGCGCCGATCGGCCGGCCCGCCGAGTCCCGGGTCACCGACGCATCACCGATGACTCCCGTGTACGAGACGCCGGTCAGGAAGCGGACGTCGGAGCTATCGGCGAGGAAGAAGCAGCCACCGGTGGCCGTGTCTCCGCCACTGGTCGCCTGCGCGGAGCTGAATCGCGCCGCCTGAACCGTCGCGTGGTGGAGGACGGGCTTGGCGTTCGCCGCCGGTACGACGATCGCCGACGCCCCGATCGCAGCCGCGAGTACGAAGATCCTCTTCATGCCTGCACTACTCGCCGACCGGGCGACCGCTTACGTTCGAAATGCGGCTCAGCCGGTACGGCGGACGACGTAGTCGCACAGCCACGACAGCGCGGCCTTCGCCGGCACGTCGGGCAGCGGGCCGAGCGTCTCGCGAGCCTCGTCGGCCCACTGCTGTACGACGGCCCGCGCCTCGGCCATGACCGGATGAGCGCGCAGCGCCGTCACCGCCTCCGCGAGCCGCGCGTCCTCCGACAGGTCGCCGCCGAGCAACGCCAGCAACTCCGCGTCGGCGGGGTTGTCGCGCCGGCGCAGCAGCAGTACCGGCAGCGTCGGCACTCCCTCACGCAGGTCGGTCCCCGGCGTCTTCCCGGACGCGGCCGAGTCGGACGCGACGTCGAGCAGGTCGTCGGACAGCTGGAACGCGACACCGATCCGCTCGCCGAACCTGGTCAGCACCTCACGCGCGGTTTCGTCGGCGCCGGACAGCATCGCGCCGAACCGGCCGGAGGTACCGATGAGCGATCCGGTCTTGTCGCCCACCACCCGCAGGTAGTGATCCACCGGATCGACGCCGCTCTCGGGACCGACCGTCTCGCGGATCTGCCCCTGCACCAGCCGCTCGAACGTCCGCGCCTGCAGCCGCACCGCCTCCGGTCCCAGGTCGGCCAGGATGTCGGAGGCACGCGCGAACAGGAAGTCGCCGGTGAGGATCGCGACAGTGTTGCCCCACCGGGAGTTGGCCGACGGCGCACCCCGCCGCAGCAACGCCTCGTCCATCACGTCGTCGTGGTACAGCGTCGCGAGGTGCGTCAGCTCCACGACGACGGCCGCCGGTACGACGCCCGGAGCGGAGGCGTCACCGAACTGCGCGGCCAGCAGCACGACGAGCGGGCGGAATCGCTTGCCGCCGGCGGCGAGCAGGTGCGCCGACGTTTCGGTGACGAACGGGTAGTCGCTCTTCACCGACTCGCGAAGCAGCGCCTCGACCGCGTCCAGCCCCGCCCGGATCGACGACTCGAGCGCCGGGTCGTCGAAGTCGAAGCCCGTCGTACTCATCTCAAGAACGGAACGGCGTGGTTGGCGAGGTCGAGCACCGGCTGCGGGAACACCCCGAGGACGAGCGTCGCGGCGACCGCGACCGACAGCGCGCCGGCGCTCATGCCGCCGGGCGCGACGACGACCGGACCGTCCGCGACCGGCTCGGCGAAGAACATCATCACGATGACCCGCACGTAGAAGAACGCCGCCATCGCGCTGGCGATCGCGCCGACCACGACGAGCGGCGTGGCGCCCCCGGCGACCGCCGCCGAGAAGACCGCGAACTTGCCGGTGAAGCCGGACGTCAGCGGGATGCCGGCGAGCGCCAGCAGGAAGAACGCGAAGATGCCGCCGAGCAGCGGCGACCGCCGGCCGAGACCCGCCCACCGCGAGAGGTGCGTCGCCTCGCCGTCCGGGTCGCGGACCAGCGTGAGGATGCCGAACGCGCCGACCGTCGTCAGTCCGTAGGTCAGCAGGTAGAACAGCGAGCCGGACAGGCCGGAACGGTTCAGCGCGATCACGCCGACGAGGATGAACCCGGCGTGCGCGACCGACGAGTAGGCGAGCATCCGCTTCACGTCGGTCTGCGTGACCGCGAACACCGAGCCGACGAGCATCGTCAGGATCGCGATGCCCCACGCGACCGGCCGCCAGTCCCAGCCGAGCCCGCCGAACGCGACGTAGAAGACCCGGAGCAGCGCGCCGAACGCGGCGACCTTCGTCGCCGCGGCCATGAACGCGGTGACCGGCGTCGGCGCGCCCTGGTAGACGTCCGGGACCCACGAATGGAACGGCGCCGCGCCGATCTTGAACAGCAAGCCGACCGCGAGCAGGCCGAGCCCGAGGACCAGCAGGGTGTCCCCGTGCCGCCCGGTCGCCGCCGCGTCGTGAATCGCGCCGAGCGAGACGCTGCCGGCGTACCCGTAGAGCAGCGCGAGCCCGTAGAGGAAGAACGCCGACGAGAACGCGCCGAGCAGGAAGTACTTGACCGCCGCCTCCTGCGACAGCAGCCGCCGGCGGCGGGCCAGACCGCAGAGCAGGTAGAGCGGCAGCGACAGCACCTCGAGGGCGACGAACAGCATCAGCAGGTCGTTGGCGGCGGGGAACAGATCCATCCCGGCGACGGCGAACATCAGCAGCGGGAAGATCTCGGTCTGCGCCCGGCCGAACCCGGCGGCCCGCCGTTCGTCGGCCGAGCCGGGTACGGCGGAGGCCTGCGCGACGAACGCGCCGCCGCCGACTTCCGGGGAGCGGTCGGCGATGAGCAGCACGCTCGCCAGCGAGACGAGGGCGACCGTCGCCTGGATGAACAGCGCCGGCCCGTCGACGGCGATCGCGTCGCCCGCGGTCACGACATGCGTGTGCGCGATTGCGCAGACCGCGACGAACGAGCCGACCAGACCGAGGATGGCGACGCCGACCTGGATCGGCCAGCGCAGGGCGCGCGGCGCGAACGCGTCGACGAGCACGCCCACGACGGCCGCGATCGACACGATGAGGATCGGCGACAGCGCGACGTAGTCGATCGACGGCGCGGTGAAGTCCGCAGCGGCCATCCCAAATCCGGCAAGGGCGGTCACGGAGTGCCTCCGAGGGTCGCCGGCACCGAGGGCGCCGGATCGTGGGACCGCACGTTGGTGAACGTGTGCTTCACCGCCGGGTTGATCGCGTCGAGCAGCGGCTTCGGGTAGATGCCGAGGACGACGATGATCGCCAACACCGGCGCGATCACCCAGGCTTCGCGGCTGCCGAGGTCGCGGAAGCTCTCGACCCCTTCGCGCACCGGGCCGTGGATCGTCCGCTGCACCATCCAGAGCACGTAGACCGCGGCGAGCACGATGCCGAAGATCGCGACGACCGCGAACCAGCGGTGCACGGTGAACGTGCCGACCAGCACCAGGAACTCGCTGACGAACGTCGACAGGCCGGGCAGCGAGAGCGCGGAGAGGCCGGCGACCAGCACCGCCGCGCCGAGCCACGGCGCGACCTTCGCCGCGCCGCCGAAGTCGTCGATCATCCGCGAGCCGCGGCGGGTGGCGAGGAAGCCGACGACGAGGAACAGCGCGCCGGTCGAGAACGCGTGGTTGACCATGTAGAGGGTCGCGCCCGACCCGCCCTGGGTCGTGAACGCGAAGATGCCCAGCGCGATGAAGCCGAAGTGCGACACCGACGAGTAGGCCACCAGCCGCTTCATGTCGCGCTGGCCGATGGCGAGCAGCGCGCCGTAGAGAATCCCCGTGACGCACAAGCCGAGGATGTACGGCGCGAGCTCGCGCGCGGCCCACGGGAACAGCGGGATGCAGAACCGCAGGAAACCGAAGGTGCCGACCTTGTCGAGCACGCCGACGAGCATCACCGCGACGCCGGTCGGCGCCTCCGCGGCCGCGTCCGGCAGCCAGGTGTGGAACGGCCAGAGCGGCGCCTTGATGGCGAACGCGATGAAGAAGCCGAGGAACAGCGCGACCTGCTCGCCGTGCCCGAGGTGCAGGTCACCGGCGAGCAGCGCCCGGTAGTCGAAGGTGCCGTGCTTGAGCGAGTGACCCGACGCGACGAACAGCGCGATCACCGCGACCAGCATGAGCAGCCCGCCGGCGAGCGAATACAGCAGGAACTTCACCGCGGCATACGAGCGGCGGGGTCCGCCGTACGAACCGATCAGGAAGTAGATCGGGATCAGCATCGCCTCGAACAGCACGTAGAACAGGAACACGTCGAGCGAGCCGAAGACGCCGAGGATGATCGCCTCGGTGGCGAGCAGCAGCGCGAAGAACGTGTGCACGCCGCGCTTGCCGTTCTCAGCCTCGTGCCACGACGCGAGGATGATGACCGGCGTCAGCACCGCGGTCATCAGGATCAGCACGAGCGCGATGCCGTCGACACCGACGGCGTAGTGCGCGCCGAACGCCTTGATCCAGTCGTAGCTCTGCACGAACTGGAAGCGCGCGCCGTCCGTCTTGAACTCCAGGCACATCGCGACCGTGCCGGCCAGCGTCACCAGCGACGAGCCGAGCGCGATCCGCTTGACCGTCTCGTTCGACTCGCGCGGTGCCAGCATGATGCCGAGCGTGCCGATCAACGGCAACAGCGCGAGGATCGTCACCCAGGGGAAGTTGCTGCTCGACGTCACGTCCACGCCACTCACCCGACCCGCGCGATCATCAGCACGGCCAGCACGACCATCGCGCCGCCGAGCATCGACAAGGCATACGAGCGGGCGAAGCCGGTCTGCGTACGCCGGACTCGCGCGCTGGTCCCGCCGACCAGTGCGGCGAACCCGTTGACCGCTCCGTCGACGCCGCGGCCGTCGAAGAACACCAGTGCTCTGGTGAGGTAGGCGCCCGGTCGCATGAACACGCTCTCGTTGAGCGCGTCGCCGTAGAGCGACCGGCGCGCCGCCCAGGTGACCGGGGTGACGTTCAGCGGCTGCTCGACCGGGACCGGCTTGCGCCCGACCAGCCACCAGGCAGCGGCGGCGCCGCCGGCGATGACGATCAGCGTCAGCGCGGTCAGCACCGCGGGCGCGATCGTGTGCACGCCTTCCTCGACGCTCTTGCCGACCGACGGGGTGAGGAAGTGCTGCAACGACGCACCGAGCACCATCAGGCCACCCGCGACCAGCGAGCCGACCGCGAGCAACGCCATCGGGCCGGTCATCACCGACGGCGACTCGTGCGGGTGCACGTCCTTCGCCCAGCGACGGTTGCCGAAGAACGTCATGATCATCAGTCGGGACATGTAGAAGGCCGTGAGGCCGGCGCCGACCAGTGCGACGATGCCGAGGATCCAGCCTTCCGGGCCGCCCTTGTCCAGCGCCGCCTCGATGATCTTGTCCTTGGAGAAGAAGCCCGATGTCAACGGGAAGCCGATGATCGCGAGGTAGCCGGCGGCGAACGTCCAGAACGTCACCGGCATGACCTTCCGCAGCCCGCCGTAGCGGCGCATGTTCACCTCGTCGTTCATGCCGTGCATCACCGAACCGGCGCCGAGGAACATGTTGGCCTTGAAGAAGCCGTGCGTGAGCAGGTGCAGGATGCCGATCGCGTAGGCGCCCGGGCCGAGGCCGACCGCGAGCATCATGTAGCCGATCTGGCTCATCGTCGAGGCGGCGAGCACCTTCTTGATGTCGTCGTAGGCGCAGCCGATGATCGCGCCCATCACCAGCGTCACCGCGCCGACGATCTCGACCAGCACCCGCGCGTCACTGGAGATGTCGTAGATCGGGTGCGAGCGCGCGATGAGGTAGACACCCGCGGTCACCATCGTCGCGGCGTGGATCAGCGCGGAGACCGGCGTCGGGCCCTCCATCGCGTCGAGCAACCACGACTGCAACGGGAACTGCGCGCTCTTGCCGCAGGCGCCGAGCAGCAGCAGCAGCCCGATTGCGGTGAGCGTGCCGCCGTGCGCCGTGCGCAGCCCGCCGCCGTAGAACAGGTCGTTGAACGACACCGAGCCGAACGTCGTGAACATCAGCATGATCGCGAGCGACAGCCCGAGGTCGCCGACCCGGTTGACGAGGAACGCCTTCTTGGCCGCGACCGCCGCGCTCGGCTTGTAGGACCAGAACCCGATGAGCAGGTACGACGCGAGACCGACGCCTTCCCAACCGACGTAGAGCAACAGGAAGTTGTCGGCGAGCACGAGCAGCAGCATCGACGCGACGAACAGGTTGAGCTGGCCGAAGAACCGTCGCCGGTCGGGGTCGTGCGCCATGTAGCCGATCGAGTAGATGTGGATCAGCGAGCCGACGCCGGTGATCAGCAGCACGAACACCGCGGTGAGCGGGTCGAACAGCAGGCTGACGTCGACGTGGAACGACCCGGCCGGGATCCACGAGAACAGGTGCTGGTCGACCTGCCGGTCCTGGTCGCTCTTGCGGAACAGGTCGAGGAACAGTGCCAGCCCGATCACGAACGACGCGAGCGGCGCCGCGCAGCCGAGCAGGTGCCCCCACTTGTTCGTCCGGCGGCCGCCGAGCAGCAGCACCGCGGCGCTGACCGCCGGGATCAGCACGAGCAGGAACGTCAGCTTGAACGGTCCGGTCGTCCCGACGAAGCCAGGCGTGTGCGAGAGAACACTCATCGGCGCAGCCTCAGTACTTCAACAAGTTGGCGTCGTCGACCGAGGTCGAGCGACGGGACCGGAAGATGGACATGATGATCGCCAGCCCGATGACGACCTCGGCGGCGGCGACGACCATCACGAAGAACGCGATGATCTGCCCGTCGAGGTTGCCGTCGATCCGGGAGAACGTGACCAGCGACAGGTTGACCGCGTTGAGCATCAGCTCGACGCACATGAACACGACGATCGCGTTGCGCCGGATGAGCACCCCGAGCGCCCCGATCGTGAACAGCACGGCCGAGAGATAGAGGTAGTAGTCGGGGCTCATTCGCCGGCCTCCAACACGCCGCCCGAGGCGGGCCGCGCGTCCCGGATCTCCAGGTACTCCGGCACGCTGGTCATCGCCAGCGACCCGTCCGGCAGCAGCGCCGGGGTGTCGACCGCGTCGTGGTCGGCGTAGACGCCCGGGCCGGGCAGCGGCGCCAACGCGGCACCGCCGCGCTCGACCCGCTCCAGCATCCGTTCCCGCTGGGTCCGTCGCGGCGAGGTGCGCTCGCGGTGCGCGAGCACCATCGCGCCGAGCCCGGCGGTGATGAGCAGCGCGCTGGTCGCCTCGAACGCGAACACGTAGCGGCTGAACAACAGCTCGGCGATCGCGACGACGTTGCCCTTCTCGCCCTGCGCGTCGGCGAGCCCGTGCGTGTGGAACGTGTCGAGCGTGCCGGCGAGCGCGACGATGAGCAGTACGGCGAAGCCCAGCGCGACCAGGGTCGCGGCCAGCCGTTGCCCGCGTAACGTCTCGACCAGCGAGTCCGCCGAGTCGACGCCGACGAGCATCAGCACGAACAGGAACAGCATCAACACGGCGCCGGTGTAGACGACGACCTGCACGACGGCGAGGAACGGTGCGGCCTCCGCGGTGTAGAAGGCCGCTAGCGACAGCATCACGAGCGCGAGCAGCACGGCGGCGTGCACGGCGCTGCGCGCGAAGACGAGACCCAGCGCGCCGACGACCGCGATCGGCGCGAGGATCCAGAACAGGACGGCCTCGTGCGTCGGCGCGGACCCGGCCGCGAGGATGGCAGCGGTCATGAGTCCGCCCTGTCGGCGTGCAGCCGGCCCTCGACGGCCGGGTCGCCGGCGACCGGGCTGATCCCGCCGCCGAGGTAGTAGGCCTTCTCGTCGTCACCGAGACGCATCGGGTGCGGCGGCGCTTCCATCCCCGGAAGCAGCGGCGCGAGCAGCTGGTCCTTGGTGAAGATGAGGTCGTCGCGGCTGTCGTCGGCGAGCTCGTACTCGTTGCTCATCGTCAGCGCGCGGGTCGGGCAGGCCTCGATGCACAGGCCGCAGAAGATGCAGCGCAGGTAGTTGATCTGGTAGACGCGGCCGTACCGCTCGCCCGGCGAGAACCGCTCGGCGTCGGTGTTGTCGGCGCCCTCGACGTAGATCGCGTCGGCCGGGCAGGCCCACGCGCAGAGCTCGCAGCCGATGCACTTCTCCAGCCCGTCGGCATGCCGGTTGAGCACGTGCCGGCCGTGGTAGCGCGGCGCCGTCGGCACCTTCTCTTCCGGGTACTGCTCGGTGACGATCGGCTTGAACATCGTCTTGAAGGTGACGCCGAAGCCGGCGATCGGGGCGAGCAGGGACTTGATCGGCCCGCCCGCGCTGGCCCCGGTCGGCGGAGGTGGAGTGGGTTCGCCGCGCGACTTGTCAGCCACCGGGCACCTCCTCGATGTCGTGGATCGGGCCGCCGGCCGGGACGGTCGCCACCGGCGCGCCGGTCAGCATCGGCATGGGGTAGCTGTTGCGGTCGGCGTCGCCGTCGGGCGGCGGCTCGGTCTGCGCCGCGACGACGGTCTTGTTCTCCAGGAAGAACGACGCGACGAGCACGATGAGCGCGAGCGGGATGCCGACGTACGCGAGCACCTGGAAGCGCGTGTAGCCGAGGTTGGTCAGCTGCTTGAAGCTCGCCACGATCAGGATCCACACCAGGCTCGCCGGGATGAGGATCTTCCAGCCGAGCGCCATGAACTGGTCGTAACGCAGCCGCGGCAGCGTGCCGCGCAACCAGATGAAGCCGAACAGCAAGGTGAACATCTTCGCGAGGAACCACAGCACCGGCCACCAGCCGTGGTTCAGCATGTTGTCGCCCACCAGCGACAGCGGCCACGGCGCGCGCCAGCCACCGAGGAACAGCGTCGTCGCGAGCGCGGAGACCGTCGTCATGTTGATGTACTCGGCGAGGAAGAACATCGCGAACTTGATCGACGCGTACTCGGTGTGGAACCCGCCGACGAGCTCGCCTTCGGCCTCGGGCAGGTCGAACGGTGCCCGGTTGGTCTCGCCGACCATCGACACGAGGTACATCACGAACGACGGGAACAACGGCAGTGCGTACCAGAGGCTGTGCTGCGCCGACACGATCTCCGACGTGGACAGCGACCCGGCGTAGATGAACACACCGGCGAGCGCGAGGCCCATCGCGACCTCGTAGGAGATGACCTGCGCGGCCGAGCGCAACCCGCCGAGCAGCGGGTACGGCGACTGCGACGACCAGCCGGCGAGCACGATGCCGTAGACGCCCACCGACGCCATCGCGAGGATGAACAGCACCGCGACCGGCAGGTCGGTGATCTGCAGCGGCGTCTTGTGCCCGAAGATCGAGACCTCCGGGCCGACCGGGATCACCGCGAACGACAGGAACGCCGGGATCGCGGAGACGATCGGCGCGAGGATGTAGAGCGGCTTGTCGACGAGCGCCGGGATCAGGTCTTCTTTCAGCATCAGCTTCACGCCGTCGGCGAGACCTTGGGCGAGGCCGAACGGGCCGACCCGGTTGGGGCCGGGGCGCTGCTGCATCCGGCCGACGATGCGCCGCTCGGCCCAGATCATCAGCAGTGTCGTCAAGACGAGGAACAGGAAGATGACGACCGTCTTGAGCAGGATGAGCCACCACGGGTCGCGACCGAACGCGCCGAGGTCGGCGCCGCCGGACGTCGCCGCCAAGATCGACATGGTCGTCATGCGCCGATCCTCACGACCGCGCCGCTGGTCACGCCGAGCTGCTCGTGCACGTGACAGCCCTCCGACATCGCCGGCAACCACACGACGCGGTCCGGCAGGTCGGCGACGGCGTACGGCACGGTGATCGAGCCGCGGTCGGTGCTCACCGTCACCGTCGACGTGGCGCCGATCTCCTTGACCGTGGTCTCGGACAGCAGCGCGGTCGTCGGGCGGCGGGTGCCGGCGAGGTGGGGCTCGGAGTCCTGCAGCCGGCCGTCGTCGAGCAACTGGTGCCAGGTCGCCAGCACGGCCTCGCCGGCGCCGGGCGATGGCGCCGCCGCTGCGCCGGCCTCGGTGATCGCCGGACGCTCGCCGGCGAACGAGCCGAGGCGCTGGATCTCGGCCTGCGTGGCCTCGACCGAGGGCAGCGCCAGGTCGATGTGCAGCACCTCGGCGAGCCGGTGCAGCACCCGGCCGTCCGACAGCGCGCCGCCACCGTGTGCGGGAGTCTCCAACGTCGTACCGAACGGCCGCACCCGGCCCTCCCAGTCGACGTACGAGCCGGACTTCTCCACCGCCGGCGCGACGGGGAGTACGACGTCGGCGCGGTCGGTGATCGGCGACTCGCGGAGCTCGAGGGAGAGCACGAACGGCGCGTTCTCGACCGCCGCCAAAGCGAGCTCGGGGTCGGCCAGGTCGCGGATGTCGACGCCCGCGATCACCAACGCGATCTCGCCGGCGGCGGCGGCGCGCAGGATGTCGTCGGTCGACCGGCCGACGTGGTCGGACAGCTCGTCGACCCCCCACGCCGCGGCAACCTCCGCTCGGGCGGCCGCGTCGGCGACGGGGCGGCCGCCGGGCAGCAGGCCGGGCAGGCAGCCGGCTTCGACCGCGCCGCGGTCGCCGGCCCGTCGCGGTACCCAGGCGAGCTTCGCCCCGGTGCGGTCCGCCAGCGCCGCCGCGGCGGCGAGCCCGCCGGGAGCCGTCGCGAGCCGCTCGCCGACGAGGACGACCGCGCCCGGCTCGGTCAACGCGGTCTCGTCGAGACCGGCCAGCAGCTCGGCCTCGTTGCCCGGGATGCACTGCAGCAACCGGCCGGACAGCTTGCGCAGCCCGCGGGTGGCGAACGGCGCGACGTCGAGGACCTGCGTTCCGCGCGCGAGCACCGCCTTGCGCAGCCGGAGGAAGACGATCGGCGACTCCTCCTCGGCGTCCAGCCCCACGGTGAGCACCGCGGGCGCGGCGTCGAGATCGGCGTACGTCGTCTCGAGGTAGCGGCCGGCGACCCGCGAGGTCAGGAACTGCGCCTCCTCGGCGGAGTGCGGGCGGGCCCGGAAGTCGACGTCGTCGGTGCCGAGGACGAGCCGGGCGAACTTGGCGTAGGCGTAGGCGTCTTCGACGGTGAGCCGGCCGCCGGTGAGCACGCCGACCTTGCCGAACCACTCGTCGAGCCCGTGCCCGGCGCGGTCGAGCGCCTCGCTCCACGACGCCTCGACGAGGTAGCCGTCGGTGTCACGGACCAGCGGCGCGGTGATCCGGTCCTTCGCCGTGGCGTACTGGAACGCCCACCGACCCTTGTCGCAGTTCCACTCTTCGTTGACGTCGGGGTCGGCACCGGCCAGCCGGCGCAGCACCTTGCCGCGCCGCCAGTCGGTGCGCTGCTGGCAACCGGACGCGCAGTGCTCGCACACCGACGGCGTCGACACGAGGTCGAACGGCCGCGCGCGGAAGCGGTACTGCGCGCCGGTCAGCGCGCCGACCGGGCAGATCTGCACGGTGTTGCCGGAGAAGTAGGAGTTGAACGGCTCGTCGGTGTAGACCGCGACCTGCTCCAGCGCGCCGCGCTCGAACAGCTCGATGAACGGGTCGCCGGCGATCTGCTGGGAGAACCGCGTGCACCGCGCGCACAGCACGCACCGCTCGCGGTCGAGCAGCACCTGCGACGAGATCGCGATCGGCTTCTCGAAAGTGCGCTTCTCGTCGCGGAACCGCGACTCGGCAGGGCCGTTCGTGAGCGCTTGGTTCTGCAGCGGGCACTCGCCGCCCTTGTCACAGACCGGGCAGTCGAGCGGGTGGTTGAGGAGCAGGAACTCGAGGGTGCCGCGCTGCGCCTTGTCGGCGACGTCGGACGTGAGCTGGGTCTTGATGACCATGCCGTCGGTGACCGTCGTCGTACACGACGTCAGCGGCTTGCGCTGCCCCTCGACCTCGACGATGCACTGGCGGCAGGCGCCGAGCGGTTCGAGCAGCGGGTGGTCGCAGAACCGCGGCACCTGGATGCCGAGCTGTTCGGCCGCCCGGATGATGAGGGTGTTCTTCGGCACCGTGATCTCGATGCCGTCGATCGTGCAGGTGACCATGTCGGTGCTCATGACTCGGCCCCGCTGTTGGCCGCAAAGAGGGTCGACGCGGACGGGTCGAACGGGCAGCCGCCCTGCTCCCAGTGCGCGACGTACTCGTCCTTGAAGTACTGCACCGACGAGGTGATCGGGCTGGTCGCGCCGTCGCCGAGCGCGCAGAACGAGCGGCCGAGGATGTTGTCGCACGCGTCGAGCAACGTGTCGATGTCCTGCGCGTCGCCCTCGCCCTTCTCCAGCCGGTCGAGGATCTGCACCATCCAGTAGGTCCCCTCCCGGCACGGCGTGCACTTGCCGCACGACTCGTGGGCGTAGAACTCGGTCCAGCGCAGCACCGCGCGCACGACGCACGTGGTGTCGTCGAAGATCTGCAGCGCCTTGGTGCCGAGCATCGATCCGGCTGCGCCGACGCCTTCGTAGTCGAGCGGGATGTCGAGATGCTCGGCGGTGAGGATCGGCGTCGACGATCCGCCGGGCGTCCAGAACTTCAGCTGGTGCCCTTCGCGGACGCCGCCGGCGACGTCGAGCAACTGCCGCAACGTGACGCCGAGCGGTGCCTCGTACTGCCCCGGCCGGGTCACGTGCCCGGACAAGGAATAGAGCGTGAAGCCCGGCGACTTCTCGGTGCCGAACCCGCGGAACCACTCGACGCCCTTGTCGACGATCGCCGGCACGCTCGCGATCGACTCGACGTTGTTGATGACGGTCGGGCTCGCGTAGAGGCCTTCGATCGCCGGGAACGGCGGGCGCAGCCGGGGCTGGCCGCGATAGCCCTCGAGCGAGTCGAGCAGCGCGGTCTCCTCGCCACAGATGTACGCGCCGGCACCGGCGTGCACGACGACGTCGAGCGAGTAGTCGGAGCCGAACAAGCCCTCGCCGAGCAGCTTCGCGGCGTACGCCTCCTGGACCGCGGCCTGCAACCGCCGTACGACGTGCAACACCTCGCCGCGGATGTAGATGAACGCATGGTTCGCGCGGATGGCGTACGACGCGATCAGCACGCCCTCGATCAGGACGTGCGGGTTGGCGAGCATGAGCGGGATGTCCTTGCAGGTGCCCGGCTCCGACTCGTCGGCGTTGACGACGAGGTAGTGCGGCTTGCCGTCGCCCTGCGGGATGAAGCCCCACTTGTTGCCGGTCGGGAAACCGGCGCCGCCGCGGCCGCGCAACCCGGAGTCCTTGACCAGCTGGATGATCGCGTCGGGGTCCATCGCGAGCGCCTTGCGCGCGGCCTTGTAGTCGCCGCCGTAGCCGTCGAGGGTCCACGGCCGGTCGTCGCCCCAGTTGGCCATGAGCACCGGGGTCAGGATGCTGGTCATCGCTTCAGTCCTTCGAGCGACGCGGGGCCGGCAGCGACACCTTCGTCGGCGAGGCCGTCGTAGAAGCCGGCCAGCACCCGCTCGGCCTGCTTGAACGTGACGACCGAGTCGGCGCCGCGGGTCGGCTTGACCGGCCGGCCGGCGCGCAGGTCGTCGACGAGCGCCTTCGCCGACTGCGGCGTCTGGTTGTCGAAGAACTCCCAGTTGACCATCACGACGGGCGCGTAGTCGCAGGCCGCGTTGCACTCGACGTGTTCGAGCGAGACCTTGCCGTCGTCGGTCACGGCGTCCTGGCCGGACACGCCGAGGTGTTCCTTGAGCGCGGCGTAGATCGCGTCGCCGCCCATGACCGCGCACAGCGTGTTGGTGCAGACGCCGACGTGGTAGTCACCGACCGGGCGGCGCTTGTACATCGTGTAGAACGTCGCGACCGCGCCCACCTCGGCCTTGGTCAGCCCGAGCAGCTCGGCGCACATGCCGATGCCCTCCGGGGAGACGTAGCCCTGCTCGCTCTGGACGAGATGCAGCATCGGCAGCAGGGCCGAGCGCGGCTTCGGGTAGCGCGCGATGAGCTGGCGCGCCTCGTCGCGCGTCTTGTCGCTGATCGCCATTACCGGTCGACACCACCCATCACCGGGTCGACGCTCGCGACCGACGTGATCACGTCGGCGATCATGCCGCCTTCGATCAGCACCGGGACAGCTTGCAGGTTCACAAACGATGGGTCGCGCAGGTGGACGCGGTAGGGCCGGGTGCCGCCGTCGGAGACGACGTGCGCACCGAGCTCGCCGCGCGGCGACTCGACCGGCACGTAGGCCTGTCCCGGTGGCACCCGGAAGCCCTCGGTCACCAACTTGAAGTGGTGGATGAGCGCTTCCATCGACTCGCCCATGATGTGCCGGATGTGGTCGAGCGAGTTGCCGAGCCCGTCGCCGCCGAGCGCGAGCTGCGCCGGCCAGGCGATCTTCTTGTCCTCGATCATCACCGGGCCCGGCCGCAGCTTGTCGAGTGCCTGCTCGATGATCCGCAGCGACTGGCGCATCTCGTTGATCCGGACCAGGTAGCGGGCGAAGCAGTCACCGGCGGGGGACGTGACGACGTCGAAGTCGTAGCTGTCGTAGCCGCAGTAGGGCATCTCCTTGCGCAGGTCCCAGGCGAAGCCGGACGCGCGCAGCAGCGGGCCGGTGACGCCGAGCTGCAGGCAGCCGCGGGTGTCGAGGACGCCGACGTCCTTGTTGCGCTTGATCCAGATCGGGTTGGCGGTCAGCAACGTCTCGTACTCGTCGACCTTGCCGCGCATGTACGGCAGGAACTCGCGGATCCGGTCGACCGCGCCGGGCGGCAGATCCTGCGCGACGCCACCGGGGCGGATGTACGCGTGGTTCATCCGCAGGCCGGTGATCATCTCGAGGATCTCGAGGATGCGCTCGCGCTCGCGCAGGCCGAACAGCATCATCGTGATCGCGCCGATCTCCAGGCCGCTCGTCGCGATCCAGACGAGGTGCGAGGAGATCCGCTGCAGCTCCATCACGAGCACGCGGATCACGTTGACCCGCTCGGGGATTTGCTCCTCGACGCCGAGGAGTCGCTCGACGCCGAGGCAGTAGGTGGCCTCGTTGAACAACGGGGACAGGTAGTCGCATCGAGTGATGAACGTGACCGCCTGAGTCCAGTTGCGGAACTCCATGTTCTTCTCGATGCCGGTGTGCAGATAGCCGATGACGAGCCGCGAGCGCGCGACCGTCTCGCCTTCGAGCTCGAGCACCAGCCGGAGCACGCCGTGGGTGGACGGGTGCTGCGGGCCCATGTTGACGACGATGCGCTCGGCGTCGATCGGGTCGACCGAGCCCACGACGTCGTCCCAGTCGCCGCCGCCGACGGTGAAGACGCGGCCGGACTCGTCGGCCGTCGTACTGCCGTACGGATCGGTCGCGGAGTACGTCGAGGTGTACGTCGTGTCGCTCACGCCCGCCACCCGCCGTCGCCGGACTTGTCAGCACGTGGTGTGGCTATAGCGACGTCACGCGCTGACAACTCGCGAGATGTCCTACGCATACGACCTCCGCTCGTCCGGCGGCGGCACCTGCGCGCCCTTGTATTCGACCGGTACGCCGCCGAGCGGGTAGTCCTTGCGCTGCGGGTGCCCCGGCCAGTCGTCGGGCATCTCGATCCGGGTGAGGCCGGGATGGCCGTCGAAGACGATGCCGAAGAAGTCCCACGTCTCGCGCTCGTGCCAGTTGGCCGTCGGGTAGATGCCGGTGACGCTCGGCACGTGCGGGTCCTCGGTGGTGACACACACCTCGAGGCGCAGCCGGCGGCGATAGGTCATCGACAGCAGGTGGTAGACGGCGTGCAGCCGGCGGCCGGTCGGGTCGTTCGGGTAGTCGACACCGGAGACGCCGCTGAAGTGCTCGAACCGCAACCGCGGCTCGTCCCGCAACGTGCGGCAGACGTCGAGCAGAGACTCGCGCTTGACGAACAGCGTCAGCTCGCCGCGGTGCACGACGACCCGCTCGATCGCGTCGCCGAACCCGGCGTACGCCGACTCCAGCGCGTCGGTCGCCTCGTCGAACCACCCGCCGTAGGGCTTTGCCGTCGACGCGACGTCCGGCTGCCGTACGGCGATCTGCCCGAAGCCGGACGTGTCGCCGTAACCGCTGGCGCCGAACATGTCGCGCGTGTCACCGGAGGTCATCGCACGTCTCCCGGCAACGGGGCGCCGAAGACCAGCGGCGCACCGGCCGGCAAGCCCTTGGAGATGCGCGTGTCTCGGACGATCGGCTTGTCGTAGGGCGCGTCGTCGAGCGTCGTCCACGCCGGCTTGCCGCTGATCGGTGCGACCCGGATCTTGTCGTGCAGCTTGAGGATCGCGTCGAGCAGCATCTCCGGGCGCGGCGGGCAGCCGGGGAGGTACATGTCGACCGGCACCACGTGGTCGACGCCCTGCACCACCGCGTAGTTGTTGAACATCCCGCCACTGCTCGCGCAGACACCCATCGCGAGCACCCACTTGGGCTCGGGCATCTGGTCGTAGATCTGCCGCAGCACCGGCGCCATCTTCTGCGACACCCGGCCGGCGACGATCATCAGGTCGGCCTGCCGCGGCGTCGCGGAGAACCGCTCCATGCCGAACCGCGCGATGTCGAAGCGCGGGCCGCCGACCGCCATCATCTCGATCGCGCAGCAGGCGAGGCCGAACGTCGCCGGCCACACGCTGTTCTTGCGGGCGATGTTGACCAGCTTGGCGACGGTGGTCAGCAGGATGCCGTCGGGAAGTTTCTCTTCGAGGCCCATGAGGTCAGTCCCACTCCAGTCCGCCGCGCCGCCAGACGTAGGCGTAGACGACGAACACCGCGACCACGAACAGGATCATCTCGACCAGCCCGAACAGGCCGAGCTTGTCGAACGCGACGGCCCACGGGTAGAGAAAGATGATCTCGATGTCGAAGACGATGAACAGCATCGCCGTCAGGTAGTACTTCACCGGCAGCTTGTGGCCGCGGAACGCTTGCGGGCTCGGCTCGATGCCGCATTCGTAGGCCTCGAGCTTGGCGCGGTTGAACCGCTTCGGACCGGTCAGCGACCCGGCGAGGACCGAGAAGACGGCGAAGCCGGCGGCAACGACGAACAGCACGAGGATGGGCACCACGTCGTTCGTTCCTCCTCCGGATTGCTGGGCTTGGACAGTCTAGGCAGCGGGCGCGAGGCGGTTGAGGGCGGTGACGATGCGATCGAACGCGTCGCCGCCGCGCGGTTCGGCGAGGTTCGCGAGCAGCTTCAGGCAGAACTTCATCAACGTCGGATGCGGCAGGCCGTGCCGGGTGGCGAGCTTCATCACCGACGGGTGCCCGATCGCGCGGACGAACAGCCGGCCGACGGTGTAGTAGCCGCCGTACTCCGCGTCGAGCGCCTTCGGGTAGCCGTGCAGCACGCGCTCCCGCCGTACGCCTTCCGGCTCGGCGAGCGCTTGCGCGACGATCTCGGCGGCGAGCCGGCCGGACTCCATCGCGTAGGCGATGCCCTCGCCGTTCATCGGGTTGACCATGCCGCCCGCGTCGCCGACGAGCAGCGCGCCGTCGGCGTAGTGCGGCTTGCGGTTGAAGCCCATCGGCAGCGCGGCGCCACGCGTCGGTGCGGTCGCGTTCTCCTCGACGAAGCCCCACTCCGCCGGCAGGTGCGCGAGCCAGCGATCGAGCAGCGCGCGGTAGTCGGTCTTGCCGAACGCGTCGGACGTGTTGAGGATGCCGAGGCCGACGTTGCTGGTGCCGTCGCCGACGCCGAAGATCCAGCCGTAGCCCGGCAGCAGCCGGCTCTCGCCGGGCGATCCGTCCCAGAGCTCGAGCCACGACTCCAGCCAGTCGTCGTCGTGCCGCGGCGAGCGGTAGTAGCGGCGGTAGGCCACGCCCATCGGCCGGTCGTCGCGCTTGTGAATCCCGAGCGCGAGCGAGAACCGCGAGGAGTTGCCGTCGGCGACCAGCACCAGCGGCGCCCGGAACTCGCGGCCGTCCTTGGTCGTCACGCCGACGACCCGGTTGGTCCGCTCGTCGCGGATCGGGTCGGTGACGGTCGTCCCCTCGTAGAGCTGCGCGCCGGCCTTCTGCGCCGTCCGGGCGAGGATCTCGTCGAAGTCCTGGCGCGGGCGGACCAGCCCGTACGACGGGAACGCGGCGAGGTCCGGCCAGGGCATCTCGATCCGCATGCCGCCGCCGAGGATGCGCAGGCCGTGGTTGCGGATCCAGCCGTTCTCGGGGTCGGTGTCGATGCCCATCGCGACGAGCTGCTTCACCGCGCGCGGCGTCAGGCCGTCGCCGCAGACCTTCTCCCGGGGGAAGGTCGCCTTCTCCAGCGCGACCACGTCGACGCCGGCCTGCGCGAGGTGGTACGCCGCGGTCGCGCCACCGGGGCCGGCACCGACGACGATGACGTCGGCGTCGTACGCGGTGTTGCCTGAGGGGGCGGTCACGGCAGCGCTCCGAGAGGTTTTGTGAACGCGTTCACAAGTACGCGACGAGTCTAGCGGGATCGCCGGGTCAGCTGGGACGCAGGGCGACGTGCAGCGCGACCGCGCCGAAGAGCAGATTGCGCCAGCCGACCTGGCCCCAGCCGGCCGCGCGGATCTCCTCGGCGAGGGCCGCCTGGCCGAACCACGCGCCGGCCGACTCGGCGAGGTAGCTGTAGGCCGCCGGGTCGGACGAGAACGGCCGGGCGAGGACCGGCATGACCCGGTTGGTATAGAGCCGGTTGAGCCGGTCCAGCGTCGCGGACGGCGGGTGCGAGGTCTCGAGGACGGCGAGCCGGCCGCCCGGCTTCGTGACCCGGGCCAGCTCGGCGAGCGCGGTCCGGACGTCCGCGACGTTGCGCAACCCGAACGAGATCGTCGTCGCGTCGAACGACTCGTCGCCGAACGGCAGCGCGAGCGCGTCACCGGCGACGAACGTGACCTCGGGATGCTTGCGCCGGCCGACCGAGAGCATGCCGAGGGAGAAGTCGCACGCGACCGCGCGCGCGCCGGCCTCGACGAACGGCAGCGATGAGGCACCGGTGCCGGCGGCGAGGTCGAGGACCCGCGCGCCGGGGGCGATCTCGAGCGCGCCGGCGACGAGCCGGCGCCAGCGCCGCTCCTGGCCGAACGTCATCACCGCGTTGGTGCGGTCGTAGCGCTCGGCGACGGCGTCGAACATCCGGGCGACGTCGCCGGGTCGCTTCTCCAACGTCGCCCTGGTCACGGAATCCATTGTCACCCGCCGGCGATCATGCACGTGTTGGGGTTATTCCAGGTCCAGAACCCCAACTACTGCATGATCGGCGCGGGGTTGGTGTGGGGTCGCTACGTGCGGAGGGCGCGGAGGCGGTCGACGAGATGGGTGACGCTGGTGCCCTTCTCGATGTAGTCGTCGGCCCCCGCGGCCAGGGCCTGCTCCGCCAGGGCTCGGTGCTCGAACCCGGAGAAGATGACGATCCGCGCGTCCGGCAGCTGCCGGCGCAGCTCCGGCAGCGCCGACATCCCGTCCATCACCGGCATCGCCAGGTCGAGCAGTACGACGTCCGGCGCGAGGCCGGCCGCGACGCTGAGGGCCTGCGCGCCGTCGGCCGCCGTACCGACGACTTCGAAGTCGTCCTCGATGTCGAGGAGCAGCGTCAGCAGGTCGCGCAGGTGCGCCGCGTCGTCGACGACGAGCACCCGGTCTGGCACAGCCGACTCCTACCTCGCGGCACGCGCAAACGCGGGCTGGCGGGCCCGCGTCTCGTAGTTACCCAAGCCGAAAGGAGACCTATCGGTCCAATCGGGTGACGTCCGCGTCGCGGGCGAGCATCTCGTCGACGTACGCGTCTTCCCGCTCGGTCCGCTCGGCCATCCGCCGCCGGCCACGGTCGACGGCGTCGCCGAGCGATTCCGCGAGAGCCTGCCGCTGCCGGTCGAGCAGGAAGTACGACAGCACGCCGGAGACCAACAGCGCGACGGCGAGCAGGACGATGCTGCGCAGTCCAGCCAATGCGAGAAGGGCGGCGCACGCGACGAACAAGGCCAGCCGCAAAGCGTTGTAGACGAGAAACGCACGCGTCGCGGGCCGGGGCACGAGAGCGAGCCTAATTGTCGGCGTCGGGCGTCCGCGTGGAGCGGACGCCCGACGCCGGAGACTTACGCGTCGATCGCAACCGCTGCCCGGCGGCGGCGCAGGACAGCGAGGCCAGCGGTCACGAGCATCGCGGCCACGACCGGAACGCTGTAGCTCAGGCCGGTGTCGGCGAGGCCGGGAGTCCCGGAGCCGGGCGAGCCGGCCGACGCACCGGTCGAGTACGACGCGCTCTCCGCGAGAGTTGCGATCGCGACCGTGCCACCGTTGGTGATGACCGTGGTCGGGACGGCGGCCGACACGAACTGGCTCAGCGCCTTGCCCTTCGCGGCCATGCTCTTGGCGGTGCGGACCGACAGGTTGAGGAAGCTCGTCGGGAGCGTGAGCTTCGGCAGCGTGATCGTCACGCCGGTGATCGACGCGGTCGCGGTGTGCGTCACACCACTGACCGACCGCGACGTCTGACCGACGCCGACCGCGACCGACGGCGGGGTGAAGCTGATCCCCGCGACGCTGTTCAGCACGCTCGACAGCTGTGCCAGCACGCCGTTCAGGGCCGTGGTGAGGTCGGCCGACGGCGTGAGCGTGCCGAGGATGCTCAGCGTGCCGATCTTCGCCTCGGCCACCGGTGCCGGCGAGTTCGCCGAGGCGACCGCCTTCGTCGTCACGCTGATGCTGCCGAGCGACGCCAGTGCAGCGGTGCTGGAGCCGACGTTGTCGATGACCTGCGACGCCAGGTTGAACAACGCGTCTTCGAGCGCGCTGAGCTGGTCCGCCAAGGTGTGCGCGGCCGCGGCCGCGGCGTCGGCGTCGAGCGCGGTCTGGGCGAGGGTCGCTAGGTCGATGCTGTTCGCCGTAGCGAGAGCGTCGAGGCTGTTCTTGGTCGACGTCGCGAGCGCCTCGTACTGCGTCGGCGTCAGTGCGGTCGTGAGGCCGAGGGCACTCAGCGGGCTGATGCCGTCGAGCGTCGTGAGCGCCGAAGTGAATGCGGCGTTCGCGGTCGCGTCGGCCGCGTCGGCGGTGGCCGCATCGGTGTTCGCCTGGGTCAGCGCGGCGTCCGTGGCGGCCCATGTCGTCGGCGCGCCCGCGCCAATTGCGCTGCTCGCGGTCGTGACCGCGCTGTCGAGCGCCGTCAGCGCGCCGCCGTCGATCAGCGCGTTGAGCTTGTCGAGGTTGGCCTTGGTCAGCGAGAGAACGAGCGCCATCGGGTCGACGTTCAGCGCGTCGAGGAGGTCGGCGACCGACGGCAGCGCCAGGTGGCCGAGAACGACCGACTTCTCCGCGCTGGACTGCGACGAGGAGACCTGTGCGGTGTTCGTCAGCGACGCCGCGGTCGCGTCCAGCGAGACCGGCAGCGGACCGACCGACAGCGAACCGAGGGCCTTCAGCACCGCCGACGTGAGGACCGTCGTACCGTCCGTCGCGGTCAGCGCGAACGTCGGGCCGGTGATGCTCGCGAGCCCGCCCGGGATCGTCGCGGTCTGCGTCCCGCTCGGCACCGTGACCGGCGAGCTCGCCGGCGTGACCGTCTGCTGGCCGTACGTCGTCCCGTCCAGTGCGGCCGGCGTCACGACGATCGCCGCGGTGTGCGGCGACGCGGCATTGCTGGCTTCAGCCGAGATCTGGCCGGCGCTGATCGCATGCCCACCGAGCTCGACGTGCAGCAACCGCAAGCTGGACGATGCCGTCCCGTGCGTCGCGGTCGAGGTCGCGGCAACCGCCGGTGCGGTGGCGGCGGTGGTGAGAGCGAGTGCGGCGGCTACTGCCAGCGCAGGGCGGAATCGGTACACAACTACCCCCGGACGTCAATCGGGCGGAACCTACGCGGAACACTCGAAGGCTCATAGGAAGTGCCCCATTGCGTCCATAGCCCAGGAGGACTAGAGCGGGGTGGTTTCGCTCGAACCGCCCACTCGGCGCGAAACGCCGGTACTTTTGTGCGAAACGGCTGACGCGGGGCCTGTCCAGGGGTAGATACTTTGCTCACCAGAGCTCGCGCAGCTCATCAAGGGCACGCGCTCGGACGAGGGGGACGATTGTGGAGACACGAGAGCGGCTGCTGACACCGGGAGAGGTCGCCAGCCTGTTCCGAGTCGATCCCAAAACCGTCACGCGGTGGGCGGCAGCCGGGCGAATCAGCAGCATCCGTACGCCGGGCGGTCATCGCCGCTTCCGCGAGAGCGAAGTACGTGCGCTGCTGCGCGGCGAAGAGAACGGCGCGACTGCACCCGCCCCTCGCAGCTCTGTCGAAGACGACGACATCGAATCCATCGTCAGCTGATGCGGCTTGGCCGCGTGAGTCCTCGCGACGCGGGCTGACCGCCGAGTCGCCTTCGGCGAATCGCCGCTACGCGCGCTCTTCGCGGCGCCCGCCCGCTACTTTCCGCGTCGTCCTCCTCAGGACACCCCGGCGTAGCTGTGTAGTCCGGAAATCACTGTGTTGACGACGTAGTAGTCGACCATCAGGCAGCCGAAGCCGATCAGGGAGAGCACGGCCGCGCGGCGGCCGCGCCAGCCGGCGGTGGCTCGCGCGTGCAGGTATGCGGCGTAGGCCACCCACGTGATGAACGACCAGGTCTCCTTGGGGTCCCAGCCCCAGTAGCGGCTCCACGCGTACTTCGCCCAGATCGCGCCGGCGATGATCGCGAACGTCCACACCGGGAACGCGAAGCCGATGACCTTGTAGGCCAACCGATCCAGCCGATCCGCCGATGGCAGCCAGCGGGCGAGGCCGTTGTACTCGGCGACCGACGCGGTGCCCGGCCCGAGGCTGGCCCGCCGGTCGAGCCAGGTGCGGGTCAGGTAGAGCAGCGTGATGACGCCGGAGACCATGAACGCGCCGGACGCGGTGATCGCGGCGACGACGTGGATCTTGATCCAGTACGAGTTGAGGATCGGCTGCAGCGGCGCGGCGGGCGCGTAGAGAACGGTGCCGGCGAGCCCGAGGTAGAGCACGACCGGCGTCATCACGAACGCGCCGAGGAAGCGCACCGGTTGCCGGGTCAGCAGCGCGAGGAAGACGGTGACCGCGACGAGCGCGACCATCGTCGAGAACTCGTACATGTTGCCCCACGGCACCCGGTCGACCGCGGCGCCGCGGGTCGCCACCGAACCGATGTGCAGCAGCCAGCCGGCGACGGTGAGGCCGACGGCGAACCGCCCGATCCGCTCGGCCTTCGCGACCTGGTCGCCGCGGGAACGCGCGATCCGCGCGAACGCGAACTCGACGGAGTAGCCGAACATCGCGACCGCGTAGCAGAGCACCGTCCAGGTGAAGAGGACATCGCTCGCGTGGGCGAGTGAGACGTTGACGCCGGCCACGGTGGTCGTCAGTCCTTCATCCGTCGAAGCAGGGAGTCGAACTCGGTCGCGAAGCCGTCGGCGTCGGTGCGCGCGAGGCCGCCGGCCATGACCACCGTACGCCGGACACCCGTCGCGTCGCCGCTCGGCACGGCGCGCACCCACATCCGCCGCCGCCGCACCCACAGCGAGCTCAGCAGGCCGCCCACGATGCAGACCGCGGCGACCAGCACGACCGTCGATCCGGGGTCGTGCGCGATCTGGAACGTGGCCCACTGGTCGAGCCCCGCGAACGTGACCGTGGTGCCGTCCGCGAGGGTCCATTTCTGACCGGGGCTGAGCGTCTTCGTGCCGATGTTCTTCAACGACGCGACCGGCAGCGAGTACACCGACTGCGGGCGGCCGCTGGTCAGCCCGAGGTCGCCTTGCCACGCCGCGAGCGTGAGCACCGGCGCGTCCGGCCCGGGGTACGACGACCGCGCCCCGAACGGGGTCGGTTCGTACGTCGGGAAGAAGAAGCCGGTGAAGCCGAGCTGGTGCGGCAGCCCGGCCGGCACCTTCACCACTCCGTGCGACGCGAACATCGCGTCGTCGGGCAGGAACGGCGTGTCCTTGTCGTAGACCAGTTTTCCCTGCTTGTCGCGCACCTGGATGCGCACGGCGTACCCGTGGCCGACGAGGAAGACGTCGGTGCCGGCGATCGACAACGGGTGGTTCGTCGTGACGTCGTACGGCCGCGGCGCGGCGTCCGGTGTCGAGCGGTAGTCGACGTACGCGTGGAACGACTTCGGCTCGCCGCTCGGCTGGTAGCTCGCGGTGAACTTCCGCAGCGTGAAGGTGAACGGCGGCAGCGCCGACTCCGATCCGAGCCGGGCCGGCGTGAACACGTCGTACGACGACGGCACGTCGCTGAAGCTGCCGCCGTCGGTGACGAGCACCGTGCCCTTGTAGCCGAACAGACCGCCGAGGGCGATGCCGGCGAGCAGTACGACGAGCGACACGTGGAAGACGAGGTTGCCGGTCTCGCGCAGGTAGCCCTTCTCCGCGCCGACCGACCACGCCCCGTCGCCTTCGTTGCGGAGCTCGGTCCGCCAGCGCTGCTGTCGCAAGACGTCGCTGGCCCGCACGATCGTCGCTTCGGCGTCGCCGGCGACCTCCCAGGTGCCGTTGACGGCGAGCCGCTCGAGCCGTTTCGGCGCGGCCGGCGGCTTGCGGCGCAGCGCCCGTGCGTGCAACCGGATCCGCGGCACCAGGCAACCGACGAGCGAGGCGAACAACAGCAGGTAGATCGCGGCGAACCACGGCGCCGCGAACACGTCGAACAGCGACAGCCGGTCGAGGAACGGGCCCAGCTTCGGGTGCGCGGTGAAGAAGTCGTCGACCTTCACCGGGTTGAGCCCGCGCTGCGGCAGCAACGTGCCGGGCACGGCGGCCAATGCGAGCAGGGACAACAACAACAGCGCGGTCCGCATGCTGGTCAGCGATCGCCACAGGCCGCGCAGCCGGTGCCGGCTCGACGGCGGCGCGGGAGCGGGCGCGGTCGACAGCGCCGCGGTGGCGGTGTCGTCGACGAGGGTTTCGGTCATCGGATCACACCGGCGCCGTGTAGCCCTGGAGCACGTTGCGCAGGTCGCGGGACAGCGCCTCCCACTGCCCGGTGAGCAGCAGCACGCCGACCGTGACGAGCAGCGCGCCGCCGGCCCACACGACGACGCCGTAGTGCCGCTTGACGACGGCGAACGCGCCGAGGGCGTGCCGGAACGCGAGCCCCGTCGCCACGAACGGCAGCCCGAGACCGAGGCAGTAGACGAACGTCAGCAGCGCGCCGCGCCCGGCGGTGGCGGCGTTGTCGGTCGACGCGAGGCCGATGACGACGGCGAGCGTCGGCCCGGTGCACGGCGTCCAGCCGACGGCGAACAGCATGCCGAGCAGCGGCGCACCGACCAGCCCGGCGCGCGGCAGCCGGTGGATGCGCCATTCCCGTTGCATCCGCGGCACCAAGCCGACGAACGCGAGCCCGAGCAGGATCGCGATGACGCCGCCGACCCGGTCGACCGCGGTCGGGTGCGCGAGCAGCTTGTTGCCGAGGTGGCCGAAGAACGCGCCCTCGCTGACGTAGACGATCGCCAGCCCGAGGACGAACAACGCGGATCCGGCGAGGACCCGGCCGGACACGTGCCACCGTCTCTTTGCGTCGCCGTCGTTCTCGGCCTGGGCGACAAGATCGGCTCCCGACAAGCCAGTGATGTAAGACAAGTAACCAGGCACCAGCGGGAGCACGCACGGCGACAGGAACGACACCAGGCCGGCCAGCATCGCCACCGGGATCGCGAGCAGCAGCGACCCGCCGGCCGCGTTGCCGAACGTGTCGCCGGCACTGTCGACGAGGTAGGGGGCGAGGACGGCCGCCGTCATGCCGGCTCGGCGAGGACGTGCGCGACGAGGTCGCGCAGCTGCGTGTAGAGGATCTCGCCGCTCTGCCTGGCGGCGATGCGTCCGGATCGGTCGAGGACGACCGTGGTCGGCGTCGCGTTCGGTGTCAGCCCTTCGAACCGGAGCGCGAGCAGGTTGGACGGGTCGTCGATGCTCGGGTAGGTGATGCCGTGCGCCCGCTCGAACGCCCGGCCGCTCGCCGGATCGTCGCGGACGTCGATGCCGAGAAACTCGACGCCGCGCCCCTTGTCGTCGTCATACACCTGTTGCAGCGCCTTGGCTTCGGACTGGCACGGGGCGCACCACTGGCCCCAGAAGTTGACGACGACGACCTTGCCCCGCCACTGCGCCAGATCGAAGTGCCCGCCGTCGATGAGGGTGCCGCTGATGCCGTGAACTTCGCGCCGATGCCCAATCGGGACGAACGTCAGCAACGCGTCGCCGGAGACGTAGCCGTTGGAGCCGGCGACGCCCTGGTCGACGGCGTGGCTGCCGCTGCACGCAACGGTCGCCCCGAGCACGGAGACGAGCGCGACGAGCAGCCGCAGCAGTCGGGGAAGAGGCATCGGTTCCATTGTGGCTGAGCTACCTGGCAGGTGATGCCGGGCCGGTAGCGAAGTGAGCGCCACCCACGCCCCTGCTGGACGGGATTTCCTATGCGGCTCAAGCTGTTCGTCCCTATCGCCGTCCTCTCCGTCGCCGCCCCGCTCGCGGCCCGCGCCGACATCGGCGCCGGCCCCGCGGCGCCCTCGGTCCCGACCGCGCCGACGAGCGCGCAGGACCGGTCGGTCGATCCCGTCGTGCTCACCGGCAACCAGTTCCCGTCGTGGTCGGCGGGGCCGGAGATCGTCGCGCACGAGCCGGGCTCGCCGCTCAACAGTTCGTCGGTCGACCAGCAGGACAGCGACCCGCCGGGCGCCCAGAGCGACTGCTACGACCCCGGGCAGAACCCGTATGACCCGTCGGACAACGGCGACCACAGCTGCGTGCAGAGCTCGCGCGTTCCCAGCGAGAACAACACCGCCGCCGACGCGGCCAACGGCACGCTCAACACCACGATCGGCGCGAACGTGAGCCGGATCGTGGGCTACCGCTGGGACGGCCAGCGGTTCGTGCAGTTCCCGTTGCAGGTCGACGAGAAGTTCACCCGCTTCCTGTCCAACAACGCGTCGGACTTCGCGTTCTACTCGGGCGTCGACCAGGAGACGAACTACGCGTTCGACCGGGAAGGCTTCCGGTACAGCTCGGACGAATCGCAGACGACCGCCGGCGGCGACCCATGCGTTCCCGTGCCCCGCAAGAACAGCCCGGCCTTGAACGCCAAGGGCTTCTCCGCGCAACCGGACCCGATCCGCGGCCTCGACGACAACGACGAGATCGCGTTCCTGTGGCGGGACGCCGGCACCGGCACGGCACCGCAGGGTGCGACGCTGCCGAGCGGCGTCGTGTCGTCGTACCAGATCGCGGTCACGGACCCGTCCAACCCGACGGCTGTCCGGTACGCCTACGTCGCGCTGTCCGGCTCCGACACCGAGCCGGGCGCGACGCAGAAGGTCAACCCGCACGGCAAGCCGGTCGGGCACCTGCCGACGATCGCGGAGTGGAACGCCGAGCACGGCTACGTCCACTACACCCGCGATGCGACCGCGGACATTTTCCAGTATTCGCAGTCGTCGTACGGCGGTTACGGCGCGGCGCCGATCGGGCCTTACTGCACAGTCGACCCGGCCACCGGGACGCACACCCGCAGCTTCGCGCACGGCGAGTACGCGCAGCGCCGGCCCGGCGACGGCGCGTGGGTGACGACGCCGCGCTACGCGTTCCGCTACGACGGCCGCTGGCTCATGACGCAGCTGCGCATCTGCCCGGCGCGGGCGAAGTGCGGCCTCGACGACTCCGGCACTCCGCAGGGTTACGGCGCGAACATCATCGACCAGTGGAAGGCGCGCGCGTTCCAGCAGCGGCCGAGCGGTACGACGCCGTGCTGCGGCTACGAGGAAGAGGTCAACAACTGGGGCGGCTCGTCGATCCTGTTCGGTGAGCGGTGGGGCCCGGTCCGGGTCATCCGCTCGGCGTGGGGCTCGGACTCGTCGACGAACAACATCAAGACCGAGGTGTTCTACCCGGACACGATCACCTTCGGGGACAACCTCCGGGTGCACGTCATCCCGCCGTTCGACGGCATCTACGTCATGTGGGACTACCGCGCCGGCAAGGTCGCGACCTACTACAACCCGTGGCAGCCGGCCGGCGCGAGCATCGACGGAAAGAACGACGAGGTGTTCGGCAACCAGCGCTGGACGGTGCAGCCCGGCGGCGCCGAGGTGCAGGACGACGATCCGATCCCGGTGGTCGGGCCGCAGGACGTGAAGGTGGGCAGCCCGGATCCCAACGGCGACTGCCACATCGCCGGGCAGAAGAGCGTGTGCAACGACATCGACATGTTCGATCCGGCGTTCGACGGGCCGGTGGGCGCGCTCAACTGGGAGGAGATCGCCGGCGCGAACGGTGGCGTCGTGACCCGGTGGTCGGTCAAGCAGCACAGCGGCGGCGACGCCTACTCGCTGATCGCAACGCCGTACTACCGCGACGACTCGTGCTTCGACGACGGCACCGGCAGCGACCCCGGCATCCACCTGCGCGGCCGTTCGGTCGACAGCGGCGAGGCGGCGACGTACTTCGATCCGTCCGACCCGACCGGCGGGCCGAACCACGACGGCTGGAAGCCGCGGGTGTGCTGGCAGCCGTCCGACGGCGACCCGCACGACGAAACGGTCGGCGACGGCCGGCCGCGGAAGTTCTGGAACGCCGACATCGCGACCCATGGCCTGCACCTGAACCTGATCGCGGACTCCGACAACGCCTACCAGACCGAGCCGATCGACGAGGTCGACTCGGTGCAGCGCATGGTCGTGCTGCCGCCGGAGATCGTGGACCCGTCGCGGTCGACGACCGGGACGGTCAACGTCGGCGAGCAATACGGCCGCAGCGTCGAGTTCCCGCTGCAGATCGTGGCGACGCCCTTCAGCTGACGCACGTGCGTGCGGGTTGACCAGGCTCTCACCTGGTCAACCCGCACAGATCGTGACTGTTAGCTGTTCGCGCGGCGGCGGCGGTAAGCCGGCACCCAGAGGAACGCCGCACCGGCGGCAAGCAACGCTGCCGCGGTCGCGACCATCGGGATCAGCACGACTCCCGTGAACGGCAGTGCGGACGTTCGCACGACCTTCGTGCCCAACACGCTCGACGTCGGCTTGTGCGTCGTCTTGGTTCCGAGCACGGTCGAGCAGAAATCGTTGGCCGCTGTCGGCACGCACGTGGTTTCACCAGGTGTGCACTCGGGCGCGGTGGGGTTGGTCGTGCAATCGCTGCCACCGGTCGTCGGCGTCGCACAGCCCGTGTGCGCCGGGTTGGTCCGGCCGATGCCGTGGTTGCGGTCACACTCGTAGCCGGCGTTCGGGTCCGAGCCGTCGGGGTACTGCCCCGGCGGGTTCTTGTTGTCGGCCTTGCCTACGCACCCGGCACAAGGCTTGCCGACCGCCGCGCCGTTGCCGTTGCCGTTGCCGGAGGCACTGCCGTCGCGGGTCGAGCAGTACGGGCCATCCGGGCAGCCGCCGTTCGCGCCGCCGGAGTTCTGATCCGCGTTCGAGACCGGCTGCGGTTCGGTCGGGTCACCGGACGTGCCGGCGGTCCCCGACGAGTGGTCGGACGCGGCCGCGTCGTGCTTGGCCGACGCGTCGTGAGTTCCCGACGCGTCGTGGGATCCCGATGCGCTGTGCGCGTCGGACGCGTCGTGCGTTCCGGATTGCGACTGCGCCGGCGGCGAGCCTTTGGTGGGTGCGGCCGTGCCGGCCCCGGCGAGCGGGCCGAGCAGCAAGGCGCCGCTGCCGAGGATGGGTAGCACGATCAGCAGATATCGATTCTTCTTGCGACGAACAGCCACGAGGGCCTCCAGATGCCGACCGGGTCGTAACCCGGACGTCGCCATCTAGGCCGGTCTCGCCATTGGCTCCCCGGAAGGGTCCAGGCGACCGAATTCTCCGATTAGGCCGGAGTCTGGAGCCTCGGACACCCTTCGCGGATCAACGCACTCCGCCCGAGGCTGGCGCACTCGGACATAACTACCTTACCCCCGGCCAACCATCCGGAACCATCGCGGAACGATCACGAACGGCGCCTAGGAGCCGGGCTTCACGCAGCTGCGGGTGCCGGCGACGTACGTCCGCGACGAGCTGGCCCAGTCGGCGATGTCGTACTCCCCGCCCGGCCGCGCGAACACGCTGGCGTATGCGGTGTGCTCGTGCCAGGAGTACGCGCGCAACGTCGTCAGCCGCTGGCCGAGCGCCACCCCGCCGGACCGGGCAAGAGCGGAGCGGGCAACGGTCGCCCGGATCTCGTTGCGTTGCTCGTCGAGCGTGACGCGCACCTTCGCGGCAATGTCGGACGCGAACCAGCTCGGGCTCTGCCCGTCGTAGCCGGCCAGGGTGCCCGCGCTGCCGTAGAGGCCGCCCTGGCCCCAGCGCGCGTCCAGCACATACGTCGTCGAGCCGGCGGCGAAGATCGCGCTCCACCGCCACATGTCCGGCGCGGTGCCTTGGCCGGGCGCCAGCTTCTGCACCCGGACCGCGGTCGTCACCCACTTCGCATTGACGGAGACGTCCGCGGAGACGACGTCGAGCGACGGCTCGTCGGTCGGCACGGGGGCCTGCGGCGGACCCGCCGTGGTGTCGCCCGGCTGGTCCGTCACGAGGTCGCACGCCGGCCGGGTCGCCGCCTGCAGCGGCGAGTACCCCGCCGGCGCCAACCCGCCCACAATTACCGCCAGACTGACAACGAGCTTTCGCATACAAACTCAGTACGTCGAGCCCGGCCCCGCGTCACATCGTTGACTGCGACGTTCTGTGTCAGTGCGCGGTCGTCATCGACACACAACGTCACAGTGAACGAGGGCCACGAGGGCCTCGCTGCTAGGCGCCGCCGATGGTGCGGCGGCCGACCGACCCTGCCGGCTCGCTGTAGTCGACGCGCACGAGCGCATCGCCGTCGTACACCAGCGAGGTGATCGAGCCGAGCGCGCACTCGCGGCGGTCGGGGCGGTGCCACAGCCGCTTGCGCTCGGCCGCGAGCCGGGCGACCCAGATCGGCAACTGATGGCTCACGAACACCGCCTCGGCACCGCGCGCCGCATCGCGCGCGTCGGCCGCTGCGGCCAGCACTCGGGCGGCGACATGGGCGTACGGCTCGCCCCACGACGGTCGGGTGGGATTCCAGAGATAGCGCCAATTCTGCGGCTTGCGCCACGCCTCGCTGGTGCCTTCGAAGACGTTCGCGCTCTCGATCAGCCGCTCGTCGACGCCGGGGGTGAGGCCGAGCGCCGCCGCGATCGGCTCCATCGTCTGCACGGCTCGCTCGAGCGGCGACGACCGTGCGAGCTGGATGTCCCGCCCGGCCAGCGCCGCCGCCGCCTGTTCGGCCATCCGCTCGCCCAGCTCCGACAGCCGGAAGCCCGGCAGCCGGCCGTAGAGCACGTGGTCGGGGTTGTGCACCTCGCCGTGGCGGACGAGGTGCACGATCGTCGTGTCAGCCACGGGCCGCGGCCCGAGCAGCGATGGGTAACGCGGCCGCGATCTGTTCCACTGCGGCGTCGTCGTGCGCGGCCCCGACGAACCACGCCTCGTACGCCGACGGCGGCAGGTAGACGCCGCCGTCGAGCATCGCGTGGAAGAACGCGGCGTAGGCGGCGACGTCCTGCGTTCGCGCGGTCGCGTAGTCGACGACCGCGGTGTCGGTGAAGAAGATGCCGAACAGGTTGCCCGCCGTACTCAGCCGGTGCGGCACCCCGGCCTCGGTCAGCGCCGCGGTGGCCAGCGACGCGATCACCGCCGCGGTCTTGTCCAGGTGCGCGTACACGTCGTCGGTGCAGAGCCGCAACTGGGCCAGGCCGGCGGCGACCGCCACCGGATTGCCGGACAGCGTGCCCGCCTGGTAGACCGGCCCGGCCGGCGCGAGCTGTTCCATGACGTCCGCGCGGCCGCCGAACGCCGCCGCCGGCAGCCCGCCGCTCATCACCTTGCCGAACGTGAACAGATCCGGCGTCACGCCCTCGAGCCCCCACCAACCCGCCGGGCCGACGCGGAACCCGGTCATCACCTCGTCGAGGATCAGCAACGCGCCCGCCGACCGGGCGGCGTCCGCGAGCGCGGCGTTGAACCCCGGCAGCGGCGCGACCACGCCCATGTTCGCGGCGGCCGCCTCGGTGATGACGCACGCGATCTCGGCACCGTGCTCGTCGAACGCGGCACGCACCGCGGAGACGTCGTTGTAGGGCAACACGATGGTGTCGGCCGCGCTCGCGCCGGTCACGCCGGGCGTGTCCGGCAGGCCGAACGTCGCGACGCCGCTGCCGGCGCTGGCGAGCAACGCGTCGACGTGGCCGTGGTAGCAGCCGGCGAACTTCACCACCTTGGACCGGCCGGTGACGCCGCGGGCCAGCCGGACCGCGCTCATCGTCGCCTCGGTGCCGGAGTTGACCAGCCGGACCCGCTCGACCGGCACGACCCGCGCCACGATCTCCTCGGCGAGCTCGACCTCGCCCGGCGTCGGCGTACCGAACGAGAGGCCGCGATCGGCGGCGGACCGTACGGCGGCGAGCACCTCGGGGTGCGCGTGCCCGAGGATCGTCGGCCCCCAGGAGCAGACGAGGTCGACGTACCGCCGGCCGTCCGCGTCGAAGACGTACGGGCCGTCGCCGCGAACCATGAACCGCGGCGTCCCGCCGACGGCGCCGAACGCGCGCACCGGCGAGTTCACCCCGCCGGGGGTGACGGCGAGAGCGCGCGCGAACCAGTCGTCGGAGCCGGGGGTCACCGGCTCATTGTCGCTCGGCGCCCCGCCGGCAATCGCGCGCTGGTTCGCTTCTAGGCGAACAGGCGCGCGATTGGATCAACGGGACCAGGCAGACGGGCCGCTGGTCTGCTCGGCGAAGCCCACACCGGAGCCCGCGCCGCCATCCACGCGGTGGTTGTCCGCCCAGACGACCGCGGGCCGGCCGTTCGGCGCGACCGTGACCTTGAAGAAGTCGAGCAGGCTGCGGTCGGCCGCCGAGCCGGGCAGGATGCCGCAGAACAGGCCGAGCGTGCAGATCGCGCCGTGGTGGATGACGTGGTCGCTGGCCTGGCCGGTGATCTGGCGCGGGTGCTTCGTCATCAGCCCGCGGACCTGCGCAACGTCGACGACCCAGTCGGACTTCGTGGAGTTCTTGTCCGCCGAGTTGGTGTGGTACCACGCGACGACCGCGACCCCGGGGCCACCGCCCGCGACCCAGCCGAACAGGTCCTGCCCGCCCGCGTCGTCGACCCGGTACGGCGACGTCCAGTGCGCGCCGTGGTCGGTCGACTCCTGCAGCCAGACGTGCATCGGCTCGCCCTTGTGCGCGTAGCCGGAGTAGACGGCGTAGACGTTGCCCGCGGTGTCGACGGCGTTGGCCATCCAGAAGTTGCCGAAGTTGGCGTCGGCGGCACCCGGGTTGACCTCGTAGTCGGTCCACGTGTTGCCGCTGTCGCTGCTCGCACTGATGTGGATGTCGCTGATCGGCGGCGAACCGTACGTCGTGTCCGTCGTGTCCATCCGAGTGACGCCGTAGGTCACGTAGACGTGGCCGTGGCCGTCGGTCGTGATGTTGCCGATCGAGGTGCCGTTGTGGCCGCTCTCGGCGATCGTCGTCGGCTGCGAGTAGATGGGGTGCGGCGGGCTGAACGTCACGCCGCGGTCGTGCGAGACCTCGACCAGCATCGTGCCGGTGGCGAGCTCGTGCCACGCGACGTAGACGTTCTCGGAGTGCTGGCCGTCGACGGCGAGCCACTCCCGGTCCGCGGACGACGCGATGAACGTCTGCTGGGTGAACGTGCGGCCGCCGTCGGTCGACCGGGACACCTCGATGCCGTCGATGTCGAGGTCGCCGGCGAAGACGGTGCCGTCCTTGCCGACCGCGACGTCCGAGTCGCCACCGGAGGTGAACTGGCCGGGCGAGCTGCTCGGCGGGACGACCGTCTTGAGCTCGGTCCAGTGCTTGCCGTCGTCGGTCGACTTCGCGAGCACCGCGCCACCCTGGCCCGGCGTCGTGACGTAGACCGTGTGCCCGACCGTCGCCAGCCCCGGCTCGCCGTAGTCGTGGCTGTAGGCGAACGTGTTCTTGCCGAACTTCAGCGTGGCCGGCGCCGATTTGGCGAACACGGGCACGGCGGTGCCGACGAGGGCAGCCACGGAGAGCAGGACGACCGGAAGCTTTTTCACCTTTGGCTCATTCGCCGCCGGGGGCTCGGATCCTTTTTGCCGAACGACAGACGCAGGCGGGTGCTTCGGATAACTTCGGGTCGGCAAGTTTCGCTTCCTCACGGGGGATTTCACATGCGCCGGACCCTGTTCACTGCTGCTGTTTGCACGGCAATCGTCGGCGTCATCGCGCCGCCCGCGGCGTACGCCGGGACCACGGCGTACGTCACCCCCGGCGGCTACTCGACCCCGCCCCAGGGCGCCGCGCAGGAGTTCCGCGACCTGGGCGCGCACGTCACGCTCACGCTCCTGGCCGGCGAGACGCACTACCTCAACAGCGTGCTGTACGTCGGCTCCGCGGCGCAGAAGACCGAGGTGACGCAGGTCGCCGGGTGTTGGCCTACCGGAGTCACCGAGACGCTGACCAATGCCCTTGCGCTCTCCGAGGCGGGCACGAACGTAGATGGGGGCGTCCCGTCGGTGGCGCAGACCTCTCGCTTCGAGTTCACCCCCAGCTTGCCAGGGATCTACGACTGCTCGCTGCACGCGATCTTCTACAATCACACGAGCAAGACGGACTACGGGCACATCTATGTGCTCACCGGCAGCATGATCCAGGACGTCGCCGGCCCGCTGGCCGCGCATGCCCAGGCGTATCTGCCATCACGGGTGCTGCTGACGAACAACCCGACCCTGGGGACTCCGTCAGCGGACATCAACCTGATCGCGAGCTACTCAGTGCCGCAAGACGTAACCGCGATCGACGTCATCAGCGATTTCGGCTCCACCAACTGCTACGTGGCCGAACTGCAGCACTTGTGCCCGGACGGGAGCGACACCACCAACAGCACGTTCACCAGTCAGCTCATCGTGCAGCAGTTGAACACGGAGGGAAACGTCTGCCACACGGTCAGCGATTCAGTGCTCACCAGCACCGTCTCGCCCGACACCCACCATCAGAAGATCTACCACCGGCTGAACAACTTCGGCATCTTCAACGACTGCGGAAGCTTCAACGTGATGGTGCACCTGCACGTCGCCAAGGTGAGCGGCAACGACATCCAGATCGAGACGGCGAACCAGAGTTACTCGCTCCTGTTCGAGGCGTAGCAAGATGCTGTAGCAAGATGCTGAGGTATGGCGGACTTCGGTATCGACGTCGACCCTGGCGAGGTCGGGCTCGACGAGCAGCGGCTCGGGCGCATCGACGCGCACTTCCAGCGCTACGTCGACGACGGCCGGCTGCCCGGCTTCCAGCTGATGGTGAGCCGGCACGGCCGGGTCGCGCACTTCTCGTCGTACGGGCTCGCCGACGTCGAAAGCGGCCGCGCCGTCGAGCCGGACACGATCTTCCGCATCTACTCGATGACCAAGCCGATCACCTCGGTCGCGGCGATGATGCTCTACGAGCAGGGCGCGTTCGAGCTCACCGATCCGATCAGCAAGTGGCTGCCGGAGTTCGCCGCGCCGCGGGTCTACACCGGTGGCTCGGCGACGAAGGCCACGACGGTGCCGGCCACCGAGCCCATTCGGGTCTGGCACCTGCTCACCCACACCGCCGGACTGACGTACGGCTTCCATCACGTCCACGTGACCGACGAGATCTACCGCAACGCGGGCTTCGAGTTCGGCAACCCGCCGGGGTACGACCTCGCCCAGTGCGTCGCGGCCTGGGCGGAGCTGCCGCTCGCGTTCCAGCCCGGCGCGGAGTGGCTCTACTCCGTCGCGACCGACGTGCTCGGCCGGCTGGTCGAGGTCGTTTCGGGGCAGCCGCTCGACGAGTTCTTCCGCCGCAACATCTTCGAGCCGCTCGGCATGAACGACACGGCGTTCCACGTCGATCCAGAGAAGGAACACCGGCTGGCCGCGCTGTACGCGACCGGTCCCGCGCTGCCGAAGATGGTCCGCTACGACAAGCTCGGTGACGTCGTACGCAAGCAACCGCAATGGTTCTCCGGCGGCGGCGGGCTGGCCAGCACGACTCGCGACTACACCCGGTTCACCTGGATGCTGCTGCGCGGCGGGGAGTTCGACGGCGCGCGGCTGCTGTCGCCGCGCACCCTGCGGTACATGACCCGCAACCATCTGCCCGGCAACGTCGACCTCCAGACGTACGGCCGGCCGGTGAATGCCGAGGTGCGTACCGACGGCGTCGGCTTCGGCCTCGGGTTCGCGGTGATGCTCGACCCGGCCGCCAACAAGACCATCGCGAGCGAGGGCGAGTTCAACTGGGGCGGTCTCGCCAGCACCGCGTTCTGGGTCGACCCGGCCGAGGACATGAGCGTCGTGTTCATGACCCAGCTGATGCCGTCGAGCACCTACACGCTGCGCCCGCAGCTACGGCAACTCGTCTACCAAGCAGTGGTCGACTGACTACCCGGCTACGAGCCGAGTGCGGTCGCGATCTCGGTCGCCCAGTAGGTGAGCACGATGTCGGCGCCCGCGCGCTTGATCGACACCAGTAGCTCGCGGATCGCGCGGTCGCGGTCGATCCACCCGTTGGCCGCGGCGGCTTCGACCATCGCGTACTCCCCCGACACGTTGTACGCCGCGACCGGTACGTCGACGCTGTCGCGCACCCGCCGGACCACGTGTCGGGGGAGTACGCGAT